>Ga0194121_10004210_pt1 | contig 21041 bp, 22 predicted proteins | sample TA2MahCa50mmetaG_FD_148609 | JGI IMG/M metagenome (GOLD analysis project Ga0194121, IMG submission 148609) | Freshwater microbial communities from Lake Tanganyika, Tanzania - TA2015020 Mahale Deep Cast 50m | ecosystem: Environmental > Aquatic > Freshwater > Lake | place: Tanzania: Lake...
CCTGGCCGTGGGTATGGATACATTTGACGAGCTGTTTTACTGGGGTGACGTCATTTTAGAGCCGGACGCCAAGCTCATTCACATTGACCCGATCCCTGGCCGGGTGGGCCGGTCCGAGCCGACGGACGTCGGCATTATCGCCCACTGCGGCCTTGCCCTCACCGAGTTGGTTAGCACCGTCAGGGCACGGCTCACACCGTCGGACGCCACGACAATCCGGCGCCGGACGGACCAGGTCAAACGCGATGTGCTGGCCAAGCGGCAGGCGTATGACGCTACGGTCGCGGCGACCTGGCACAGCGTGCCGATGTCCCCCGCGCGCATGATGTACGAGCTCGCCCAGGCCATCCCCCCCAACGCCATCGTGGTCGACGACGCCATTAGTAACCGTGGAGCGCTGCGGCACTACTTCCAGGCCACCACCCGGGGCGACCTCCGCGGGGCTCGGGGGCAGTCCATCGGCGCGGGAATCGGGGCAACCATGGGCACGAAGTGCGCCTACCCAGACCGCCCGGTGTTCGGGATCATCGGTGACGGCAGCGCCATGATGACTATTCAGGGCCTGTGGACCGCGGCCAATGACAACATCCCATGTATCTTCGTGATTTGTAACAACGGCATGTACCGGGTGCTGCAAGTCAATTTCGCCGTCTATCAACGGGAGATTTTGCAGGCCAGCGAATTGACCGGAGCCAAGCTCCCGTACTCCGCCTTCCCGCAGCCCTTTGATGTGGCGGCCATTGCCAACAGTATGGGGGTACACGGCGAGCGGATTGTGGAGCCAGGGGAGATCAGGCCCGCGGTGGAGCGTGCAGTGGCCTCTGGCAAGCCGGCACTGCTCGACGTGGTCATTGACGGATCGTTGTAGGGAGGGAGAGCACACCGCAGGGACGCGCGATAGCATCTGGCGAACATGGATCGGACGGTCCTACGGAGACAATGGCCTCCTTGGGGCTGGCTCACCGTGCTGTGATGCTATCGTTTTCACCTTGCTGCTGAGCGTTCTCGTACCAGCGCGACATCAGCTCAATAGCCACCCAGGTTACGATCGAGCAGCCCAGCAGCATATAGAGCGAGAGCGGCTGACCCAGCCGGTCGATGGCCAGGGCGAAGAGCGCTGGCGAGAAAGCGTTGACGAGCAGGATCGGCGTAGCGATCAGTCCCAGCACTGCGCCATAGCCCTGGGCGCCAAAAAGCGCCAGGGGCACAGCGCCGCGCACGATAGTGATCACCCCCTGAGAAGCGCCAAGCAGCAACGTAAAAACGACGAGTCGCCAGAATTCACCTCCGGCCAGTAAGAAGAGGAGCCATGCCACTGGCACACCGCCAATGGCGATACGCGCAATCGTCATCGCTTTAAGGTTGCGTCCCAAAAATATCTCGAGAAGCCTGCCAGTGCACTGGCCATGGCCCTTGAGAGAGGCCACCCAGACCGCCGTGGCGCTGGCAAGGCCCGCCGCCTCGAGGAGCGGAACGAGCTGCAACGAGACGACCCCAAACACAAAGCCATTGATCGACATAATAAGTGCGAAAAGGATCATGCCAACGGTGCGCATGCGCCCTTGTAGCACAGGCCCGTCCAATGAGGCTGGGCCTGGCCTGGCAGTCGCCGGGTCGCCCGCGGCCTCGCGTCTTGAGAGCCCCACCCAGTTGAGGGGCAGGCAGACGGTGAGGTGGATCGCTGCGAAGATCATGAGCGTGCCGCGCCAGCCATAGACCTCGTTCAGGTAATGGCCAATCACCCAGAAGACGGTGGAGGCATAGGCACCGTAGAGCGTCAGGTACGAGATGGCTGTACGGCCGCGCGTCGGCGTTACCTGCACTAGAGCGGCAAAGGCTGCGTCATACAGACAACAGCGCATGCCCAGGCCCAGTACCGCCCAGACGGCCCAATAGCTCGCTGGGTCGCGCACCTGCGAGAGCGCGAGGAGTCCGCCTGAGACAATGATCGTGCCGATCGTCATCACCGCGCGTGCGCCCATCCGATCGATGAGGTAGCCCACCCACGTCGAGATGAAGCCCATGACGAGGAGGGCGACGCTGAAGCCGAGAAAGACTGTACTCATAGCCCATCCGGTCTCAGCGACGATCGGCTTCGCAAGGACGCCAAGACAATAATAGCTCGTCCCCCAGGCCGTGATCTGCGTTATCCCAAGCGCGTTGACGGCGATAACCATGGGGTCGGCCCACCATACGCGGCCCCTGCGCTGTTGATCGCTCTGTGTGTGCTCCGGCATGTTGAGGCTCCAGGCATAATGGCATGCAGGCAATGGACCTGCTCCGAGACAGGCCGCCTTACAGAAGCCACAATGGTTGTCGTGGCCCTGGCTTCAATGTATCCGATCGTGTATTTTCATGTATTATACGTGAACTTTTGACCTGACCAGAGGGGCAGAGGAGTCGAACATGTTACTCAGTGGTACAGATATTTTAATGGAATGCTTACTACGCGAGGGGGTTGACGTCATGTTCGGCTACCCTGGCGGGGCGATTTTACCGGCCTACGATACCATGACCAAATATCCGCAGATTCGGCATGTGCTCGTACGGCACGAGCAAGGTGCTTCGCACATGGCTGATGGCTACGCCCGTGCTACTGGGAAAGTGGGGGTGGCCATTGCCACCAGTGGCCCTGGGGCGACCAACCTGGTCACCGGTCTGGCCACGGCGATGATGGACTCTTCGCCTATTGTCTGCATTACCGGCCAGGTACCACGCGGTGCTATTGGTTCAGACGCCTTTCAGGAAACGGATATTACGGGGATCAGCATCCCGGTGACCAAGCATAATTATCTGGTGGCCGATGTGCGTGAACTCGCCTATGTCGTACGCGAGGCCTTTCACATTGCCCGCACTGGTCGTCCGGGCCCGGTGTTGATCGACATTCCGAAAGACGTGCAGACGGAGATGACGGAATTTATCTATCCACAAGGTACCATCAAGCTGCCGGGGTATCGTCCCCCCAGCAGTGCCGCGACGGCACAGTTACAGGCGGCGGTGGAGTTAATTGCGCAAGCGCAGCGCCCCGTCATCCTGGCTGGCCATGGGATTCTGATGGCAGGAGCCTCCCAGGAATTGCGTGCCCTGGCGGAGCGCGCAGAGATTCCTGTCATGCTGACGTTGCTTGGCAAAGGGGCGATGCCCGAGAGCCACCCGCTGACCGTTGGCATGATGGGGATGCACGGGGCTGCCGCCTGTAACCACGCCATCCAAGGGGCAGACCTGCTGATTGCCCTGGGGATGCGTTTTGATGATCGTGTCACCGGGAACCTCAAAACGTATTCGCCACACTCAAAGAAAATTCACATTGACATCGATCCGTCGGAGATCAACAAAAACGTGCCCGTGGACGTGGGCATTGCCGGGGATGTGCGCACCGTCCTGACGCAGTTGTTGCCTGACGTACCCCACAAGCAACACACTGCCTGGATGGCCTGCATTCGGGAATGGCAGGAAGAGGGGCATGGCCGCGATATTTTACATCGCGACAGCGGCGACAAGCTCTGGGGAGCCCAGGTCATTCATGATCTCTGGTCCCTCACCGGCGGCGATGCCATTACCGTCAGTGACGTGGGGCAGCACCAGATGTTGGAAGCCCAATACTACCCGCATGAACGCCCCCTGACCATGATCACCAGCGGCGGACTCGGGACCATGGGCTTTGGCTTGCCAGCGGCCATCGGCGCGAAGTTCGGTAAGCCAGACGAAGAAGTCTGGGCGATTATCGGGGATGGTGGCTTTCAGATGACCATGTGTGAGCTGGCCACCGCCAAGCAGGAAAACATCAAGGTGAACATTGCGATTCTTAATAATGCCTACCTTGGTATGGTGCGGCAGTGGCAAGAGTTTTTCTATGAAGAGCGCTATCATGCGACGCCGATGTTTAATCCGGATTTTGTCAAACTCGCCGCAGCCTTCGATATTCCGGCCATGCGCGTGACCCATCGTGACCAGATAGCAGAGTCAGTGCGTTTTGCGCGTCGCCATGATGGTCCAGTGTTGATTGAGTACAAGATCGAAAAAGAAGAAATTGTTTACCCCATGGTACCGGCAGGAGCGGATCTCCACAACATGATCCGTCGGCCCTTGCCTGACGAGGCGCAGTAATGCAACAGACAAATGCACAGATTCTTGTGGCGCTGGTGGAAAACAAACCTGGTGTGCTGAACCGGGTGGTCAGTATGCTGCGACGACGGAATTTCAATATCGATAGTCTGACCGTCGGACGCACACACAACCCCCACATTTCTCGTATGACCATCGTGATCGATGCAGAAAAAGCCAATGGCCATCGTATTGCCGCCAATCTCTTTAAGCTGGTGAACGTCATTGACGTCAAACTGGTGTCTGAAGAGCCGCATGTGAGCCGTGATCTGGCGCTCATTAAAGTGCGGACGAACGATGTGGAGTCACGGAATGGCGTCACCCTGGTATGCGATCGCTATCCAGCACGCATTATTGACATTGGCCCTGAAGTGGCCATCCTGGAAATTGCTGCCCAGGAAGACATTGTGGAAGCTCTGATTCGCGATCTGACTCCCATTGGCATTGTCGAGATGGTGCGTACAGGGGTGGTGGCCATGGGACGTGGAGTACGGATTCTCGATACAGAGTATGAGCCGGTGTTCAATGTCGTGACGGCCGCTGAGAACAATGGTTATCAAGTATACGGAGTCTAGCCTGGCCTGACGGCACCCGCTCGCGTAGGCCAAGGTGCCAAACGGCCTGGAGCCGTATACGCCGTATACTGAGGCGACACGACGACATACCAGACAGCCTGTCAGGCCAGGCGCTGTAGTTCCTCATAGAATTGCTGAGGCACGTGAATCCCCGTGTGCGGTGTCTGCTGACGAGCCGCATACCGTCGATCCGATGGCAAGCGCGTGCCATCCTGCGCCAGAATGGCCTGAAACAACGTCTCAGCGTGGGCCAGTTGGCGCTGTCGGTTCGCGTGCTCCACACAGCGGACCGGATCAATGGCGATGATACACTCGCCCCCGATGGGTGGGCCACCATCATGATTATCACGGGCCGAGGCTTCAAAACTAAAGACCTCACCAATCAGGGCACCCGCCAGGAGCTCGATCATCAAGGCCAGGGCCGCCCCTTTATAGCCCCCAAACGGCAGCTGTGCCCCGGCCAGAGCGGCAGCGGGATCGGTGGTTGGCCGTCCGGCCGTATCAATGGCCCAGCCCGCCGGCAAGGGGTGGCCATCGCGGAGATGGAGCTGAATTTCACCTCGCGCACTGGCGCTGGAAGCTTGATCGAACACCAGGGGAGGCCGACCCTCACGGGGCCAGCCAAAGGCCAGAGGATTCGTCCCATAAAGGGGTGTTTGTCCACCAGCAGGCGCCACATAGCTCATAGCCTGCGTGCAGGCCAACGCCACCAGGCCCTGCTCTGCCAGGGCTTCGACTTCGGGCCAGAGCGCTGCAAAGTGATAGATCTGGGTCACGGCCAGCACGGCAATACCGTACTGGCGCGCCTTACTGATCAGCGGGGCCTGCCCCATCTGCAGGGCGAGTGGTGCAAAACCATTCTTCCCATCCACCTGGATCACTGCTGGAGCCAGCTCACGGACTACTGGGAGCGCATCGGGTGTCACTTTGCCACTACGGACGGAACGGACATAGCCGGGTAAGCGAAACAAGCCGTGGGACGTGCACTCATCACGTTCGGCAGCCGTGATGAGTGTCGCTATCGCCTCTGCCTGCAGTACGGATACCCCGTGGGCCTGTAACACACGGAGCGCAAGTGCATGGACCTCCGCGAGGCTCAGCGTCACAGCGTCAGCCATACAGTGCTCCTTCTTAAATCTGCGGATCGACGATCAGCTCCCCCGTCGCAAAACGTTCAAGACGATAGGGCTGGATATCCAGAGTCGTGGCCTGCCCCTGGCGAATACATTCGGACAACACTTTGCCCGTGGCTGGCGCCAGCATGAGGCCGTGCCCACTAAACCCGATAGCCATAAACAAGCGTGGGTAGACTGGGTGAGGTCCGAGGATGGGATTTTCATCGGGTGTCACGGCATAATGTCCGGCCCAGCCGCGCTGCAGCTGCAGCGTGCCACAGTCCGGCAGGTAATGCTGCACCACCGGGGCAATGTGGGTCGCAAAGGCCGCGCTATCCCAATCAAAGTGAAATCCGGCAGGCTCATCACGTATCGTCCGCGTTATCTGCAGATGATTGTCCGTTTCCGTATCATGGCGGAACGAGACGTCATGCACGCGGTCGAGTACCATAGGCAGCTTGTAACCCAGGAGCGTGGGCAAGGTCGCATAACAGGCCTGCCGACGCACCGGCACGACGGGCAGCTCGATGCCTGCCAGCGCCGCCAGTTGCTGCGTCCAGGCGCCAGCCGCGATCACCAGGGCTGGCGTGGTGATCGTCTCACCACCGCGCAGCCGCACCTGCATCCCATCGCTTCCTAACGCCCCAAACTCGACCACCTCGTCCTGTACCCAGGTACACCCCAGCTCACGCGTTTGCTCAACAAACCCTTGCAAGGCACCACGCGGATTGAGATAGCCATCGCGATACCCGTACACGCCCCCGGTAATGCTCTCGATATTGAGATGTGGCAGCATGGTGTGAATGTCTGCTGGCGAGAGCAGTTGCACCTCGACACCGAGCTGACGTTGCACCTCATAGCGCCGCCGCAATGCCTCTTCTGTTGTCGGATGCATGAGCACCAGGTAACCGCGCTGATGGAAGTGGGCCTGCGGCGTGCCCCAGGCACCCGCCATGATTTCATCGAAGCGCTCATAGAAGGCGAGCCCGTAGCGGGCCAGAGCAATGTTACTGGGTACACTGTACTGCTGACGCACCCCACCCATACTCATCGGCGTTGCGGCACGGGCATAGGTCGCATCACGTTCGATCACCAGAATGCGCCCGGTGACACCATCTTGACGGAGATGGTAAGCAATACTGGCCCCCACAATGCCACCGCCCATAATGACAACTTCGGCTGTCTGTGCCATGGGTGTTTGACCTCCCTATATTCTCGCACGCACGGCTACGCAGGGCGTACGGTCTCCACAACTCGCCGGCCACCCTGGACCAGGAGCGCTGTTTCATTGGCGCAGTACAAAAAGCGAAATCCACGGTCACGCCAGTGCTGCACGATCTGCAGATCCCCCACACCTGCCAGCCCGGGGGTCACCTGACGGCGCTGACAAACGTCCAGGACATGTTGATAGCATTCCACCATTTTCTCATGCGTAAAATTGCCAGGAATACCCAGTTCCTGCGAGAGATCACTACTGCCTACGAGAGCGACGTCAATACTGCCGACTTGCAACATATTGTCCAAGTTGGCCACGCCTTCGGCACTTTCGATCATAATGATATTCATGAGCTGGGTGTTCGCCCATTGCGTATAGGCGGCCAGGTTACCACTGAGAAAATCGGTATGCGGGGTCTGGGAGACCATCCCGCGCTTGCCGAGTGGCGCATATTTGGTGTAGGCCACGATGTGCTCGACCTGGGCTGGCGTGTCCACATGGGGAATGACGAGGCCCATCGCGCCAACGTCCAGGGGCCGCGAGAGCAATGAGTACTGGATTTCGGGCACACGCACTACCGGGGTCAGCCCCGCCGTCGTTGCCGCACGGCACAGGTCCGACACGGTTTCCAGGCTATACGCCGAGTGCTCCATGTCAATAAACAAAAAGTCAAACCCTGCAGAGGCCATCATCGCGGCAATTTCCCACGAGCGCGCGTAGCGCACTCCCACCCCAAGAGCGACTTGCCCGGCCTGTAAGATCTGTTTGAGACGGTTATCACGCATAGCGAGTGGCGTCCTCTGATACTCTGGCTAGAGTGTCGCCAGCCGTTGCCGCTCCTCCGGAGCGAGGTGCTGCAGGGCTTGCTCGACAATGTCCAGCTCGACACGAGCACTCCAGATGTCTAACAGGCGTTTGGTCACCGGACCAGGAATGTGCCGCCCGATTTTCAGGCCATTGAGCTGGCCAACTGGAATAATGCACTTGCTGGTACTGGTAATAAACGCCTCGTCAGCATTATAGACATCATAGGGAGTGATATCCGCCTCACGGCACGGAATGCCCAGCTCCTCGGCCAGCTCGAAGACGACCTCGCGGGAAATACCACCCAGAGCATTGCGCTCAAAGGGCGTAATGAGGCTGCCTTTGCGCACCATAAAAAAATTCCCCGAGCTGTATTCCGTGATGTTGCCATCCAGATCGAGTAATAGCGCCCAGGCATCGGCATCCCGTTGCTGCGCTTCGAGCTCGGCCAGGACCAGATTCATACGGCTGACGGTTTTGGCGCGCGGCTCCACGCTCTGGGGCGGGGTATGGCGGATGGCAGGCGTCACCAGAGGCACACCGATCTTGTGATACCGGGCAAACGTGGCAAAGGGCAGGGGCTCCGTCAGGATAATGACCGTGGGGGCTCCCTGGGTGCGCAACGGACCGCGTGAGATGACCTGCGTAATCCAGACATCGTCGTGTGGGGCAAGCAAGGCCACATTATGGGTGACCACGTCGAGGGTACGCGCTTCCATGTCCTGCATCGACATCCCTGGGTCAATGCGGATGTAATAGAGCGAGCGATACAGGCGCTCGATATGCTCCCGCAATTTATACGGCCGATGCCCAAAGGTGCGAGCCGTATCGAATACCCCATCCCCCATACGAAAGCCCCGGTCAAAGACCGATACCGTTGCTTGACTGGCAGGTACCAGCCGTCCATTGACGTATACGATGGGCTCACTCATGCTCTTTCCCTCCTGGTACGAGACGGTGATGAACCTTACTGCGGCCAGCATACGCCATTACTCTGGGCTGGTGCAAGCCCGGACCGCACGTCATGGCGTATCCCTGGGGGTACGCACTGCTTCCTCCTTGACTCGGCCTGAAGACGTGCGTCACAATGCGTCACGTACGGTTGTGGACTAACATAGGCGCGCTATAGAGCAGATGACGATTGACTAGGGAGGAGCACGGGCATGCACTGTGGGGTGATGGTGACGGGTTATAACCAGGGGGACTGGGAGCGTTTACTCCGGGAAGATTACAATCGTCCACCGACGGTCTCTGACGCGGCAAATATGGACGACACCCTGTATATGGGCGAGCTCGTCGAGCCCCTCGGCTTCGACTCTATCTGGGCCACTGAGCATTACGGCTCGGCCTACTCGATGCAGCCGAATCCCCTACAATACCTGGCGTATTGGGCGGGACGCACGACCCGCGTCGATATGGGCACCGCGGTCATTGTGGCTCCGTGGTGGAATCCGGTACGGCTGGCCCACGAGATCTCCATGCTCGATATCCTGTTAAAAGGGCGTCGTCTACACCTGGGGATTGGCCGTGGCATTGCCCCCCACGAGTATGCCTCCCTCGGCTATCCGATGGAACAGTCGCACAAGTATTTCTACGAGGTGGTCAACGCGCTCCGGGCCGCGGACGGTGCCGAACGTTTCTCATTTAACGGCGAGATCTATAAAATTCCGCCGACGACTATTCGGCCCCAGGCCCGTCATAAAGGCGAGCTGACCCGGCGTATCAAAGCGGCGTTTACCACCCAGGCTTCGGCCCGCTTAGCCGCCGAAAATGGCCTGGGGCAAATGTTTGTCTCTGGCGATGATCTGGAAGCGATGACCGCACAGGTACAGCAGTTTAATACCATCCGGGCTGAGCTGGGCCTACCGCCGGATCAACCGACCACGCTGCTGTGGATGTACTGTGCAGAGACGGCCGCGGAAGCCGAGGAGGGCTGGGAATACTTCTATAATCAGCTCACCGCAGCCCAGCATCACTACTTTGAATGGAATAACCCTGGCTTTCAGGGTATCCACGGGTATGAGGAATACCTCAAACGCCAGGCGGCTGACATCGGCGTTGCGGATGCCAGCTTCGCAGCCCGCCGGGCGACCCAGCCGATTGGTACACCTGACGAAATCATTGACAAAATTAAGACCATGCAACAGGCTATCAGCCTCGAGATGCTCATCGTACACGTGTTCTACGGTGGCATGTCCCGCCACAAGGCGGAAAAAAGTCTGCGTCTGTTTGCCGAAAAGGTCCTCCCAGTGGTCCAGGCGATGCCCACCCCGATCAATCCAGCCTCTCTGGGTAAGGCTGTGCGCTAACGCCAGCCTTGCAGCAGCTGCCGGACAGCGTGGCCGCCAACAGGCATGGGCAGCCTCCCGCGACGCGCAGGGGATAGCAGGCAGGACCTTCCCAGGTGGGCATGGCACTGTGCAGCCAATACAGAGGACATCCGTTGTATAGGAGAGCGGCCATGGCAGAATCCTATCGTGCCGATCATGTCGGCAGCTTATTGCGTCCCCCCGAAGTGCTGGAGGCCCGTGTAGCCTATGAGGCGGGGCGTCTGAGCCTGGAACAGCTGCGGCAGCGTGAGGACCACGCCATTCTGGCGGCCCTGGAGATGCAGCGCCAGGTGGGCCTGGATGTGGTCACCGATGGCGAGTACCGGCGCAGTTGGTGGGCCGGCGATCTCGCTGATGCGGTGGAGGGCCTGATCACTGATCCAGACGCGGTGTACACCCCTGCCTGGCAAGGGCCACACGGGGCCCAGGCCGATGACACTGCGGCAACGATTGGCTTTGGCGAGCAAGTGGTGGCGGCGCCCCTGCGCCAGGTGCGGCGGCTCACAGCGCACGAATCGAGCTTCCTGCTGCAGCATGCGCACGCGCCGTGCAAGGTGCCCTTGCCTGGCCCACTTAGCCGGGCTCTGGTGTGGTACAAGCCCGGCCTGACTAACCGCTTCTACCCCACGCCAGCGGACCTGATTCGTGAGATCGTCGGCATCATGCAGCGCGAGGTACAGGCGTTGCTGGCCGAGGGGGTTTCGTACATCCAGCTTGATTCCCTGCGCTACGTCTTGCAGCTCAATGACCCGCACACGCAACAACAGATGCGCCAGGCCGGGCAGAGTGTCGAGCAAGCAATTGATGAGACCATTGCGGCGGACAACGCCACCCTGCAAGGCGCCAGACGTGCCGGGGTGACCATTGGGCTGCACATGTGCCGCGGGAACAATCGCAGCGCCTGGCGCACCGCCGGGAGCTACGACGCCATTGCCGACAAGGCGTTTAACTTGCTGGAGGTGGACCGCTTTCTGCTGGAATACGACACCGACCGCGCCGGCGGTTTCGAGCCGTTGCGGTTTGTGCCCAAGAACAAAATGGTCGTCCTCGGCCTGATCAGCTCCAAAGACCCCCGTCTGGAGTCGCCCGACCAGCTGCGCCGGCGCATTGACGAGGCGGCACGGTATGTGCCGCTGGAGGCGCTGGCTCTGAGCCCACAGTGTGGCTTCGCGTCCACCGCGCCGGGCAATCTGCTGACCTGGGACGAGCAACGGCGCAAGCTGGAACTGGTGGTCGAAACGGCGCGCCAGGTCTGGGGGTGAGCCGATGTCGACGGACCGCCATATGTGAGATGGGTCTGGAAGTTCGGCCTGCCCTTTCATTTCGTGCCTGATACCTGTCCTCGGTTTGCACGGTCTGGGTAGTGTGTTTGGATCGTTTTGGCTAACGCTTCAAGGTCTGGCTCGCCCAACCATTGATAGCGTGCCGCCGTATAATCCCCCCACCCCATTTCCGTTTGCGGCAGGAACCGTACCATGCCGACAATCCCGAGATGCTGGCAGAGGATAGCTAAGCCCTGCTCACGAATCTGTTCCAACGTCATTGTCTGCGGATGCATGATTCTGTCACCCCTAAAAGCCACGTCAACGGATTCGCCACGCGGACCTGCAGTCGGGCTGCGTGGCGCGTGGCAAGGCGGAGCATGTGATCATCAGTGGGGAGAAAGATGTCGAGTCTGGCCTGCTCGGCACAAGCAAGATGTCGAGCGTCATCCGAATGTAAGCCTTCGTAGACAGTCTCGTCGAGTGTAGTAATCGTCAGCTTTTTGTGCATGATATGACTCTCCCAGCGTCACACGTATGCTCGCGGTGAGCCCCACCCAGACCCAGGCTCATGGTTGTGGAAACGGGTCGTACGGCTCCGGTTCGACGTCTGGGATTTGGGCTAAGGCCGCCTCATATTTCGCGCGGCTCCCGCGCTTGGCCCGCTCTTCGAGATAGGCTTCCGTCAGGAGCGCGGCCATCTTCTCCGCCACCACCGTGGCAATAAACTGGTCGATGGAGATGCCGTCGTGTTCGGCCAACGTGTATAACTGGCGTTGGAGAGAATCGGGAAGATGGATCTGCAAGGTGCTCATGGCCGTCCTCCGAGGTGTTGTTGGCCTGCCGGACCACGCACAGCGAGTCGGACAGGCCCTCTGGGCCTACGCAAGACCCGTGCTGACAACGCCTCGTACGTCGGTCTATCACAAAACCGCGATGGTGACAATCCAGGGGTGGCTAGCGGAGCCGGATCGATGGCGTGCCGACAGGCATCGTCTGGCCTTTATCGTTTTTACTGGTTCTAGAAGGATGGGAGTGCTATTGTGCCTTCATAGGCCGCTACTTAATAGATACCCTACGAGGTGCGCCCCATGTCAACCCAACGTGTCTCGATGTTCATCAGCCACAAGGTCGCCAGCCACCGGCGGGCCGCGGAGCGGGTGAAGACGCTCCTGGAATCACGGGCGGAACGCCTGGATGTCCACATCTGCGAAGACATCCCTGCCAACACACTCTGGCGCCAATGGATTGCCGACCGCATCGCCCAGTCCCAGCTTTGCCTCGTAGTCTTACCGCCGGCGACGCTAGATCTGACCTGGATCATCAATGAAATTGGCCGCTTTCAAGGCGCTTGCCCCAACGGGCGCTTGTTGGTCTGTACCCCGCCGTCCCAGCCCGTCCCGGATCCCGTCCGCGAGAATCAGGCCATCGAGATCGCCCCAGACGTGATTCACACACGCTTACTACGGCCCTTGTATCGGGACACCACGCTCACCGGCCTGGACACCCCGCTCAACCCCCGTCTGCCAGACACGGAACTGGCGCGCGACGCCGTAGAGATCGCCGACCTCTTGCTCGGCAGGGCCGCCACGCGCGTCGAACGTTTTGGCGCCTCCTTACTGGTTGATACCAGCGAGTTACCGGACATCACCCCCACCAGTCTCGCCAATGCCCACGTGCAGGCGCCAAACGGCTGTGCCGACATCCTCAACTGGACACGGCACACCTTTCTGTGGTCCGCCTTGCGCACCCGCGCCGCGGAAGATACTGGCAAGGGCACGTTCTGGGTGAGTGAAATGGAGGACATCATGACCGAAGTGGCACGCGGCGAGCAGCCACGGGTCATGACCTCGACCTTCCGTGGCCGTGGCCATGACGTGGCCGGGCGCATCTTCCGCCCGCAGCTCGACCGGGTCGAGTTTCGCGACGAGCGCCCGGTGCGCTACCACTTTGTGTTTTATGAAGTCCTGGTCCCTGAGCTGGTACGGGGTCCGGCGCACATCGGCGACGTCTTTAACCTGCTCTACATCGCCACCCGCGTGCGCTGGGAGGTCCTGTATCCCTTTCTGGTGAAGGCCGTGGCGGCCCAAGGTACACCCCCGGCGCGGTGGGAGATGCGCCCGGAGGAGCAGCGCGCTCTGATCGCGCGGGTGAGCCAGAGTCTGCGCATTATCGAACACGAAGCGGAGCGGCACGACATGTTCGGGGCCGCGGTCGAAGCTTTCGACGCCGTGGGCGACCGCAACCTCATCCTGGAACTGCTGCGGAAACGGACATGGATTCGCACTGCCATCAACGCCGCGGCCGAGCGCAACGATTTCGCCCAATTCATGGCGGAACTGATGCAGGGCCTAACGGGGAACGGCGAGGCCATGGAGTTTCTCGCCACCCGGTTTCTGGACCTCGTCCGTGCGGACCGCGAGCACGTGCAACGGCTGCTGCACAGCCTGCCGCTGGACGAGGCGCCCTGAGCCGCCAGGCCACACTCCGGCGCCGGGCCAGGGTACGCGTGGCACCACTGCCAGGCTAGACCTTGACAGCACACGCGGCCCCTGTCGGTTGCGTTTAGGCTCTCCCGCATCCATACCGGCCAGCGCGGGGTGCCAGGCGCTGCTTTGCTGCAGCCCCGCGCGCACCTACCAGCCGAGCGTACGCCGTCAATCGCGCCGGGCCAGTCGCAAGCCCCTGCCGCAGCGCTGGGAGTCGGCGCCCGCTACCGGCTATCTGGGCCTGGGCCACAACCGCAGCTGGGCCTTGGCCATTGATGGGACAAGCAGCCGAGCCTGCACGCCGCCTTGTTTATAAAGCGTGATCGCAGCCCGGATGACCCCGACGTCGTGTTCGGCAAACCTCTACGCGGCCTGAACCAGTGGCCGATGCATCTGCCCGGCTATCGCGAGACCATACGCGAGTATTTTAACGCCATAGGAAGGATAGGCAATGCAAACGACCTTGGCCACGCCTGTAATCCTCCGGCGGGTTCTTACCCTCTATTATATCAGACGTCACAGCATGGCGCGCAGATTGCCCACGGGGTGGCGAACGATTTGCTCCCTGCGTTGCCCCCCCTGTTTCTGGCATGCTCTACGAGGCTGGCTCGGAGCAATGATGATGCTGTAGAAGGACATTGGTATCTATGGCGGCACGCGATATCTTCCACGACGCGGTCAAACAGGCATTATAGAAAGCCGAGTGGCGTATCACGCACGATCCGTCGTCCCTCCAGGTCGGTGGCGTGGAGATGTACATTGCCTTGGGGGCGGAGCAACTCCTTGCTACCGAGAAAGAGGGCGAGAAGATTGCGGTCGCAATCAAGAGCTTTATCGCAGTATCTGCTGTGTATGAATTTCACCTCGCTATTGGTCAATACCGTAATTATCAGCTAGCACTCTTACAGGAAGATCCCGAGCGAACGCTGTACCTGGTGGTCTCAGAAGACGCCTATGATCGTCTTTTTACGCTGCAATTTATCCAAGATGCCCTGCGGTACAATGCGGTGCGTTATCTGGTGTATGACATCCAGACGGAGGTGATTGTACCATGGCAAAGCTAGACCAGTATCGTCGGGATGTGCAAGAGGTCATTCGGCGCCATGGCAGTCACCAGCCAGCTTACGGCGACGTGGAGCTGCAGCTGATTTTTGATACAGAACGCGACCATTACCAGCTCGTGCACGCGGGTTGGCACAGGAATCGTCGCAAGTATGGCTGTCTCATCCATCTGGACATCAAAGACGGCAAAATCTGGATTCAGCACGACGGCACAGAACGTGGTGTGGCCAATGAGCTGGTAGAGCTCGGGGTACCACCAAGCGATATTGTGCTGGCGTATCAGCCACCCTACAAGCGCGTCTATACCCCCTTTGCCGTAGCATGATGCACCGCTGCGCACACCGCCATGGGACACCTGTAGCACCCAGGTCAGATGGGATGAGGGGCTAGGCCCATCGTGGTAAAAGCCATGGGCATAGCCTATACTCCCCACCATGAGGCGTGGCGCCGTCATGACAACAGTGTTGCTGCCAGCCCTGCATGACTGCACCCTTCTGGAGGAGGCCCGTATGATGCCCACCGTGCTGAGTCCCTCAGAGCAGTGTATTGTACTGGAGCATAGCCCCTGGGCGGTGTATGAAGCAATTCTGGCAGCGCACCAAAAGCGGAGTGTGCCACCCTTCACCTATGATCAGGGACGACGGGACATCATGAGCCCATCGTTGGCACATGCAGAACTCACACATCGGGTGCGCGGCTTGTCGAAGTCCTGGCTGAAGAGTGGGCTCTCAATATCCGTGGCTGTGGTTCAACGACATTCCGCCGTCAGGACCTCCAACGAGGTTGCGAGCCCGACGCGTGTTTTGAGGCCGAGGGCCCGCAGCGGACCGCCATAGCATGGTCGCTAAGCCGTGAGGGGGGAGCAGAGGATGCAAACAGAGAAGGGGCAAGCGCTGTGAGCCTCACCACGCGCGCGGCCATAGAGGACCTCTACAAAGTCGAGGGCAAAGCCGAGCTGGTCAACGGGGAGATTGTCGAGATGCCGCCAGCAGGGGAAGACCCGAATTTTGCAGGAGGAGAGATTTTTGCCCAGTTGCGTGAGTATGTCCGACGTACTGGCCATGGACGGGCCTTCACGGATGGCGCAGGATTCCATGTGTCCCTACCGCATCGTGAGTCCTTTAGCCCAGACGCGGCCTATCATGTTGGCCCCCGGACCGGCATGCGCTTTGCCGCAGGCGCTCCGGTTTTTGCGGTGGAAATGCGCAGTGAGCACGACTACGGTCCGGCCGCTGAACGGGCTCTGGCCGCCAAACGGGCCGACTATTTTGCCTGTGGCACCCAGGTCGTGTGGGATGTCGATTTACTCAGTGCAGACGTGATCAAAGCCTACCAGGCCAGTGATCCTGAGCATCCCGTCATTTACCGGTGTGGGGAGATCGCCGCGGCCGAACCAGCGGTGCCGGGCTGGCGCATGGCGGTGGATGAGCTGTTTGGATAAGCGGCAGCCTCGCCATGCCTTGCCAGCTCGCCAGCATTTGCAGCTCTACTGCTCTGTCTGTGTGCGATGGCACCATGCTCCGTGCGACATGCTATACTGGTGGCGCACAGGATAACAGAGAGCCTCTCATGGCAGAAAGGGACCTTCGCATGCGCGAGCTGGCAGACGTGGTGATTGTTGGTGGAGGGGTCGCTGGATGCGCAGTGGCCTACTATCTCAGTCAGGCAGGTGTTCAGGCAACCTTGCTCGAACGCGAGGGCATTGCGCTGCAGGCGTCAGGGTATGCGGCAGGGGGGCTGAATCCCTTGCAGGGTCTGACGCCGGAGATGCTGCCACTGGCCATGACGTCTTTTCACCTGCACCGTGAGCTCTGGGAGGCCCTGCGCCAGGCCACAGGTCGTGACTGCCAGGGGCGCATTATCAGCACCGTCAAAATTGCCTTCGAGCCGGACGAGATGAGCGGGTGGCAGGACGAAGCCCAGGTGTTGAACGCGACCCCAGGCTTTGCCGCGCACTGGCTGGACCGCACCGCGTTGCGACAACTGGAACCTCGGCTCAACCCTGGAGTGCAGCAAGGGCTCTCGCTCTATGGCAATGGCATTGTGGATAGCCATCTATATACGGTGCTCCTGGCCGAGGCCGCCCACCGTGCTGGTGCCACGCTGCGTACGGGGACCGTACGGGGCCTGCAGCAGTCGCACGGTCGGGTCACAGGGGTGCTGGTGGACGACGGGGTGCTCGCCTGTGGTAGCGTAGTGCTGGCCACTGGCCCCTGGGCGCGAGATGTGGAGGACTGGCTGGGGCTCTCTCTACCCATTACGCCGTTCAAGGGAGAAATTCTGCGCATGGTGCTCGACGGGCCGCCCATAGCAGATGACCTGAGTAGTGCTGACGTGCATCTGTTCAGTCGCGGTGCGCAGGTCTGGTGCGGATCTACGGAGGAGCCCTGCGGCTTTGATACCACCCCTAGTGCTGCGGCACGTCGCAGGTTGCTGAACGGGGCTGTCCGACTACTGCCAGCCATGGCTAATGCCACACTGGTGCAACACACGGCCTGTCTGCGGCCGGTGGCCTCGGACTGGTTGCCCATCCTCGGGCAGGCCCCGGGCTGGGACAACGTCTATCTGGCCATGGGAGCCGGGAAAAAGGGTATTTTGTTGAGCCCCGCTATGGGCAAAGCGCTCACGGACTTGATGACGACAGGCAGCACGACTCTGGACATTACCCCCTGCACTCCGCAGCGCTTCACCGCGGTATCAGCGTGAAAGGACACACCATGCACACCGAGGAACTCCGCGCCTTGCAAGCCCCTCTAAAGCAGCGCTACCGCGAGGAACCGCAAGCCGCCATGCTTACCCTGTCCGCGCAGGGCAATCTGGACGAGGGCATTAGCTGTTCGGTAGAAACGGGTAGAGCGCTGGTGCGTGCTGGCCTCCACCCGGCCACTGGAGGAGACGGCCTCGCCGCCTGCTCTGGCGACATGCTGCTCCAAGCCCTGGTGGCGTGTGCCGGTGTCACACTCCGCGCTGTAGCCACGGCAATCGGTGTCGCCGTGCACAGTGGTACGGTCACGGCCGAAGGTGATCTCGATTTCCGTGGCACCCTGGGGGTGAGCCGCGAGGCGCCGGTGGGTTTTGCTGACATCCGTTTGCGGTTTGACCTGGCCACGGACGCGACGCCCGAGCAATTGGAGCAATTGCTAAAACTGACGGAGCGCTACTGTGTTGTGTACCAAACTTTACGTAGCGCTCCACCTGTCGAGATCTCTCTGCACACTGCAGGGGAGTAGGGAAGACGCACCTAAGGAGAACACACATGGCATGGAAACGGGTCGTAACAGAAATGGGTATGGGCACGGACATTCGCGGTGGCGATTATACGAAGGCCGCAGTGCGCGCCTTGCGCGATGCCCTGTGGCACAACTCCTTGAGCGTGACACGCGCCCTGGGGATGGACATCGACTCCATGCGCGTCGAAGTGATTATCGGTGTCCCCAACCCTGGGGCGGTCGATACCGCGCAGGTTCTGGCGATTCTGCCGCATGGCACGGGCGAGGTCAAAGTCGTGCACGGTGGCCTGGAAATCCCCTCCGACGACGGCGTCAACAAAACCATCATTGCCAACGCCGCCGCGGTCGTACGCCTCGACTTGCCCTAAGACCGCACCGCGGCGCGCTGGATCGCCTGAATGCGCTGTAGCATCGGCGGATGGGAATAGTGGAGAAACACGTAGAACGGGTGCGGTGTCAGGTTCACGAGGTTGTGCACCGACAGCTTTTTCAGGGCCTGGGCCAGCTCTGACGGTGCGGCAAACGTGTCCACGGCATACCGATCGGCTTCATATTCATGACGCCGCGACATGATCTGCATCGCTACCGATAACACCAGCTCGATTGGTGTGTAGAGCATCCCGAAGAACACCAACCCGGCATACACTGAGGGCTGTTGCACATAAAACGCGGCAAACAGCCCTGCATGGCTCAGAAACACCGAGAGCAAGAAAAACATCACGCCAGTGTGGGCCATGCTGATCACCGTGTTACGCACCACATGCTTCATCTTGTAATGTCCAATCTCATGCGCGAGCACCGCCACCAGTTCGGGGATGGTATGACTGGCAATCAGCGTGTCAAACAAGGCAATACGTTTGTGCTTCCCTAGCCCGGTAAAAAACGCATTCGACTTGCTGGAGCGCCGCGAGCCGTCGATGACGAACACGTCCTCGACCGGGAACTGTACCGTGCGGGCATACGTCAGGATCGCCTCTTTTAAGGCGCCTGGCTCCAGCGGTGTAAAGGTGTTGAACAACGGCAGAATCCAGGTGGGCGCCAGCCATTGCAGACCCAGCGTAAAAGCGGTGACAACCAACCAGCAATACAGCCAGGCATACGGCCCGGCATAGGTCAGAAACGCTAAGATCCCTGCCAGGAGAGGAATGCCCAGCAGCAGACCGAGCCCGAGTCCCTTCACCATATCTGCCAGCCATGTCTGCCAGGTCGTCTTGTTAAAGCCAAAGCGCGCTTCAATGACGAACGTGCTGTACAGGGTGAACGGCAATGACGCCAGACTGCGCCCCACCATCAGGAGGCCGATATACACCAGACCCGTGCCGATGCTTCCCAGGTCCCAGGCCCGTACCAGCGTATCCAGGGCCTGAAATCCACCAGCACCCCAGAAGCCCAGAGTGACAGCCAGCATACACGTGGACGTCAGGAGGCCAAATTGTGTCTGCACGCGCGTATACTCCTGGGACTTGCGATAGGCGTCCGCATCATAGACATCGGCAAACTCTGCGGGGAGCTCTGGACGGAGAGCGCGCAGATTGTACACGTCGGCCAGGAGATTCAGGGCGTAATCCAGGAGCAGCGTGGCGCAAATAATCACGGCATAGAGATTCATGACGAGTCCTCGTGAGCGCATCATCGGGCACAACCTGAGGGGTAAGTGCCTATGAGACCGAGTATTTCCACTCCCTCTCCCCCTGGGAGAGGGTTGGGGTGAGGGTGGGGTCCGCCTACCAAAAGCCTGCGCGCCCTCACCCTCGCCCTCTCCCGGAGGGAGAGGGGACAGGAGGCCCCTGATATTCTTCGAGATTATAGCGCAGTACCGGTGTGGCTTCCGAGCCTTTCCTGGTGTTTCCTAGACTGAGAGCCTATACTTGCGGCGTCATGTCGGTAGATGCGCTACGACGCCCTACGTTTCCGAGGAGAGACCCCTATGTTACACCCCACGGCTCTGGATCATCTCGCTCTCAAGGTCACGGACATGGACAAGAGCCTGCACTTTTATCACCAGGTGTTGGGCCTAGAGCTTCTGCGTACGTCTGGCCCCAATGCGGAAGGTGGGCGCTCAGCGGTCGTCCGCGCTGGTGGACAAAAGATCGACCTCTTTTTCCGTCCGGATTTTGTCGCAGCCGACAAAGACAAGCCGGTTGGTATGGACCATCTGTGCCTGATCATGGGCGACATCACGGTCGACGCACTGGTATCCTACTTGCAGCAGGCTGACGTAGACATTTTTTGGGGACCAGTGGTACGGCATGGGACGACTTCCGTCTATGTCTACGATCCAGACGGCGTGCACGTGGAGTTACGGGTCGAAACCGCAGTGGTTTTCCAGCAGAGGAACTGACAGGCTCTGTGGACCTCATCCCTGGTGATGGGTCTGAAACCACATGGCAAAGCGCTGGATACCCGTGGCGATGTCCACCTGTGGTCGATAGCCGAGAAGGGCCTCAGACTTCCGCACATCGGCATAGGTTAATGGGACATCGCCCGGCTGATCGTCTTGCCAATCGAGTTGCGCGGTACACCCGAGAGACTTTTCCAGGAGCCTGATAAGCTCCAGGAGCTTGACGGGGTGGGACCCGCCCAGGTTAAAAATCTCGTAGGCCCCGGGGCTCGTATCGCCACGTTGCAGCCAACGCCAGGCCAGCACAATGCCCTCGACAATGTCATCCACGTAGGTGTAATCACGTTGCGAAGAGCCATCGCCAAACACCGGTATGGGTTTCTCTGCGGCCATCAGACGCGCAAATTTGTGAATAGCCAGATCCGGGCGCTGATACGGCCCATACACCGTAAAGAAACGCAGGCAGGCAATCCGGAGCTGATAGAGATGGGTGTACGTATAGCAGCGCAGCCC
>Ga0194121_10004213_pt1 | contig 21028 bp, 16 predicted proteins | sample TA2MahCa50mmetaG_FD_148609 | JGI IMG/M metagenome (GOLD analysis project Ga0194121, IMG submission 148609) | Freshwater microbial communities from Lake Tanganyika, Tanzania - TA2015020 Mahale Deep Cast 50m | ecosystem: Environmental > Aquatic > Freshwater > Lake | place: Tanzania: Lake...
TTTTCGACAGGCCGAGCTTGAGCGGGAACGTGTCGCTGATGCCCATTCCGTCCTCGCGGTTCAGCATGAAGGCCACCGAGCGGGTGATGTCGGCGTCGAAGGCCAGCGCGATCAGGTCGAACATGTTGCGGTAATATTCGCCTGGGTCGCCGGCGTTGGAGGCTTCGAGGTTCAGATGCGAGTAGTCCTGCTTCTTGAGCGGAATGTCGATCCAGCGCTCGGAAGCAACCAGACGGGATTCCATTTCGTTCAGCGTGCTCAGGTACTGGTCCATCCGCTCACGGTCGGTCTTGCCCAGATTGTCGTTGAGGGAGCGAGCGCTCGAGGCTACGGCGTCCACGAGCTTGATGCGGCGCTGCAGATTCTCGTGCGCGGACTGCTGGTTCGGATCGTCCCCGCGGAACAGACGGTCAAACACGCGGCGCGGGTTGTTTTCCGCCGGGACAGGCCGGCCGTCAATGCTGTAGGAAATGGTTCCCGTACGCGACAGGAAGCCGGTGCCGGCGTCAATGGACAACACCAGGGAGGGCTGGCGGCAGTGCTGTTTGGTGTGCTGCGCGACGACCTGATCGAGGCCGACCGAGTTGAACGTGCCGGGCTTCGGATTGTGCAGCGGGGCGCCGGTAAGCCACATGTCCGAGCAGATGTGCGGATCGGCCTTAGGACCATTCGGATGTTCGAGGCCGCCGAGGAAACTCAACTGCTTGCGGAATGGCGCGAACGGTTCCGTGGATTTGCCGAACTGAAAGTCTGCGCCGGCGCCGTGCGCGGGAAACCAGCTCCATTCGTCGATGCCGTGCTCAGATTTGGGCAGCGACATGCCATTCGCGGTGTAGATGGCGCAGAAACGCCTCGGAACCTGGTTTGCGACCTCGGCTCCCATCACGTCAAGCGCGGGGAGAGCAAGGGTTACGCCTCCGAGACCTTTCAAGAAAGCCCGGCGGTCCAATTGATTCAGGCGCTTCATCGTTCCATTCCCTCCAGGCAGATCGAACCCATCGCTACTTCTCTAAGAAGATCGGGCTTTTGGCCACATACCGGACCATGTCCTTCATCCGGAAACCACCTGCCTGCAAATCTCTGACTGCCTTCGTACGAAGGCTGTGGATTTCATTGTACGTGAGAGAGCGGCCGGCTGCAAAGGTGGCCAAGTGCTTGAGGACACTGAAGGCGACCTGGTCCGGACGGTCTTCGGCAAGATAGCGCTTCAGGCCATCGACGCCGGTGACCTCGGTCTTGTCGGCCAGCGTGGATCTCGAGTCGACCGGCTCCTTCTTACGGCGGCCGCCTGCGTCGTAGTCTTCAAAGGGCACACCCCACGGGTCGATCTTCAAATGGCACTGCCTGCAGGCCGGGACGTCCCGGTGCTGCTCGAGCCGCTGGCGCAAGGTGAGGCCGGCAGTTTCCTTGAGGGCGGGGACGTTCGGCAGCGGGTCACCGGGCGGTTCCGCCACGATCTTGCGTGCGAGCCAAGCGCCGCGTTTGACAGGATTCGATTCGCGGCCATCGGAAAGGCCGGCAAGGATCGCGGCCTGGGTGATGACGCCACCGAGATCGGGCCGGCCATGCGGAATCATCATGAAGCGGAAGCCGCTCTCGGTCTTGTCGGCCAGGTCGTAGTAGTGAGCGACGGCTTCATTGGCGAGGATGAACTCCGAAGTGATCAGTTTCGTAGCCGCGAGGTTGTTTCGGATCAGGTACTGGACGAACTCGACGGGCTCCTGCTCAAGCGCGCGGCGAGTATCGCGCGTGAGATTGGGGAAGCGTTTGCGGTCGGCCTCGAGGACCTGGAACTTGTCGAGGCCCAGCCACTGGGTGGTGAACTCGGACACGAAGCGGGAAAAGCGCGGGTCCGCGATCATACGGTCAATTTCGCTGTCGAGCTGCTGTGTGAGCAGCCCGCTGGATGCCAACTGCCGGGTGCGGGCGTCCGGGGGGCCGTTCCACAGAAAGTAAGACAGCTTCGAAGAGAGTTCCCAAGGATCCAGGGGCTCGGCCTGCGGGCTCGCGCTGGTTTCGATGAGGAAGAGGAATTGCGGAGAAGTGAGGACCACTTGCAACGTGTCCTTGATGGCCTCTTCGAAACCGCGGCCGTTTTGCCGGGATTTTGTGTAAACGGACAATAGGGATTGCTCTTCGGCTTCAGTGATCCCCTGGCGGAAGGCCTTCGTGGCAAAGTTCGCGACTACCTGTTTGGCGTAGACGTGGTCGCTGGCGCCCTGGGCCCGCCGGATAAAGATGTCTTTGTGGGACGGCGGCGGCCAGGATTCATAGTAGGGGCCTTCGAATTCCACCGAGCGGACGAGGAGGCGGGGCATGTCGCGGCCGTCGGTATACTCGCTCCGCACGCCGATTTCATGGATGCCGGCGAGGTAGTTGACGTTGTCCTTCTCGACAATGGGGGCAGGGAAATTGTCGATCGTGCCTTCAAAGACGAACTTGGCGAGATTGGTTCCGGTGACGGTTAGTGGCAGGCCGACCGGGGCGAGGGTACTGCCGCAGTCGCGGCGGAGGCCGAGGTGCACGCCGACCCGCGGCTGGCGCTTCTCAAATACGGTAAAGCGCTTTGCTAACGCGTCTTCCGGAGGGATCGGCGTAACGACGATGCGGTCCAATTGCCGGACGCTTTCGTATTGCGCGCTGATCTTGAGCGGACCTGCCGGGAGCCGGGCCACAAGGAATGCCGGTTGATCGAGCGCGCCCGTAAATTCGCGGCCGCCGAGGTGCAGCGTAAGGTCTGGGGTACGGCGGCGGCGAACAGTTACGCCGTCATCGGTATATCCTTGCTTGCCGCGTTGAGAACGAAGCTCGAGGAGGCTCTTGCCGGGCGTGATCAGTGCGGCGATTTCGGCCTCTTCCAGCGGCCGGCGGTAAAGCCGGACCTGGCCGACCTCGCCGTCGAACTTCGGCGCAATCTGGAGGTCGGACTGTTCGGCGTCGAACTGGGCGCTGCCCATGCTTGCCTTCGCCACCAGCGATCCGTTGACGTAAAGGAGCGTTTCGTTGTGGCCCCGGTGGACAACGGCGGCGACGTGGCTCCACTGATTCGGAAGGATGGCGCCAGGCCGGGTGGAGACGGCGGCATTAGCACCTTCGGTTTCCCCGGCCGTTTGCAAGCGCAGCGAACCCCGCATGTTCGGGATTTCCAGGAACCAGCCGCGGGTCCGGTCAGCAGCGCCCAGAGTGACGATGGATTGGCGACCGGGCTGCTTGGGCTTGATCCAGGCGGCAACGGTGAAGTCTCCTTCGCCGACCGCGCGCGGGTCATCGGTGGGAAGATCGTTTCTCGGGATCGTTAACGGCGCGGTGATGGGCTGGACGGCAGGAGATTCCAAAGCTTCGGTTGGCCAGGCTCCGCTGAGGCCTTCTTTCAGCCGCGAGGCGTCCGGCGTCACAGGCTTCGTCTCCACCGGGTAAATGTCCACTTGGTAGATGCCGTCTGCGGGAATCGTTACTGTTTTGTCAGTAGCCTCCAGGACGATTCCGCCCGCGCCTGCCAGGGACGTGGCACCCGGATCAAGGAGAAGGCCGTCGTCGTATTTTGCCGCGGTGACGGTCACCCGGAAGCGGCCGCTATCGGGGAGTTCGCGGAGTGCGATTTTGAAGTTGGCTTTCGGGCCGTAGGTGCCGTCCTCGTCGAACATTTCCTCTGTCGGGATTGCGGGGCGCAGCAACAGACCCTCGGGAACGGTGCTCCAGGCCTCTCCTTTCGGATAACCCCCACTCCCCCGCGTGTCTGCGAAAACGGAATGGTAGATGCTGTCGAATTCGCGCCAGCCGCGGACCGTGTCGTTCCCGCGGTAGCCTTCGATAAAACGGTACTTCGTGCGCATGAAGAACGGCTGGAAGGGGAAGGGCTTCTTCGCGGTGAGCTGTGTCACAAGTACGTCAGAGGGTTCGAGCAGTGCGCTGCCTGCGCCGAGAACAAGTTTTTCGGGCAGCGGGTTTGGGTTCACTCCGGCGGCGAGGTCGACTCGGAAATTCTGGATTTCGGGCTTTGCCGCCGGATCAACGATGGCGTGGTCCAGGGCTTTTTGCGCGATCTCGAAATAGGCTTCCATGAGCAGCGGGGAAAGCTGCAATGTGCTGGCGTTATTCAAGAAGCCGTCTTTGGATACGCCGTCTGCCGGGAGGATGGACGCGAGGTCGTGGTCAATGCCGAGCAGTTCGCGGATCGTGTTGCGGTATTGCGCTACGGTGAGGCGGCGAATGTTGCCGTTCTTGGGTGCGGGACGGAGCTTTGCGACGTCGAGGTTCTTGGCAATCCAGTCGAGCATCGCGTCGCGTTCCTGGGGGCTGGGCTGCGGCGTACCTTTCGGCGGCATAGTACCGGCGGCGATGCGGTGATGTATCGCTTCCCACCGGTTCACCGTGTCGTCGCCGAACCGCTCGTCGAGGTTGTCCACGCGGACACCGGCAGTGCTGTTGTCGGCGTTGTGGCAAGCGAGGCAGTTCGCTTTCAGGAAGCCTCGGAAATCGGGATCCGGAGCGGGCGATTGTGCGGTCAGGTAACGGGCGGTAACCGCAACCGTGGCGAGGGAAAGCAATGCCAGCGCCCAGGCGGATCGAAGGTGTCTCCAGCGCACTCTCATCTTTCAGTACGTTCCTATTGTATGTTGGCAAGCGTGCGTGCGCAGGTGTGAACCCTGGCTGGGCGCCGGCTGTGGCCGACAGCACGAGCCAAGACCAGATCAGTGCTTTCATGCCTCCACCTCGCTCCATCGCACGACCCGCTCGCGCCGCAGCGCAAGATTCGCCAGATGCGATCCGTTGGCCGCCTTCACTCCCTCCTCGGCGGGGCAAGCCGGCGGCTTGCGGCTTCGAATGGAATCGGTCCAGTTCTTCAGGTGCAACGCTTCGCCATCGGGATTCTTATAGAAGTCCGCACCGCGCCCGCCTTCGCCCAGAACCCACTCGCTGGCAACTGGTCCGCCGGAGACATCCTGACCCTGTGCGGAGCGCTTCCGTTCCGGAATGATCTCGTAGCGGCCGCGGTCGATATAGAGCGTCGCTTCCCGGCACATGATCTCCGTCATCGCCGCGTTTCGCTGGTTGATGAAAGTCCCTTCGAAATAGGCCTGCACCTGACGCTTCGGATAGTGCAACAAAGTCTGTACAGTGTCCGGCGTCTCCCAGACCCCCTCCGCATGAATGTTGTCTCCGATGGATGTGGCCGACGTGGGGAGCGGCAGATCGAGCATCCAGTTCACTGTGTCCAGCCAGTGCACCATCAGGTCGCCGAACAGGCCGTCGCCGAAATCCCAGAACCAACGCCAGTTCCGGAACCGGTAAGCGTCGAAGTCCTGCTTGCGAGACGAACCCACGAAGTCCTGCCACGGAACTTCACTCGCCGCGACGTTGGTGGAATTGGACGCTTTTCGCATCGCGTTGCGGTTCCAGGTCATGTGGATCTTGTGAGCCGCGCCGAGTTGGCCCGACTGAAGGATCTCTTTCGCCTTGATCAGGTGCGGCATGCTGCGCTGCTGAGTGCCGACTTGCACGATGCGCCGGTAGCGGTTCTGCGCTTCGATCACCCCGGCGCCTTCGGCAATGGTGTGCGTGATCGGCTTCTCGACGTAGACGTCCTTGCCGGCGGCGCAGGCGTCGATGGTCATCTGCGCGTGCCAGTGATTGGGGCTCCCGATGATCACCGCATCGATGTCTTTGCGCTCCAGCAATTCCTTGTACTGGTGCGTCGTGTAGACGCGCGGCGGCGCCAGTTTGGCCGCTTCTGCGAGTGCCCCGTCCCAGATATCAGCCAATCCGGCGACACGGGTTCCCGGTACGCTGTCGAGCGCCCGCATCAGGAAGCGAGAGCGCCCTCCTGTGCCAATCACCCCAAGGCGAATCGTATCGCTCGGCGGCGGATTCTGGCTACCCCGAGCTACGGATGGGACGAGCGCCCCAGCTGTAAGTATGTTCCGGCGAGTCATGTCAGGCATGGCGGATGCACCTCGTTCGATAGTGGATACTCTTTCAACATTAGAACGCGATCCCTCAACATGAACGTGAACCCGCTCGGTCATCGAAACGATGGGCTTAGGCCGGGCAGATGGATCTAAAAGCTCCGCTTGTCCCCAACCTGCTTGCTCCATTGGTCCAGCCGTTGCTGGAGCTCTGTCCGCTTGCGCTGGTCCGTGGCCTGACGGTTGTCCATCTCCAGCGGATCTGTATGCCGGTGGAAGAGCATTGGCTTGTCGTTCTGATGCAACACGTACTTCCATCCATCGGGACTGATCACGGCTCGGGCATCCGGCACACCCTGGCCATCCGCCGTCCACTCGATCGAGACATGCCCGTCCCCGGACTTCCTGCCCTCGAGTCTTGCGGCGTGGCTAAACCCCGGCAGATCCCCCCAGTCTTTGTGGCCCAGCAGATGAAGCATCGTTGGAGCCAGGTCGATGTGACTGATCGGCTGCGCTACCCGCATCTGGCGCTGCCTGCGGAAAGGAACCCGCAGCAACAAAGGAACCCGCACGCTCTCTTCATACATCACCTGCTTGCCGTAGAGCGAATGCGCCCCCAGCATCTCACCGTGGTCGCTTGTGAACACCACGATCGTGTTGTCGGCTTGTCCTGACGCTTCCAGGGACCAAAGGATGCGGCCGAGCGCCTGGTCCACCAACGAGCACAACCCCGCATAGTTTCGATTCGCCCGCTGCACCTTGGCTCTGTCGCGCACATCGAAGGTGCCAAACTCACCACCCTTGCCCTGCTTGGCGCGCCGCTTCGCGGCCCAGTCAGGATCACGCTCCGCATCAATTCCCGGCCAGTTGGCCGGAATCGGGGCCTCCTCTTCGGAGTGCAAGTCGTTATATGCGCTGGAGAACGGCGTGTGCGGTTCCAGGAAGTTGACGTACAGCATCCACGGCTGATTCCGGTTCGCCATGATGAACTCAGACGACTTCTCGGCCAGAAACGCCGGCTTCGAGTGCTTGGCGGGCAAGCGGGACGCCATTTCCCGGGAGAAGTAGTTCTCCTCGTCCGGCTTGTAACCGAGACTGGACAGGAACTGGTGGTATTGGCTACGCGCCTCCGGGTTCCTGCCCTTGGAGAAGAAGCGCTGGTAGTTATCCTCAATCGCCTGCCATTCCTCGAAGCCGTGTTGGGCAAAGACCTCATCGCCCAGATGCCACTTACCGAAATACCCTGTACGGTAAGAAGAGTCGGCGAGCAATTCCGGCACCGTCTTGCACTCTTTCGGGAGTGGCCGGTTGTTGTTCACGCAACCGCTGGTGTGCGGCCACAGTCCGGTCATGACCGTACTGCGGCTGGGCGTACAAACCGGCTGCGCCACATAAGCCCTGTCGAACACGATGGACGACTCCGCCAACTGGTTCATTACAGGGGTTCGATAGGTGTGGTTTCCGTAGGCTCCAAACGTGTCGGCCCGCTGCTGGTCGGTCCAAAGAAAGAGCAGATTCGGTTTGTCTCCCGGCGCGCGCTGGCCTCCACGGGCAATGGCCGGGGCCAGCCCGGCGGCAAGCATGGTTGCGAGCGCCTCGCGGCGCGTGGCTGTAGTCGCTTTCATTTGACAAGGCTCTCCTCTAAAACTCGTACTTCAGCGACGCCTGCTGAATCCGGCCGGGGCCGGCCCCTTGAATTCGTCCAAATGCGGGCGAATTGAGCGTTCCCACTGGGTTCGAAAACACTGGCGTATTGGTTGCGTTGAACATCTCCCAGCGGAACTGCAATCGATGTTTCTCGTAAATCTCGATGTTCTTCAGCAGCGAGGTATTCCAGACGAAGGACCCGGTCCCAAGAATCGGGTTCCGTCCGGAGTTGCCGAGCGTGCCAACGGGGTTGGCCACGAACGCGGTGGTGTCAAAGAAGCGGTCGATCCGTTCGGCGCGCGGGCGATTTGCGGACAATACCGGATTCCCAACGACGTTCGGCCGGTCGAACCCGACACCCGTTCGCGAGTTGTCGGCCCCCGATAGTATCGCGACGGGGTTTCCGGTCTGTACCGTTACGAGCCCTCCCAGCTCCCAACCCCCAATTACTGCCTGGAGGAAGTTGTTGGGAATCCGAATGGGAAGCTGGTAAAGATAAGAACCGGCCCAGCGATGGCTCGCGTGATTGCCATTCAACGCCCGGTCCGCCCGGCGGTTGAAGGGGTCCTGCGGAGACTGCTGGGAAATCTGAGCGAATGAGTCTCCCGAGGTGACTTCGTCAATGGCTTTTGACCAGGTATAGTTGGCGTTCACCGTGAATCCGCGCGCGAAGCGGCGCAGTACCGCAACCTGCAGGGAATCGTAACGCGTGTTCGTGCCGGTCGACAGCTCTCCAATGCTGCCGATGGCTGGCGCATAGATGCGCCTCGCATTCGTGTTCCCCGTCGTGGCGCCCGGCCGGAACACTGCCGGATTCGCCTGGCGCAGGTTGGCGAGATGCCGGCCGGCGTTGCCCACGTAGGAAACGTCGAGAACCCAGTTCCCGCCCATCTGCTGTTGGATCCCGAAGCTGTAATTCATCGTGTAGGGATTGCGGACGCCCTGGGCGAACGATTTGGGCAACACCACGGGGGACTGAAATGTAGCATTCGCCGGGTTTACCTCATAGGGGTACGGAATCTGCTGTCCGGCGTAGGGCGATGAAAGCCGCCGGTTGTTGACATCCACCACCAGCGCGAAGGGCTGCGGCGATTGCACCCCTCCGGTCATCTCGGCGGTGAGCGGCTCGATGAACATGCCCCAACTGGTGCGCACAGAGGTCTTGCCATTGCCGAAGACATCCCAGGCAATTCCCAGCCGCGGAGCCGGGTTCCACAACCGGTCCACCAGCGGAAACGCGCTGTCACCCTGGAACACCACACCGTCCGGAGCAGTTGGGAACCGGCTCGACCGGGCGCCCGGAACGAATGCCGTGGCCTGGCCGAAGCGCTCCCTCCACGCGGGATAGGCTTCCATCCGGACGCCGTAGTTCAGGGTCAGCCGGCGGTTTACGCGCCATGTATCCTGTGCGAACACGCTCCACGGGAAGTACCGCTGGTCCGTATCCAGCGGCGACGCCTGCTGCAGGCGCACCACACTGCCCAGCAGGAAATCGGCCGCCGGCACGCGGGTGGCCGTGCCATCGAAGGTGAACTGTCCGCCCGAACTTTGATTGTCGCGATACATGAAGCGGTTCCGCTGGATGTCGGCCCCGAACTTGAACTGGTGCGACCCCTTGATCCACGTGAGGTTCTGAGAGAAGTCCATGTTCTCCGACAAGCGCCGCCGGTCCCGCCCGGGGCTGAGGAGAAACCGCCCACTCACCTGCAATCGCGGCAGTGTCACCGGACCGCCTGCGTGCACGAAGTTGGTGGCGCCCAACTGGTCCAATGTGGTCCGGACGGTATTGGCTTCGTTGTAGTCAAAGCGGGTGTAGTTCACGCGAGTGGTCAGAAGCACGTTCGGGGTGAAGGAGTGGTTGTCCTCCACCGTGATCGTATTGAGCTGCTGCCCGTTGCCGACTGGGCTGTAATCCGGAAGCGTGCTGCCGTTGGGGAACGGATCCGTCCCGACGGACCGGTCACGGAAGTACCTTACATTCAACCGGTTCTTCTCGCTGAGCACGGAGTCCCAGCGGCCGAGAAACTGATCACCATCGTTGGCCTCGCTCATCTGGCTCACGAACTGGCCCGTTGGGCGGTTGGGGAGGGGGACATAGCTCTGGACGACGCGGGCGGCAACGGGATCAATGCGCGCAGCCGGAATCTGCCGGCCCGGAAAAGGCTGTCCAGTGAGGGGGTCGATAATCGCTTGCGGCGCAGCGGCAAAATTCCCTGCCCGTTCCGCCTCTGTCAGAGGATTGGCACCGGAACTCACTCTATCCCGCCTGATTCGAAGGCCTTGGTAGGTCACGAAGAAGAAGTTCTTCCCGCGGCCGTTGTACAGCTTGGGAATCAGGACAGGCCCGCCGAAGGTCGCGCCAAACTGGTTGAATCTCAGCTTGGGCACGTCCGCGGCGAAGAAACTGCGCGCATCGAGCGCATCATTGCGCAGGAACTCCCAGGCGCTGCCGTGGAACTCATTCCCTCCTGAGCGTGTCACGGCACTCAGAGTGGCGGCGCCACGGCCATATTCCGCGGGCGTGCCCACCGTGGCCAGCTTGAATTCCTGGAGCGCATCCGGCGGCGGCAGCAGCAACCCGGATCCGCGATGGAAGAAGTTCTGCTGCCCCCCGTCCAGCAGGAAATTTACCCCGGTCTGGCGGCCGCCGTTAATCGCGAGCCGCTGCTGCGAGAAGCTGGACTCAATCGTGGTGTTTGCGTTGTTGATGCCAGGCGCAAGCAGCACCAGGTCGACGGCATTGCGGCCGTTGAGGGGAAGGTCGCGCATTCTGCGGTCATCTACCAGCACGCCCTGTACGGAACTGCGCGTCTCCACCAGCGGCACCTCGCTCGAAACCGTGACCACGTCCGCCACTTCGCCAATCTGCATGACAACGTCGAGTTTGATGGCGGAAAGCGCAGTTACAGTGACGTTGCTGAAACTGGCCCGGCGAAAACCGGTTTGCGCCGCAGTCACTTCGTAGCTGCCCGCCGGGAGCGCGGGGAAACTGTAAAATCCCACTTCGTTGGTTCGGGCTGCACGGCTGACGCCCGTGCTGCGGTTCACCACGGTGATCTCAACGCCTACCATCACGGCGTCAGAAGTATCCGTAACCGTGCCGGCGATTTCGCCGCTGGGGGCCTGAGCCCTGGCGACGGGAGGATGCAGCAGGCCGGATATCAGAACGGCCATGAATAGGATCGACGACAGTTGACGCACTTAGGATTCCTCCTTGATTGCATGCTGAGTTTAGCAGTTCTGCAGCAAGCTCAACCAAGTGCTGGCCGAAGCTGGGTTTGACCGGCGCGTCGAGCATCTGTGCCAGAAGTACTACCGGCCGGTGATGGGCCGCCCGTCGATTGCGCCGGGAGTGTACTTCCGCATGCCCCTGATCGGGTACTTGGAGGGGCTCGACAGCGAGCGCGGCATCGCGTGGCGGGGTGCCGGCGGTGGTCAAACTCCTGCTCGCGGAAGGGCTGCTCAACGGCGACTGCAAGACCGTGACCGGGAAGACGCTACGCGAGAACGTTAAGGACTTGCCGGGGCTGTTTCCATCCCGCAAATCGGCGGTCTCCATCACCGCTACGAACGGCGCGCAGCCTGAATTTCGTAGGGCTCCACCCGAGCCCCTCTCGGGGACAAGTGCGCCTCGACCTGGTCCTGCTTGAGAATCCAGCCGCCGTGCGCTCGCCAGCGGCAAATCTGGGCCGCCAGAAACGGCGCAAAACAGACCGCCGCAGTCTCGAAGCCGGCTTGCCACGTGTCTTCGAGCCGCGATCAGTTTCCGCCGGCGCAGATTCTGCCGCCTACGGGATTGCGAGAGGCACAGTCCAGATCAGCTTATCGCAAACGGCCAGCGATGGGTGTCGAACACCCGTGGCGGCCAGACATGGCGCGGCGGCCGGCGCCGGTCGTCACTTCCAGGGAAGCGAGGCCGGTTCCTGGAAGACCGTTGTCTTCAAACGGTCCCAGGAGTCTTTCTGCACCAGACCGCCGTAGTACCAGATCACGACCCCCGGCAGCTTCCTCTCGCGGCAGATTTCGATCGAGCGGATCAGAACCTCCGTTCCGCCGTTGGTCACGTCAATGCCCGGCGCAAACCGCGTGCCGTCGCCACCCACCGCCGCGAGTTGCCGGTCCAACTCGGCAGTAAAGCCTGCCATGTCGCTTCGATAGACCTGTGGCGAAACGAAGTCCAATGAGCCGGCTTTTATCCACGCCGGATACTCCTGAAGGAAGTTCACATAGGAGAAGCTGTAGACGATGGGGGCGCTCGTGGACAGGATGCGCCAGTTGGCGGACTTGATGACCCGGCCGATCCGCTCAACAAACGCATTCAGCTTGAGGGCGCGCCAGCGCATCCATTCCGCGTTGCGCTCGTCATCCGGCGGCGGCGCGCCGTCGTGCTCGGCGGCATACAGAGCCTTGGTGGCGTCGTCGTAGCCGCAGTCGAGCTCCGGATACCGCGCCCGGTCGAATTGGATCGCCGGGACATCGTAGTTCGCGGCCAGTTCACGCATCAGGTCGAGCAGGAAACGCTGCCCCTCCGGATGGGCATGGGCGATCCAGTAACTCCTGGTTGTGCCTGCCCACGAAAACTCCACCGAGCCGTCCTTGCGGCGGGCCAGCCAGCCCGGTTGCACTTCCACCAGCGGCGCCTTGCCCCCGGTGTAACCGATCACAAATCCGTATTCGACCCACGGAATGACGGCCAGACCGCGGGGCCGCGCCTCTTCGATCACTTCGGCGAGCACGTCGCGGCCCAAGTAGACCGGATCCGTGAACACTCCCGTGTGCTGCTGGAAGACCGCGCTCCGCCACAAGGGGTAGCCGCGCGACCAGACATTGACGAAAACCGCGTTGCAGTTGGCATTCTTGAGATCGTCGAGCATTTTCGCGATGGACTCGCGGGTCGCCAGCGGCGTCCGGTCCACCCAGACGCCCCGGATCTCCGGCGGCGGCGCGCTGTGTGCCGCCAACGCAAGTAGGAAACAGAATCCCCGCAGCAATGCCCGCTTCATGCTCGAACCGTTCGCTGATACTATGCTAACAGGACAGCACATACCGATACAAGGCAGGACAGGCCGGGAAACCGTGAGTCACATTGCTAAACCGTCGTACGGGCTTAAACCTATACCCAGGGTTCGAATCCCATCCCCACCGCCATCCTAACAAGCTTATAATCAATACATTACGGTGTTGGATGTCCACGATCGTAATAGGATCGCAAGGATTTCGTGTACAATCTGGGGCATGCTGACCCTGTTCCGGCTTCACACGAAGAAGTGCACGGCCGGTCGGCCACGGCTCGACCGCAGCTATCGCAAGTGCAAATGTCCCATCCACGTGGAGGGCAAGTGCGGCCCCGACTTCATTCGAGAAGGGCTGCGCATGACCAGCTGGCAGCGCGCCCAGCAGCGAGTGATGGAGGCCGAAGCCCGCGGGTCCCGGAACCCGCCCCCGGAGGAGCGGAAGGCTGAGCCGACCTTGATCTCGGAAGCCAAGAAGCAGTTCCTCGAGGATGCCGAGAAGGGTCTACTCATCTAATTCGATGTCCCGCAAACGAAGTGATCCCTTTGCCTCCCGCCCGGCAATAACTTTTACCCTCTTGTTCACCATTGGGCCGATTACGTCATCCATTGTGTCCCCTAGCCCAAGGACATGGACGGCGTGGCTTTCGACCGCCACATCGAGAAAGTCGTTGTCGAGGTCGACGGCACGCAGGATGCCGACGATTCCGGCTTCGATTGTCTTGCCGAGTCCGACCTCGTCGGCAAGGATGGCGCCCTTCGAAAGAGGCGAGCGGAAGGCGAACAGCGCCGCCTCGATCTGGTGCGGATTTAGATCGACCTGCGCGTCGGAGAGAACAGCCGCGAGCTTCTCCACGCTGTCAGAAGCGCAGCGTTTCGTCAGTTCGTGTGCGAAATATTTGGCGTGGTATACCGTCACAATCCTCTGGTGGCGCGCCTACACGTGAGTGTGCTCGTGTTCCTTTAGGGTCGGGAGAGCCTTGATGGACTTCCCGGCTTTTTTTTCGGCTAGGCGCAGCTCGTAGAGGCTCTGGAGATTGAGCCAGAACTCCGCGCTGGTGCCGAAGAAGTGGGCAAGGCGCAAAGCCGTGTCGCCGGTGACGGCCCGCTGCCCGTTAATGATTTCCGTGATGCGGTTGGTCGGCACCTTGAGCTGACGCGCCAGCGCAGCGGCGCTCATGTTGAGGGCCTCCAGTTCTTCGGCGAGGTGCTCCCCTGGGTGGATTGCGGTCAATGCCATTGCCAGTTCTCCCTAGTGATAATCAACAATCTCCACGTTCACAGGCCCCGGAGACTTGTCGGGCCACGCAAAGCAAATCCGCCACTGATCGTTGATGCGGATGCTGTATTGGCCCTTGCGGTCTCCGGCCAATGCCTCAAAACGGTTACCAGGCAAGGAAGCCAAGTCCTTGAGCGTCATGGCTGCCTCCAAACGGTCGAGCTTCAGGCGGGCGGAGCGTTCAATGCCAAAGAACGCCTTGACCCGTTTCCCGGCAGCGAAGTCTCTGGTCCGCTTGTCCCGATAGCCGACGATCATTCTTGATCATAGTCCAAATTATCCGTTACGTCAAGCATAACTCCGCAAGTGCAAAGGCCTCTGCGCCGCGCTTGCCGCTGCCAGCCTTGTTAGGCGCCCGAACGCACGCCGGTTACCAGCGGCGTCAGCTTGTACCATCTGGCTTATCCGGCCTCGGGCGGCAAGCCGGAGTATCAGCTCGTCGTCAACTTGCCGGATTGTTCGCTAAAGCCCGGTGAGGTTCTGCGTGTCCATTCAGGGCAACGGCGGGACCTGTCGGTCCTGCATGCGGAGGACAGGGCCGGTGCGGACTGGCACTCCTTCACCGGCGAGGACGCCTGCGTGTGGAACAACCGCGAAGGCGATGCCCCCGCGATGTACGAACCGGCGACGAAGGAAACCATTGACTCGGCCTCGTATGACGCGAATCCGCCTGAGGGTGTGGTGCTCCACCGGCAAGGTGCGAAGCTCGTTCCGGCTCCAGTGGCGGCCGGCGGGTATCGCTGGTAATCGTTCAGCCCGGGCTCTGCAGTTGACGGGGAGGTCGAGTATCGTTGAGCGCGGCAAAGCTCTCAGTTGGTAGGCAGCACCGACGCTTCCGGGGAGGGGGGTCAGCTGCGCCTCGATCGTAATAGGATCGTGATGAAGCGAGCGTTTCTTGCGTTCTGTGCGTTTCCTGCACTCGTAGAATCAGTAACTTACAGATTCCAAAGGAGCGCCCAGCGTTCGAATCCCACCCTCACCGCCACACGACCAGCCGAGTCCACCGCTATGAGTCCTTAGCCGGACGCCAGTGATACCTGGCGGCTCGCAGCCAGTTTTTGGGTTTGAGCGCTTCGGAAGCCAGCAGGAGCCGGGCTTCATGAACGAGGAAGCAGAGCCTGCCGCGTCAGTAGATACACGTCGGGGGTAGAGAGTGCCGGGTTCGCTCGTGAAATTCGGCCGACTTCTTTACGGTGCCGACGATCCGATTCCAGGTGCTGTACGTGTTTCTGGTGCTGGCACACGACCGCCGCCGGATTCTTCACTTTGCCGTGACCGCTCATCCCACCGCAGAGTGGACCGCTCAGCAACTCCGGGAAGCCTTTCCCTGGGATACCGCGCCCCGTTATTTGCTCCGCGATCGCGACCGGATCTTCGGGAAAGAAGTCGTGGATCAGATCAAATCCATGGGGATCAACCAGGTGCTGTCGGCACCGCGTTCCCCTTGGCAACGGGCTTATGTCGAACGGGTCATCGGCACCATCCGCCGCGAGTGCCTGGACCACGTAATCGAGTTCGGCGAAGGGAGCTTGTACCGTCACCTGCAAAGTTTCGTGGACTACTATCATCGGAGTCGGACCCACCTGGGATTGGAGAAGGACACACCGGAACCTCGCCCAGGCGGAATTGGGGCGGGTTATTGCGATGCCGGAAGTCGGCGGACTCCATCATCGTTACGAGCGCCGCGCCGCGTAACGACATCTTCGGCGCGGTTCCATCCGCATGGCTCGGTACTCTTGCGCGGCCCCATGGACGGCCACCGGGTCCGCGCTCGTGAAGCGCCGCAACAGGCCTTGTCATCCGACGACGTGGGGCGAGTGCCGTCCGAAGCCGCTCTCTCAAAACATCCCAAAGGCCGTGGATCCCGCCCGATCACACCTCAAGATGAGGTTTTCGAGAACGACACTACTTCGCCGCTGGCGGTGGCGGCAGCGGCACCGAGCCGTGGTCCATGATGTAAACCCACTTGCCGTCGCGTTCGGCCTTGACGTCCGAAAACCGCCCCGCCATTTCCATCGGCTTGCCACCCGGGCCAGGTATGGTGATCTTGAACAATCCCGATCCAAGGACGACCTCGCCCACCGCCACGTTGCGGCTGTCGGAAAACTCAAGCTTTGCACCCTTCATCTCGCCGAAGGATTTCGTGAACGCCTCCTGAATCGCCGCGACGCCCTTCAACTGCATCCCGTCCGGAGGGAACGAAATCACGTCCGGGCTGTTCCAATAGAGCGCCGTAATGGCTGCCGCATCCCCTTTGTTGAACGCGTCGAGGAACGCCTTATCCAGATCGTCAGCTGCTTTCACCATTGCCGCGGTATCGGGTTTCGGCGCCGCCGGCGGCGGCGCGGGCGCGCAACCCGTTGCAAGTAGCGCGAAGGCAGCTATCGAAATAACAAGTAAAGTTCGTTGCATGGCTGGATCTCCTTTGGGGACGACGTCTTTTCGGTACTGTCGAAACCGTGGAGCAGTATAGCAAACCGAATTCCTGACTGACGAGCGATAGTGTCAGCGGTATGATCCTCCTGAGACTGTTGTGCCTAGTCCATGATCGGCCAAACCATTTCCCACTACAGGATCCTCTCGAAACTCGGCGAGGGCGGGATGGGCGTGGTGTACGAGGCCGAGGACGTCAAGCTGAAGCGTACGGTAGCCCTGAAGTTCCTGCCTTCCCAGGCCGCCGAAAACCGTGAGCGCTTCCTCCGTGAAGCCCAGGCCGCGGCATCGCTCAATCACCCCAATATCTGTACCATCCACGAAGTCGACGAAGAACATGGCTTCATTGCGATGGAGTTCATCGAGGGGCCAAGCGTTAAGCAAAAGATCGAAGTCCGCCCGCTCCCGCTCGAAGACGCCCTCCAGATCGCCATCCAGACCTGCACCGGTCTTCAGGCCGCCCATGACAAAGGCATAGTTCACCGCGACATCAAGCCGGCCAACCTCATGCTCACCGCGGAAGGCCATGTCAAGATCATGGACTTTGGCCTCGCCCAGGTCGGCGGCCGCACACGTCTTACCAAAACCGGGGCCTCCATCGGCACCCCGCCTACATGTCGCCGGAACAAGCGAAAGGGCAGCCCGCCGACCGTCGAAGCCCATCAATTCCGTCGTCATCCTCCCGCTGCGGCCGCTCTCGCAGGAGACTACGGACAGCCTGCTTGGTTTGGGAATCGCCGATGCGCTCATCACCAAGATCGGCCAGACCGGCCAGTTGAAGGTGCGCCCCATCAGCGCCGTTCGCAAGTATGCCAGGGAAGACAGCGATCCGCTCGAAGCCGCCCGCCACCTCGACGCCGAGACGGTTCTGGCAGGCAGCCTGCAGCAAGCTGGAGGCCGCATCCGCGTCAGTGTTCAGTTGCTGAGGAGTGCAACCGGTGAAACGATCTGGACACAGAGCTTCGATACGCGTTCCGGAGATGTATTCACCGGGCAGGATGAGATCGCCCGCCAGGTTGCCAGCCAGCTCAACCTCAAGCTCAATGTCGGCCAGCGCCGCGATTTCGGGAAGCGCTCCACCGCCGATCCCCAGGCGTTCGAGCTCTACAGCAAAGCCTTGTATCATCTCGGCAACCGGACGCGCCCTGGTGAACTTGCCCTGGCAATTGAGTTGTTGAAGAAGGCCGTCGAGGTGGATCCAAATTATGCTTTGGCTCGCTCGCAACTCGGCTACGCGTGCGCGGTGGATGGCGTCTTCCGAACCGACGATCCGGCATCGATCGACTTCGCCTGAGCGCAACTCGCCGAAGCTGAGAAGATCGACCCTCGCCTTGCCCAAATCCACGTGGCGCGGGGCGTCATTCTCTACAGCCGCCACGGCAACAGGAATCTTCGCGAGGCCATTCTCGAAACGCGCGCCGCTATCCGGTTGGATCCCAACGCGGGCCAAGTTCATCTTGCTTATTACTATTGGCACAATGGCCTGGAAGATCTTGGCGCCCGGCACGCAAACGCCGCCCTGCGCGCGGACCCGGACAACCCGTATAACAGGGATGGCCTCGTCGCTTACTACTACATGTCCCTGCTCGCGGACGAGGGCGCCGCCGCCGAACGGAAGTTGTTCAATCGCTCGCCGGGCATCCCGTTCTACCTGATCAAAGGTATGGTGAAGGAAGCTGCACCACTGATCGAAAAGGAGAACGCCCAAAAACGAACCCGCTCAGGGAGCTGGAGAGATTACGAACCCAGCATCCACCGCGCCCAACTGCACGCTCTCCAGGGAAATTTCCCAGCCGCGGCCGCCGAGATTGCACCGATGGAGAACGAAGTGGAGAAGGCCCCGCGAGCCATAACCTTCCATCACCTCTCTTACGGCATCGCCCAGGTCCGCGCGCGCATGGGCGATGCCCCAAGAGCCCTGCGCTGGCTGCAAATCACCGTGGATGCCAGGTGGCCCCAATACCCGATGATGGCGCGCGACCGCATGCTCGATCCCGTCCGCAACGACCCCGCCGTGGCCAAGTTCCTCGCCTCACTGAAGAGGACTTGGGAGGACAATGTGCGCGAGTTCGGCAATGCGGACCAGTAGATCGCGACCCGGTTTGGGCGCGTTACTGCCGGAAATACCAGAGCCAGAAATACTGCTGCCCCGCACCGTGCCGGTAACGCGGCTCAAAGCCGCACCGTGCTTGGCAAGTTTGGCGTCGTGGGCAATGTAGAATCTGCAACTTGCGGAGCCGCTGAGGTGGTCGTGGGTTCGAATCCCACCCTCACCGCCAGATTTTCTTATTCAGAATCAATCACTTAAAACTCGTTAGGTTTCAGCGTACGATTAGGTGTACGATAATCTCGCCAATGGAGGGCGAGAAATGCTGACACTCTACCGACGCCATACCCGCTCCTGCGGGCAGAAGGACCGCTATTACCGGCGCTGCAAGTGCCCGGTCTGGGTGGAAGGTACCACCAACGCGGGCGAGTACATTCGCCGCTCCCTAAAGCTAACTTCCTGGGAACCTGGCGAGGAGAAGAAGCGCGAACTGGAAGCGGGTCCGGCTTCGGAGACCAGCCCCGTGGTGCAGCCTGTCACGCCGCAACCGCGTCGGCGGGGTGCCGGCGGTGCCGTGCTGTTCGGTGAAGTAGACGGCTTGCGGTTTGAGTTCCTTCCGTATCCGTTCGAGAATCTTGCGAGCTTTGCAGAGCTCCCAAATGATAGAGACATTGCCATATAGCCAGATAGCTTCCAGTCATACGTGAGGAGCAGGCAAATGGTGGGATGTGACAGGAGCCGCTACGAAATCGCTATCGGCGGTGTCGAGCAAGACAACGGCAGGGCGGACCTTGGTAGCTCGTAGATGTCGTCGCCCGGGGAAATGGCGTCCTCGAACCTGCGGCGGCCGGAGTCGCGCCAGGCCGGGTCGAGATCGGAGGGCTCCCAGATGAGAAGGACACGGAGCTGCTCGCCGGAAGGAATCTGGCTGGCTATTTCCGGGGGGAGCGGGATCTGGCCTTCGGGAGTGACGGTGGAGTGAAACTCGAGGGCTTTCATGAGAAGAACCTTACAGCCATGATGACATAATCAGGGGCACGTGGATCGATCCGGGGCCCGCGCCCCGCCCCATCCTAGTATAATTCCTTTGTGTTAGGAGTTCTCTCTCGGGACTCCATCCAAAACCGAGTGTAGCTCCGTACGCTGAGTGGAGTTGAACAATGGCGCCTATCCTCCGCTGGTTCGTCACGGCAGGGCCCTTCCTTCTTCTATCTGCCACGGCCCAGCCGCGCATCATTACCACGTATGCCGGCACCGACTGGATCTTTCAGGATAACGGCCGCCCCGCGCTGGACACGGCGCTGGCCAGAGTGCAGGACTGTGTCGTGGATCGCGACGGGAATCTTTACGTCGCTGATCCCGACAATCACTTGGTCGTCAAGATCACGCCCGCTGGATTGCTTACCATCGCCGCCGGCAACGGGATACGTGGAGGCTCGGGCGACGGCGGGCCGGCCACCGGCGCTCAACTATTCTTGCCCACTGGTCTGGCGTTTGACAATGACGGCAATCTTCATCTGACCAGCGGCGGTTTGGTTCAGAAGGTTGGCCAGGACGGCTTGATTCGCCGGGTTGCCGGTGGCGGGGTTGACGACACCGGCGAAAACATTCCTGCGCTGAACGCTTCCTTTCGCGGGATTGCCAGCGACATCGTATTTGACAGGGCCGGTAATCTCTACATTTCCGAAACCCAGGGGCATCGCGTTCGCCGGGTAACTCCGGAGGGACTCATCGCCACCTTCGCGGGGACGGGAACTGCCGGCTCCTCGGGCGACGGAGGACCGGCAACCCAAGCCACCCTGAACAGTCCCACCGGTCTGGCGATCGATACGGCTGGGAATCTGTTCATTGCGCAGAGCAACGACACCCGGATTAGGAAAGTGACTCCCGAGGGAGTCATTTCCACTTTCGTTCCTTTCGGCGGTAACACCGGAAGAATCCCGCTGATCTTCGACGCTTCCGGCAACCTTATCGTCGGCCTCAACCAGCGCATCTTTCGCGTGGACTCTTCCGGAACTCTTACTCCGATCGCAGGCTCAACGGACCCGCTGGCGCCGGCAGGCGATGGCGGCCCGGCCTTAAGCGCCAGCCTGTTTCAGGTGGCGGGCCTCGCCTTCGACACGCTGGGCAATCTCTTCATCACCGAACCGCCGAATTTCCGCATTCGAAAACTGGCGCCCAACGGAATCATCTCCCGCTATGCGGGTAACGGAAAATACCGGTTTGCTCCGGATGACCAGCCGGCTCTGAGCAGCACTTTCGATAACCTCAGCCTGGTGCATGCCGACTCTTTTGGAAACATTCTTTTTATCTCCAACGGCAGTCTTCGAAGAGTGAATTCCACCGGCGCCCTGTCGTCGGTGACGGCTCCACTGATCCCCGGCGGGCCTGCCGCCCTCCTGTTCCGGGAAGGAGCGGTCGCCAATACGGTGAACTTCGCCACCGCTTCCATTGCCTCTGACGGACTGGGCAATCTTTACCTTGGCGCCTTCCGCGGCGCCTTCATCGCCCGGGTAACTCCGGACGGCATCATCCGGCGATTCGCAGGCACGGGTGAGCCGGGTTTTTCCGGTGACGGGGGACTGGCGTTGAACGCTCGGATTGAAGGACCCGGCGCTATGGTTACCGATGGCTCAGGCAACCTGTACTTTTTTTCCGTGGGCGGCGTTTTTGCAGGAGGAGGAACACGGATTCGAAAAGTATC
>Ga0194121_10004217_pt1 | contig 21026 bp, 19 predicted proteins | sample TA2MahCa50mmetaG_FD_148609 | JGI IMG/M metagenome (GOLD analysis project Ga0194121, IMG submission 148609) | Freshwater microbial communities from Lake Tanganyika, Tanzania - TA2015020 Mahale Deep Cast 50m | ecosystem: Environmental > Aquatic > Freshwater > Lake | place: Tanzania: Lake...
CACGCCCGACACGCGGGGAGCCGGCGGGCTCACGCCGCCGCTCCCCGTCGAGAAGCCCGTCGTCGCCGCGAAGCCGGCGCCGATGCGCATCGCGCAGGCACCGCCGCCGGCCGCACCCGGGCCTGCCGCGCCGAACGGGCGCCGCCTCATCTCGCTGGACTTCAAGGACGCGGACGTCGTGAACCTGCTGCGCATCCTCGCGGCGGAGAGCGGCCGCAACATCGTGGTCGGCGACGACGTGAAGGGCAAGATGTCGATCTCGCTCCGCAACGTGCCGTGGGAGCAGGCGCTCGAGACCGTGCTCGAGACGCGCGGCCTGCAGAAGGTCGAGCGCGGCAACGTCATCCGCATCGTGACCTCGGAGGCGCTCACCAAGGAGCGCGAGGCGCACGCGCGCGTCGAGGAAGCCAAGATCAAGAGCGAGGCCGAGGCGCGCACGAAGATGGCCGAGGCGCAGTACAAGGAAGCCGAGGCGCTGCAGCGGAAGCTCGCCGCGCAGGCGGCCATGAAGGAAGCCGAGGCGCGCGGGCCGCTGCGCGAGGAGACGATCCGCCTGTCGTACGCGAATCCCGAGGAGGTCGCCGAGACCCTCCAGGGCATCCTCGGCATCCCGAAGGAAGGCCAGAAGCTGCAGGGCACGCCGACCGTGGCGGGCGGGCCGCCGATCGCCGAGCCGCCGTTCTCGAACCTCTACGGCCAGCAGCAGGCGCAGGGCGCCGCCGCACAGGCGACGCCGATCTCGGTGTCGCAGGACGTCCTCGCCAAGGGCCTCTCGATCCGCGCCCACAAGGCGACGAACACGATCTTCCTCCGGCTCTACGCGGCGGACCTCGCGCGCGTCAAGAAGCTGATCCAGGAGAACTTCGACATCCCGCTGCCCCAGGTGAAGATCGAGGCGCGGATGGAGATCCTCGACCGCAACGCGCTGGAGCAGATCGGCATCCAGTGGGGCGGCGGCGCCTTGGGCCGCTCGGGCTCGCTCGCGCTCGTGGGCCAGGGCTACCAGACGAGTCAGAACCTCGGCCAGACCGTCGCGGCCGCGCCCGGCATCGTGCTGCCGGACGGCTCGTTCCTGCTCGATCGCACGGGCATCCAACCCGCGCCGGGCACGACCATTCCGAGCTCGACGCCGAACCCGCAGAACAACCTCGCGGGCTTCCTGCCGGTGAGCGCCTCCACGGGCCTGCCGCTCGGCGGCAACCTCATCAACCTGCCGATCAGCGCGCTGCCGAACGCCGGCCCGCTGCCGGCGAGCGGCCTCGCGTTCGGGATCATCGCCTCGCAGTTCAACGTGAACCTCGCGCTCCAGGCACTCGCCGAGCAGGGCAAGACCCGGACGCTCGCCCGGCCGGAGATCGTCACCGTCGAGAACAGCAAGGCCTCGATGTCGCTCGGTGAAGAGATTCCGTACGCGACCGTGAGCTCCGCGGGCACGCAGATCCAGTTCAAGGAAGCGCTCCTCAAGCTCGAGGTCACGCCCACGGTCATCCGCGAGGGCGACGTCAACAAGATCAAGCTCGTCATCAGCGTGGAGAACAACTCCCGCGGGACGGTGGTCAACCTGGGCAACTCTGGCAACCCGCCCGCGATCAACCGCCGCAAGGCGGAGACGCTCGTGCTCGTCCGCGAAGGCGAGCGCCTCGTGATCGGCGGCGTGGCCACGTCGACCGACTCGCAGACCGTGCGCAAGGTGCCGCTCCTCGGCGACATCCCGGTCATCGGCTGGCTCTTCAAGCAGAAGGAAGACTTCGAGCAGGGCCGCGAGCTGGCGGTCTTCGTGACGCCGAGCGTGCTGCGCGGCGCCGACGGCACGCTGCCGAGGATGCCCCGGTAAGACCCGCCCCCCCAGACGCGGGCATCGCCGCCGCGTCTCCTGATACCCTGAGCCCGTCATGATCGTGTCGGTCCAGCTCGGCCCGCGCTCGTACGACATCGTGGTGGAGCGCGGCGCCCTCGGCTCCGTCGGCGCGCGGCTGCACGCCCTTCGCGTGGGCGGCCGCGCCCTCCTCGTCACCGACCCGGGTATCGGCCGCCTCTACGGCAAGACCGTCCTCGAGAGCCTCGCGGCGGCGGGGTTCACCACGTCCGTCTTCGAGGTGCCCGAGGGCGAAGCGGCGAAGACGCCGGCCGTCGCCGCGCGGGGCTGGGACGCCTGCGTCGAGGCGGGCCTCGACCGCAGCTCCACCGTCCTCGCGCTGGGCGGCGGCGCCGTCGGCGATCTCGCGGGCTTCGTGTCGGCCACGTACATGCGCGGGACGAACTTCGTGCAGCTGCCCACGACGGTGCTCGCGCAGGTCGATGCCTCCAGCGGCGGCAAGACCGCGCTCGATCACCCGAAGGGCAAGAACATGATCGGCGCGTTCCACCAGCCGCGCCTCGTCCTCGTCGACACCGCCACCGCGGAGACGCTGCCGCCGCGCGAGTACCGCTCGGGGCTGGCGGAGGTCGTGAAACACGGGATCGTGCTCGACGCGGCGTACTTCGACGACGTCGAAGCGTCCGCCGAGGCGCTGCTCGCCCGCGACCCCTCGACCGTCGAGCGCGTGGTGGGAGGCTCGTGCCGCCTGAAGGCCTCCGTGGTCGAGCGTGACGAGCTGGAGAGCGCGCTACGCATGGTGCTGAACTACGGCCACACGATCGGGCACGCGATCGAAGCGGCGACCGGCTACGCCGCGCTGACGCACGGCGAGGCGGTCTCGCTCGGCATGGTGGCCGAAGCGGCGCTGGCCGTGCGCCTCGGCATCGCGAGCGCGCAGACGCGCGAGCGTCAGGAGCGCCTGCTCGCGCGCCTGGGCCTGCCGATCCGGATGGCGGCGGTCGACCCCGCGCGCGTGCTCGAGGCGATGACCCGCGACAAGAAGGCGCGCAACGGCCAGGTGCCGATCGTGCTGGCGCCCGAGATCGGCCGCTTCACGATCGCCGAGCGCGTGAGCCCCGACGACGTGCGCGCCGCGCTGGCAGAGATCGTGGACCAGTGAGCGAGCCCGACGCGCTCGTGCTCGCGATCAAGCGGCAGGAGGAGCGCCTCGCCCGCGATCCCGCCTCGCTCGCGTTCGCGCAGCTCGCCGACCTCTACCGCAAGGCGGGCCGCACCCAGGACGCGATCACGCTGTGCCGCGAGGGCCTCGCGCGGTATCCGCAGTACACGACCGCGCGGCTCATCATGGCGAAGGCGCTGCTCGCCGAGGGGCGCCTCGACGAGGTCGCCGCCGAGGCCGCCACGATGCTGGCGAACAACCCGAAGGACGTACAATGTCTCCGGCTGGCCGCGGAGGTCGAGCGCCGGCGGGGCCGCGTCGACGGCGCCGCGGAGCATCTGGAGAAGGTCGTGAAGCTCGATCCGGCGGACCGCGAGGCGCGGGCGCTCCTCGGCCTGCTGCGTGCGGATCCCCAGGCCGACGGCGAGGCCGCGGGCCTCGCGCGGGTGCTGAGGGACGACACCTTCGCCACCCTGACGTTCGGCGCCGCCTGCCTCGAGCAGGGCTGCCTCGACGAAGCGGCGGCGGTGTACACACGACTCTTGAGGAAGGACCCCGACAACTCCGGCGCGCGCGACGGGCTCGAGCAGACGCTCCGCGCGCGCTCACGACGGAAAGGCTGAACGCACGATGCAGGTGTCGACCGCGGATTTCAAGAAAGGCCTCCGGATCGTCCTCGACGGTCAGCCGTACCAGATCGTCGACTTCCAGCACGTCAAGCCGGGCAAGGGCGGCGCGTTCGTGCGCACCAAGCTCAAGCACATGCGGCAGGGACGGGTGGTCGACCACACCTATCGGTCCGGAGAGAAGGCCGAGCTCGTCGATTTCGAGGAAAAGCACATGCAGTTCCTCTACAAGGACGAGCGCTACAACTTCATGGACACCGAGACGTACGAGCAGGTCTCCATGTCCGAGGACGAGGTCGGCGACGCGCACGAGTACCTCAAGGAGAACACCGAGGTCGACGTGCTCTACATCGACGGCTCGCCCGTGACGGTGGAGCTGCCGAACTTCGTGGAGCTCGCGATCGCGCAGACCGATCCGGGCGTGCGCGGGGACACCGCGCAGGGCGGCAACAAGCCGGCCACGCTCGAGACGGGCGCGGTCGTGAGCGTGCCGCTCTTCCTCAACGAGGGCGACGTGGTGAAGGTCGACACGCGCACCGGCGAGTATCTCGGCCGCGTCGCGACGGCGGGTTGATGCCCATCCGGCGCCGGCGGCGCGACGCTCCCCCGGATGTCGCGGACCTCGTGCGCCAGGTGGGCGCCGTGCTCGACGAGCTGCGGCTCACCGAGGCGGAGGTGAGCGTCGGTGACGTGCGCGTGCGCGTGCAGCGGGCGGCGGCGCCCGTCGGCGCGGCGCCGGCGTCGGGCGCGGCCGCGCCGCCGCTCGGCGACCAGGTCGTCATCGTCGAGCGGCCCGGCAACATGGTCACCCTCGAGGCGCCGATGGTCGGCACCTTCTACCGCGCGAGCGGCCCGGCCGCCGACCCGTACGTGCGCGAGGGCGACGTGGTGAAGGAAGGCCAGATCGTCTGCATCATCGAGGCGATGAAGCTCATGAACGAGATCGAGGCGAAGACGGCCGGCCGCGTCGCCAAGGTCCTCGTCGAGAACGGCCAGGCGGTCGAGTACGGCCAGCCGCTGTTCCTCATCGAGCCCGCGAGGTAGCGCGCCCTGTTCTCCAAGATCCTCATCGCCAACCGCGGTGAGATCGCCGTCCGCATCATCCGCACCTGCCGCGAGCTCGGCATCCGGACGATCGTCGCGCACTCCAAGGTGGACACGCACTCGCTCGCGGTGCGGCTCGCCGACGAGTCGATCTGCATCGGCCCCGACGAGGCGCGCGCGAGCTACCTGAACATCCCCTCGATCATCTCCGCCGCCGCGCTCACCGACACCGACGCGATCCACCCCGGCTACGGCTTCCTCGCGGAGAACGCCGCCTTCGCGGAAGTGTGCCGGGCGTCGTCGCTGACGTTCATCGGCCCGTCGCCGGAGGCGATCCGCCTCATGGGCGACAAGGCGCAGGCGCGCCAGATCGCCAGGCAGGCCGGCGTGCCGGTCGTGCCGGGCAGCGAGCAGCCGCTCAAGGGCGCGGACGACGCGGTCGCGCTCGCGGAGGAGATCGGCTTCCCGGTCATCTTCAAGGCCGCGGCGGGCGGCGGCGGGCGGGGCATGCGCATCGTCCGCGGGCGCGCCGGCGCCGCGGAAGCGTTCTCGGCGTGCCAGACCGAGGCCGGCGCGGCGTTCGGCTCCTCGGAGATCTACTGTGAGAAGTTCATCGAGAGCGCGCGCCACGTGGAAGTGCAGGTGCTGGGCGACAGGCACGGCATGCGCGTGCACCTCGGCGAGCGCGACTGCTCGGTGCAGCGCCGCCATCAGAAGCTCGTGGAGGAGTCGCCCGCGCCCGCGCTGTCGCCCGAGACGCGCGCCGGCCTCTACCGCGCGGCGCTCGCCGCGGCCGCCGCCGTCAACTACCAGAGCGCGGGCACGGTCGAGTTCCTCGTCGACGACGAGGGCGGCTTCTACTTCATCGAGATGAACACGCGCATCCAGGTGGAGCATCCGGTCACGGAGATGATCACGGGCCTCGACCTCATCCGCGAGCAGATCCGCCTCGCGGCGGGCGAGCGCCTGGGCTATCGCCAGGAGGACGTCCGCTTCTCCGGGCATGCCATCGAGTGCCGCGTGAACGCGGAAAACCCCGTGACGTTCGCGCCGAGCGCCGGCCGCGTGACCACGTGGGTGCCGCCGGGCGGGCGCGAGGTGCGTGTGGACAGCCACCTCATGAGCGGCTACGCGGTGCCCCCGACCTACGACTCGCTCATCGCGAAGATCATCGTGCGCGGCGACACGCGCGCCGACGCACTCGGACGCATGCGCCGCGCGCTCGGCGAGACGATCGTGGAGGGTGTGAAGACCACGATTCCCTTTCTGCAGCGGGTGCTCGCGCATCCGGCGTTCGTCGCCGGCCGCTTCACCAGCGCGCACACGCCCGACCTGCTCACGTGACCGCGCCGCGCCTCTACGTGGTGCTCGACCGCGCGGCGTCGGGCGGCCGCGATCTCGAGGCCGTCCTCGCCGCCGCGCTCGACGGCGGCGCCGAGATGATCCAGCTCCGCGAGAAGACGCTGCCCTCGGGGACGATCTTCGCGCTGGCCGAGCGCCTGCGGGCGCGGTGCGCAGCCGCCCGCGTGCCGTTCATCGTCAACGACCGCGTCGATCTCGCGGTGGCCGTGGGCGCCGACGGGGTGCACCTGGGCCAGGACGACCTGCCGCCGGCGGCGGCCCGCCCGCTGCTGCGCGCCGGCATGCGGCTGGGCCTCTCCACGCACAGCGAAGCGCAGGCCGCGGCCGCCCAGGCGGCCGGCGCCGACTACGTCGCGGTGGGCTCGATGTTCCCGACCGCGACCAAGCCCGAGTTCCAGCTCGTGGGCCCCGCGCTCGCGCGCCGCGTCCGCCCGCTGGTCCGCGTGCCGCTGGTCGGGATCGGCGGGATCACGCCCGAGAACGCCGGCGAGGTGGTCGCCGCGGGGTGCGACGGCGTGGCGGTGATCTCGGCGGTGTGCGCGGCGCCGGATCCTGTCGCCGCCGCGCGGCGTTTCGTGGACGCCGTCGACGCCGCCCGGCGGGGACGCGCAGGTTAATCGCGCCCACCGTATCGAAAGAAGCACGCTCAATCAGCGACACGAGGAGTGCTATAACTCGTGGCGGTGAAGCGGCCCACCGCCTCGGCGAACAAGAGATCGCGGTCGACGCCTCGTCGCGCCACCGCTCCGACCGTCCGCGACAAGCGCCCCTCCCGTCCGAAGCAACTGCATGAACGTGAAGCTCCGTATGACGACATCGTTGTCGAAGGCGATGCCCATGATCTCTTGCGCGCGCTTGCGCCCGCCAGCGTTGACCTGATCATCACGAGTCCGCCGTACTGGGGGCATCGAACGTACGAGCACTCCTACGACTGGCGTGCCTTCAAGGAGCTTGCCGCGCGAAGTACCGAGATTCCGTCGTACGAGACCTATCGACGGCTCGGCGGCGTCTTAGGTCTCGAGCCGCTTCCGGAATGGTACGTCGCGCATCTCGTGGAGATCTTCGAGACCGCGCACATGTGTCTCAAGCCTCAAGGAAGCATTTGGGTGAACGTCGGCGACACGTATTTCGCGCGTTGGGCAAGCGTCCGACAACACGGCCGACAAGGCCTGGGCGATCAGTCGCGCGAACGGCGCCGCACACCCATGGGCGGGTATCGACAAGAGAAGCAGCTACTTCTCGTTCCTTCCCGCTTTGCGATCGCGATGCAGGACCGCCGGTGGATCCTTCGCAACGATCTGATCTGGTTCAAGCCGAATGTACCGCCACGCCCTGAATCCGATCGTTTGCGCCTCGCGCACGAGCACTTCTTCCACTTCGTAAAGCGCCCAAAGGAAGGCCGCGCGAAGTACTACTACGACCTCCGACATGTCGAGCCGCGTGCGGTCGATGTCGTGACACACAACGTACGCGCCGGGAACGGCGGCCACACGGCCACGTTCCCACCGCAGCTCATTCGTCCGCGGATTCTAAGTTCGTGCCCTCAGGGTGGCCTCGTGGTCGATCCATTCTGCGGGACCGGCCGCACGCTCGCGGTCGCCTTGGACACAGGTCGCCGGGCGTTGGGCTTCGAGATCTCGCCGCGCTACGCAAAGGTTGCTCGTGAGCTTGTCTCCGAACTCAGGGAGTCGAGTGCATCAGATCGAGATCGAGTGCCCGATGCGGACAGACCAGCCAGTCTTGTCGGGGCCCGTTGCTCGAGCTGCTGATCGTGCACACGCCCTCTTGACGTTTCAGACGGAGCACACGAGTCGTCCGCGGGCCGTGTTCTCGCCCTACCGGCGGCCGTTTGGGACAGCCGGCAGCGGCATCTCGGAGAACCTGACCTCGCACCCCGCGGCGACGAAACGTTCGAGCTCAGCAAGCCGGGCGGCCTCGCCGCACGTGTACCCGGGTGGATCAAGGCCGGAATGGTCATCGCATCGCTCCGCCTGAAGCTTGGAGCATGGTGGCCTACCCGTGCGGGAGCCGCGGTCGCTGGTCGTCGAAGACGGCGAAGCGACACAACGCCCGGCGCATCCGGGTAGCCGACGACGACGGCACCGCTGCGGGAGAAAGCAGCGGGATTCCTTGCCAATTCGACTCTGAGGCTATAATGGCGCCCACAATTCAGCGCAGTGGCTTCACGGAGACTCTCATCAGCTTCAGGAGGACACGCATGACCAGCAAGCCGGCTCGTATCTTCACCGCCCTCCTGCTCGCGCTCGCGATCGCGGTCGTCTCGGGACCGATCGCGACCGACGCGCAGGGCAAGGGCACGATCAAGATCGCCACCCAGAGCCCGCTGTCGGGCGGTCAGGCCGCGCTCGGCGAGGGCATCAAGCTCGGCGCCCAGCTCGCGATCGAGAAGTTCAAGGGCAACCTCGAGAAGGCCGGCTTCAAGGTCGAGCTCGTGCCCTTCGACGACCAGGCCAAGCCGGACGTCGGCGTCGCCAACGCGAAGAACATCAACGCGGACAAGGACATCATGGTGGTCGTCGGCCACCTGAACTCGGGCGTCGCGATCCCGGCCTCCGAGGTCTACAAGGAAGTCAGCCTCGCGATGATCTCGCCCGCGAACACCAACCCCACCATCACGGACCGCGGCTACAAGAACGTGTACCGCGTGTGCGGCCGTGACGACGTGCAGGGCGTGGTGGGCGCGGAGTTCGCGCAGTCGCAGAAGACGAAGTCCGTCTACGTGATCCACGACAAGACCGCGTACGGCCAGGGCATCGCGGACTTCTTCAAGGCCGACGCCGAGAAGAAGGGGATCAAGGTCGTCGGCTTCGAGGGCACGGAGGAGAAGTCCAACTTCGATCCGATCCTCACGCCGATCAAGGCCAGGAACCCCGATCTCATCTACTTCGGCGGCATCTACGAGCAGGCGGGGCCGTTCTTCAAGCAGGCGCGCGAGAAGGGCATCAAGGCGAAGTTCATGGGCCCGGACGGCCTGGACTCCTCCGACCTCACGAAGATCGCCGGCAAGGCGGTCGTCGGCATGTACTACACCTCGGTGGCGGGCCCCGTGTCGGTCTACCCGCAGGCGAAGCAGTTCGGCGAGGAGTACAAGAAGAAGTTCTCGAAGAACCCGGAGCCGTTCGCCGCGCAGGCGTACGACGCCACCGCGATCGCGATCAAGGCGCTCGAGGCGGTCACCAAGGGCGGCAAGGCACCGACGCGTGAAGCCGTCGCCGAGGCCGTCCGCGGCGTGAGGCACACGGGCATCACCGGCGCCGTCGAGTTCGACGACAAGGGGGATCCGAAGAAGGCCCTCTACTTCGTGCTCCAGGTCGCGTCGGACAACCCCGAGAAGTGGGGCGACAACAAGGAAGTCAAGCGCCTGACCATCGCGGCGCCGGCTGCCAAGAAGTAATCAACCGGGCTGCCCGGCGGGGTGTACCCCCCGCCGGGCGGCCCTGACGTTTACTCCTGACCAGCCCGCACCGTGATCCTCACCCGCTCGCTCTCCTCGCTCGGCACACCGCTTCCCGCGGTCCTCGCCCGCGCGATGAGTAACCCGCGCTCGAAGGTCTTCCTGAACGCGCCCTTCGTCAGCCTCACCGTCGGCCGCTCCGGAGCCGCGTAAGCCGTGGAGTACGAGCTCCTCGTCGGGATTTTTCCGCAGGTGTTCATCGACGGGCTCGTGCTCGGCTTCATGTACGCGCTCATCGCGCTCGGGTACACGATGGTGTACGGCGTGCTGCAGTTCATCAACTTCGCGCACTCCGAAATCTTCATCGTGGGCGGGTTCGTCGGTGTCGAGATCCTCCTCGGGCTCAAGCACGCGAACATGCTCGACGGCATTCCGTGGGTGCTCGTGCTCCTGCTCATCCTGCTCGCGGCCATGGTCGCCAGCGGCTTCCTCGCCTACGCGGTGGAGCGCGTCGCCTATCGCCCGCTGCGGCACGCGCCGCGGCTGATCCCGCTGATCTCCGCCATCGGCGTCTCGTTCTTCCTCCAGGACGCGATCCGCCTGTTCGAGTCGGTCTGGCGCAACGCCTTCAACCTCGTCTACCCGACCATGGACGCCCTCAACGAGCGCTTCGAGATCACGCCCACGCTCGACATCTCGATGAAGTCGATCGTCGTGATCGTGGCCGCGCTGCTCATGCTGTGGGCGCTCCACGTGCTGGTGAACCGCACCAAGATCGGCACCGCGATCCGCGCCGTCGCGGAAGACCAGGCCGCGGCGAGCCTGATGGGCATCAACGTCAACCGGATCATCTCGCTGACGTTCATCATCGGGGGCGCGATGGGCGGGGCCGCCGGCGTGCTGTTCGGCGTGCAGTACGGCCTCATCAACCCCTACACCGGCTTCATCCCCGGCCTGAAGGCCTTCACCGCGGCCGTCCTCGGCGGGATCGGCAACATCCCCGGGGCGATGCTCGGCGGCCTCGTCCTCGGGCTCCTCGAGGCGTTCGCCGCCTCCTACCTCTCGCTCCTCACGGGCGGCGCGTTCGGCGCCGAGTACAAGGACATCTTCGCGTTCTCGATCCTGATCCTGATCCTGATCTTCCGGCCGAAAGGCTTGCTCGGCGAAGTCGTGCGGGAGCGCGCGTGATCCGCGATCCCCGGCTCACGATCCCCCTCGCGGTGCTCCTGCTCGTCGTGTCGGGCTGGGCCGTCGCGTCGTTCCCGCGCTCGATCCTCGCCTTCCTCCTGTTCCAGACCGCGATCCTCTTCATCTACCTCGCGGCGATGCCGAACTGGCTGCGCGGCACGCTGCTCGCGGTGGCGCTGCTCGTGATGATGCCGCTGATCGGCGCGTCCAACGTCTACTACCTCGAGATCGCGACGCAGGTGGCGATCTTCGCGGCGCTCGCGCTCGGCCTGAACATCGTCGTCGGGCTCGCGGGCCTGCTCGACCTCGGCTACGTCGCGTTCTTCGCGGTGGGCGCGTACGCGTGGGCCATCTTCGGCTCGCCGCATGGCAACGTGATCTTCGGCAGCGGCTTCCCCCTGTCGCCGCCGTGGTTCTTCGTCTTTCTGTTCGTCGGGCTCGCGGTGGGGGCGATCGCCGGTGTGCTGCTCGGGCTCCCGGTGCTGCGCCTGCACGGCGACTACCTCGCGATCGTGACGCTCGGCTTCGGCGAAGTGATCCGCGTGCTCGCCAACAACCTCGACAAGCCCGTGAACTTCACGAACGGCCCCAAGGGAATCACCCCCATCACCCGGCCGCCCGTGCCCTTCGACGTGTCGTACGCGGAGTTCTCGTACTTCCTGGTGCTCGCCATCGTCGCCATCGTCATCCTCGTGAACCGCCGGCTGGAGGATTCGCACATCGGCCGCGCGTGGGAGGCGATCCGCGAGGACGACCTGGCGGCGCAGGCGATGGGCGTGCCGCTCGTGCGCGCGAAGCTCCTCGCCTTCGCGTGCGGCGCCTCGTTCGCGGGCGTGATGGGCGTGGTGTTCGCCGCCAAGCAGGTCTTCATCAACCCCGAGTCCTTCACGTTCCTCGAGTCCATCGGCGTGCTGGCCATGGTCATCCTCGGCGGCATGGGATCGATCCCGGGCGCCGTGCTCGGCGCGACCGTGGTGACCGTGCTCAACCTGCAGGTGCTAAAGGGCTTCAGCCTCTGGCTCAACGAGCTGAAGAACGCGGGCGTCGAGATCCTCGGCTTTCCGCTCGCGAGCCTGCCCACCCAGCTCGAGCCCGCGAAGTACGAGCGCATGATCTTCGGCATCATCCTCGTGCTGATGATGATCTTCCGCCCGCAGGGCATCCTCCCCGCCCGGCGCCGCCAGCGCGAGGTCGAGGTGACGGCCGCCGAGAGCAAGGTGGTGGCGGAGCCATGAGCGCGCTGCTCGAGGCCCGCGCGATCACCAAGCGGTTCGGTGGCCTCCTCGCCATCAAGGACGTCGACTTCACGCTCACGGGCGGCATCGCCGCGATCATCGGCCCCAACGGCGCGGGCAAGACCACGCTCTTCAACGTCTTCACGGGCCTCTACACGCCCGACGGCGGCGAGGTGCGCTTCCAGGGTCGTCCGCTCGCCGGCCTGCGGCCGGACCAGATCACGGAACGCGGCGTGTGCCGGACGTTCCAGAACATCCGGCTCTTCAAGGCGATGACGGCCATCGAGAACGTGCTGGTCGGCATGCACTCGCGCGTGCGGCTCCGCTTCTGGGACGTGCTGATCCGCGGCCCGCGCTTCAAGACGGTGGAGGGCGAAGCGTGGCGCACGGCCCGCGCCCTGCTCGAGCGCGTCGGCCTCGGCGGCCAGCTCCACACCGAGGCGCGGCACCTGGCGTACGGCGATCAGCGCCGGCTGGAGATCGCGCGCGCGCTCGCCTCCTCCCCGCGTCTGCTGCTCCTCGACGAGCCGACCGCCGGCATGACGGGCTCCGAGGCGCGCACGCTGATGGGCCTGCTGCGCGGGCTCGTCGCGGACTTCGACCTCGCGATCCTCCTCATCGAGCACAACATGCGCGTGGTCATGGAGGTCTCCGACCGCGTGACCGTCCTCGACCACGGCGAGAAGATCGCGGAAGGCACGCCCCGCGAAGTGCAGACCGACGCGCGCGTGATCGAGGCCTATCTCGGCCGTCGCGGAGCCGCCTCTGCTACGCCTTGACGACCTGCACGTCGCCTACGGCACGATCCCCGCGCTCAAGGGCGTGGCGATGGAGGTCCGCGCGGGCGAGATCGTCGCGCTCCTGGGCAACAACGGCGCGGGGAAGACCACCGCGCTGCGCACGATCTCCGGCCTCCTGGTGCCGACGCGCGGCAGCGTGCTGCTGGAAGACGCGCCGCTCACCGGCGTGCCCCCGCACACGATCGTCCGCCGCGGCATCGCGCACGTGCCGGAGGGACGCCGGATCTTCAACCGCCTCACGGTCCGCGAGAACCTGGTGATGGGCGCGTACACGCGCACCGATTCCGGCGTCGCGGCCGACCTCGACCGCGTCTTCACCCTGTTCCCGCGGCTGAACGAGCGCATCACGCAGGTCGCCGGCACGCTCTCCGGCGGCGAGCAGCAGATGCTCGCCATCGGACGCGCGCTGATGGGCCGCCCGCGCCTGCTCCTCCTGGACGAGCCGAGCATGGGCCTGGCGCCGGTGCTGGTCGAGCAGATCTTCGACACCGTGCGCGACATCAACCGCCAGGGCACCACGATCCTGCTGGTGGAGCAGAACGCCGCGATGGCGCTCTCCGTGGCCCAGCGCGGCTACGTGATCGAGACCGGCGCGATCGTGCTCAGCGGCACGGCGGCCGAGCTGGCCGACAACCCCGACGTGCGCCGCGCGTACCTGGGCGAATAGGAGACGTCATGGCAGGCATCTACTTCGACGAGTACAAGGTCGGCACCGTGTATCGCACCAACGGGCGCACGATCTCCGAGACCGACATCGTGAACTTCGTGAACCTCGGCGGCTTCACCGAGCCGCTGTTCATGGACATGGAGTACGTGCGCAAGGAGTCGCTCTTCGGCAAGCGGGCCGCGCCGGGCGCGCTCACGCTCACGTTCTCCGAGGGCCTCGTGATGCAGACCGGCCTCATCCACGGCACCGGCATGGCGTGGCTCGGCGGCGAGGTGAAGGTGACGGCGCCCGTGCTGGAGGGCGACACGATCCGCGTGGAGATCGAGATCGCCGACAAGCGCGAGACCAAGAAGCCGGACCGCGGCATCGTGACGTACAAGCACCGCGTGCTGAACCAGCGCGGCGAGGTCGTGATGGAGCTCACGCTCCAGCGGATGATCCGGCGGAAACCCGCCTAGATGCTGATCCTCGGGCGCGCGGACCTCGAGGCGCTGCTCGAGCCGCGCGCGCTCATCGAGGCCCTCGCGGCGGCGTTCGCCGCGCACGCCGCCGGCCGCACGCGGGTGCCGGCGCGCACGGTCATGCCGGTCACCGACGACGGCACGCTGCTCGTGATGCCGGCGGCCGCCGCCACGGCGGAGGGCCCGGCGCTCGGCACCAAGCTGGTGAGCGTCTACACCGGCAACGGGGGGCGCGGCCTGCCGACCATCCACGCGACGTACATCCTGCTCGATGGTGAGACCGGCGCGCCGCTCGCGCTCCTCGAGGGCGAATCCCTCACCGGTCTCCGCACCGGCGCGACGTCGGCACTCGCCGCGCGACACCTCGCGCGCCCCGACAGCCGCCGCCTCGTCTGCATCGGCGCCGGCTGGCAGGCCGGCTTCCAGCTCTTGTGCCTTGCCGCGCTGCTGCCGATCGCGGAGGTCGCGGTGATCGGCCGCGATCCCGCGCGCGCCGAAGCGTTCGCGACGACGTGGACCACGCGCCTCGGTCTGCCGGTTCGCGTGGCGGCCGATCGCGTGGCCGCCATCGCCGCCGCGGACGTGATCACCTGCGCGACCACGTCGCCGACGCCGGTCCTCGACGGCCGGCGGCTCGCGCCCGGCGCGCACGTCGACCTGGTCGGCGCCTTCCAGCCGACCGCCCGCGAGGCGGACGACGAGACGATCCGACGCACGCGCGTCTTCGTCGATCAGCCGGGCGCGATCGAGACGGCCGGCGATCTCGCGATCCCGATCGAGCGCGGCGTCGTCGGCCGGAGCCACGTGGTCGGTGACCTCGCGCAGCTCGTGACCGGCGCGGTCGCGGGCCGCACGCGCCCGCAGGAGATCACGCTGTTCAAGTCGGTCGGCTTCGCGCTCGAAGACCTGGTCGCCGCGCGGCTCGCGTACACCCGGGCGAAGGCCCAGGGGCGCGGCCGGGAAGTCACCGTCTAGGGGCTAGGCCCGGAGCTCCGCGCGCACGAAGCCGTAGTCCACGACGACGTGCAGGCTCGACGGCCGGCGCGTCAGCACCGCCCGGAGCGTGCGGCCGTCCGGCGCGAACGTCAACCGCTCCGCCGCGACGCCACCGACCGTGACGGCGGGCGGCGAGACCACGGGATGCAGGTGCATCCCCTCGATCACGACCTCCCACCCGGCGCCCTTCGCACGCTCGGTCACGCGCACGCGGTCCAGGCGAAGCCAGGGCCGGCGTGCGAGCGCGCGGGCGCGGGCCTCGCGCCAGCGGTCGGCGCGCGTGCTCACCGTCGCCCCGTCATTGGCCGATCTCCAGGTCGTCGACCAGCAGGTGCCCGGTCGGCTGCCCGATGAGCTTCAGCGTGACCGTCTGGATCGTCGCGAGCGAGAACGCCGGGTTCGCGGCGAGGAACGCGTCGAGCGGCAGCCGCACCGTGCGGAGCACCGACAGCTCGTTGCCGGTGGTGTGCGGATAGGGCACCTGCGCCACCGCCCCCAGGCGCACCGTGCTCTCCTGCGCGCCGTCCCCGAGCGTGACGAACAGGTCCGCGGGCGCGGCCGCCGGATTGAGCGCCGCGTCCTCGTAGAACTGCGCGATCCGCACGGCGATCACGCGGGTGACCGCGCCGGCGACGCCGCCGGTCGCGCTCGTGTAGTCGACGTTCGGCACGTTCCACGCGAGCTCGACGCCTTTGCTCTCGTGCGGGGATTCGGCGAGCGCGGTGTGGTCGACGTCCTCCCAGATCGTGACGCCCGTGCCCCCGGCGTTGACGGCGGCACCGCGGCTGTTCGTGGCCTTGTCGAGCGGCTCGGCGGCGAGGATCGCCTGCTCGTCGAGGTCGCCGAAGTTGTCGAGCACGAACAGCGGTTGCCGGCTGTGCTGGGTGTGGATCGGAAGCCCGGCGAGGCGCCACGGCAGGATCGTGCCTTCCATGTACCCGGCGTAGGCGGTCTGGCCGCGGAGCGCGTCCTGGAAGAACGCGTTGATCAGGCACTGCGCGATCCGCTCGTGGACGGCGGGATCGAGCGCGACGTCCGCGATGCTCTGCTCGAAGTTGTCGCCGCTGACGAGCCAGCGGCGGTTGAAGGGATTGTGACGGGCGCCGTGGATCCAGAAGTGCGACTTGGGCCGCCACGCGCGATCGTAGATCCGGAAGCCGCTGAAGCGTGCGTTCGGATTGGGACCGGTCACGAAGGTATCGGACGCGACGAGCAGATCGAGCGAACCGAGCAGCTGCATGTATTTCGCCGCGCGCAGCCGCACTTCGGGACGCCAGTGCGTGGGCGCGATGCTGACCACGCCCTTGATGCCGTAGCCGCGGCTCTATTCGTGATTCACGGCCTGCGCCACCACCGCACCCTCGCCGCCCATCGAGTGGCCGACGAGCCCGATGCGCGTCTCGTCGATGAGGCCGCCGTACGTCGGGTGCGCGAGGATCTCGTCGATCGCGTGCAGCAGGATCTCCGCGCGTGCGTACTGATGCGGCTTCTGGGTGCTGGTGTTCGTGTTGACGTCGTCCATCCGCAGGCTGAACACGAGCATCCCCCAGCGGGCGAGACGGTGGGCGAGGTAGTCGTAGCCGATGAAGCTCTTCACCTCGGCGGCGTCTCCCGTCGCCTCGTCGACGTAGAACTCCGGCCAGTAGCCGTGCGCGATCACGACGAGCGGCAGGTTCTTCGCGGACGGGTCGCGCCGCCCCTTCGCCGTGGCCGGGAAGTACACCTGGCCTTCGATGCGTGTGTCGAACGCGTCGCCGTCCCCGGTCGCCGGGACGCTCCACTTCGTGAACTGCACGAGCTCCTCGCCCGAGGAGGCGAAGATGCCGGTGGCGCCGGGGTCGGTGATCGGCGTCACCGCCGTGCTCGTCTTCGACAGGCTGCAGAGGTTGGCGGTCGCGGTGACGGGCCCGGACACCGGCGTGACGGGAACGCGCACGACCGGCTCCGCGGCCGCGGTCTCCCCGATCAGCATGCCGTTGGCGCGGATGCGAACCTGCGCCCCCGGCGTCACACGGCTCACCCACACCGCGGTGTCGCCGATGGCGACCGGCCGCAGGATCCGGGGCCTCTGCACCGACTCCACGGCCAGGACGAGCACCGGGACGGAGGCGGGACCGGTGACGCCGCCGACGGTCTGCGTCGCGGTCACCTTGGCGCCAGCGATCAGGGACGGCGCCGCCGGCACCGCAAGGCTCGGGGACGATCCCGCCCACGCGACGCCGATCGGAATCCCGTTGAGGTAGAGCCGCACCAGTGCGCCCGGGTGAAGATTGGAGACTTGGACCGCCGCCGCGCATTCGTAAAGCGGCGGCAGGATCACCGGCGCGAGCACCTCGGGCGGAGGCGGCAGCACGGTGACCGGGTCGGACTCGACCGAGAGCTCGCACAGCGTCTGCACGACCGAGACGACGTTGCCGGCGGCGAGCGGCGCGTTGAGCGCGATGTCCTGGAACTCGCTGGCCGGCCGCGGCCCGAACTCGTCCGGCGGGTGCGCGGCGGTCGGACGGATGCGGATCACCAGCGTCGCGCCGGGGATCTGCTTCTCGACGCGGATCGTCTGATCGCCCGCGACGAGCGACTCCAGCACCTTCGGCTTGATGTTCTGATCCGGCGCGATCACCGGCTGCCACGCGCTCCACGGGCCGGTCTGCTTGCACGCGCCGGGGCCGTCGAAGTACGGCTGCGCACGCACCTGCTCGCCGGTGACGAGCGTCCGCAGGACCCACACGTTGACCGCGGTCCAGCAGGAGCAGAACGAGCCCAGAGAATCGCCGCCGTCGGTCTCGAGCCGCACACGCGAGCCCCGGACGAGGCTCGCGAGCGGCACGACGCCCTGGCAACCGTACAGCGGGCTGCCCACGACGGGCTTCGTCAGCGCGGGCGACAGGACGATCGGCGTGGACGCGAGCGGCCCCGGCTGGCCACAGACGATCATGCGCGCGGACAGGGACTTCGCGCGGTCGCGAGCCTTCGAGAGATCGATGCCGAGACACGCCGCGCCGTGGCGATCCGCCGTGCCCGTGCCGACGACCGTTGGACCGACCAGCGCCTCGACCTCGCAGCCAGGCACCATGCCGGCGACGCGCAGACAGTGGCTGCACGCGCCGACGTTCTCGGGGAGCTGCGGGGCGGCGCCGGGCGGCAGCAGCGCGTCCTCGACCACGACGACCGGCGACCACGGCGAGAACCCGCTGCCGGCGTCCTGCCGTGCCTTGACGGCCGCGCCCGGGACCAGCGCGGGCACCGCGACGTGGCGCGCCGAGCCCGTCGCCGTGAACGCGGTCTCCGCCCCGTCGATCGACAGCCTCACGTCGGCGCCCGACACGAGCCCGTCGACGAAGATCCGGGTCCCGCAGCGCGCGAGGCGCTCGTGAACCGTGGGTGCCAGAGTAGCCACGCCGCATACCTACAGCGCCTGACAGCGCGCCGTCAAGCCGCTCGCGGGGCCTGGCGCCGCCGCGGGGCGCGGCGAGTCGCGTACACTCGGGCGAAACGCTCGTGTGGTGAGGAGGTCGCCGCCGGATGGATCCGTTCGCCAAAGGCCGTATCGTCCAGCTCAGCGTCTCGCACGGCGGCGTCCCGAAGACCGCCGTCTCGTCCGCGCGCATCACCGAACACGGCGTCGAAGGCGACCGCCAGGCGCACCCCGACATCCACGGCGGGCCCGAGCGCGCCGTGTGCCTGTTCTCGATGGAGCGCATCCAGGAGCTTCGGGCCGAGGGCCACACGATCGTGCCGGGCGCGGCGGGCGAGAACGTCACGGTGGAAGGCGTCGACTGGGACGGCGTGCTGCCGAAGAGCCGGATCCTGCTCGGCGACGAGGTCGCGCTCGAGGTGACGCGCTACACGTCGCCCTGCGTGAACATCAAGGCCGCGTTCAAGGGCGGCGACTACGGGCGCATCTCGCAGAAGAAGCACGCGGGGTGGAGCCGGGTGTACGCGCGCGTGCTCGTGCCGGGCACCGTGCGCGCGGGCGACGCCGTCCGCGTGCTCCCGCCCGGCGTGGGAGAGCGGTGATGGCGACGATCCAGGAGCTGATCACGACGCACGTCGCGCGCTTCGTCGACCGCAAGGCCGACTGGGACGCGTTCGCGGACGCGCGCGTCGACGGCTTCCGCCGCGCGCAGCACCGCTTCATCGGCGCGGGCGGCTCCGGCAAGCACGGCGGCCGCGACTTCATCCCGGCCGATCACTTCACGCTCAGCATCATGTTCGTGCCGCCGGGCCAGGGCAACGCCGCGCACACGCACGAGGTCGAAGAGGTCTTCTTCATCCTCGAGGGCAAGGTGAAGGTCTTCTTCGAGGACGGCGCGGGCGGCCGTGTCGAGACCGTGCTCGGGCGGTGGGACTGCGTGTCGTGCCCCGCGAACGTCATCCACGGCTACGAGAACGTGGGGCTCGAGCCGGCGTACCTGCAGGTGATGCTCGGCGCCGCGAAGCCGCAGCTCATGGGCTACGTCGACGCGGATCTCGCCGCGCGCCGCGACGAGCATCTGAAGACTTCCCCGACGCGGTGACGACCTCCGGCTCGCCCGTCGGCGCGGCGCTCAAGCGCCGGGAGGACGCGCGCCTGCTCGTCGGGCGCGGGCGGTACCTCGACGACCTCCGCGCGCCCGGCCTCCTGCACGCGGTGCTCGTGCGCAGCCCCCACGCACACGCCGACCTCGTGCGCATCGACGCGACCGCGGCGTGCGCGATCGAGGGCGTGGTGGCCGTGCTCACGCGCGCGGAGCTCCCCGAGCTTGCGGGGTCGGTGCCGCCGCTCGTCCCGGAGCCGAAGCGGCGCGCCTATCAGCACCCCGTGCTCGCGGCCGGGCGCGTCCGCCACGTCGGCGAGGCGGTCGCCGTCGTCGTCGCAACCGACGTCTATCGGGCCGCCGACGGCGCGGCCGCGCTGCACGTCGAGTACGCGCCGCTCCCCGCCGCCACCGACGCCGCGACCGCGGTGAAGGGCCCGATCGTCCAGCCGGACTGGCCCGACAACCTGTTCGCCGCCACGGCGAGCGGCGTCGGCGACGTCGCCCGCGGCTTCAAGGACGCGGCGGTGATCGAGGGCGTGCGGCTCGCGTACCCGCGCGTGTCGGGCACGCCGATCGAGCCGCGCGGCGTGCTCGCCCAGCCGGACGAGACGGGCGCCGGCCTCACGGTGTGGACGTCGACGCAGGTGCCGTTCGGCGTGCGCGCCGCGATCGCGGGCGTGCTCGGGCTGCCGGAGGAGCGCGTGCGCGTGCTCGCCCCGGAGATCGGCGGCGGCTTCGGCGTGAAGGGCCACGTCTATCCGGAGGACGTGATGATCCCGGCGGTCGCGCGCCACCTCGGCCGGCCGGTGAAGTGGGTGGAGACGCGCACCGAGCACATGCTGACGGCGGCGGCCGACCGCGACCAGGCGCACGAGGCGCGCATCGGGATCACGCGCGACGGCACGATCACCGCGATCGAGACGCACTTCACCCGCGACCACGGGGCGTTCCCGACGCTGGGCGAAGCGATCACCCTCAACACGATCAACCACCTGCCCGGCCCGTACCGCGTGCCGAACTACCGCGCCACCGCCGACAACGTGCTCACGCACAAGACGTTCCTCGCCGCCTACCGCGGCGCCGGCCGCCCGGAAGCCGCGTTCGTGCTGGACCGCCTCCTCGACCGCGCCGCGCGCGCCGCCGGCCTCGATCCGGTCGAGATACGCCGTCGCAACCTCGTGCCGCCCTCCGCGATGCCGTACGCGACGGGCCTCAGCTATCGCGACGGCGTGCCGATCAGCTACGACCCGGCGGACTACGTCACCGCCTTCGACCGCATGATCGAGCGCTTCGACTACAAAGACTGGCGCGCGCAGCAGGCCGCACGGCGCGGGAGCACGCGACCGATCGGCATCGGCGTGTCGGCCTACGTCGAAGGCACCGGGCTCGGCCCGTTCGAAGGCGCGGACGTCCGCGTGGATCCGCAGGGCAAGGTCTTCGTGTACCTCGGCGTCTCGCAGCAGGGCCAGGGTCACGAGACCGTGTTCGCGCAGATCTGCGCCGAGCGCCTCGCCGTCTCTCCCGACGACGTCATGGTCGTCGGCGGCGACACGCAGCTCGTCGGCTACGGCATGGGCACCATCGCCAGCCGCGTGGCGGCCGTGGCCGGTCCCGCGGTCGCGCAGGCGGCGAGCGACGTGGCGACGAAGGCGCGCGCCGTCGCCGCCGAGCTGTTCGAGTGCGCGGCGGACGACGTGGTGCTGCGCGAGGGCCACGCGGAAGTGCGCGGGGCGC
>Ga0194121_10004219_pt1 | contig 21014 bp, 27 predicted proteins | sample TA2MahCa50mmetaG_FD_148609 | JGI IMG/M metagenome (GOLD analysis project Ga0194121, IMG submission 148609) | Freshwater microbial communities from Lake Tanganyika, Tanzania - TA2015020 Mahale Deep Cast 50m | ecosystem: Environmental > Aquatic > Freshwater > Lake | place: Tanzania: Lake...
GATATTATTGAGACTAATGGTGCCGAAGGGGAGGATCGAACTCCCGACCTACTGATTACGAATCAGTTGCTCTACCACTGAGCTACTTCGGCGGCCGGTCGCGTAAGGGGGCGGAACATACCCACAAGGGTCCGGTTCGGCAACTGTTCCGGCTTGGCAGGGCCGTCACCCGGGCGTAGCATTTCCAGGTCGGTGGATTTTTCGTCCCGGCCAACCCTCCGGAGGCAAGTGAATGCCCACGACGCACAATATCGATGATTTGAAGGCCAAGCATGCCGACCTCGAGCACGAGCTCGAGGCGGAAAACTCGCGTCCTCATCCAGACGATCAGCGGATCGCCGACCTCAAGCGCAAGAAGCTGAAGGTCAAGGACGAGATCGCCGAAATGACTCGTCACTGACGCGCCACTCCGACGCGTCTCGAGCAGCGCGTCTCGTCAGGCCGCGCCTCGTGCCCTCGACCGGGTGCGGGGCGCGTTCGTTTTTTCGGCTTCGCTTTTCGCCGCCTCGGGCAGGATCCAGTCGCGGAAGGCCTTGATCTTCGCCTCCTCGGCGCGGCCCTCGGGGCAGACGAGGAAGAACGCCTCGTCGGTCATGATGTAGATCTCGAAGGGCTGGATGAGCCGGCCGGAGTCGAGCTCGTCGTAGAAGTACTCGGGCGGCCCGAGGGCGACGCCGAGCCCCTCGGTCGCCGCCTGCACCGCCATCTGCGTTGTATCGAATTCGATCAGGCGCCGGTTCGGCCGCCAGGCGCAACCCGTCTTCTGGAACCAGGTACGCCAGTTGATGCTGTCATCGGACTCCGAGAGCAGCGGAAAACGCTGCAGATCGCTCGGCTGCTCGAGCTTCATGTCCTTGAGCAGCTTCGGGCTGAGCAGCGCCGTATAGGCCGGCGACAGCACGCGCCAGGAATCCAGACCCGGCCATTCGCCGGCGCCGTGGCGGATCGCCGCGTCGATATCCTCGCGCGTGAAGTCGACCATGCGATCGGTCGTGGTCAGCTTCACATCGATCTCGGGATGCGCCTTGAGGAAGTTGCCGAGCCGCGGCACCAGCCAGCGCGCGGCGAAGGAGACCGTGAGGCTCAAGGTCAGCACGCCGCCCTCGCGGCTCGCCTGCACTTTCTGCACCGCCTGCGCCAGGCGATCGAAGCCGTCGCGCACGCCCGGCCACAGAGTCTGTCCCGCATCGGTGAGCAGAAGACGGCGCGTGAGGCGGCGGAACAGGGGCTGTCCCAGTTGATCCTCGAGCAGCTTCACCTGGTGGCTGATCGCGGCCTGGGTGACGCCCAGCTCGGCCGCGGCGCGTGTGAAGCTCAGATGGCGGGCGGCCGCCTCGAAGGCGCGAAGCGCGGACAGGGGCGGCAGGCGGCGGCTCATGGCGGCCGGACTATGCATTAGTTTTGCTCATTGGCGCAATGCACAAATCTCATTTGTCGGCATTGTCACCCTCCCCCACCTTGGCGCCTTGCGATGGAGATGTGGTCATGGCCAAGCAGCATCGCTACTCCGCCACGATAGAATGGCTCGGCAATACCGGCGGCGGCACCTCCAGCTACAAGGCCTATGAGCGCACGCATGAGATCCGGATCGACGGCAAGCCGCCGATCCCCGGATCCTCGGACCCATCCTTCCGCGGCGACCCGGCGCGCTACAATCCCGAGGACCTTCTCGTCGCCTCGCTTTCCAGCTGCCATATGCTGTGGTTCCTGCATCTGGCGTCGGCGGCGAAGCTCGTCGTCACCGCCTATGTCGATCGCGCCAGCGGCACCATGGTCGAGGAATCCAACGGCGCCGGGCGCTTCGCCGAGGTCCTGCTCAAGCCCGAGGTGACGATCCAGGGCACCGCCGATCCGGCAACGATGGACGCGCTGCATCACACCGCGCATGAGATGTGCTTCATTGCCAACTCCGTGAATTTTCCCGTCCGCTGCGAAGCCACGCATCGCAGCGCGCCTTAGGGCGCCGCAGCCACAGGTATCCGCGTAGCGTCTGCGACGCAGATCACGGATTAGTTCGCCTTATGATGCGGATGCGAAAAGATCGTTTGTGGCAAAGCGAGGGCAGACCCAAATTCTGGGTCCTAGAGAAGGAGTCCTCCCCATGACCCGTTCTTCCGCTTCCCAGCTTCAGGCCCGCATCGGCTTTTCCCCCCGCCGCTCTGGTCTTCTTGCCACCGTCGTCGAGCGTCTTGCCGAATGGCAGGAGCGGGCGCGTTCACGCGTGCTGCTCGGCCGCATGGACGACCGCATGCTCCGCGACATGGGCATCAGCCGTTCCGACGTGGATGTCGAGGTCGCCAAGCCCTTCTGGCGCCCGTGAGCAAGCGGGACCAGGAGGGCGGCTGCCTCTGCGGAGCCGTCCGCTTCAAGGCGGGCGGCTCCCCCTCCCATGTGAATTTCTGTCATTGCCGGATGTGCCAGAAGGCTTCCGGCGCGCCGATGATGGCCTGGGCCACCTATGAGCGGAGCAAGATCGCCTTCGACGGCACGCCGAAGCTCCGCGCCTCGTCGGCGACGGCCGAGCGCGGCTTCTGCGAGGAATGCGGCTCGACCCTGATCTGGCAGCGGCCGAACGCGGCCACTCTCGACCTGGCGGTCGCGGCTTTCGACGATCCCAATGCGCTCGCCCCCTCCGAGCACATCTGGACCGAAAGCCGCGCCCGCTGGCTCACGCTCACCGACCATCTGCCGCGCTATCGCCAGCGCCGCGGCAGCGTCGAAGACGCGGCCATGGCGGAAGAGGAGGCGTCGTGAAGCTCTACGACTATCTGCCGTCGGGCAATGGCTACAAGGTGCGCCTGCTGCTGGCGCATCTCGGCCTCAAGCACGAGCGCATCGAGGTCGACTCGAACGCCGGCGGCACGCAGACGCCCGAGTTCCTGAAGATGAACGCCAACGGCAAGATCCCGACCATCGTGCTGGACGACGGCACGGTGCTGCCGGAGTCGAATGCGATCCTCTACTACTTCGCCGAGAACACGGCCTTCCTGCCGGAGAAGCGCATCGACCGCGCCCAGGCGCTGCGCTGGATGTTCTTCGAGCAGTACAGCCACGAGCCCTACATCGCCGTCGTGCGCAACTGGCTGCACCATCCGGAGCTGCTGACGCCGGAGCGGAAGGCGCGCCTGCCCGACCTCAAGCAGCGCGGCGAGAAGGCGCTCAAGGTCATGGACGAGCACCTGGCGACGGAGCCCTACTTCGCCGCCGGGCGTTACACCATCGCCGACATCGCGCTCTTCGCCTACACGCATGTCGCCGACGAGGGCGAGTTCGACCTCAAGAAATATCCGGCGATCCAGGCCTGGATCGGGCGCGTCAAGGCGCAGCCCGGCCATATCCCCATCACCCAAGGCTGAGGACTACCCCTCGTGATCGACACGCTTCGCATCGCCCTGGTCGGCGATTTCGACCCGACCAAGCTCGCTCATCAGGCGATCCCGCTCGCGCTCGGCGCCGTGGCGCGCCAGCAGGCGATCGAGATCCGCGCCGAGTGGACGCACACCCTCGCGCTCGAAGGTGGTGCCGCGCCGGCGCTGCTCGACGACATAGACGGGCTCTGGTGCGTGCCGGCCAGCCCCTATGCCAGCGCCGAAGGCGCGATCGCCGCGATCCGCTATGCGCGCGAGCGCGGCATTCCGTTCCTCGGCACTTGCGGCGGCTATCAGCATGCGATCCTCGAATTCGCCCGCAACGTGCTGGACCAAGCCGAGGCGGCGCATGCCGAGGACACGCCGGATGCATCCTTCAAGCTGATCGCGCCGCTTTCATGTGCGCTGGTCGAGGTCGGCGGCGAGTTGCTGTTTCGTCCGGAGTCGCGGCTGATGGCGATCCATGGCCGCGGCTCGGCGACGGAGGGCTATCACTGCTCCTACGGGCTCGCACCCGAGAAGGTGTCGCTGTTCGACGGCAGCCGGCTGCGCATCACCGCGCGCGACCGCGACGGCGATCCGCGCGGCTTCGAGCTGCTCGGCCACCCCTTCTTCATCGGCACCGCCTATCAGCCGGAGCGGAAGGCGCTCAAGGGCGAGCGCCACCCGCTGATCTCGGCCTTCGTCGAGGCCGCGGCGGAATACGCCGAGGACCGCGTAGCCCTCCACCGAAAGTCCGCCTGAGCGATGAGCGCACGGGCCTTCGAAGGCGGATGTCTTTGCGGGCAGGTGCGCTACCGCGTCATCGGTGCGCCGAAATCACCGGGCTACTGTCATTGCCGCATGTGCCAGCGCGCCACCGGCGCGCCGGTCACCGCCTGGGTCAAGTTCCCGACATCAGCGGCGCGCTTCACCGGCGAGATGAAGTCCTATGAGTCCTCGCCCGGTACGCATCGCTGCTTCTGCGCCAATTGCGGCTCCTCGCTCGCCACCATGCACGCGGATTCCGAGGTGATCGCGCTCTCGATCCCGACGCTCGACGAGCCCGAGCGCGTGCCGCCGAAGACGCATGACTGGTGCTCGAGCCAGCTCCCCTGGCTTTGGATCGAGGACGGGCTGGAGCATCGCGAGCGCTGACAAGGCACGAAAGGGGGAGGGGATGGTTCCAAAGCTTTTCTATTTTCCGGGCAACGCCAACCTGGCGCCGCACATGGTGCTGGAGGAGCTGGGCGCCCCTTACGAGCTCGTGCTGGTCGACCGCGCTAAGAATGCGCACAAATCGGCGGAGTACATGAAGCTCAACCCGATGGGCCGCATCCCGACTTACGTCGACGGCGATCTGGTGATCTCCGAGACCGCGGCGATCTGCCTCCATCTCGCCGACAAGTATCCGGCAAAGGGCCTGGCGCCGGCGCTGGGCTCGCCGGAGCGCGGGCGCTTCTATTCCTGGCTCATGTACCTGACCAACACCGTGCAGGCCGAGCTGATCTTCCATTTCTATCCGGAGAAGATCGCCGACGCCGATAGTGCCCGCGCCGAGATCAAGGCGAAGGAAGAGGCGAGCGTCGGCGGCATGTTCGACACGATCGAGGAGACGCTGGCCGGCCATGGCGGCCCCTATCTCCTCGGCCAGACCTACTCGATCCTCGATCCCTATCTGCTGATGCTCGGCCGCTGGACGCGCAACATGAAACGACCGGCACGAACCCTGCCCAAGGTCAGCGCCTTCATGACGCGGATGCTGGAGCGGCCGGCGGTGAAGCGCGCCTTCGAGCAGGAAGGGCTGAAGGCGCCGTTGATCTAGGCGCGAAAGGCCATCCGGCGGCCGCGCCGGTTATAGGCGAGCTGCAGCAGCGCCCGCGCATCCTCGACGGCAGCGAGCAAGGGTGCGTCCTCGTCGGTCTCCACCAGCCGCTTCTCGAACTCGTTCTGCGCTTCCTGGCGGCCATCGCCATGAATATGCACGAGCGAGAATCCTTTCGGCGCGAGATGCCGCGCCACCAGGATCGAGCGATGGCAGTCGAGCGGGTCCTTCTCGGCGCAGAGAAGGCAGCAGCGTCTCTCGCGCGCCAGCGATGCTGCCTCGTCGAGCCCGTCGCGGAAGGCCTGGGTCGCCGCGACGCGCGCATAGTCGACGGCGCCGCCGGCATAGCAGATCGTGTCCTTCGGCCGCCCGCCGAGCCTATCGCCGAGGAAGCGGTATCCGATGCCGGCTTCCTTGAGCCCGTGCTCGAAGGCATCGCGATTGAACTGCGGAAAGCGCCGCGAGGCCGGGATCGAGCGCACATCGAGGATGCACGCGACCTCGTTCGCCTGCGCGAGCTCGAGAAAGCGCTCCCAAGCGTGATTGGAGTGGCCGATGGTGAGGACGGTGGGCGTCTCCGACATGCCCCCATCATAAACCCTCTATCGGCAGGAAGTGTTTGATAGGCTGACGCATCAAGGGAGACCGACATGATGCAGCAGATGTCGTTGATCACGCTCGGCATCGCCGACGTGGCGCGCTCGCGCCGCTTCTACGGCGAGGGTTTCGGCTGGAAGCCGGTTGCCGAGATGCCGGACATCACCTTCTACCAGCTCAACGGCTTCGTCTTCGCCACCTGGCTGGAGAAGAGCCTCGAAGAAGACATGCAGCGGAGCGGCAATGCGCAGAAGGGTGCCTTCGCGATGGCGCACAATGTGCGCAGCAGGGAAGAGGTCGAGCCGATCATCGCGCAGCTCGTGAAGCATGGCGGCAAGCTGCTGCGCGCGGCCGACGAGCCCCCGCATGGCGGCTTCCGCGGCTACGTCGCGGATCCCGACGACCATGCCTGGGAGATCGCGTGGAATCCGGGCTGGCCGATCAGCCCGGAAGGGTATGTCACCGCAAAGTTCGGCTAAGAGCGCTCGCTATCACTCGCTCGCCCCCATCCCATCCTTCCCCCGTCTGCTCCGCAGCCGAGGGAAGGGGCTCGACCTCGTGTCCCCTCCCTCGTGCGAAGCGCGGGGGAGGGCTAGGGTGGGGGCGCTTCAGAGAGCTTTGGCTTTCTCCCTCAGCGCGAACTTCTGGATCTTGCCGGTCGAGGTCTTCACCAGCGGGCCGAAGACCACGGTGCGCGGGACCTTGAAGCTCGCCATGTTGGCTTTGCAGAAGGCGATGATCTCCTCCGCCGTCGCCTGCTTGCCTTCCTTCAGCGTCACAAACGCGCAGGGCGTCTCGCCCCATTTCTCGTCGGGGCGCGCGACGACGGCGGCTTCAAGCACGGCGGGGTGACGGTAGAGCACGCCTTCGACCTCGATGGTCGAGACGTTCTCGCCGCCCGAGATGATGATGTCCTTGGAGCGGTCCTTGAGCTCGATATAGCCGTCCTCGTGGCAGACGCCGAGATCGCCGGTGTGGAACCAGCCGCCGGCGAAGGCTTCATCCGTTGCCTTCTTATTCTTGAGATAGCCCTTCATGACGATATTGCCGCGCATGAAGACCTCGCCGATGGTCTTGCCATCGGCGGGCACGGGCTCGAGCGTCTTCGCATCCGCGACCATCAGGCCTTCGAGCACCGGGTAGCGCACGCCCTGGCGCGCCTTGATCTCGGCCTGCTCCTCGATCGGGAGCTTGTTCCACTCCTCATGCCAGGCGCAGACGACGGCGGGGCCATAGACCTCGGTCAGGCCGTAGACATGCGTGATGTCGAAGCCGAGTTTCTCCATGCCTTCGAGCACCGCGGCGGGCGGGGCGGAAGCAGCCGTCATCATCTTGATGCGCCGGCCGCCGAGGTCGCGCTTCTGCTCCGGCTTGGCGTTGAGCAAGAGGCCCATGACGATCGGCGCGCCGCAGAGATGGGTGACGCCCTCATCGGCGATCGCATCGAAGATCGCCTTCGCCTCGACACGACGAAGACAGACATTGGTGCCGGCCAGCGCCGCCAGGGTCCAGGGGAAGCACCAGCCGTTGCAGTGGAACAGCGGCAGGGTCCACAGATAGGTCGGCTTCGACGGCAGGCTCCACACCAGGATGTTGCCGAGCGCGTTGAGATAAGCGCCGCGATGATGCGTGACGACGCCCTTCGGGTTGCCCGTCGTGCCCGAGGTGTATCCCAGCGCGATCGCCTGCCACTCGTCGGTCGGGTACTGCCACTCGACGTTCGGGTCGCCTTCCGCAATGAAGGCCTCGTAGTCGCATTCGCCGAGCTTCTCGCCGCCGGGGCCGAGCGGATCGGCGATGTCGATGACCATGATGGGCTTGTTGAAGAGGCGCAGCGCTTCCTTGATCACAGGCGCGAACTCGGTGTCGGTGATCAGCGCCTTGGCCTCGCCATGCTCGAGGATGAAGGCGATGGTGGCGGCATCGAGCCGGTAGTTGAGCGCGTTCAGAACGGCGCCGGTCATCGGTACGCCGAAATGCGCCTCGACCATCGCCGGCACGTTCGGCGCCATGATCGCCACCGTGTCGCCCTTGCGGATGCCGCGCATCTTCAAGGCCGAGGCGAGCCTGCGGCAGCGCGCATAGGTCTCGCTCCAGGTGTGGCGCGTCTTGCCATGCACGACGGAGAGGCGCTTCGGGAACACCGAGGCGGCGCGCTCGAGGAACCCGAGCGGCGACAGCGGCACGTAGTTGGCTGGGTTCTTGTCGAGGTCGGTATCGTAGGGCGAGGTCATGACGAAACAGATAAGCCGAGCCTGCAGAGGACTGCAAATCCTCTGGACTGATGAAGAAAGTTGTTCTCCGTCGCGACATGCGGACAATTCGTATCCCCTCTCCTGCCGAAGGCGGGGGAGGGGATACGAAGGCGATTTCGCTGAGACACCCGCACCCTTGGCAACACGCCAACCTCGGATCATCCTGCATCTCAAGAAACGCGGAGAGGACACGCCGATGACCGGGCGCTACGCCGAGGCGCATAAACGCTCGCTCGAGGACAAGGAAGGCTTCTGGCTGGAGGCGGCGAAGCACGTCTCCTGGACCAAGCCGCCGACAAAGGCGCTGGAGGCCTCGAACCCGCCCTTCTATCGCTGGTTTCCGGACGGCCGCCTCAACGTCGCGCATAACTGCCTCGACCGTCATATCGAGGCCGGGCGCGGCGATCAGCCGGCGCTGATCTACGACAGCCCGATGGCGGGCAAGACCGAGGCCTACACCTATCGCCAGCTCACCCAGCGCGTCGCCAAGCTCGCCGGCGGCTTGCGCTCGATCGGCGTCGAGAAGGGCGACCGCGTGCTGATCTACATGCCGATGGTGCCGGAGGCAGTGATCTCGATGCTCGCCTGTGCGCGCATCGGCGCCATCCATGGCGTCGTCTTCGGCGGCTTCGCCGCGCCCGAGCTCGCCACGCGCATCGACGATGCCAAGCCGAAGGCGATCGTCTTCGGCTCCTGCGGCCTCGAGCCCGGCCGCACCATCGCCTACAAGACGCTGGTCGACCAGGCGCTGTCGATCGCCAGGCACAAGGTCCCGACCTGCGTCGTGTTCCAGCGCCCGCAGCTCCGCGCCGAGCCTGTCGCAGGCCGGGACGTCGATTTCGCCGAGCTCGAAGCCAAGAGCGAGCCGGTGCCGCCGGTCGATCTGGCGGCGACCGATCCGCTCTACATCCTCTACACCTCAGGCACGACCGGCATCCCCAAGGGCGTCGTGCGCGACGGCGGCGGCTATGCGGTCGCGCTGATGTGGTCGATGCACAATGTCTATGCGATCAAGCCGGGCGAGGTGTGGTGGAGCGCCTCGGATGTCGGCTGGGTCGTCGGCCATTCCTACATCGTCTATGCGCCGCTGCTGCTGGGCGCGACCACCGTGCTCTACGAGGGCAAGCCCGTGGGCACGCCCGATGCCGGCGCCTTCTGGCGCGTGATCTCGGAATATGGCGTCGTTGCGCTATTCACCGCGCCGACCGCCTTCCGCGCGATCAAGCGCGACGACCCGGACGGCGTCTTCATGAAGAAGTACGACCTGTCCAGGTTCCGCACGCTGTTCCTCGCCGGCGAACGCTGCGATCCGAACACGCTCTTGTGGGCGGAAGAAAAGCTGAAGGTGCCGGTGATCGATCACTGGTGGCAGACCGAGACCGGCTGGCCGATCACCTCCAACTGCCTCGGCATCGAGGCCTTCAAGGTAAAGCCGGGCTCCTCGACCAAGGCGGTTCCGGGCTGGGACGTGCAGGCGCTCGGCCCCGACCACAAGCAGGTGAAGCCCGGCGAGGTCGGCGCGCTTGCGATCAAGCTGCCGCTGCCCCCGGGCTCGCTGCCGACGCTGTGGCAGAACGACCAGGGCTTCCTCAAGTCGTACCTCCAGGAATTTCCCGGCTACTACAAGACCGGCGATGCCGGCTTCATCGACGAGGACGGCTATGTCTTCGTCATGACGCGCACCGATGACATCATCAATGTCGCCGGGCACCGGCTCTCGACCGGCGGCATGGAGGAAGTGCTCTCCAACCATCCCGACGTCGCCGAATGCGCGGTGATCGGCGTCGCCGACGAGCTGAAGGGCCAGCTGCCGCTCGGATTGCTGGTGCTCAAGGCCGGCGTCAACCGGCCGCATGAGGCGATCCTCAAGGAAGTCGTGCAGATGGTGCGGGAGTCGATCGGGCCGGTCGCCGCTTTCAAGACCGCGGTGATCGTCAAGCGCCTGCCGAAGACGCGCTCCGGCAAGATCCTGCGCGGCACCATGCAGAAGATCGCCGACGACCAGAGCTGGAAGATGCCGGCGACGATCGACGATCCCGCCTCGCTCGACGAGATCACCGAGGGACTGAAAACCGTCGGCTACGCCAAGGGCGCATGAGCGAGGCCGACGCCAGGCTCCACGCGTGGCAGATCGAGGAGCGCGAATATCGCCGGCAGGAAGAACGGCGCGGCCGGCGGCATGCGTTCGTTTCGCTCGAGCGTGCGAAGACCGCGCTCGTCGTCATCGACATGGTGCCGTTCTTCGCCACCGAGAACGCCTATTGCCGTGGCATCGTGCCGAATATCAACGCGCTCGCCGGCGCGCTGCGCAAGGCGGGCGGGCTTGTCGCCTGGATCGTGCCGGGGGCCTCGCCGCGCTACCCGGCGCTGATGCGCGAGTTCTACGGCGAGCAGATCGCCGATCTCTATCGCCGCTCCGGCGGCGAGGGCCCCCTGCCGTCGCGGCTCTGGCCGGCGCTCAAGCACGATCCCGCCGACCTGTTCTTCGAGAAGGAAGGCGCGAGCGCCTTCTTCCCCGGCCAGTGCGATCTGCCGGGCATGCTGCGCGTCCACGGAATCTCGACCGTGCTGATCGCGGGCACCGTCACCAATGTCTGCTGCGAGTCCTCGGCGCGCGACGCGAATGCCGGCGGCTTCCGCGTGATCTTCCTCGCCGACGCCAACGCCGCCCGCCGCGACCAGGACCACAACGCCACGCTGTACACGATCTACCGCAGCTTCGGCGACGTGCGGACGACGGCGGAGGTGGTGGAGATGATCGGCGCCTAGAGTCCCCTCCCCCAGCAAGCTGGGGGAGGGAACTCGAAGTTACCGCCGGTGGTCGCCGAAGGGGTTGCGGTCACCGCGCTCGCGCTCCTGGCCGGCCTGGTGCGGCTCGAGCGGCTTCGGTGCCGGGATGGTGGCGGCTTCCTCGGCGGTCATGTAGCGCACGCCGAGCGAGGGCAGCACGACACCGGCCTTGGTCGCCGCGGCGTCGAGATCGGCCTGGGTGCAGAGGCCGAGCGCCACCGGGTTGCGCGGGCGGATGTTCTGGCTGTTCCAGTGGGTGCGGTCGCGCACGGCGGCGATCGTCGACTTGGTGGTGCCGAGCAGCTTGCCGATCTGGCCGTCGGTCATGTCCGGGTAGTTCTTGACCAGCCAGGAGATCGCATCCGGCTTGTCGCCGCGCTTGGCGATCGGGGTGTAGCGCGGACCCTTGTTGCGCGAGACCGGCTGCGGAAGGTTGTCGGTGCTGACGATTTTCAGGCGGGCGGCCGGGTCCTTCTGCACCCGCTCGAGCTCTTCCTTGGTGATCTGGCCGTTGGCCACCGGATCGAGCCCGTGCATGCCGACCGCGACCTCCTCGTCGGCGATCGCCTGGACCTCGAGGGTGTGCAGCCCGCAGAACTCGGCGATCTGCTCGAAGGTCAGCGAGGTGTTGCCCACCAGCCAGACGGCGGTGGCGCGCGGCATCAGAAGGGTGCTCATGGGAGGGTCTCCTACAGGCTCCGGATGCAGATCGGGCATTCACGCCTTTGGGCGTGCCCGGTCCTGCATGCATTGACGGGATTGGCGGTTCTTATAGGCCGCGGCGGCACGGAAGGGAAGGGGGCGAATTGCCCTTTTGTTACCGTCGGCTACCGGTAATGGCATACTCCGGCCGGGAGGCTCTATCGGCATGGAACGACCCGCTTTCGACGCGATCATCGTCGGGGCCGGCTTCGCCGGGCTCTATATGCTCCACCGGCTCCGCCGGATGGGGTTCAGGGCGCTTGTGCTGGAGGCCGGCAGCGGCGTCGGCGGCACCTGGTACTGGAACCGCTATCCGGGGGCACGCTGCGACATCGAGAGCATGCAGTACTCCTACCAGTTCGACGAAGCGCTGCAGCAGGAGTGGGACTGGACCGAGCGCTACGCGGCCCAGCCCGAGATCCTCCGCTATGCCGAGCATGTCGCCGAGCGCTTCGATCTCAAGCGCGACATCCGCTTCGACGCGCGCGTGACATCCGCCGTCTTCGACGAAGCGGCGGCGGAATGGATCGTCACGACGGAGGCCGGCGACCCGCTTCGCGCCGGTTTCGTCATCATGGCGACCGGCTGCATCTCGACCGCCAACACGCCGGCCTTCCCGAGTGGCGATAACTTCGCCGGCGTGCGCTATCACACCGGACGCTGGCCGCATGAAAAGGTGAGCTTCAAGGACAAGCGCGTCGGCGTGATCGGCACCGGCTCCTCGGCCGTGCAGGCGATCCCGCTCATCGCCGAAGAAGCCGATCATCTCACGGTCTTCCAGCGCACGGCGAACTACTCGGTGCCGGCGCACAACGGGCCGCTCGATCCCGAGGTGCAGCGGCGCATCAAGGCCGACTACCCCGCGCTCCGTCAGCGCGCGAGCAAGACCCGCGCCTGCATCGATCTCGTCTTCGGCACGAAGAAGGCGCTCGAAGTTTCAGCCGAGGAGCGCCAGCGCGAATACGAGGCGCGTTGGGCGATGGGCGGCTTCGGCTTCACCGGCGCCTTCGCCGACATCCCGCTCGACCTCGAGGCGAACCGGACGGTGCAGGACTTCATCCGCGGCAAGATCCGCGAAATCGTGCATGACCCCGAGATCGCGCAGCGCCTGTCGCCGACCAACACCTTCGGCTGCAAGCGGCTCTGCGTCGATACGAACTACTTCGCGACCTACAACCGGCCGAACGTGACGCTGGTCGACGTATCCGCGACGCCGATCGAGGCGCTTACGTCGAGCGGCGTCAAGGTCGGCGGACGCGACTACGCGCTCGACGCGCTGGTCTTCGCCACCGGCTTCGATGCGATGACCGGCACCTTGAACCGCATCGACATCAGGGGCCGCGATGGCGCGAAGCTGAAGGACAAGTGGGAGGACGGGCCGCGCACCTATCTCGGGCTTGGCATGGCAGGATTCCCCAATCTCTTCACCGTCACCGGACCGGGCAGCCCGTCCGTGCTCACCAACATGCTGCCGACCATCGAGCAGCATGTGGAGTGGATCGCCGATTGTCTCGCGCATCTGCGGAGCAACGGTTTCCGAACGATCGAAGCGGCGCGCGAGGCCGAGGATGCGTGGGTCGATCACACCGCCGAGGTCGCCGGCACGACGCTCCGCGTCACCTGCAACTCGTGGTATCTCGGCAGCAACATCGCAGGCAAGCCGCGCGTCTTCATGCCCTATGTCGGCGGCTTCCCGGCCTATGTGCAGAAATGCCAGGAGGTCGTCGCCAAGGGCTATGACGGCTTCAGGCTGAGCTAGAGATGACTCTCGAGCAACGCATCGTCGGCACCTGGCGCCTGGAGAGCTGGGACCGGGTCGAAGACGACGGCCGGCGCTGGCCGCGCTTCGGCTCTGGCTTCAGCGGCCTGCTCACCTACACCGCCGACGGCTTCATGTTCGCTGCCTTGCAGGACGGCAACCGGAAGCCCTTCTCGGGACCCGATCCCTATGGCGGCACGGCGGAGGAGTGCAAGGCGGCGATGTCGACCGGCCATTCCTATTGCGGACGCTGGCGCCTGGAGGGCGATGCGATCCTGCACGACGTCGAGCTCTCGGTCTTCCCCAACTGGGTCGGCTCGGAGCAGATCCGCTATGTCCGCTTCGACGGCGATCGCATGGTCCTGAGGACGCCGCCGACGCTACGCCGCGGCAGCACCGGCTATGCCGAGCTCATCTGGCGCCGCGCTTAAGACAAGGAAGGAAAGACACATGCCCGCCAAACCGGAGCAGCTGATCGGCTCCTGGCGTCTCAAGAAATGGATCCTCACCGACGGCAATGGCCGCGTGACGGAGCCGATGGGACCGAACCCCTGGGGCCTCATCATCTACGCCGCCGACGGCTACATGTCGGCGATGCTGGCGATGCCCGATCGCACGCCCTTCGCCGGCAACGATCCGCTCGGCGGCTCGCCTGAAGAAGCGCACCGCGCCATGTCGAGCTGCCACGCCTATGTCGGGCGCTGGCGCATCGACGGCGAGAGCGTGGTCCACTCGGTCGAGATGGCGCTGTGGCCGAACATGGTCGGTACCGAGCAGGTCCGGCACTATCATCTCGACGGCAATCGCGTGATTTTGAAGACGCCGCCCATGACCCGCAAGGGTGCGTCGGGCATCGCCGAGTTGACCTGGGAGCGGGTCGCCGGCTAACTCTCAAGGCCATGATAGACCTCGCCAAAAAGCTCGTCGGAACCTGGCGCCTCGCCGACTGGGCCCGCGTCGATGCCGATGGCAAACGCACGCCGCCGCTGCCGGGGACGATCGGGCTGATCTGCTACACCGCCGACGGCTTCATGTTCGCGACGCTGATGGGCCCCAACCGCAAGCGCTTCGCCGGCTTCGATCCGATGGGCGGCTCGGCCGAAGAGACGCACCACGCCATGTCGACGGCGATGAGCTATTGCGGGCGCTGGCGGATGGAAGGCAACCGCCTCTTCCATAACGTCGAGCTGTCGATGTTCCCGAACTGGGTCGGCGCCGAGATGACGCGCACCGTCCGCTTCGACGGCGACCGCGCCGTCGTCACCACGCTGCCGATCACCGACAGCGGCCCGCCCTTCACCTTCGAGCTGGTGCTGAAGCCGGCGGGCTGAAGGTCGGACGCGCCGCAGTCGCCGCTCAATCCGGACGGTGATCGGCTTCCGGCCCGATACCCTCGACGGGAGCAGGCGGCCAGATGCCCCAAGCAGCATGCAGATCGTCGACGAACTTCGGCTCAAGCGGCAGTTCGGTCGCCAGGCGTCCTAGAAAGGACCGGGTACCCGGTGTCGCCTCTGCGGCGACAAGCAGTGCCGCTATGTAAAGCTCGCTCGCCGCTTCGCGGGAAGTCGTGCCCCGCGCCGCGTCCTGCGCAGTTGCCGGGTGCCGCAGCTGCTCTTCGGCATAGGCCATCTCCGCGGGCGTACTTCCGGCGTCCGCAAGGTAGTCCGCAATGCGCCGGCGCTCACCTGCGTCGACCACGCCGTCGGCGCTTGCCGCCGCGACCATTACCTTGATGATCTGGTTCGCTTCGGCCGCCTGAAAGCGGAAGATCGCCGCGGTCGTGTCTTCCGACAACGAATGAACGCTCTCCGGTCGTCTTCGAGGCAACGCAACGGCCCGGGGTCGATACAGGGGCAGCAACGAGTTTATGGCCTTCACACGGGCCGCCGCGTCGATGCGACGCGTTCTGTAGATTGCCGAGTCTCGAGCATCGATCTGCGCGACTCGATTGAGAGCATCGGCGGAATCGTCGCGCAGCCTCATATCGCCTCCCTCCCGGCGCCCATCAATGGGAAACGAAGAGGGCGCAGGGCGGTTCCTCCAGCAACCTCGTCGTGGTCGATCCGAACAGGCGGTCGGCAAGGCTGCTGTGCCCATAGACGCCCATCACCAGGATCCCGCATTTTCGGTCGGCGACCTCGATTCTGAGCACGTCGGCAGGGTGCGCGCGCGTCGCGATCGAAACGGTCTCGACGTCGTAGCCGCGACCGCGCAGATACTGGGCCGCACCGACGGGAACACGATCAACCGTGGCCTTCTCGGTGCCTATCGCCACGACGTGAACGCGCTTTCGAGGCCAAAGGCCAAGAAGAGCGAAGAGCTGCACGGCGCGCATCGCAGGCGGGCTGGCGTCGTAAGCGATCAATATGTCCGCGTCGGCGTGATCCTCGTCCCCGCAGACGATCAGGGGCCGCGGGCTCATCCGGCAAAGCGCTTCGATCGTATCCGGAAGGCGCTCGCGGATATTCCCGCGAAAGCCGGTGTCATGGCCCATTACTATCAGGTCGCTCCGCTCCGAAGCGGCCTGCAGCGCTTCGACAGGATCCCCTTCGAAGTCCTGCCACTCGAACGCCACGCTATTGGTCTTGCACTCCCTCTCGTATGCATCGCGCAACCGGACGGAGGTCTCGCTGGCCTGCTTCTTCAGCTCCTGCCCAGCCTGCCATCGATAGGTCGTCCCGATCCCGCCTACCATAGGTGCGTCGATGTAAGCGAGATCCACGCCCGCGATTCCCATCAGCTCGGCATTGTCGGCCCGAGCGAGACGAAAGGCGCACTGGCGCGCCACCTTCCCGGCTGGGGTCTCGCTGAGCAAAAGCAGGATCCGTCTCAGCATCAGGTCCTTCCAAGGTGCGTGCGTCTTCAATACTAACGGTATTCGCTCTCCGGCAAGAGCGGCTTGATCCAGGTCAAGCTCCCTGGCGCACGGATCGACGCCGCGCTCGGCAGGGAGCAGGACCGGCTAGAGCCCGACTGCGTCGCAGACACGCTTCATCTGCTTGGGAGCATCGAAATAGTCCTCGGCGATGGCGCGTGCCGCCTTCTGCTGGCGCTTGTAGTCTTTGTTGATGCGCTCGATCGCATCCAGCGCTTCCTCGTGGTTCGAGAAGGCGAAGAGGCCCTCGCCGGTCGGGATGTACTTTCCGAACGCCGTGTCCTGCGTGATCACCGGGCGGCCGGCGGCGAGGTAGCAGACGCTGCGGTCGGAGAACCAGCCCGAGCGCGGCCGCACATAGATGTCCTTGGCGACCGAGAGCTCGCCGCGCGAGCGGTAGAGGAAATCCTTGTAGACCTCGAGCCCGTTGGAGACCGGCACCGGGTCGATCAGGTTCCAGCCGTTGCCGCGCACCAGCGCATCGACCTCGGGTGTCGGCGGCCGGAGCGCGAGATCGAGCGGTTGCGTCGTCATCTTCGGCAGGTCGAGGAAGCGCGTGAAGTTCATGTGCTTCGACCACTGGTAGGACTCAGCGCCGAAGTCGATGTTCTTGGATGAGTGCTGCCAGGTGGCGAGGCTGGAGAATGCGCGTGGCGATGACTCGAGATCGGCGGGCCAGACATCGAGATTGATCGGCGGTCGCACCTTGTGCCAGGTGCGGTTCAGCGGCACCGGGCAGTCGGCCGCGCCGAGGTTCTCGCCGATCGTGAACAGATGCGTGTGCGCGTCGATATAGGCGATCGAGGCCTCGTCGCCTTTCACCAGCTTGATCTGCTCGTAGATCGGGTCGGTGTCGACGAAGATGCGCACCGGGCATGCCATGTGCTCTTCGCGCAGCTGCGTGGCGCCGCACAGGTTGATGATGGCGTCGGCCTCCTTGTAGAGGCTCATCGCCTTCTCTTTCGAGACGCCGTGCCATGAATACTCGGTGACCGGGTCGAGATAGGCCCAGCGATGGCCGAGCCCGTAGTGCTCCATCATCGTCTTCACGAAGCCGATGTTCTCGGCGGAGTCCCAATGCACCGAGTTCTGCACGAAGGAGTACGGGTTGACGCGGTTGTCCTCGAAATACCAGACGTCATGGCCGAGCTTGGTCAGCCCCAGCACCCAGTTCATGCCCTCCCAGCCGACGCCGGCGACCGGCATGCGACCGGAGAAGTGGAGGACGAGGATGGTTTTTTTCTTCGGCATCGAACGCGCTTTTTCCTACCCCCTCTCCCGCCGCAGACGGGATGGAGAGGGGGCTTCGTAATGACGGCAGATCGTGTCGAAAAGCAGGACGATTATCGAGGCCCCCTCCCTGGCCCTCCCCGTGCTTCGCAGGGAGAGGGGACACGAGGTCAGCTCCGACATCACGACGTCGGCACCATGCCTTTCGGCATCAGCAGATACATCGTGCCGCGGGCCTTCATGCGGCCGGCGATCTCGCCGGCGTCGCGGCCCGGGCCGAGGAACAGGTCGCCGCGGCCTGCGCCCCTGATTGCGCCGCCGGTGTCCTGCGCGACGACGAGGCGGCGCAGGATGCCGCCAGGCGAGTCCGGGTGCTGGAGATCGATGAAGACCGGTGTGCCGAGCGTGACCTCGGTGCGGTCGACGGCGAGGCTGCGGTTCGGCGTCAGCGCCACGCCCTGCGCGCCGATCGGCCCGTCGCCCTCGAGGAGGCGGAAGAAGACGTAGGAGGGGTTCCTATCCAGGATCTCTCGCGCGCGCTGCGGATTGGCGGCGAGCCAAGCGCGGATCGACTGCATCGAGACGTCGTCGCGCGAGAGCGAGCCTTCGTCGAGCAGCACGCGGCCGATCGCGACATAGCGCCAGCCATTCTGCCCGGCGAAGCCGACGCGCAGCAGGCGGCCGTCTTCGAGCCGCACGCGGCCCGATCCCTGGATCTCGAGGAAGAAGGAGTCGACCGGATCGTCGACCCAGAGCAGCTCCAGATCCTTGCCGTCGAGCGCGCCTCGGGCGATCTCGGCACGCTGCGAATAGGGCCGGAGCCGCCCGTTCTCGACGCGGCCGGCGATGCGCTCGCCTTTCAGAGTGTCGCGGAACTCGCCGAGATCGACCTGCACGAGATCCGAAGGCAGCCGATGCAGCGGCACAGAATACCGTGCGCTGCGCGTGGTCGAGCCGTTGAGCTCCGGCTCGTAGTAGCCGGTGACGAAGGCGGCGGCCGTGACGCGATAGGGCTGGAACTCGCTCTCGAAGAAAGCGCGGGCACGGGACGGATCGTCCGGGATCGCGGCGCAGATCGGGCGCCAGGCTTCCGGCATGCGCGGGCAGGAGCGCTTGAGCGCCGGCAGCGCTGCCGCCGGATCGTCCTGCTGCCATCCAGGCAGAGCCGAGAAGGCGACGGGTTCGAGCTTCCTCTCCGGCGCAGGCGCGGCGCAGGCGGCAAGGAAGAGAAGGAAAGCCAGCGCACCGAGACGCATGGCGGAAAAGTCGGCCGTCAGGACGCCCGGGTCTCGACCAGCGCCCAGTTCGGGTCGCGGGAGCGTACGTCGCGGGCGAAGGTCCAGACGTCGGTGATGGTGACGACCTTGTTGGCGTCGCCGTCGACGACCTTGCCGTCGGCGGATCTGGTGACGTTGACCTGCTCGGAAACGAAACGGATCGTCACCTTGGCGGTGGAGCCGTCGAGGTCGGCATCGACCATCTCGGCGGCATTGACCCCGACCAGCGTGGTCTCCAGGGTCTCCCCCCGCGACGCGCGGTCGTCGATGGCGCGCTTGAAATTGTCGAACACCCCGTCGGCAAGCAGCGGGCGGAGCGTGCTCAGGTCGCCCTTGGCGAAGGCGGTGACGATCATCTCGAAGGCGCCGCGGGCACCGCCGACGAAGCCCGCCTCGTCGAAGCTGGGGTCGGCCTGATGGATCGCCTTGACACCGCGCGCAAGGGGCGTGTCCGCGTCTTGAGCTATGTTTTCCAAGGCCTTGCGATCACGCTCAGGCAGGCGAAGGACATTGTCCGCAGGCTGGGGTGCAGCCGGCTCGGCCGGCTTGAAAGGGTCGGGGCGGCGCTTCTCGAGTCCGGTGCGGCGGCCGAGCACGTTCCTCAGACGCAGGCCGAGGAAGATGGCCAGCATGGCGAAGAAGACGATGTCGAGGAACGGAAAGTCCATTTCGGGGGCTCAAGGCCCTGGGATCAGGTGGCCGTCGTTAGGGCGACGCCGTCTTGCCGTATGTAGGCGCTTGGGGAATAAAGGGCAACATGCTGCTCATCCGACACGGACAGTCCGAGTTCAACGCCGTCTTCAACAAGACCCGGGTCGACCCGGGGATCCGCGACCCGAAACTGACGGACGAGGGCAAGCGCCAGGCCGAGGCCGCCGCCCGTGCCCTCCGTAACCGGGCGCCCAGGCGTTTGGTTTCCAGCCCCTATACGCGCGCGCTCGAGACCGCTCATATCATCGCTGACGTTCTGGGCGGGCTCGCCATCACCGTCGACCGGCGGGTGGGCGAGCGTGCGGCCTTCGTCTGCGATTTCGGCACGCCGCTCTCGGGCCTCCGCCAGGCCTGGCCCAAGCTCGCGCTCGATCATCTTCGCGACGAGGAGTGGTGGCCGCGGATGGAAGAGTCCGAGGAGGGCCTGGCCGAGCGCGCCCGCGACTTCCACGACGAGTGGGACCCGCACCCCGAGCGGCCCGAGATCGGCGTCATCACCCATTGGGGCTTCATCCGCGCCTCGACCGGCCTGACCGTTCCCAACTGCACCATCGTCCGCATGGCCGCGCGCGGCGCGGCCGAGATTGTGCATCCCCGCGAACCGTGATAGCGAACGCGGCCCTTTTGCCGCTGTTTTAAGGACACCCGATCGATGAGCGACGAGAACCAAGCCGAAGCCGGCGGAGGCCGCGGCGCGCCGATCATGATCGGTGCCCAGTTCGTCAAGGATCTCTCCTTCGAGAGCCCGGACGGGCCGCTCGGCCTCAACCAGATGAAGGAGCCGCCGGAGATCGAGCTCGATATCGACCTTGCGCCGATCAAGATCACCGACGGGATCTACGAGGTCGACCTCATGATCAAGTCGCAGGCCAAGTACGAGGACCGCACGCTGTTCATCTGCGAGCTGACCTATGCCGGCATCTTCAATGTCGGCAAGATGCCCGACGATGTCGTGAAGCCCTTCTGCTACACGGAAGCGCCGCGCCTGCTCTTCCCCTTCGCCCGCGCCATCATCGCCAACTGCACGCGCGAGGGCGGCTTCCCGCCGGTGCTGCTTCAGCCGATCGATTTCGTCGAGTTCTATCGCCGTCGCATCCTCAAGCAGGGCGGCAACGGCGCCGAGCCGACGACGGCGTAAAGACCCCCCCACCGGGAGAGGGTTCTAAAGCCCGAATCTCGCCTTGATCCGCCGCGCGCAGTCGAGCGGCGCCGCATCGCTCGTGTCGATCTCGAGGTCGTAGGTCAGGCCCTTGTGGACGCGCGGGAATTGCCAGCGCGCGAGGCCGATCAGGCGGTCGCCGCGGCTGCGCTCGCGTTCCTCGAGCACCTCCAGCGAGGCGAAGACGCCGACGCGGTGGAGCGTGAAATCCGCGAGCAGGGCCTCGTACTCCGCCATCCCGTCGCCCGGCATGACGTCATCGACGATGAGGTTGTTGCCGGAAGCGGCCATGGCGGCGATCGACTGCAGCGCCTTCGCGATCGAGGTCCTTGCCCGCGCTGCCGACGCCGTTGAGAAGGACGATGCGCGCGGTCAGCTCAGCCAGACCGGCTGGCTCAGCTTCTTCAGAAACTCGGCATGCGCGGCGAGCTCCTCTTCGCTCGGCGCATGCGGGCGCGCCGGGCGGACGATGATCTCGGCATTCGCC
>Ga0194121_10004227_pt1 | contig 20993 bp, 14 predicted proteins | sample TA2MahCa50mmetaG_FD_148609 | JGI IMG/M metagenome (GOLD analysis project Ga0194121, IMG submission 148609) | Freshwater microbial communities from Lake Tanganyika, Tanzania - TA2015020 Mahale Deep Cast 50m | ecosystem: Environmental > Aquatic > Freshwater > Lake | place: Tanzania: Lake...
CGCATATAATACGGTTGATGTGTCATCCTTGTTTTTTACAGGAAAGAAGCCTCCACCTTGACTAAATGAGGTAGTGCCAAGCCAGTCAAGTGATGGCCATCCAAGAAAATGACCAAAGACGCCTGATGGAACATTTGTTTGAACTATTTTTCCTTTGGGATCAAATACAAATGCAGCAAGGTTTGTGTCATCATTTTTCCATGAAATTTCAATTGCTGCAGTGTTTATTTTTTTATCATCAATTTCAAAGTGATACTGCCTCCAATCTCCTGCCAAGTATCGATTTACCATATCGAATGCACCTTTCACATATCCATTACCATACAGAACATCATCACTTGGTTTTCCTTCAATAACAACAAGCTTGTCTCTTTCTACTTTTTTCTTGACTACATATGATACTGGTACATTTACTGTGTGTGTGTCTCCTTCAAATGTTAAAAAGCCTTGATATATTCCTGGTTGATGGTCTTGTGGTACTACAATAGTTGCAATTAGGTTAGTTGAATTTTTAGGATCAACTTCAATTGCGGTATTTGTCCAAATTAAATTCCAATAGTCTTTTTTATAATAACTTATAGATAAATCATAATCCATTGAAGTGGAATTTTGTTTTGTGTCTCCAAACCAGTAAGAAAATCTAGTTGGCACCGGATAGATTCCAATTACTGGCGTGTTGGTAAATTTTATTTTTGGTTGTGAAACACGCAGCTCTTGTACGGTACCCCATGATCCACCTCTGTTTACCATTGATAACTCGTCGCTTTCAATTTTTGTGTTGTTGTTTTTGTCATTCCAATCATACAGATAAAGTGATGAGATTCTCATGTCATTGGCGTAAATCTTGTCAGTTTTATTCATAAATTCAGTGAATGGAAAGTTAACATTTAGTACCATTAATGAAGCATCATCAGGTATTAGATTTGTTTCATTAAAATTTGATAAAGTGTGATTTGCTTTTGCGCCAGAAAGGCTGATGTAATTTGGTATGTATGTATCTGATTTATTCAGTATAGAATCCTTAAGACGCACTTCGGTCGTCCCATTAAATTGAATTTGTTTAATTAATTTGAAAGTTTGCGGTTTTATTTCAATGTCAAGTGTATTATTTGAGGGGTTTTCTATTGTAAGCATAGCCGTACTGCGTTCACCAGGTAGTAAGTAACCACCAAACCAGCTAGTCTGCGGATAGTTTTTTTCTGGTATTGTGAAATTATTGATTCCTAATACATTTGAATTTAGTTTGTCAATTGGATCATCAAGAATTTTTTTGATATTAAAAAAAGTAGAATTGTTATAAACTACAAACACTCCTTTGTTACCTTTTACAAAGTTTAGTGTGTTAGTAGCATTTACGAGGCCTGCACCTTGTGTAAAGACATCGTTGTCCAAGTCAATAGCAGTTGACATCAAAATGTTTTTTATTTTGAATGGATCATAATTTTCCGATTTTTCATTCATTCCTTGCATCAATAATGCTGCAGTTCCAGAAACAAGAGGTGCTGCCATGCTTGTTCCACCAAAAAGTGAAAAAGGTTCTTGTTTTGAGTCTTTTTTCATTTTTGTTATAGATGATGGTGTAAAGCTATATGCTCCTATACTCATTAAATCAGGCTTTGGGTCTCCGATAATTCCTGGGCCTCTACTTGAAAAATCAACAATCTCATTAAAGTTATCAGTTGTATTACCAAATCTTGGTTGCCCTTTGAATGCACCATATCCTACGAATACATTGTTAGTTGTTGCACCTACTGTAATACCATATGATGCCGCGTTTGGTAATCCAAGTGTTCCATAACCATGACCAGAGTTTCCAGCACTTGTTACAATTGTGATACCAGGATAATTTTCATCGATTGATTTTGGAGTAGCTAATACATTCAAAATTAAAGATAGCACATCCATTCCAGGTGCCGATTGCAATGATGGAAAGTTTGCAACACCCCAACTATTAGAGATTATATCAGCTCTTGGTTTTCCATCAAAAACCCATTTGTTTTCTTCATTGTTAAATCCTGAAATCCATAACCAAGCATAAACTGCGTCACCAAACCATAATGCTTTTACGGGAATAATTTTTGTGTCAGGTGCAACGCCTTTTATTGTATATTTTTTAGTGTTATTGTAAATATCATATTGTTGAATTCCTTTTGAAGCTATTGACGCTGTACTGGCAGTGCCATGTCCTATGAAATCTGACATTACACCAAAAAAGCGACCATTGGGATTCATAGCTGGTAACAAAGTACCATTAATCGCATTGATTGTTTTATCTATTGTTGATTTTTTCTTTTCAATAACACCATAGACATCAACTACTCTGGCACCTATAGTGCCTGCACTATAATCGAATTTTCCGTCTTTATCAAAATCATACACCAAAAATTCTTTGCCTTCTCCTAATCTTATTGGTGTCTCATCTGTAAAATCAAAATCATATTTTGGTTTTTGACCTGATTGTAAATCAAACCTTGTAAAATCTTCCCATGAGCTTGACATGTCAGGTATTATGGTATCATACACACCTGAAGACTTTGAATCTATAACTAAAACCGGTACAACTTGTACTCGTATCATGGAATCTTGAAGAACCCCTTGATACATGACACCTAGATGATAAACCCCACTTTTTGAAGCAATATATTCACGGTTGTTACGTCCAATTTTCCAGTCATCAGATAATGTTCCATTAAAAACTGGTGAGTTTCCAACTATTGGAAAAAATGAATTGTATACTAAAATAGGTGTACCTTTGCCATTTTTTGAAATATCTAGAAAAACACCTTCGCGTTTAACGTAAACAGACGAGGTTACGTTTTCTGGAATGGGTTTAGTATAATTTTTTAAAGTTCCATATTTATCGATATTAGCTACGAATGTAGCATTGGTGAGAATAATTCCTTGGCCATCTGCATCAAGCATTATCGGATGGTTATTTTCATCTCTAGCTAATGAATGACTTATATCAGGATTTGAGAAATCTACTCCTGTATCAACTACAGCAATTTTGATTCCTTTTCCAGTATAGTTGTAATTTTTGTGAACGTATTCGGAACCTACAATTTCACCTATTCTAGAAATTTCTGTTATTTTTTCTTGTTTATTTTTTTGTGAATGAAAATCTAGCAAAAAATCTTCAAAGACATAGTATCCTTTTTCTTTAAGAAAAGATGCTTCATCTTCTTGTAAAATACCAACCGAAAAAAAACTATTCTTTGAGTTTATTGTATAAAGAAGATTGTTGTCATAGTTGCCTTGTAAAGAACTTGCACCAAGTATGATGTATCGTTTTTTTATTGGTGGTTGATCGTAAATTGTAGGTAACTGGATAATGTCCGATTTTTGTTCAAAATTTATTTTATCAGAAAAAAAAGTTGTTTGTTGAGGAAGATCACCGCCTAAGAATCCGTAAGAATTATTGATTAGAAACGAGAAAAATAAAACTGTTAATGTTAAAAGTGCCATTTTAGGCATGATTTGAAATGATTTTTGTTGTAATAATAAACTATCTTCTTCTTGCAATTATTACAATTTGTAGTGCTACTATTATTGCAATTGAAGCAACGATTGGAAATAGTAAAGAGTTTAGCTGTATTGATGCTTCTTCAATATTTGTCACGGATTGAGAGATTGATGATACACTTGTATCAACATTATCACTTGCTCGTTTTAGCGTAGAACCAAATCCTTCAATTTCTATCTTTAATCTGTCAAGTTCTTGTGAGGTTTCATCCAAAATGGAATTTAGTTTTATGATCTGCTCTGATACACCACTAATATCTTGACTTAAGACCACTGTAGCCGCTGAACCATGAGAAATAGTTCCTTGTGTAAATGAAACTATATGAAAAACATGTGTGCCTTTTTGTGTTGGAGTATAATCTACATAATACAACCCTTGATGTAATGTGTTAAATGACGTTGAAAGACTTTGAACCTCGCCTGATGGTAAGTGTACATGTGATGTTTGAAGAAGTTCGTTAGGTTCTCCCCCTACTAGTAATCCGTCACTTGTAACTTGGACAAAGACTCTAATTGGATTGTCAATTGCTGCGGTTTCTGGAGCGAAGACAAGTGTATTTACGATACGTACCACTGGTACATCAACTGTTTCTGATGTTGAGCTAAATTTTACATCTAATGTTTTTGATAAACCATTTTGAACGGTTGAAATTACTTCTACAGTATATGTTCCGTATGGAAAATTTGTAGATGATTGTGGCCAAGTCAATAACACAATATTGAATGAACCATCAGACTCTGTAATGATTTGCTCAAATTGTGCAATTGTTCCGTCTGGTGCAAATAGTCTAATGATTAAATTTTCATTTGATAGAGCCTTTCCGTATACAAAAAGTGGTTCACCATCAGTGTAGACTTGACTATCAGTAAAGACGTCTAATTGTTCAGCAAAACTTAGGGGTAGATTAATTGTTAATAATACAAGAGAAATTATGATTGTTGGTTTCAACTAGATTTTCTGTTAGTAACCCTATAGATATTACTTCTGCTAAAAGGAGTAAGATAACCTTCGTTTTTGTTTGTTAAAAATAAGAAAAAGGGGGAAATTGAGTTTTTTGTTTTTCTAGTCTTAGCTTACGTTGATTGTAGTTGTTACGGTTGGTGATAGTGCGGTTGGATTATCAACGCTTTCCCAGACAAACACAGTTGCTGTGTATGTTCCAGGTGCGTCAGGTATCCATGACAGTGCTGGGCTAAATGATTGTCCAGCAGTTAGTGAACCTGTAATCCATGCTAGTGAGACTGTGACGCCACTTGAGTCCTGAATTTGTACCAAGTATGCAAACTTTTGATCTCTGTCCTGGCCGTTTGATAGGTCGGCTGCAATCTGTACCTGCTGGTCTACGCTAACTGATGTTAACGAGTTACCAAAGGCATCAACCACTCTTGCATGCGATGCTGGTGCACGTTCAAGAGGTGGAACGATTGTTCCGATTAGCGAGGTTCCAGTGATTTCAAGTTCGTCTGCTGTTGTGTATGGATCAGGTAGTGTATTGTCTTCGTATTCTGCGGTGATTGTGTCACCTTCAGCTACTCTGAGTCTATGGCCAGATGATTCGTCAGTTACAGTGAAGAACACCGTTCCTTCGAATATTCCGGTTGCCTCATTGGTTTCGCTTACAGTTAGATCAATACCTCCAGCATCAGAGTCTGACCAGACATCGACTTTGAAGTTGTCGACTGATTCTGGGTTAAGGTTCATGTCTGGATCAACTATACGTACTACACCTGTTCCTGTTGCAGGATAGCTTGCCTCAAGCCAGCTAACCTCACCAATATTCCATCTGATCAATGCAGAACCGACTACTGTCTCATCCTCGTTGAACTCAAATGATATGGTAAGACCATCATTGTCTCTTGCAGAGAGCAGGCCATCAGTTGGTCCGCTACCTGATGCAGTAGAAGATGATGTAAAGTCGTTTGTACCATCACCATTTGCATCGTGGATAAATCCTCTTAGGATTACCTCGCCTGTGAAGATGCCTGTATCGGTACCTGTCTCAGCGAGTCTGTAGTTGGATGGAATCTTGGCTGTTCTTGTCTGAACTATGAGTGGATCTTTTGATGTGTTACCAATATCGTCGATTAGCTTTGAGTCAAAGTTGTGATCTGGTGCAACTACGGTGATAAAGACCTTGTCGGTCCATGTGTAGACCTTTTGGTCTAGCTCAACTGTTGCGCCAAAGTTGGATGTGTATATTATGAGGTTAATGTCTTGATCCTCTTCACCTACAAAGTTAGCACCTGATGGACCCCAGTCTGTATATTCGAGTTCAATCTTTTCGCCTCTATCGATATTGTTAGACTTTAGGGCTGATGGAATCTCGATAACAATCTGGAATATTCCAGTGCTGTCACCTGTTTCTCTGAAGTTTGATGGTTCTGGATCAAAGGCTGCAGCAGAATTAGCGTCTCCTCCTACAGATGCTTTGTCACCCATAGTGAGCTCTGCAGCATCAGAATCCCATTCGATCAAATCAAGATCGTAGGTCTCTGCTGCGTCGCTATCACGGTCAAAGTCTGGCTCAATTAAGGTCAAGATCATATCTGAACCAATGATATAGACAGACTTGTCTGACTGGAGAACACCGTTTCTTAGGTCAAATGTAGCCGAATCGGTAACTGTGTTTTGATTACCTGAAGCATCTGTTGCGTCTGTGTATTCTACTGTGAGAATATCACCTTGTAGGATACAATGACGACCATTTGTTGTGCTGTTTACAGCAAACTGACCATCTGTTGGAGTACCAGCGGCTGTTAGTGCGAAGAATCTGTTGGGCTCATTGAACTTGTTGTTGTTAGTTGTGCCGTTAAGTGCCTCATATGTCTTTGTTCCTGTTGGACATTTTGTGCTCAACGGGCCATCAGTGTATCTGATGGTAAAGTCAAGCTCAAATATGCCTGAAGCAGGTTCAACTTCTGCTATTGGACCAAGTTCACGAGTTTCTCTGCCTGAAAGACCGCTTGGATGCTCGATTACTGTAGCGCCATTGGTGATTACACCAGCGTCAGCCACAGATGCACCTGCTGTTGCAAGTAATGCAATATCGTTGCCACGCTGAACCATGATCTTTACTGGACCATACTTTGTGCCTGTAACGTTTATGTTCATAGTGTCTGAGCCAGGTGATGCATTAAAGTCTGGATCGTTGACTCTGATATGAACGGTAACGTCACCATTTGGTAGCACTTCAGTAGTAGAACCAGCATCATCTAATCCAGCGGTGTTTATAGCAGTTGCATGTAGCGGGAATAGTGATCTAGTTGTAGTACCTGATTTTGGAGTCTTGTCTGTTGGTCCAAATGTAACAGTACCGCCAGTATTATCGGTTAGTTTAGCAAATGGTACAGGATAGACGGTTCTATCAAGGCTTATAGATCCTGTATTGGCTCTAATTCCTGCTCCGTCTCCTACCTCGCTTATCTCACCTGATGCATCCCTATAGTCAACATAGTTGACCTCCATGTCTTTGCCAGTGGTAGTTGTTAGTGCACCAGTACCAGAACCTCTTGCACAGTATTTAGCTGGTACTGCAAAGGTGCCTGTGAATGTACCGGTTGCAATGCCTGTCTCAACTAGAGTAAATCCAGCGGCGCTAAGGCCATCAGAACTTAGTGAATCCAATGTTTCACTAGCACATGAAGTTGTTGATATAGGTGAAGATACGTCTTTGTCAAGCCAGCGTTCGTCATCAAAGGTAATGTCAAGTAATCTACCAAAGTTTTCGCCTCTGCTGTTTTGACCAAAGTTGACTAAGCCTACCTGGTCATATGCAACATCTATAACAGATAAAGCATTGTTAGTATTGTTCTTAGCCACTGTGAAGATATCGATTAATTCAGAATCGACATTAAGATCTTGGTCAGTTAGTGTTACGGTTACAGTATCTGCAATCTTGTAGTTGTCAAAGTCAAAGGATACAACACCAGAGTGTGTTGGGGCTGCCTGCTGGTCTGCAATTGGCAAATCAGTACCATCTCCTGCTTTATCATTGTAGTTAATCCTTACAGCATCCTCATCTGTCAAGTCCTCATGAACGATGATTACTACATCATCGCTAATTGTGGCTAGCTTTCCAGTGTAGGTGGTTGTTTGGTTGATGTTGAGTTGATTTAGCATGACGTACTCTACAGTACCAATAAAGGTACTTGTATTATCGCCAGTCTCTTCAAGCTCCAGTCTGTAGATTGCATCATTGAATCTGTCAATGCCTGTTGCTGAATCACCGTCATTTGATGTACCAAACCTGAGTAAGTCAAGTGCTATTGTATAGTTACCAGCTGATATGCTTCTAACTGCTGAGAGACCGGTAAAGTTAATGTCGATTGTTATGGGACTGGTGTCTATGAATCCAGTTGCGGTAGTTGCAGCTCCTGTAATATCGATAAGGCCTTGGAAGTCAGTGTTTCCTTCTAGTGCAGTTATGGGTTTTACTGGATTATCTGATGAGATAACCTTGAAAAGGTTTGGATTACTATCACGACCAAGATTGGCTGTTTTGTCATAGATGGTAAAGTTGATTTTTGCACCTGCTAGAATATTGCTTGTAGTGTTTGTTGCAAGTGATCTCAGATCATAGTTAAGGTAGTGGAACAATCCGTTCTGATTAGTGCTTGTTCCTTCCCTTGTTCCGTTAGCAAGGAATTTCTTTAGATCAGCACCTGTTGTTGTCATGTTAATTCGTATTGATAGTTCATCGTTTGCTGGTACTGTTATACCACTGTTGAGACCAAGTCTCATAACTCCACTAAATGTGTCAGTGGTTGTTGCCGGTCCAATATTTATCTGAGCACTATGTGTGCCATGAACGCCAAAGACTCGGTTAATACGACCATTTTTATCGACGATAGCTGTAGCGTTTTCGCTTGCCAAAGTAATTGGAGAACCAATAGTTATGGTTGGATATACTTTGACATTAGAGTCAGAGACATCCAGATCTTCATCTACTCTAGAGTTGAGGTTTGCGTCATTGTCTACAAGTGTTACAGGTATTGTCTCACCAGAGTTCCACTCGCCACCTAGTACTGATTCATCCATACTTATTGTTGCAAATGAATTGCTAACAACTATGCTGTATGAAACATCGTTATAGGTAAGCGTGGCAGATGTTCCTCTTAGTGCGCCGTCATTGATTTTTAGTACAGAGATATCATCCTCGTCAGTGGATGTGAACATGCCACTGTTTGGTGCTGTCTCTGTTATTGTGAGTGGTAGGCTAGTATGCTCGACGACGTTTGTTCTAAATGATTTCGCGCGAGCACCAGTTTCTGCAAATATTACAGAGTCTTTGTTGTCTACTAATTTTACAACATCAACTGATGCAGTCTGTGTATTGTTGTTTAGTGACAAGTGACCATGTACGTTGCTCTCAAACATGAATGTAGTTAGGTTTCCAAATAGGTTTTGTGCACCCATTGGACCTACTGCTTTCCTTACTCCAGAACCAGGACTACGAGTTTCATAGACTTGAAATGTTTGACTGCTATCAGCGTCTTGACTACCTGTTTGGTTGAACAGCTGGTAGTATACTGTACGGTTTGATGTGCTATCACGAACATTGCTACCATACGTCCACGAGTCCTCATCTGTTGGGTCAATGTTTAGCTGAAAGTCTGTTACTGTAAAATGTACTACACTGTCATTTGGATAAAGTGACCTATCAAAAGTAACACTTTTGCCAGTCATTGTATCAAATGCTAAGGTTGTAGTTTGTGTGCTACCACCTTTTGTGTATTTGATTATAGCACTGCCTGTTGGTGTAAAGTCGTATAGCTGTATGAATGGCCAGTAGTTTGAATCCCTTATGCCAACCTGACCAACTGTTACAGATCCTGATATTCCATGAGTAAGAGTTTTGTTCTCTCTTACAACGTTCATCTCTTTATCTCTTACAGCTACAAATGCACTATTTGATGTAGTTGTACATGCTCCAATTGTAGCGGTACCATCAGTACCGTTACTGAGTACAACGCCTGAACCTCTAGTGCCATAAGGGAATGTAGCGTTTGATGGAATCGCGAAACCTTCAGTTTCAGACATTGATATGCCAAGTAGTGCGCCACTGTTTTTGTTACAGAACTTGCCAAAGTTAAGGCCCTTACCTGGTCTTGTAGAGTTGTCTTGACCAGATGTTATCGTGCCAACTCCTGGTTGTGTGGCATCTGCTGCCTGAGCTTTTACTCTGTCAGCAAAGTAAGCATACCAGTTACCGTCTGTGGCTTGAACCATTCTAAGTTTTTTGCCGTTTATTGTAACTGATGGTTCACCAACCCCATCATCTAGTGAAGCAATAGAGCTGTCTGAGATGACTACCTCAATTACCATAGGACCTGTAAAGATATTATTTGAAAGTGTTTGTTCTGCGGATACGTACAAGTTTGCGTTGTGTGCTGCGTTTGCTTCCGGAATTGTGTTCGGGAATGCAAATGTCAGCCCACCTGCAAACATAATTGTCATTAGTGTAAGACTAGTTAGTTTCCTTACAATTTCGTTTTTCATGTTATTGCAATTTTGTCAAAAAATGAGTATATAAGGCTAATGGACATTTTATTCATATTTTTGCTATCTTGTACACAATGTTTATTCAAATAGCAAACATTATAAATTTTTTTGATCGATTATTGTAATATTTAGATTTATAGACGTGTGAAGAAAAAGGTCTTTTATCTTGCTAGCGTAGCCTTTAGATCTAAAAGATTTTTGTATAAAGATACTGCATCTTTTTCATCTTTTGTGCCTACTATAATAGCTGACCCTCTTTTCATAAGGCTAACGGAAAGATCATTTGTCCTTAAAGAAAGCCCTAGTTCGCCAAGATTTTCTACTTTAAAACCACTGTATTTTGCAATAGTAGATACTTTGCTTGTATCAAGTTGAAATGTGTTAGTAGGTGTGATAGAAAAGGTTCTTTTGCCTCTGTTTCTTCCACAGAGTTCCTCAATTATTAGTTCTTTTTTTTGAAAAACTTCAATTTTACCAGAACCGCATACAGGACATTCATCTACCTTTAGTGTTTTAGTAAATGTAAAATCCAAGTTTTCTAGATCAATATGTAGAATTCTGTTTGCAAGACTCGGTTTTTTTCCTGTAATTATTTTTACAGCTTCAGAAACTTGGATTCCACCAACGATGGAAAGAATTGATGGATGAACGCCCTCTATACTGCATGTTGGCATAGAATCTTCGTCTAATGATGGGAACATACAATGATAACATGCACTTTGTTTTGGTATAATCGTAAAGACTTGACCATACATACCTACCGCAGCACCAGTTAAAAATGGAATATTGTTTTTTACACAAGCATTGTTAAGAGAATATCTTGCATTCACACTATCTAATGCATCAATTACTATATCACATCCTTCCACAACATCAAGAGCTGTATAATCATTAACAGATATTGGTAAAGGCTCTATTACTATGTCAGGGTTTAATTTTTGTAACTTTTTTGCTGCAATTTCGACTTTGACTTGTCCTACATCAAGTTCATCAAACATTGTTTGACGATGCAAGTTTGATAGTTCGATGACATCTCTGTCAATAATTCGCAATTTTCCAATACCCATTGCAACAAGTCGTGTCGTTATTGGATTACCAAGGCCACCAACTCCAACCACACAAACTTTGGCGTTTCGAAGTTTAAGCTGTCCTTGATATCCAATCTCTTCAAGCATTATCTGCCTTGAATATCTATCAAGATCTTTGGCAGACAGTTCCGAACCACCAGCTACTGCAGGTAAAATGTATACTTCATCGCCATCCTTTAATGATGTGTTCAATCCATCTGAAAATTTTGCATTTTTGCCATTGATGTATATATTGATAAGCGAGCGTGGAGTGCCATCATCATTTAGCACTCTTTTTTTAAACTCATCGCCCATGTCTTCTGAAATTTTGGAAAATGCTTCTGCGAGTTTTGAAGCTGAAAGTGTAATTTTTTTTTCTCCTTCTCCTTTGTTTAGAACGGAGGGAATCGTAAATGTTATACTTGACAAATTATTTCATCCTTGCAGAAATCTTTGCTACATCAGGTTGCATAACTTGTGGCTTTTGTAATACTTCGATCAATGATTCTGTTGCCTTTAATCCATTTCCTGTCACATAACATATTACGGTATCGTTTTTGTCTATTTTTCTGTCTTCTACCATTTTTTTTAAAACTGCTACAGATACTCCGCCTGCAGGTTCTGTAAATACACCTTCTGTCTTTGCAAGCAAGAGTATTGCGTCAAGTATCTCTTTGTTGTTTGCCTCTTCTGCATATCCGTTATATTGTTGCAACCGTTTTAGAACATAACGACCATCTCCAGGATCACCTATAGCTAAACTTTTTGCTATCGTATCTGGATTTTCTATAGGTACAATCTCGTTACTTTTTTTCTTGAATGCGTCAACGATTGGGGCACATCCATGTGGTTGTGCTGCAATAATACCCATCTTTGACACATCATCTAACAAAGAAACGCGTTGTAATTCCTCAAATCCTTTACAAATTGCATTAAGCATTGCACCACTACCTACAGGAAGTATAAGCTGATCTGGTACTTGCCATTCAAGTTGTTCTGCAACCTCAAATGCTAATGTTTTTGAGCCTTCTACATAGTATGAACGCATGTTTATGTTAACTATTCCAATTCCTTTACTGTCACCAATTTGTGCAGCAATTCGATTTGAGTCATCGTATGTACCATCTACTGCAATAAATTCAGCTCCGTAAGATAATGCTTGTACAATTTTTGCGTGTTCAATATCACTTGGTGCAAACACATAACATGGAAATCCACCCTTTGCCGCATGTGCTGCAGTTGCCGCTGCCAGGTTTCCAGTGGAAGCACATCCAACAGCAAATAAACCAAACTCTTTTGCCTTGGAAACTGCAATACCAGCAGGTCTGTCCTTAAACGAAAATGTTGGGTTTACAGAATCATTTTTGATATAAAGATTGTTTAGGCCCAGTTTTTCTCCTAGCTTTTCTGCCTTTATTAAAGGAGTCATGCCTGCATGAATGCTTACTATGTTTGCCTTTTTTTGTATTGGAAGTAGCTCAAAATATCGCCAGTATGTATGTTCACGACTGGTAAATGTGTTCTTGGTTACTGCAGGAAAATCATATTTTACATCTAAAGGGCCAAAGCATTCATCACATACATACTTGAAAGTAGGTTCAAAAACTTTCTTGCATTCTCTACATTCAAGTGATATAGTCATGTTGTTTTCTCTTGCCTCTTATATTGATAAAAAGTCCTAATTTCAAGTTAAGTATTACTTAATTTCTAATGTTAATAAATTCACTGATAGGAAAACGATCATTTAATAATAAAGAATATATTTAAAATACAAAAATGTTAAAAATAATCTCAGATTAATATGAAAAAGTTTACTTTTAAGATAATATCTATTGTGATAGTAGTAGCAATAGCAGTTTCAATATATTTTATTACACAAATAAGAGATTCACATGATGAAGGATTTGAGTGGATAACTTCGGGTCCTTTCTCAGTACAAAAATATCAACACAGATTGGGTGAAAATGTTTTTGTGGTAGCTTATGAAATTGCCCCAAGTGAAAAAGGCACTATCAGAGTATATACACCAAAAAATATACAATATGTTAGTTATCCATTTGATGGATCTGTAAAACCAAGCTTTAATGTATATTTTAAACCAGATACATTCCCAAAAAAGGATAGATGTAGTCCATTAGATTTCGTTGGTATATGGACAATGAAGTTTGAAGGGGTTCCTTATCCACCAATTCAGTTTGAGTTCATTAACGAATACATAATTGGTGGCGAAGTGGATATAAATGATTTATGTAAATATGTTACTTGAGAGTGTTATGAAAACAATTTTTTTGTCCTGTGTGACATGCGGGTCCTGATGGCTCTACCAGATAAATAATAGCGTCTGAATCACAATCAACTAGAATCTTTTTTACTTTTTGTACATTTCCTGATTCTTCACCTTTCATCCATAATTTTTTTCGTGAACGGCTCCAAAACCAAGATCTTCCGGTTTTTTGTGTGAGTTCAAGTGATTCTTTATTTGCATATGCCAAAGTCAAAACCTCATTGGTGTTGATGTCTTGTACTATTACTGGAATCAAACCGTTTCCTTTTTGAAAATCTATATCATTGATTGTTTTTTCCATCACATTCACTATTTTATTGTTGAAATTTTACTTTATAATCTTACAGGAATAGTATTTTCTTTAAGGTACTCTTTTACTTTATTCACTGATTGATCGTCATAGTGAAATATTGATGCTGCCAATGCAGCTTCTACCTTTGATTTTTTAAAAACATCTAGCATATGTTTAGGTTTTCCGCAACCGCCAGAGGCAATTACAGGAATGGTCACAGCGTCAACTATTGTACGCGTTAGTTCAATATCATAGCCGTCTTTTGTCCCATCTCTATCTATACTGGTTAGTAAAATCTCACCAGCTCCTAGTTTTCCTACCTTTTTTGCCCATTCAATTGCATCAAATCCTGTTTCTTTTTTTCCACCATAGACGAAAACTTCAAACCAATACTTACTATTACTGTCAGAAAAAATGTTTTTTCCTTTTTCTGGATTGTAATTTCTTTTTGCATCAATTGCAACTACAACACATTGTCTTCCAAATTGTTGCATTAGTTGTGTAATTAATTGTGGATTTTTTACAGCACCTGTGTTTATTGCAACCTTGTCTGCACCGCTAAGTAATATTTCACGTGCGTTCTGAAGTGTGCTTACTCCACCACCTACAGTGAATGGAATATTGATTACTTGTGCAACTTTTTGTACAAGTGTTTTGATTGTTTCACGTCTTTCTTCAGAAGCTGTAATATCAAGAAATACAAGCTCATCTGCTCCTTCTTTACTATATTTTTTAGCTAGTGATACAGGATCACCTGCATCTTTAATTGAAGAAAAATGTAATCCTTTTACAACACGACCATTTGCAATATCAAGACATGGAATTATTCTTTTTGTTAGAGTCATGCTATCTTTTTTGTCTCCTCAATTGAAATTTTATTTTCATAAAGCGCTTTTCCTAAAATAACACCATATGCATTACATTTTTTCACTTGTATGATATCATCTATTTTTGATATTCCTCCACTTGCAATAATTTTTGTGCCGTTAATGTTGCATGCTTTTTTTAAAAATTCTAAATCAGGTCCTTGCAGTGTACCATCTCTGTTAACATTAGTTAGTAAAAATTCAGAAAACCCCATTTCCATGAAATCGTTTATACCGTCAATCAGATTTATTCCTGTATTTTTTTGCCAACCATCAACTACAATATTTCCATCAATGTGGTCAACAGATATTACTATTCTATCACTACCAAAATCTGACAAGAGTTTTACCAAGAGTTGTTTGTTTTCGAATGCAAGTGTGCCCAATACCACTTTTGGTGCAATGTTTAGCACCTCAGTAATTGTAATCTCGTTTCTCAACCCTCCTGCTATTTGAACAGGAATTGACAATTCTTTAACAATTTTTTTGACTAGTTCCCAATTAGAACCCCTTCCTAATGTTGCGTCAAGATCTACCAAATGAATAAGATCTGCGCCAGCTGTTTCCCATTTTTTTGCGACTTTAATAGGATCATTGTTGTAAATAGTTTTTTGTTCTGCGCTTCCTCTGAACAGTCTAACTACCTTTCCTTCCATGAGATCAATTGCTGGAATAATTTTCATTTTTTACACACATTCAGAAAGTTTTGAATCATCATAGCGCCAACTTGACCAGATTTTTCTGGATGAAATTGTGTGCCAAATGAGGTCTTTTCTTCTACTACTGCAGGTATCTGAATTCCGTAATCAACATCAGCTACAACAATTGTGTCATTTTTTGGTTTTACTCTGTACGAATGAACAAAGTAAACCCACGATCCATCCTTAACACCTTCCAAAATTTTGCTTTGTTGTTTTATCTGAATGTTGTTCCATCCCATGTGAGGTATTTTCATATTTTTTGGAAGCAGTACTACTTCACCATTCATTATTTCTAGTCCTTTTTCTTGACCTTCTTCACTTTTTTCAAAAAACATTTCCATACCAAGACATATACCCAAGACTGGGATCTTATCTTTTACAAATTCGTGGAATTGTTTTTTTGAACTTTCGCGAATGCTCTTGATTGCTGGATCAAAGTTTCCAACACCAGGTAAAATCAAACCAGAATAGTTATTTGAGTTATCAAAGCTTGTTATAACATCTACTTCTGCATTGTTTTTTTCAAGTGAGTTTTTTAAGCTAAAAATATTTCCTGCTCCATAATCAAATATTGCAACTTTAACCATTACATTGCGCCTTTTGTGCTTGGGATTCCTTTTTGCTTTTTGTCTTTAGCTGACGCTATCCTAAATGCAACAGCAAGTGACTTTATTGCAGACTCTACTTTGTGGTGATCATTTTCTCCATACTTTACGCTAACATGGATACAGCTGTTAAGATTCTGAATCAGAGACTGGACAAAGTGTTCAATGTCCTCTTTTGATATTCCTTCAATCTGATTTCTCTTTATGCCCAAGCTGATCTTTCCATATTGACGTTTTACAAGATCAATTGAAGCCTCCGATAGTGATTCATCCATAGGTACTGATGCATATCCAAATCGCGCAATACCTGTTCTGCCTCCAAGTGCTTTGTCGATACATGAACCGATTGTTATTGCAGTATCTTCGATAAGGTGGTGCTCTATGTTGTCCATCGATTTTGCCTTTATACTAAGATCAATCATAGAGTGTTTCCCAAATGATGTTATCAGGTGATCAAGAAAGCTAATTCCCGTGTTTGCCGAAATTTTTCCTGTTCCATCCAAGTTTATACTAGCCACAACGCTTGTTTCCTTTGTTTGGCGTTTGATTTGTGCAGTTCTTGCTTTCATGTAAAATCACTTGGAGATGAGAATTATTCTCAAACCAGATTTAATGCCTTCGGAAGCAAATCAATTGATTCCAATATCATTGGAACATTTTTTTGTTCAAAAAAGATTCTTTTTGATTCGTATGATTTACTTGTTCCAAATATTGCACAAAATATAGTGTCATGGCCATTTTCTGTTGCTTTTTTTGCCATGATATAATCTTCCATAGAGTCTCCAACATAAAGACAGCATGTTGAACGAAGTCCACGAATTGATTTAATCAGGGATTGAGGGTTTGGTTTCGCAAGCTCTCGCGACTCATCTTCCAGAAATATAGAGTTTTTTAGATCAAATTCGTCTAAAAGATTTCCAAGTGTATATCTTATTGATTCTCTACCACGTCCAGTGACAATTGCAAGTTTGTTTTTAAATTTATTTTTTAATTTTGTAATAAGATCATTTTTTAAAAGATTTACATCATTTTCTATGAATCCTTGGCCAAAAAACTGGGATTGTTTTTTAAATAGTTTGTAATATAGTTCTGAGCCATAAAACATCTGATCAAACACTGAATAAAGCAAATTTTTATTGTGTGGTCCAGGGTAATCTAATTTTTTTGTAATATCAGAAATGTCAACAGACAAGGTTGTAATAAATTTTTCAACTGATTTTATTCCAGTGTGATCTGCATTATTTATTACATCGACAAGAAATTTCTGTTCTGGTGTTTTCATTCTGTTTGCGACAACAAGTGATAAAATTAATGCATAGGTAACGTCAACTTCGTCATTAAATCCACCTGTTGACTTGAAGCCTTCGATTATATCTTGGGTTATTGGAAGCGATTTTTCAATACCGAATTGTTTAAGAAAGTATTTTATTACTTCTTTTATTGCAAGGTCATAAGACTTTGTAATGTCAATTAATACGCCATCACAATCAAAAATTATTGCATCAATTTTTTTTATTTTATCAAGTATTGCATCTTGAATAAAGATACCATTTTCAATTTTTTGTAAAGTCATTGTAAGAGATCACGTATTGCGAGTAAGAATTTAGAATTCATTTCCCTTGTTCCGACAGTAACTCTAAGGCAGCCCTTGTGCTTTCCAATTTTTCCTAGTTTTCGAATTGAGATACCCTGTTCAATTAATGCGTTGTATATTCTTGTATCTGTTCCTTCTACATCAAATAAAACAAAGTTTGCATTTGAATCAAATACGTGAAATGCGCCAAATTTTCGTAGATTATCTACTATTCTCTTTCGCTCTTGTTTTATCAGGCTAGTTACATCAGTCATCTGTTTTATTTTTTGTAGTGCTACAATACCTGCTTCTATTGCCAGTGTGTTTATTGGATATGGATACTGGATTACTCTTGTAAAGACATCAACAAAATTTTTGTTTGATACAAAATACCCAAGTCGAAGACCTGCAAGTCCAAATGCCTTTGAAAACGTTCTAACAACAACAAGATTTTGTTGAGTTTTAACCATATTTACAATAGAATAATCACTAAACTCACTATATGCTTCATCAATTATTACCAGTCCATCAAATGATTTGATTAGTTTTTCAAGCTCTTTTTTTTGAAATTGAAATCCTGTTGGGTTGTTTGGAGAATCCAGATAGAGAATGTCGGCATTTTTTGCATTCGAAACAAAGTCACCAAGGTCAAGCTTCATATCTTTTGTAAATGGCACCTTTATTGCAGGAATAGAATACAGCTTGCATCTTTCCTCAAAAAATCCAAAAGTTGGATTAGAGGTTAGTATTTTTGTTTTTTTTGTTGCAAAATTTGCAAGTATCAAATCAAGAATTTGATCAGAGCCGTTTCCAACTCCAATCATGAGTGGACTGACTTTGAGATATTTTGACAATGCTTGAATAAGATTTTCAACTTTACCAAGTGGATATTCTCTTACATCAGATCTTTTTTTGGCATTGTCAATAAGATCGTACTGAAACTGTTTGCTTATTGCAAGGTTTTCATTTGAATCAAGCTTAAAAACTCCAGAGTATATCTCTGGTTTTTGATATCCACGTAACTTTGCTAGTTCTTCAACTCGTTTTTGGAACCAATTTTTTTTCATTACAATCTACTCCTTACTGCTTCGTAGTGATTTGGAAGGTTTTCTGCTGATGTTAATGCTTTCATGTATTGTGAAATACGTTGCAATGAAGTTTTTGATGATTCGATTTGTGTAATTAATTTCATAAAGTCAAGTACTGACAGTGAGCCTCTTGTCTTTCCAAAGCCGTTTGTTGGAAGTATGTGATTTGAGCCTAGCAGATAATCACTTGCAGACGATGGCGCGTTTTTTCCAATTAATATCAAGCCTGCAGTCTTTATCTTAGATGCTAATACTTGTGGATTTTTTGTAATAATTTCCAAGTGTTCTGGAGCCAGATTATTGACTAGTTTTATCGCATCGTTATTATTTTTACAGACAGCAACAAATCCATTTGTTTCAAGACTTTGTTTTACAATTTCTTTTCTTTTTATTATTCTAATATTTTGTTTAACAGCATTTTTTATCTTTTTTGCAAATGACTGGGATGTTGTAATCACATAACAGCAAGTATCTGTGCTGTGTTCTGCTTGTGAGATAAGATCTTTTGCTATAATATTAGGATCTGCTGATACATCTGCAATTATTGCCAGCTCAGTTGGTCCTGCAACCATATCAATTGATGTTCTTTCACTTAGAATTGATTTTGCCATTGTGACAAAGGGACCACCTGGTCCAACGATTTTGTCTACTTTGGGAATTGATTTTGTTCCAAAACAGAGCGAGGCAATTGCCTGTGCACCTCCCGTTTTGTAAATTTTATCAGCACCGCATATATCAGCTGCTACAAGTGTTAGTGGATCCACGTTTCCATTTTTATTTGAAGGTGATACTACTACGATTCTTTGAACACCTGCAACCTTTGCAGGAATTACTGACATTATTGCTGTACTTGGATACTTGGCCAAACCTCCGGGTACATAACAGCCAACACTAGAAATGGGAATGAAATTTTTTTTTATTTTTGTTCCATCTAATGTGACTGAAATTCCTTGTAGTATTTTTTTTAATGTGTATTCAGTTTTGTATAGTCTAGTTTTTGCAATCTTTATTGCATCTATCTGATCCTTGGTTACTCTAGAGTATGCATCTTTTATCTCATTTTGTGATACTTGTAATGTTGTTAATGTAGAGCCAGTAAACTTTTTTTCGTATTTTCTTACTGCACGATCGCCATTTTTTTGTACGTCATAAATTATTGCTTCAACGACTTTTTTGTTATTTTTTGATGTTTTTGATGTGGTTTTGGCTAGAAAACTGTCTACATTACGAACAGAGATGATTTTGATCAACTTTCTTCATCACGTTTTATCTCCTCAAGTTCCAGAATCTGCCTTGGTTCGTGTATTACCAGTCCCTGTGCTATTTTTCGAAGCTTTGGAACCAGCATGTAAAACTCTGATTTTTTAATTACAGTGTTTACACCGTACCATCCATTTTGACTTAGTGGACTGATTGTTGGTTTCTTTAATGAGGAAACCTCATTTAACAAGCGTTTTAGATTCTCTTCTTTTACATTTAGATAAATGTGTAGATATTTTCTTCCTTGAACTGCACCTCGCATCAAAGTGACAATATCAAATATTTTTTCACGTTTTGCTTTATCCTCAAGTGAGTTTTTGTTTGCAATAAGCTGTGCAGAAGACTCTAAAACAGTGTCCACTATCTTTAGCTGATTTTGTGTCAGAGTAGTTCCTGTCTCTGTTACATCCATTATTGCATCAACATCATCAGGAGGTTTTGCTTCTGTTGCGCCAAATGATAAGTGGATCTGAACACTCTTGTTTGTACCTAGTCTTAGCCATGGAGTTACAATTAATGGGTCCTTTTTTCCATAAAGTTTTTTGTAAGATTTTTGTTGCTTGATAAATTTTGAGGCAGTCATTAGATACTCAGATGATATTCTAAGTGTTTTTTTCTTTTTTGCATATGATTTTATCATGTCATCAAGTGATTTGAATTTATAATTGTCAGGTATTGCAGTTACAAGTTTTATTTTTCCATATTCTAAATTCAAAAGCGATTTGACATCTGCATTTGTTTCACCAACCCAATCATTTCCTGTAATTCCAACATCGTACAGACCATAGTAAACAAGTGTAGGTATTTCCTGTGGCCTTATCATCTTTACAACAATGTCAGGATCATCTAAGAAAACGCGATAGGTACGTTCTTTTCTGTTTACTTTAGTCCATGCCTTTTCTAAGATTTTGAAAGTTGCTTCCTCTAGACTTCCCTTTGGAATTGCAAATTTTACCTTGGCCATTTTGTCCTTATCACAATTTGGGTATTTAATTTACTGCTTAAAGCTGGCTGAGCAATTCCTTTGCTCTATTAAGTGATATATTACTCTCCACAACCATTTTCTTTACAATTTTATCGATTTGTTCAGGTTTTGCACCAGCAGCAGCTGCAATATTTCTTGCATGAAGTCTCATGTGACCGCTTTGAATTCCTTCAGAAGCAAGTGCTCTAAGTGCACTAAAGTTTTGTGCAAGTCCTGCTGATACCATAACACATGCAAGCTCTTGTGCA
>Ga0194121_10004235_pt1 | contig 20972 bp, 24 predicted proteins | sample TA2MahCa50mmetaG_FD_148609 | JGI IMG/M metagenome (GOLD analysis project Ga0194121, IMG submission 148609) | Freshwater microbial communities from Lake Tanganyika, Tanzania - TA2015020 Mahale Deep Cast 50m | ecosystem: Environmental > Aquatic > Freshwater > Lake | place: Tanzania: Lake...
ATTTCGAGTTGTCGTGGATCCGCAGATCCCCCGCCGCCATGTTGGCGGCGAGTCCGTCCACCCAGTCCTCGATCTTCTCGGCGAGCACGAGCGTCTCGATGCCGCGCGCCGCGACCCGGCCGAGGGTGGAGAAGAGCGCCTCGGGGCCCACGTCGAGTTGCGTGAGCGCCCCGCCGACCAGTTCCTTCACGCGCGCATGCCCCGACGCGTAGGCGACGAGCATCCGCGACAACGGGCCGACCTCCATCGGCAGACCGTCGTACCGCGGCGACTTGAGCCACGAGTACTTCCTGTCCGTGTCGGCGTCGAGCCCGAGCCGTGTGTACGGCGGCGTCGGGCCGGTGTACTCGGGCGCCGTTTCACCCTGGAACGGATGCAGCGCGGTGGCGTCGCCCTCCCGGTACCGGTACCAGGAGTGCGCGACGTACTCGGTGACCTTGGCGGGATCGAACGGCTCCACCCTCGACAGGTCGCGCGCGCGAATGACGCCGCGCGGCAGGAAGAGCGCCGGCGTCGCGGTGTCGTCATCCGGATACTCGCCGTAGGCGAGGTAGTTGCCCACGCCGCGGCCGTGCCCGGCCCAGTCCTTGTAGAAGGAGGCCACGGCGAGCAGGTCGGGGAGGTAGACGCGCCGGACGAAGTCGCGCGCCGTCGCCACCAATCGCTTCAGCTCGGCAATCGTGCCCGCGTTGAGCGCGGCCTGGCTGTTCGGATCGACCGGCGTCGCCATGCCGCCCACCAGGAAGCTCTGGAGGTGGGGGTTCTTGCCGCCGAGCACGGCGTGCATTTGGATGAACTCCCGCTGCCAGTCGAGCGCCTCGAGATAGTGCGCCACCGCCATCAGGTTCGCCTCGGGCGGCAGCCGGTACGCCGGGTGCCCCCAGTAGGCGTTGGCGAACGGCCCGAGCTGACCGCGATCGACGAACCCCTTGACCCGGTCGCGGATGCCCGTGAAGTACTTCGGGCTCGAGAGCGGCCAGTCGGAGATTGATTCGGCGAGCGACGCGGTCTTCGCCGGATCGGCCGAGAGCGCCGACACGATGTCGACCCAGTCGAGCGCGTGCAGGTGGTAGAAGTGGATGACGTGGTCCTGCACGGCCTGGGCCGCGATGATCAGGTTGCGGAGCAGCCGCGCGTTCGGGGGCGGCGCGGCGCCAATCGCGTTCTCGACCGCGCGGATCGAGGCGATGGCGTGCACGGTGGTGCAGACGCCGCAGATCCGCTGCGTGAACGCCCAGGCGTCGCGCGGATCGCGCCCCTTCAGGATGATCTCGATCCCGCGGAACATCGTCGACGAGGACCAGGCGTCGCGCACGGCGCCGCCGTCGACCTCGGCTTCGATCCGCAGGTGCCCTTCGATGCGCGTCACCGGATCGACAACCACGCGAGCCATTACGCATCTCCCTTCGGCGGCGTCGGCGGCGTCCTCGGCGTCACGGGCTCGACCCGCTCGCCCGCGCGCTTCATGATCTGAATCAGCCCGTGGCCGGCGAAGGCGGCGCCGACGCCGAGCACCGCCAGCCCGCCGATCGCATCGATGTTGGAGGCCGCTCCGAACCCGGGCACCCCGGTCAGGTGCTGATAGAACGGCGTCATACGGTCCCAGAAGTCGGGCTCGGCGCAGCCGATGCACGGATGCCCGCAGCCGATCGGCCAGTTCGTGCCGCCGTTCCAGCGCACGTTCGGGCAGTTCTGGAACGTCGCGGGCCCCTTGCATCCCATCTTGTAGAGGCAGTACCCGGCCCGGTGGCCGGCGTCGCCCCACGCCTCGACGTACTGGCCGGCGTCGTAGTGCGCGCGGCGTTCGCAGTTGTCGTGGATCGACTTGCCGTACGCGAACAGCGGGCGCCGGTAGTGGTCGAGCGGCGGCCACGCCTTGAACGTGAGGTAATGGACGATCAGCGCCGTCAGGTTCTCGACGTTCGCCGGGCAGGCCGACAGATTGATCAGGTTCCGGACGCCGGGCACCGCGTCGGCGACGCCGAGCGCGCCCGTCGGATTGGGCGAGGCGGCCGGCAGCCCGCCGAATGTCGCGCAGGTGCCGATGGCAATCGTCGCCGCGGCGTTGCCGCACACCCTGCGGGCGATGTCGACGGCGGACTCTCCGCCGATCGTGCAGTACGCGCCGTTGGCGCCCGTCGGAATCGAGCCCTCCACGACTGCGATGTACTCGCCGGGACGCTCGGTCACCGGCCGATCGCGGTTCGCGCGCGACTGCTCGCCAGCCGCCGCCATGACCGTCTCGTGGTAATCGAGCGACAGCACGTCGAGGATCACGTCGGCCGCCGTCGGGCGGCTCGCGCGCAGGAACGACTCGGTGTTGCCAGCGCAATCCTGAAACTCGAGCCAGATGAGGATCGGCTTCTGCGCACTCCCGACGGCGCGCGCGATCTGCGCGGCCGCCGCCTTGGGCAGCGCCAGCGCGGCCGCCATCGTGCTGCAGAACCCGATGAACTCGCGCCGTGAGATGCCGCGGCGTTCGAGCTCGCTGCCGAGCCACCCCGTTCGCGCGTTCATGTGCCACCTGCGCTTTCTGCGGCTGCGGCCGTGGCTACTCCCGCTTGCCGCCGGCGCGAATCCGCAGCCACAGCGCGCCGGCAAACGGCAGGAGGAGCGACAGCGCCGACAGCATGGCCGGCACGGTCGCCAGCTCCTCGTGATGACGTCTCATGCCCCCTCGTCCCTCGTCGCCGCGGTCATCGGGCGCACCGCGCGGATTTCCTCGCAGCACACGGGATATTCCGGGTGGCGTGCCGCTTCGATCCGCGATCCGCGCCTTCGCGATGGCGCCTGGCCGACCGCGAACCTACGAGCAAACGGTGTTCCCGAAATTCGATCGCGTGTCGGGCCCGCCGCTCAAACGCCAACACACCAAGCGGACCGCCGCCTCGCGCGCGATGCCATCTGGCACTACACGTGGAGCACTGGATGGGGGCTCGAATCGTGAAGGGACGCAGCGTTTCCGGCACGCCGGTGCTGGTGGTCGGGCAGCACGGATTCGACGCGCCCCGCCATGGCGCGCCGCGACAGCGTTCGCTCGCGGGATCGACGTCCCCCACCCGCCGCCTCCAACGCGCTGACGACGTCAGTACGCCAGGTACAGCAAGCCCGCGGCGACAATCAGCGCGATCACGATGAGCACGATGGTCCAGACGGACCATCCCAGCGTCTGCGTCGGGTTGACCATCCATCGCCTCCAGCGGGATCGATCGTGCAATCTCGGCACCAGACACCGCCCGCGATGGCTATCGAGCTGCGGAACATTTCGCGCCTGCTTCGGACTATTCGAGCCCGATGGACGCACGCGGGAGACATCGCCGCAGTCCTGGTCTCTCTGGCCAGCGGCGTCGATGTTGCACCCTGATCGCGGGAGGCGAAGATGACATTTACGAATGAAAGCGGCCTGGATCGGATCGTCCGGCTGTTCGTCGCCATGGGGTTCGCGATCGCGGCCTGGGCGATGTGGCCCGGCGCGTGGGCGATGGCGTTCGTGATCGTCGCGGCGATCGCGATGGTGACGGCGCTGGCCGGGTGGTGCCCGTCGTACACACTGTTCGGCATCTCGACCAAGAGGACGGATACGAAGACCGCCGCCTGAACCCGCGTCTTACCCGGCGGCGACCAGGCGCGCCGTGGGCTTGACGCGCCGGAGGAATGGTTCGAGCGCGTCGCGCAGGTTCGGGTGTCCGATCTCCTGCAGCTCGTAGCGCGCGTGCACGAGCGGCTGTGTGATGGTCAGTAGGCGGCTCAGGTCGATCGGTGTGCCGACGACGACCACGTCGCACGGAACCTGCGCGATCGTCGCCTCGAGTTCCCGCATCTGCACGCCGCCGTACCCCATCGCCGGCAGCAGCGGCCCGATCGCGGGATAGGTGCGGTACGTTTCGGCGATGCTCCCGACCGCGAACGGCCGCGGATCGACGATCTCGGCGGCGCCGCACCTCCGCGCCGCCACCGTTCCGGCGCCAAAGCGCATCTCTCCGTGCGTCAACGTCGGACCGTCTTCCACGACGAGCACCCTGCGCCCGATGATCAGGTCGGGACGGTCGACCGCCACGGGCGAGGCCGCGTCGATGACGCGCGCGCGCGGGTTGGCCGCGCGGATGTGATCGCGCAACTGCTCGGTGGCCGCCAGGTCGGCGGTGTCCACCTTGTTGATCACGACGACGTCGGCCATCCGCAGGTTCGCCTCGCCCGGGTGGTAGGCCAGCTCGTTGCCGAGCCGCAGCGGGTCGGCCACGACGATGTGCAGCGCCGGCCGGTAGAACGGCAGGTCGTTGTTGCCGCCGTCCCACAGGATCACGTCCGCTTCGGACGACGCCGCCGCGAGGATGTCGGCATAGTCGACGCCCGCGTAGACGATCGACCCGCGGACCAGATGCGGCTCGTACTCCTCCATCTCCTCAATCGTGCAGTGATGCCGGTCGAGATCGGCGAGCGTCGCGAACCGCTGTATCCGCTGCGCCACGAGGTCGCCGTACGGCATCGGGTGCCGGACGACCGCGACCCGCAGGTGGTGTTCGCGCACGATCGGCACGATGGCGCGGCTCGTCTGGCTCTTGCCCGCGCCGGTCCGGACGGCGCAGACCGCCACCACCGGCACGGGGCTCTCGAGCATCGTCGCCCGCGGTCCGAGCAGCACGAAGTCGGCCCCGGCCGCGTGGGCGATTGCGGCCCGGTGCATCACGTACGGGTACGGCACGTCGCTGTACGAGAACACCGCCTGGCGCACGGCGAGCCGATCGACGAGCCGAGGCAGCTCCTCCTCCGGGAAGATCGGAATGCCATCTGGGTAGAGCGCCCCGGCGAGCCCAGCCGGGTAGCGCCGCCCGGCGATGTTGGGAATCTGCGCCGCGGTGAACCCGACAACGTCGTAGCGCGCGTCGTCGCGGTAGACGACATTGAAGTTGTGGAAGTCGCGCCCGGCGGCGCCGAGGATCAGTGTACGGATGCGTTCCACAGCACCTCCTCGAGCTGGTCCACCGCCCAATCGATCTGTTCGCTCGTGATGACGAGCGGCGGCGACAGCCGGATGACGCGTTCGTGCGTCTCCTTGCACAGCAGCCCGCGGCGCTGGAGCGCCTCGCAGAGCGGGCGTGCCGGCCGGTCCAGCTCGATGCCGATCCACAGCCCGCGGCCCCGCAGATCGCGCACGATCGGCGCGCGGACGCGCTCCAGGTGGTTCAGGAAGTACGGGCCGAGCTGCTCGGCCCGCCGAGGCAGCTTTTCGTCCTGAATGACGTCGAGCGCGGCGCGCGCGATGGCGCACGCCAGCGGGTTGCCCCCGAACGTGCTGCCGTGGTCGCCCGGGCCGAATACTCCCAGGACCTCCCGCGACGCGAGGACGGCCGACACGGGATAGAAGCCGCCCGACAGCGCTTTGCCGACGATCAGCACGTCGGGCCGCGCGTGCGCGTCATGCATGTAGCCGAAGAGCCGGCCGGTCCGGCCGAAGCCGGATTGAATCTCGTCGGCCATGAACAGCACGCCGCGCTGCCGGCAGATGCGCGCCACGTCGGTGAGATATCCGGCGGGCGGAATGATCACACCGGCCTCGCCCTGAATGGGCTCGACGAGAAATGCGCAGGTCCGCGGCCCGATCGCGTCCTCGAGCGCGTCGGCGTCGCCAAAGGGAACGAGGCGAAAGCCCGGCGTGAACGGCCCGAAGCCGTCGCGATAGTGGGGCACGGTCGACAGGCTCACCAGCGTCAGGGTTCGTCCGTGGAAGTTGTTCGCGCAGGCGATGATCTCCGCCTGCCCTGGCGGAATGCCCTTCACGCGACAGCCCCACTTCCGCGCCGCCTTGATGGCGGTCTCGACCGCTTCGGCGCCCGAGTTCATGAGCAGCGCCATCTCCATGCCGGTCAGCTCGTGAAGCTGCTCGTACAGCGGCCCCAGCTGATCGGTCCTGAACGCGCGCGAGGTCAATGTCAGGCGCTGCGCCTGGGCGATCGCCGCCTCCAGAATCCGCGGATGGCAGTGTCCCTGACTCACGGCCGAATACCCGGCGAGGCAGTCGAGATACCGGCGCCCCAGGATGTCCCAGACCCAGCACCCCTCGCCGCGCTCGAGCACGACGTCGAGCGGTTCGTAGTTGCGCGCCCCGTACCGCTCTTCGAGATCGACGAAGTCTCTGACCAGCATGATGACCCTCACGCACTCCGCGCACTCGTCGCGGAGCGCCACCTCCACCCGGCCCCCGTCTCGTGCACCACGCGCGTACCTGCCTCGCCCGCGAGCGCCGCCGACAGCCGGTCGACGGAGGTCACAACCGCCTCGCCGCCCGTGGCCGTCGCGAACCGCAGAGCGGCCTCGACCTTCGGGCCCATGCTGCCGGGCGGAAAGTGGCCGTCCTCGGCGTACCGCCGGAGCTGACGCGGGGTGACCTCGCCCAGCCGCCGCGCGGCAGGCGTCGCGAAATCGAGATAGACGCCGTCGACGTCGGTCACCAGCACGAGCAGGTCGGCGCCGAGCCGGATGGCGAGGAGCGCCGAGGCCAGGTCCTTGTCGACGACCGCCTCGATCCCTTCGACGCGCGAGCCGCATCGGATGACCGGCACGCCGCCGCCGCCAAGCGCGATCACGATGACGCCCGCATCGAGGAGCGCGCGGACGACGGGCTGCTCCACGATCTCGAGCGGCTCGGGCGACGGCACGACCCGCCGCGCGCCGGCGAGGCCGATCGGCTTCGTGGGATGGCGAAACGCAGGGTCGCCGCGGCCGACGACGGCCTGCGAGACCAGCGCGGCGACCGGTGCGTCGATGCCTCGGTCCGCCAGCGCGGCCGCCAGCGCCTGCTGCAGCAGCACGCCCATCTCTCCCTGCGTGCTCGCGACGCACAGGTCGAGCGGCAGCGGGTACACCTCGTCGCGCGCGAGCTCGGTGCGGCGAAGCGCGGCGCCGACCTGGGGGCCGTTGCCATGGGTGACGAGGAGGCGGACACCGGCTGCCGCGACCTCCGCGAGCGCGCGGCACGTCTCGTCGACGCGGGTCCGCCCGCGATCCAGGGTGGCCAGCTCGTGGCTGCGCAGGAGCGAGTTGCCGCCGACGGCGACGACCACGAGCGGCGTCCCCCTCCGCACCCGCTCCGCAGACGCCCGCGCCGCGCCGTTATCAACCGTGGCATCGTCAGGCGCCATTCCGCACCTCACGCGGAGGAAGAACGAGCACCGGGCAGGCCACGGCGCGCATGACCCGCGCCGTGTTCGACCCGAACACCGCAAGGTCGATCGCCCCGCGGCCCTGCACGCTCATCACGAGGAGATCCGCGCGGCGCTCGTCGGCGACCGCCAGAATCTCGCGATAGACCACGCCCTCGCGCACGACCGGCTTCAGCGTCCAGTTCGGATGTGGATTCGGTACGAGAGCCGGCAGCAGCCGGCCCGCTTCGGCGACAGCGGCCGCGCGGATCCGGTCGAGGTCCATGGCGGCGGAGGTCGGCGCCGTCATGATCTCCGCCGGCACCTCGAGCACGTGCAGCAGGATCAATTGCGCTCGAGCCTCTTCCGCGAGGCTCGTGGCGTAGCGGACCGCGCGCTCGGACCCGTCGGAGAAGTCGACGGGGCAGAGAATGCGGCGAAACCGGACCGGCTCGTCCGGGGCGGTGTCGGCCGCGTGCCGCGGGACGATCAGGACGGGACACGCGGCCTTCCGAACGATCCGCTCGGCGACCGAGCCGAGCATCAGACGCTCGAATCCCGAGCGTCCGTGCGTGCCGAGCACCAGCAGATCGGCCGACACCAGGTCGGCCTGTGTGAGGATCTCCCGGTGCACGTCGCCTGCCTCGGTGACGCGGAGATCGACCGGCACGTCGACGGGCACGTGCGTCGCCATGCGCCGCAGGTCCGCGATCGTCCGCTGGCGCTCGCTCTCGCTCATCGTCGTGGAGGGAAGGTCGACGTTCGGCCGCGTCTGGAAGACGTGCAGGAGCACGAGGCGCGCGCCGTACCAGCGCGCGATCGCCGCCGCGTGGTCGACTGCGCGCTGGGAGAATTCCGAGAAATCGACCGGACAGAGCACGTTGGCGATCTGCAACACGCTTGTGTCCAAACGCACGCGCCGTGCCAGGGCCATTGGGTGGGATCGGTGAACGCCGCGCGTCCGACTGCGAATTTCTTCGCGCCCGCCGCCGCATTCTTCGCACGTCACGCGGTCGGCGCGCCGGCCTGGACCCTCTCCCCGTCCGGCCGGCGGCGCCTGTGCTGCCGATCAGAACCGATATCCGAGATTCACGCCAAAGACGCCGACCGTGTGGCTGCTGCCCCCGCCGAACACGACGATCGCGCGCGCGTCAGGCCGTACCTCGAGATGCTGCGCGAGGTTCAGACGGAGACCGCCTCCGAAGCTCAGCGCCGGGTCGTTGAACGCCCGCGTGCCCCAGGCACCGGTGGCCGGAACCATCATCCTGCCGAGCCGCTCGCCGTAGAAGCGCGGCATCTCGCCCACGCCCCAGAAGCCGCCGGGAGCGGTACAGTCGCCGAAGACGGCGCCCGAGCCCATGCCGGCGCTCCGCATGTAGCCGGTGCCGGCAGATGGACAGAACTCCGCGCCTGGTCCGAAGGGCGCGGCGATGGCGCCCAGCAGGCGCTGATGGCCGAGATCGAACGACGCGCGATACAGCCCGCCGCCGGCCCCGGCGTACGGCACGACGCGCCTCCCGAGCGGCACCAGGTTGACGAGCACGTTCCCGGTGAGGCTGAACGCGTCGGCGCCCGAGCCCCGCCCCAGCCACGCGCCTTGCCCTTCGAGCGAAAACCACTCGTTGACGTCGTACACGACCGTCGCACCCGCGAGCGGACCAGCCGTCGACGTGGTGGCCGCACCGCCGCCGAGGAACGCAACTGTTCCGCCCGGTCCGGCGGTTTCCGGCGCCTGCGCCGTCGCGACAGCGGCCGGCAGCAACGCCGCGAGCGCCACTGCAGCTATTCGTATTCTCAACATGGCGTACGCTCCTTACGGTCCTCGATACAGCAAGGGAGGTACCTCGTAAGGTCAGCGTCGGCAGAGCGCAGAGAACTCGAGTACCGCAGACACCCACGGCGAACGGCAATGGGTCAAGTGAAGAAACCCGCATCCCGCCCCGAATACTCCGCGAGGCGAGGGGCGACTCTCGGCAGGCTCCGCGGCGGCCGTCAGGACGACGCCTCTGACGCTCTGACGCGCGATCCGTCCACGAGCGCGTCGCCCGGATGAATGACGACGCGTGCGCCAGCGGCGAGGCCCGCGAGCACCTCCGCCTCGCGGCCGTTCCGGCGACCGAGCGCCACCACGACGCGGCGCGCCCGTCCTGCGTCTACGCGATAGACCGCCCACTGCTCGCCCTCGCGGAACAGCGCACTCGTCGGCACCTTGACCACATCGGGGGCCTCCCAGACGACGATGCGCACGTCGACGCGGTACGCGTCGCCGAGCGTCACGTCCTCTCCGCCCGCGCCGTCGGGAATGTCGAGCACGACGTTCACCCGTTGTTCCTCGACGCCGAGCGCCGACACCTTGGTGAACCCGGACGGCTCGATCCGGCGGACGACCGCCTCGACGAGCGGCTGGCCGCTCAGCTCGACGCGGGCGCGCGCCCCCTCGCGGATGCGCGCGGCATCGGTCGACAGCAGGTCGGTGACGATTTCCAGTCTGGCGGGGTCGCCGATCTCGACGAGCGGTCCGCCTGCCGGCACGACGCTCTCGCTCTCGCGCAGCCGGCGCAGGATGACGCCGTCGGCGGGTGCGGTCACCGCGACGGCCGGACCCGGCGTCCGCACCGACGACGGCCGGAGTCGTGCCTCCGCGCGCGCGACCTCGGCAGCGGCCGCGCGCACGGCAAACGCGGCGGCTTCGTGCGCGTCCCGGGCGAGCCGCACCTCCGTCTCGCGCACGTCCCGCTCCTGCGCCCTCCATGTTGAAGGCGGCGGCGAGCGAGGGACGCCCCATCCAGAACACGCCGAACCGCCGCGCATCCGGGAAGATCTCGCCAGGCCGAATCGCGTACACGTACTCCGGCGAGAGCGCGACTCCCACGATCGTGAGGCGCCGATACCGGCCGTTGATCACCACCGCCACCGTGTCGCCGGGCGCCAGCCCGTGCGCTTCGCAAAAGCGCTCGCTCGCGAGCACCTCGTCTGGCCGCGCCGCGTCGATCCAGCGCCCGCGCCGCAGGTACACGCCGTTGAGCGCCGGCGCCCCGCGATCCGGCAGCGAGATCAGGCGCGCGACGGCCGGCTCCTTCATGCCGGCGCCGTCATCGTCACGTCCGCCACGACCCGGGTGTCGAACGCGGCGACGCCCGGAATGTCGCCCACACGATCGGCGAGCCACAGGGGCGCGCGCGTGAGCGACGCGAACACGTCGGCGAACCGCGCCTGGTCGTAGTAGGCGGTGCGCGTCCGCAGCAGCGAGTCGAAGTCGGGTGATCCACGATCTCGGTGACGAGCGCCACGTTCTCGAGCGCCGTCAGGCTGGGGATTAGGTTGTAGAACTGGAACACGAACCCGACGTGATCACGCCGGTAGACCGTCAGGGCCGCTTCGCCCGCGGCGGTCAGATTGTGATCGCGGTACCGCACCTCGCCAGACGTCGGCACGTCGAGGCCGCCGAGGATGTTCAGCAGCGTCGACTTCCCGGAGCCCGACGGCCCGAGCAGCACGACGAACTCGCCTTCGAACAGGTCGAAGTCGACGCCGCGCAGCGCCTCGACGGTGACCTCGCCCATCTCGTACACCTTCCGCACCCCGCGTGCGGTGAAGATGGGCTCGGCGGTGCAGGGAAGGGAACGCGCGGGCGAGGGCAGCACACCGGTGCTGGAACACATTCCATGCCGGGGCGCAGGAGGCGATCGGGCCGCATGCAGCGCGGCCCGGGCGGCGCGCGCGCGCACCCGCTGTGCGGGAATATTCGCGCCGTGCGAAATAACGGCCCGGCGCGACTCAGTCCATCAGCAGGGATGCGGCCGCCGCCGGCGCCTCGTGAATCGCCGGCTCGAGACGGATCGGCGTCGAGAGCGACGCCGAGACGAGGCATGCCTTCTTGGCCTTCTCCAGCATCGCGAGCGCCCGCGCCGAATCGACACCGGGCGGGACCGTGAGGCGCGGACGGAGCACGATCTCCGTGAACCGCGTGACGCCGTCCTGCCGATCGACCGTCCCGGACGACTCGAGCTCGAGCTCGGTGAACTCGAGCTTCGAGAGCCGCGCGACGGCGCGCAGCGTGAACAGGAAGCACGCCTGCACGGACGCGAGCAGCAGGTGCTCGGGACTCCACGCATCGCCGGGACCGTCGTAGGTCGCCGGCTCCACCATGCGCAGGACCGGCAGGCCGGCCGACTCGACGTCGGCGTAGCCGGTGGGTCCGCCGGTCAGACGGGCGTCGTACTGGTGTGGAAGCGCTTTCATGGCTGCCTCATCATGCCACGACCCTCCATCATGCCGCGCCCCATCATCATCCCGTGCATCTGCCCCATGTGCTGGTGCATCGCCTTCTGCTGCCGCACCAGCTCGGTCACGACCGCCGCCACCGCGTCCACCTTGGCGGCACCCGACGCCGCCTGCATCGCTGCCACCAGCCCATCGAGCTTCGCGTCGTTGGCCTTCATCTCCGCCAGCATCTGCTGGTGCATCTTCTTCATGTCGGGCGCGGTCTCCCGAGGCTGCTGGGCCGACTCCGCCATCGTCAGCGCGCCGACGAATGCCGCCGCCAGGAGTACGACTCGCATGTGCATGACTTCTCCTCCTCCACGTACATCGGACTGGCTTAGTCGTCGACCTCGTCCTCCTCGTCCTCCAGGAGGTCGTAGCGCGCTCGGATCGCGACTGCGATCTCGGACAGCGCGTCGGCCCCCACGCCGGTCTTGAACCGCCGCTCGAAGCGGCGCAGCTCCTGGGCCAGGGCGTGATCGCCGAATACGTCCCCGATCCAGCGCGAGAAGTCGCCCCGCCGCACGTAGGGAGCCACCGCGGCGGGCGGCGCGCGCTCGACGACCGCCACGAACTGCCGCAGCGTACGCGCCCGCATGGGCGATAGGCCGTTGCCGACGAACTCGAACGCCCGCGACTCGGTGACCGGCACGTCCACGTATTTCTGGCGGTGCCGCACGTGCGGCGTCAGGCGCCGGCTCAGGTTGAACATCTTCAGGTCGCCGCCGGCTTCCTCGGTGACCGGCAGCGCGAACGCCTGTCCGACCGCCAGGTGCGCCAGCGCCGACCAGCGCGCCCGCGCGCCCTCCACCGCCTGGCACGCCGTGCACCGCAGGCACAGCGCGTCGATCTCCGCCGGATTCGACTCGCACGTCACCAGCATGACGTCGGTGGCCGCCAGCAGCTCGGGCGGCAGCCGCGAGGCGCAGTACGTCACCACCGTGTAGCCGTTCGCCTCGAGGTCGAGCAGGTGCTGTGCGCCGGCGTCGTGCAGGAAGTAGTGCGCCTCGTCGAGCAGGATGCGGTGCGGCAGCCCGGTGCGCCGCCGCATGACGTTGAGCGCCGGCAGGGCCGCCCGGATGTAGTCGATCTTGGCGTCGTGCGTCAGGCGCGACAAATCGATCACCACGCTCCGATCCGGATAACGCAGCGCCCGCAGGAGATCGCGGGGCGCCGGCGGCGCGTCCTCCCCCCCGAGCACCGTCACGCCGGGCAGCTCCTCGAGCGAGCGGTAGTCGCCCTCCGGATCCAGCACGCACAGCGAGTACCCGTGCAGGATGAGCTGCTCGGCGAGCAGGCCGGCGAGCCACGACTTCCCCGACCGGGCGTCGCCCGCAATCAGCACGTTGCGCCCGCGCACCGCGAGCGCGAACTCCCCGCCATCTTCCGTGTAGCCGAGCCGCAGCCGCCGACGGGCCTTGGGCGGCACGGGCAGCCGGCCCGTCGACGCCAGGGCCCGCACGTACTCGGCGACCGCCGGGGGCCCCGTGCCCGGAAGCGTCACGTCGGCAGCGGCGCGAAGCGCCTTGCTGCCCCACTCCACCGCGACGCCCACTTCCACCAGCCGCAGCAGCTCGTGGTCGTTCTCAGCGTCGCCCACGGCGACGGCGTTGCGCGGCGACAAGCGCAGCATGGCGAGGGCGGCCTGCAGGCCGGTCGCCTTGCTCACGCCCTGGGGCAGCACCATCAGCCGGCTCCGGTTGAACGCGAGCACCAGCGGCAGCTCCTGCTGGCGGATCACCTCCAATACGCGCGGCGCGTCGGTCGCGGCGGCTTCGATCACCGCGCGCCCCACGGCCGCGGCCACGCCGCGGCGCCGCAGCTCGGCCGCACACGCGTCGGAGGCCGGCGGTGACAGAACCGAGGTGTGACCGCTGTCGGGAAAGTGGATGACCGCGCCGTTCTCGGCGACGACACCGTCGACGAAATGAAGGTCGCCCGCCGCGCTCCGCAGCTCGTCGAGGATGCGCCCGGTCACGAGGATCACGGTGATGCCGCGGGTCCGCGCCTCCGCGATGGCCGCACGCACCGTGGGGTCCAGCGTGTCCCGCTGCGAGATGGTGCCGTCGTAGTCCAGGGCAATCACCGACAGCTTCATGCCACCTACTGCAGCTTGAACGAGACCACGACGGTCAGGATGAACTTCTCGGGCCGGCCGTTCAGAATCACCGGCGAGTACCGCCACTGCTTCACCGCTTCGAGCGCCGGCGCATCGAAGATGCCCGCCGACCGCAGCACCTTCACCTGCACGACCCGGCCCTCCTCGCTCACGAGCGCCTCCAGAATGACGACGCCTTCGATCTGAGCCGACAGTCCGAGCAGCGGGTACTCGGGCGCGACGCGGTGGACGAGCTTCGGCTCGCTGATCTGACCCCCGATGCGCACCGGCGCGCGAGGAGGAGGAGGAGGCGGCGGCGGCGGCGGCGGCGGCGGCGGCGGTGCCGGCGCCGCTTCCGGCAGCAGCCCTCCGATCACGCCTCCAGGCACGCCGCCCTCGACGCCCGCGAAGACCGTGGGCTCCAGCGGAGGTGGCTCCGGCGCGACCTCCCTCGGCTCCACCACCGGCGCGGCCTCGGGGGAGGTCGGCACGGGTTGCTCCACGCGCGGCCTCGCCTCGGGCGGCGGCGGCGCGGGCGGGGGCGGTGGCGGCGGAGGCGGAGGGGGCGCCGCGATGAACGCCATCATCATCTCCTGCTGCGGCTCCGGCGCCACGATGAAGAGGATCGTGCTGAGAAAGATGACCGTGACCATGGAGACGTGCGCCACGATGGAGATGAAGAGCGGCCCGGCCTGATGCCGTGGAGCGTGCTTCACGTCTCCGGTAATCAGATCGAACATGACCGCCTCCGCAGGCACGCGCGGCCGGCCGCTCGCGCTAGACGTGCCGTTCGCGCGGATGGCCGGGCAGCTCTCGCGACGGATGTCCCTCGCGCGCGTCATCGAGCAGACAGATGCTCGCAAGCCCGGTCACGGCCGGTACGATGCCCACCATCATGAGGACGAGTCCCAGCAGCGACGGATGCGATCCGCCGTAGACGACGAGCGACAGTCCGGCCACCACGCAAAGCACGCGGCCTGGAGTGGATCGCCGAAGTGCCGTACACCACATGGGAACGCTCCTCACGCGCAGGCTGGTGCAAGGGCGCGGCCACGGCACGCGCAGGGCCAGGACGTGACTGGCGTCGACGCGGGACGGCGTGCTCGGACGACCCTCAGAACGGGCGTGACGGAAACTTCACGAGAGCTGGGAAATTTCGCGCGGCGGGATCGGCCGAGGACCGCGCGCGGTGTGGGCTTTAGTACGGCCCTCGCCCGGGGAGGCGCCCGCGTGCGTTGTGCGCCTCGCGCACCAGATGCGCCAGCGCGTCCATGTCGAAGGGCTTGTCGACCACACGGTACGCGCCAAGCTCCAGGGCGTGGCGGGCGAGCTCCGGCGTGCCATAGGCGCTCATCATGACGATGGCGCTTTCGGGACGCAGCCTCCGGATGCGCGCCAGCAGCTGCAGATCGTGCGAGTCGGGCAGCCGCAGGTCGAGCAGGACGACGTCGATCGGCTCAGGCTCGTCATGGAGCACTTCTTCCGCGGTCGCCGCCGTGCTCGCTTCGACCACCGCGTGGCCCTGCTGGGTCAGGGTTTCGGCGATGGACCACCGAATGAGCGTCTCATCCTCGACGACGAGCACACGAAGTGGAGAGTGGGTCACACGTCCTGCACACTGGTTATCGGACCCTTCAAGAAACGGTCCAGGCCGTCACGCGCGCGCGCACCCGCCGCGGCGTCGGCCAGGGGCAGGTCCACGGCCATGACCGTTCCCCCTGGGCCGGGAAATTCCACGCGGATCGTCCCGTCCTGCGCCTCGATCAGCCGCTTCGCGGTCGGCAGGCCGAGCCCGGTTCCCCGGGCCTTGGTCGTGAAGAACGGATTGAAGATCCTCTCGCGGATCTCCGCCGGAATGCCGGGGCCGGTGTCGGCGATCCGCATCTCGCACCGGCCGTTCGCGGCTCCGAGCCCGATCCGGATCCGGCCGCGGCCGTGCATGGCCTGCGCGCTGTTGATCAGCAGGTTCTGCAGCGCGATCTTGAGGAGCTCCGGATCGACCAGCACCGGCGGCGACGTCCCGTCGACGTCGACCTCGACGCCGCCGACCGCCGGATCGCGGCGCAGCAGGTCCAGCGTCGTCGCTATCAGCGGCGCGAGATCGACCGGCATGGGATTCGGCTGCGGCGGCCGGGCAAAGTGCAGCAGGTCCTGAATCAGACCGTTCAGCGCGTCGATCCGTGCGAGGATCTCCCCCGTGACGGCGGCATCGCGGCTGCCGGGCGCCAGACGCGTCCCAATCACCTGCACGGCGCCGCGGATGCCGGCCAGCGGATTCTTGATCTCGTGCGCGATGACGGCCGCCATTTCGCCGAGCCGCACGAGGGCGGCCTGCTCGCGGAGCTGTTCCTCCATCCGCACGCGCCTGCTCAGGTCGTGGATGATGCCGGTGAACTTGCGGGCGCCGCCGACGGTCATTTCGCCGACCGACAGATGCACCGGGAACGTGGTGCCGTCGCGCCGGCAGGCGGTCACGTCGCGTCCGATCCCGATGATCTTCGCGCGCCCGGTGGCGAGATACCTGGCCAGGTAGCCGTCGTGCTCGTCGCGGTACGGCGACGGCATCAGCAGGGTCACGTTCCGCCCCAGCACCTCGGCCTCCGTATAGCCGAAGAGGCGCTCGGCGCCGGGATTGAACGCCTCGATGCGTCCCTCGGCGTCGATGACGACGATGCCGTCGACGGCGGACTCGATGATCGAGCGCCAGCGCTCCTCGCTGGTCCGCAGCCGCTGCTCCAGCGCGACCCGTTCGCTCAGGTCGTGGACGATCCCGGTGAACTTGCGCTCGCTGCCGACGGCCATCTCGCCGACCGACAGATGCACCGGGAAGACCGTCCCGTCGCGCCGGAGCGCCCACACCTCGCGACCGATGCCGATGATCCTGGCGTTCCCCGTTGCAAGGTAGCGCGCGAGGTAGCCGTCGTGCTCCTCACGGTAGGGCGACGGCATCAGCATGGTGATGTTGCGGCCGACGACTTCCGTCTCACGGTAGCCGAAGAGGCGCTCGGCGGCCGGGTTGAACGTTTCGATCCGCCCTCGTGCGTCGATGACGATGATGGCGTCGACGGCCGACTCGATGATCGCCGCCAGGGCCTGGCGGGCGCGGTCTTCCGGGTTCGAGGGTGCCAAGACCCTACAGGTTACCGCGAACGATTTCGCAGCCGCCAGATCGCGGTGCTGGCGTGCGATATGCACGGGCCGGCGCGCGTGATTCGCGTGCTTGCTCTGCTCGCGGGGCTGGCCCTTGTCGCCGCGGCGGCGCTGCAGGCGCGGCAGGACTCGGCGGCGACCCCCGCCACCGTCATGGAGGTCATGACCTCCATGACGATCCCGGCCTCGGATGTCATCTTCGACGCCGCGTCCGATCCGCCCGACACCGATGCGCAGTGGGCGACCCTCCGGGGAGGCGCTGAAACGCTGGCGGCCTCGGGCCGGCTGCTGATGACCGACCGCCTCGCACGCGACACCACGACATGGATGGACCGGGCACGCGCGCTGGTCATGCAGGCGGAAGCCACGGTGAGGCTCGCCGACGCGCGGGCGCGCGATCGCCTCGATCAGGCGAGCGACGAGATCTACGCCACCTGCAAAGCGTGCCACGACCGCTATCTGGAGCCGTGAACTATTCCGCGCGGCTGGGGAAATTTGTCCAGCCGCGCGGTCTGCTCATGCGCGCCGTCGCACCCGCCGCGGCCGTGTAGGTGAGAACGAGCAGCGAGCCGCCGCCGCCGCGCCGGTCTCTCGTTGGCCCGCAATCTGCACAGATGCGCGAAGGCAACCGGAACGCGCGGCCGCGTACTGGAGGATGTGATGGTGGATGAACGAACCGAACGTGACGTGCTCTACCACCTGGTCGACCTGTGCAGGGACGGGGAGCGCGGCTTCCGCGCCGCGGCGGACCACGTGCGCGACCCGACGCTGAAGGCGCTCTTCACCGAGCTGGCGACGCAGCGGAAGCAGTTCGCCGAGGAGCTCCTGCCGCACCTGCAGCGGCTGGGCAGCCCGCCGCTCGCCGAGGGCACGAGCGCCGGCAGGCTCCATCGGCAGTGGATGACGCTCAAGGGTCTCGTTCCCGGCCGCCACGACCATCACATCGTCACCGAGGCGGAGCGGGGCGAGCAGGTCGCGCTCGACGCCTACGAAGATGCGCTGAACGGCATGCTGCCGCCGACGGTCAGCGGGCTCGTGGAATCGCAGCGGGAGGCGATCCTCAAAGCGACCGATCGCATCCGCACGGTCGCGATGGGCTATTCGCACGCCGACTAGGAGGGGCGTCGGTGCGGACCGACACGTCGTACCTCGGGCTCCGTCTGCCGCATCCGTTCATCGCCGGCGCGTCGCCGTTCGGACACCACGTCGACACGGTACGGCGCCTCGAAGATGCAGGGTGCGCGGCGGTCGTGCTGCACTCGCTGTTCGAGGAACAGATCACGGGGTCGCAGCAGACGCGGGCCCGGTCCCGGCTTCGCCGCGGCGTCGCGTTCGCACCGCCCCCTTCCCCGTTTCCGGCGCTCGACGACTATCCGCTGCGCCCCGACGCGTATGCCGAGCACGTCGGCCGCGTCAAACAGGCCGTCGGCATTCCCGTCATCGGGTCGCTGAACGGCACGTCGCCCGAGTCGTGGCTCGCGTTCGCCCGCGTCATCGAGCAGGCCGGCGCCGACGCGCTGGAACTGAACTTGTACCAGGTGGCGTCGGACCTGGAAGCGCCGAGCGACGTCATCGAGGACGAGCTCGCCGGCATCGTCCATGGCGTGAAGCAGCTGGTGCGGATTCCCGTCGCGGTCAAGGTGCTGCCCTATTTCACGTCGTTCGGACACATGGCCCGGCGCCTCGAGGAGGCGGGCACGGACGGTCTCGTGCTGTTCAACCGCTTCTATCAGCCCGACCTCGACATCGACGCCATGCGGGTGTCGCCGCACGTCGAGCTCTCGACGCCCGGCGAACTGCTGCTGCGCCTGCACTGGCTGGCGATCCTGTTCGGACGCATCCGGCCGTCGCTGGCGATCACCGGCGGCGTTGACCAGCCGGACGACGGCATCAAGGCGATCCTCTCGGGCGCCGATGCGGTGCAGCTCGTATCGGCCCTGCTCCGGTACGGATCGACGTACGTCGGGGTCATGCGGCAGGGACTCGAGGAATGGATGGAGCAGCACCAGATCGCGAGCGTCGACGAGATGCGGGGCGACGCCAGCCTGCAGCGCGTCGCGGATCCCGCGGCGCTGGAGCGCGCGGGCTACATCCGCACGCTGCAGAGCTGGGGAAGGGAGCGTCATGGGCACCACACCGATCGATCCCGATCGCGCGCGACCTGAGACGACCGACACCGACGATCCGTTCCACGATCCGCTGCTCGGCGGCATCGGCATCGCCTTCGTGCTGCTGGCGATCGCGATCGTGCTGCTGACCGGGCTGATCCACTGGGGCGTCGAGTACCGCACGCCGCCCTGGAACGCCAACAGCTATCCGCCGCCGATCGTCCACCGCTGGTAGGCATGGGGACGCAGGCAGTGACCGCGCAACCGCGCGCTTCCTGTGGCGAGAGTGGGGCGCCTGTTGCACGGCGTAGCGTCCGTCAAGGACAATCGACTGCTGCCTCGGGCGACGACACGCAAACAGCCCGGGCGACGTCGCGCTGCGAGGCAACGCCGCCGTCGAGTGGGGTGGGAGAAGGAAGAGGTTTCCAGGAATGATCAGTCGACTCGCGGCCTGTCTTGGGGCAACCGCCGTCCTCACAGCCTGGTCGGCGCTGACGTCGGCCCAGGAGGGCTGCCCGGCGGAGCCGGCGCTGTTTCATCCCTGCGCGCTCGGCCGGGCGGCGTCGGTGGATCCGCCCCGCACGCCAGACGGCGTGCCCGATCTGCAGGGGTTCTGGCGCGGGGCCACCTACGCCACCGAGAACGTCGAGGCCCACCCCAAGACGGTCGACGACAACGGCGGGCCAACCCTGATCGTCGATCCGCCCGACGGCCTCGTGCCCTACCTGCCCTGGGCGGCGGCGCAGCGCGAGGAGAACAAGACCAAGTACATCGACCCGAACGTGCCGTGCTACCCGATGGGCGTGCCGCGCTCGCTCTATACGCCGACCAACATCCAGGTCCTGCAGACGCCCGGGCAGGTGGTGCTGCTCTTCGAGCGGGCCCACACGTACTGGATCATTCCCACCGACGGCCGACCGCCCCTCGCTCCCGGAATCGGGCTGTGGCAGGGCGTTCACCGCGGCCGCTGGGACGGGAACACGCTGGTGGTCGAGGTGACCAACATCGACGCCCGCTCGTGGTTCGACCAGGCGGGCAACTTCTACTCCGACCGGGCGCGGATCGTCTCGCGCTTCACGCTCGTCGACCTCGACACCCTGCACTACCAGGCGACCATCGACGACCCGCAGGTCTACACGCGGCCGTGGACGATCGCGTTTCCGATCCGGCGGATCCGCGAGCCGGGATTCGAGCTGTTCGAGGAGGCGTGCTTCGAGGGGGAGCGCAACACGGATCCGCTCATCGAACTCGGCTACCGCTTCTACCCGGGCGTGGCCGGGCCCGCGCGCTGACTCGAGGAACGCGCGTCCCGGCCACTTCCGCTCATCGCCGGGGGTAATCGCCTGCGTGCGATCCGGCAAATACGCTGCGCCCGTCCGGCAGGACCACCATGCGCGCGGAGCCGGCATGTGCGCGGCCTTTCCTCAGGATCACTTCCGCGGCGACCACGTCGCCCGGATGCAGGACGTCGCGCTTCCATCCCCGGGCCATCAGGGCCTGAACGCTTCCCAGTTCGATGTCCCACGTCGCGACCGTGCCGCTGGCGTCCCTTGCTTCCAGGATCAGGCGCGAGTGGGGATTCACCATCTCGAACCGCACGACCGTTCCGGTCACGGTCACCGGCGTGTCCGACTCGCGCGGGAAGAAATGGTGGGCGAGCCCTGGTGACGCCGTTGCCAGCGCAAGGCCGCATGCGATCGCGATACGGAGAAGATGCGGCTTCATACACGCCTCCGCGGCCATTGCGCAGCAATGAACGTTCCAGGAGCAGGCCCAATGACTCGACGCGGATACACGGCCCCACTGCGGGAAAATTCGCGACGCTGAGGACCAAATACGCGCCGGGTCAGGCCGATTTCGCGAAGTAGTCGATGAACGCTGCCGCGGCCTTCGACCCGACCACGGCGCCGAGCTCCTCGCGGGTGGCGCGGCGGACGCCGGCGACGCTCCCGAAGGCGGTGAGCAGCGCGCGGCGCCGGCGCGGGCCAATCCCCGGCACGGCGTCGAGTTCGGACCGCAGGTCGCGCATCGCGCGCGCCCGGCGGTGGAAGGTGACCGCAAAACGGTGCGCCTCGTCGCGGATCCGTTCGAGCAGGAGCAGGGCCGGGTCGTTCTCGGGGAGCGCCAGCGGCTCCGCCCGGTCGCGGGTGACGAGCAGCTCCTCGCGCTTGGCGAGGCCGACGGCAACGAGATTGCCGAGTCCGATCGACTCGA
>Ga0194121_10004240_pt1 | contig 20967 bp, 19 predicted proteins | sample TA2MahCa50mmetaG_FD_148609 | JGI IMG/M metagenome (GOLD analysis project Ga0194121, IMG submission 148609) | Freshwater microbial communities from Lake Tanganyika, Tanzania - TA2015020 Mahale Deep Cast 50m | ecosystem: Environmental > Aquatic > Freshwater > Lake | place: Tanzania: Lake...
CCTGAGTATTGACCAAGTTGATCACCGAAGGTGTACTGCAACTCATGGACTTTATCTTTGCGACACATTGGACAATCTCGCTGCGTTAGAAGTCCATGGTGTTTAGCAGCCATTCTTAAGTATGGATGGGCGTCACAAGCATCAGAGGTGGTGTTTAACCCGCGATAGATAGCGGCAATAGTTGCCCGCTTGCGCAAGGTGAAATCAACATAGGCTCGCTTAGACCACATCGGAGAAGGATAAAGCCAAAAGATTAACTACGCTTGAGATGTGAATTTCTGGAAAGTCATACGAAAAACGGCTGTGGGAAGACTGCTTGCCCTTCGTTGGATGGGGCAATTCACAGATGGCGTATTTCAATCAGCTCTTGCCTCCTTTGTCTTATTCTCACCAGAGCGGCAACCAGATGCAAAATCTGCTGCCGCAGCCTTTGCAGTTGTCTTACTCCCTTACTCTTTAATTGGGCCATTTGTTGGAACTATTCTTGATCGAGTTTCAAGGCAGAGAGTTATTTTGTTTGCTAATTTTTTTAGAGCTCTCACCTTAATCTTTATTGCAGGGCTAATCAGAAATGGTGCAACAGGAGTTGAATTAACAATTTTTGTGCTTCTCGCCTTTGGTGTTAATCGCTTAATCCTTGCTGGACTCTCTGCAGGTCTTCCTTTGCTAATAAATCTTGATGGAGTTGAGGGGAGAAATACTCTAGTTTCAGTTAATGCTGCTGCCGTTACTGGCGGAACAGTCTTTGTTGTAATCGGCGGAGGAGTGGGAATTGGGATTCGCACTCTCCTAGAAGGGGAAGTTAGCGCTAATCAAGCAGATGCCAGCTTAATAATTTTTGCCTCAATCTGTTTTCTCATCGCAGCGCTTCTATCTCTTCGTTTAAAGAGAGAGCAATTAGGCCCCTTAGCTAATGAGATTAGAAAGCAGAGTATTGCTGCAGCGTATAAAGAGATGGCTGAGGGCTATAGATTTCTTCGAAAGGTTCGTGATTGTTTCTCTGGAATTGCAGCAACCGCTGTTCAACGCGGCGGATTAACAGCTCTAACTTTAATGGCTCTTTTATTGAATAGAAATACTTTTAATGACCCAGCAGATCCCGATGCCGGTCTTGCTGGTTTTGCTTTTGCAATTACAGTGGCAGGCCTTGGTATAACACTCGGTGCAATCATTGCCCCATTTGGAGTAAAGAAATACGGAAGACATGCCTGGATTAGATATTCATTATTTGCAAGCGGGATACTTCCAATTGCTTTGGCGCTTAATCAGAGTGAATTCTTTTTAGTGGCCACTGGTTTCTTTGCCGGTATGGCGGGGCAAGGCGTTAAGGTGACAAATGATGCGCTAGTGCAATCAAAGATTGATGATACTTATCGTGGCCGAGTATTTGCCGTTTATGACGTAATAGTAAATGGTGGAATTGTCTCTGGTGCGATAATAGCTGCTCTTCTTTTGCCACCATCTGGAGAATCTGCAGTTTTGCCCTTAGTAATTGCGCTGACATACTTTGTCTTTGCAATATTACTTCTTAGAAAGTCGCGCTTTAATTCTGACTTCTAGCACTCCACCAATTCATTAACTCTTGCTCCGCTCTATCTTTTCCAAGTGGGCCATGCTCAAGTCTTAACTCCAAAAGGTGTTCATAGGCTTTTCCAACAATAGGGCCTGCAGCAATGTTAAGAAGTTTCATAATTTCGTTGCCATCAAGGTCAGGTCTAATTTTTAATAGCTCTTCCTGCTCCATCAAGACAGCAATGCGCTCTTCTAGATGATCGTAATGGCGCGCTAGAGACTCTGCTTTCTTTTTATTTCTAGTCGTGCAGTCAGCTCTAGTTAAAACATGAAGGTGGGTTAGAAGATCGCCTGCATCTCTAACATATCTTCGCACCGCAGAATCACTCCAAGCCCCATCGCCATAGCCGTGAAAACGTAGATGCAGAAAGGTTAATTCGCTAACCGCAGCAACTACGTCTTGATCAAAACGAAGCTTTTTTAAGCGCTCTTTGGCCATTCTTGCGCCCACTACTTCATGGTGATGAAATGTCACTCCGCCGCCATCAACTAGGGCTTTAGTTTTAGGTTTTCCGATGTCATGAAATAGAGCAGCGAGTCTGACCACAAGATTTGCGCCGCCTAAACGATGCTCTAAAGCGATAGCTTGCTCAAGAACGGTCAGCGTATGCTCATAAACATCTTTATGGTGGTGATGTTCATCAACTTCTAACCTTAGTTTTGAAATTTCTGGAAGAAACTTATCGCAAAGACCACTCTCAACTAGAATATTAATTCCTAGGCGAGGATTATCAGAGAGCACAATTTTTATAAACTCATCTCTTATCCGCTCTGCAGAAACTATCTCTAGGCGATCTTTCATCTCGCCCATTGCCCTTAGCGCTGCTTGATCAATTGCAAACCCTAATTGTGAAGCAAAACGGGCAGCTCTTAGCATTCTTAGTGGATCATCAGAAAATGACATCTCAGGAGTTGCTGGGGTGCGCAGGATTTTCTTAAGTAAATCAGTTACTCCGTTATAGGGATCAATAAATTCAGGAGCATTTGTTGTCAGCTCAATGGCCATGGCATTGACAGTAAAGTCGCGACGGCGAAGATCATCTGTAATTGTTTCGCCAAATTGGACTTCTGGTTTTCTAGTATCTGATTCATAACTATCAGCCCTATAAGTGGTTACTTCGAAGGTAGTTTCATTGCGCTTTGCGCCAATAGTTCCGAACTTAATTCCAACATCCCAAATATCCTCAGCAAACTTTTTTAATATTTTCTTACTCTCTTCTGGTTTTGCATCAGTTGTGAAATCTAAATCATTTCCAAGGCGATTAAGAAGAGCGTCTCGCACTGTTCCACCTACAAGAGCAAGACGAAAACCGGCAGCCTTAAATAACCCAGCTAATTCAAAAGCTTCTGGGGCGCGCTCTTTAAGCGTTGCGATTGCGATCTGGCTCGCTGCCGATAGTGGAGTTTCCATTATGTCTAAGGTTACCGATGCAGGCTTACCTTCCGTTCTCGGCCATGACGAGTAGTCTTGGGCCATGACCCCGGCACCTAGTGCGGGCGGCGAAGAAATTAAGAAAAAACGAAAGCGCAAGCGCTCTCGCTCTAAATCTTCAAAACGCTCACACTCAAATAGCTCTGATAATAAAAGCCCTAATCAGGGTTTAAATAAGCGCCATAAACGCACCCCTTATGCAAAACGCGTTGATGAAGTCAGCGCTGGTGGGCTGGTAATCAATAAATCTAGAACACAAGGCTTATTAATTGGTCGCTTAGATGCAAAAGATCCAAATCGAGAACGACTTCTCTGGTCCCTACCTAAGGGCCATATCGAAGAGGGTGAGAGCGCTGAGGCTGCAGCGCTTCGTGAGGTGAAGGAAGAAACTGGAATTGAAAGTGAGATTGATAAATCACTAGGCGTTATTGATTTCTGGTTTATGGCTGGTGGAAAGAGAATTCATAAAACGGTTCATCACTTCTTATTTAAAGAAGTGGGAGGAAAAATAGCTCCTCAGGTTAGTGAAGTAGATGATGTTCGCTGGTTTCCCTTAGATGAGATTGTTACGAAGTTGGCCTATCCTGATGAGAAGAAGTTGATCTCTCGCTCTAAGGATCTACTCTCTTGAAGCGAATTCTTCTAACCTTCTTACTTATCTTGCTTCCAATTTCTCCTGCTCAAAGCTCCACTCTGGTAACGCTAACTGCGCCAACAAATAAACTTGCTGATGGCCGATTTATAAATAATGAGCTCGCAATCTCGATCTCACCTGGCGGTTCTTTAGGAAAGGCATTAGAGATAACTGCCTCTCGTGATAGAACTTGGTTAATTGATCCAGCTTTGATTGAAGAGATCACTGATTTGGCAGATGGTTATATCTATCTTGATCAAGAGGGAAAAGATGTTGAAGTGGCCTCGTTTGATCCTGCCAATACTTGGCTAGTGAAACTTAAATTATTGAGTGCAAATAATCGAGTTGTTGCTATTACCTATGGAGCCCCATCCCAAGCCTTTCTAGATCGAATAGCTCCAGGGGAGCTTTCTACCTATAACGCTCTTTCAAAGCTTCGCCTAGAAGCGCTTCTAAATAGAGAAGTTAGCGCACCTGGAGAATCAAGTATTGAGGGTCAGCCTACGCTAATTGCGAAAAATGCCTATACAGCCTTGCGAAAATCAATCAAAATTACTAATTCAGTAATTACAAGTAAAGATGTAGAAGACCTGCGTCTTGGGCTTGCAAAAACTTTAAATCCAGATCTTTCTAAAGAAAATGCCTTATTGATTTCTAAAAGCTATAGCGCAGCTATAAAGGAAGTGAATAACAAACTTCGCCTCTCACCTGGTAACTACACCATCACGACTAAAAATTATGATCTTCCAGTAACTGTTATCAACGATTTCACAGAGCCTGTAAGTCTTGACTTAATTATTACAACTACTAATTCTCGAGTATTAGTCGAGGATGTTCCAAGGATTACTATTGATGGACAATCTCAAATTCAAATAGAAGTTCCGATTGAGGTTATCGCATCTGGTGATACCTCACTTCGCCTCCAGCTCTACACACCTAAAGGCGAGATCATTGGGCTAGAACGGAGAATCCCGCTTCGACTCGCGGTCATTTCTCCAGTTACCACCTGGTTGACCACTGGGATGGCGATAATTCTTTTACTAGCCGCAATTGTGCAGAGTGTGAGACGAGTTAAGAGCAGGAGAGGCAAATGAGTGAAGATGCCAATCTAATTAGATCTTCCTCTGTTATGGGCCTTGGAACCATAATTTCAAGGGCTACTGGTTTAATTAGAAATCTTCTACTTGTTGCAGCTCTTGGAACTGGATTATTAGGTGATGCTTTTAATGTTGCAAATACCACTCCTAATATTATTTATAACCTACTTATAGGTGGAGCGTTATCAGCAGTATTTGTTCCTTTAATTGTTCAATCTTTTAGGCAAGAAGATGGCGGCAGCGCATATATCAGCCGCCTACTTTCATTAATTGCATCCGCACTACTCTTTATAACAATTGCAGCGATGTTGCTAGCTCCTCTATTGGTTTCACTTTATGCCCCGACTTTTTCCGGCCGCTCTAGAGAAGTAACTCTTGCTTTTGCTCTCTATTGTCTGCCGCAGATTCTCTTCTACGGCTTATATGGAATTCTGGGTCAAGTTGCCAATGCCAAAGAAAAATTCGGGCCAATGATGTGGGCCCCTATTGCAAATAATCTTCTAGTTATTGCCCTCTTCTCCTACTTCATCTCTGTAACAGATGAAATCTCACTTGAAACAATAAGTGATTCACAAATTGCTCTACTTGGCCTGGGCAGCACGATCGGTATTGCGCTGCAAGCGCTAATACTTATTCCAACCTTGAAAAAATCAGGTTTAAAGCTTTCTTTCCGTAGGGATTGGCGAGGAGTAGGACTTGATAAGGCTCTAAGACTTGCTAGCTGGGCTTTCATATTTGTTCTCATATCACAACTTGGTTTTCTTATAGCAGTAAATCTTGCGACTAGAGCTGCTGTTTTAGCGCAAGAACAAGGTATTGATTATGGAGTTGGTTATACCCCATATGCCAATGCTTACTTGGTTATGTTGCTACCGCATTCAATAGTCACTATCTCCATTGTCACAGCTCTTCTTCCTGGTTTATCCAAGTTAGCGTTTGATAAGAAGTTGTCTGAAGTTAGAGATCAATTAAGTAAGGCGCTCCGACTAACTGCCATATTAACTATTCCTGCATCTCTTTTCTTTTTCTTCTTTGCAGAGGAAATCGCTAAGTCAATATTCTTTGGAATTTCAGAACAATCTGCAGAATATATTGGACGAGTTCTTGCTGCAATGGCGCTTGGTTTAATCCCACTTTCAATAAATTTGGTGTTAATTAGAGGGTTAAATGCCTTTGAAAATACTAAATATCAGGTGATCTCAAATTTAGTTATTAACTCAATTGCCTTAACAATTAGCACTTGGGCTTTCTTAAATCTTGATGTTGCAGATATAACGGTAGGACTTGGTGCCGCTCTTGCAATTAGCTATTGGGTAGGAATCGTTTGCACATATTTCTTGCTACGAAAATATTCAGGGCCACTAAATATCGTCTCTTTACTGCTCTTTCATAGCAAAATTGCCTTCATCGCGCTCCTATCTTGCCTGGCTATCTCTAGCTTGCAATCAAGGCTTGATTTGGGAGGGAATCTTTTCTCATTACTTTTTGTTCTCTTAAGCACATTTGCCCTCTATCTTGCGTTAGGGCGAGTGCTTAAGGTTTCAGAGATTAGCCAAGTATTAAAAGTTCTATTACGAAGGTAGGGTGCTCTAGTGAGCGTTGATTACGGCAAAGTCCATGAGTTGGTAATTGTTGGCTCAGGTCCTGCTGGATATACCGCAGGGGTTTACGCCGCTCGAGCTCAATTAGACCCAGTTCTATATGAAGGTTCAGTTACTGCTGGTGGCGCTTTAATGAACACCACTGAGGTAGAAAACTTCCCAGGATTTAAAGATGGAATTATGGGGCCTGATCTTATGGATCAAATGAGAAAACAAGCCTCTCGCTTTGGAGCTCAATTAGTAACCGATGACATCACTGAAATGAAATTAGATTCAGATGTAAAAGTATTAAAAGATGGTTCTGGGAACACGATTAAGTCTCGCGCTGTAATTCTTGCCATGGGTTCTGCATATAAAGAAATTGGTTTAAAAAATGAGAAACGCTTATCTGGGCGAGGCGTTTCTTGGTGTGCCACTTGCGATGGATTCTTTTTTAAGGAACAGGTAATTGCTGTTGTTGGTGGCGGAGATTCAGCGATGGAGGAAGCAAATTTCTTAACTAAATTTGCTAAGAAAGTGGTTTTAATTCATCGCAGGGATCAGCTTCGAGCATCGAAGATTATGGCAGAACGCGCTAAAGCAAATCCAAAGATTGAATTTTTATTCAATACTGAAGTAATAGATGTATTAGGTGAAGATAAAGTTACTGGCCTTAAGCTTAGAAATGTATTAACTGGCGAAGAGAGCAGCTCTGACTTCACCGGTCTATTTGTTGCTATCGGACATCTTCCAAGAAGTGAACTAGTTGTTGGTCAAGTAAAGACTAATTCTGAAGGTTATATATTGGTTGATTCAGGCTCTACTAGAACCAACTTGCCTGGGGTCTTTGCCTCAGGAGATTTAGTCGACTTTACTTATCGCCAAGCAATTACCGCAGCTGGCTCTGGCTGTCAGGCGGCTTTAGATGCGGAGCGATTCTTGGCTGGGCACTAAAGAAAACGAAATACTCTTAAGAAGGCGCTAAAGTTCGTAAATTAATATCAAATAGAGAGAGGCGATGAGAAGATGGCAACCGAGAAAGTAACTGCAGCAAACTTTGATGCAATGGTATTGAAGAGCACAACTCCGGTTTTAGTTGATTTTTGGGCGGAGTGGTGTGGTCCATGCCGAGCAGTAGGCCCGATTTTGGAGGAGATCTCCAATGAATACGGCACCAAAATTAAGATTGTTAAGCTCAATACAGATGAAGAAGGCTCAATTGCTATGAAATATGGCATCAACTCAATCCCAACAATGAACGTTTTTGTTGGTGGGCAGGTTGTTAAGAGCATCGTTGGTGCCCGCCCTAAGCCAATGATTCTCAAAGAGCTCTCTGAGTACATCAACTAAAGAGCAATGATTAAGCCCGGCGATCACGGGGATGTTGTAACCGATGTTACAAACACCCTGCATCGCCTTGGCTTCATAGCAAGAGCAAGCAACACATTCTCAGATGAGGTAGGCCAAGCGGTTCGCGCTTTTCAACAAGAGCGTGGTTTAACGGTGACTGGACTAATTGATGAAACAACTCAGCTTGCAATTAATGAAGCGCGTTGGAAACTTGGTGATCGCTCTCTTAAATTAACTGACCCTGCTATGCGCGGGGATGATGTGGCCTCTCTTCAAAGTCGACTGATTGAAATGGGATTTAACCCAGGCAGAGTCGATGGACTTTATGGAAGTCAGTGTGAGAGCGCAGTAAAAGATTTCCAAAAATCAGTGGGTGCAAAAATTGATGGAATTTGCGGGCCTGCAACAGTTATTGCCCTTATGCGCTTGCTGCGCACAGTAACTGGAGGAGCTCCAGCGTTATTGCGAGATCAAGCAAGTAGAGAAAAACGTGGCCCTGCCCTTGCAGATAAAGTAATTGTTCTAGATCCAAGCTCTAGATCAGATATTGCCAACCTGAGTTTTGATCTTGCTCAAAAAATTGAAGGAAGGCTCATTGCACTTGGTGTCTCAGTATTTCTAACTAGAGGTTTAAATACCTCACCAAGTGAAGAAGAGCGAATAGCTTTTACCAATAACACATCGGCTGATCTTTTAATATCGATAAGTTTTGATCGATATCTAAATGAGAAAGCAAGTGGGCTTGCCACCTACTTCTATGGCAGTGAGACTCATGGAATTCATTCAATTGTTGGCGAGAAGTTTGCAACTATTGTGCAGCGAGAATTAATTGCAAGAACTGATCTATTAAATAATAGAACGCATGCTAAAACTTGGCCACTGCTTCGATTAACAAAGGCTCCTGCAGTTTTGTTAGAGATTGGTTATATCTCAAATCCAAAAGATTCCGCACGGTTGGCAGATCCAAGTTTTCGCGAGGTAATAGCTGAAGGCTTAGTGGTCGCCATTCAAAGAATGTATTTATCTGCAGAGCAAGATGCAAAGACCGGAACCTTGCGCCTAGAGGATCTGCGCAAAGCTGGAATAAGAAAGTAAATCTGCGCCAAGCAAGCTAATTGTTGTGGCAGACTTCGCTAATGAATTCCTCCTCATCTGATGGTCTAGAGCGTTATCAGACGCACGAACCAGAGAACTTGCAAGAGCGTTATGCCCATCGGGCCGCTCATATGAAGCCAAGTGAAATCAGATCTTTATTTGCAGTGGCATCCAGACCTGAAATTGTTTCACTCGCTGGAGGAATGCCGAATTTAAGTGCAATACCAATGGATATGATGGCTGGAATTGTTGAAACGTTAATTAAAGATCATGGCCAAGAGGCGCTCCAATATGGAAGTGGACAAGGACATCCGCAGCTTCGCGAGCAGATCTGCGATGTTATGGCGCTTGAAGGAATTAAAGCTAACCCCAATGATGTCTTGGTTACTACGGGTTCGCAGCAAGCCCTAGATTTAATTTCAAGGATCTTTATTGATCCAGGTGATGTGGTGTTAGTTGAAGCGCCTTCATATGTTGGAGCCCTTGGAACTTTTGCTCAATATGAGGCAAGTGTGGTTCATGTTGAGATGGATAAAAACGGCCTTATCCCTGAAGCACTTCGCCAAGCAATTAAGACTTTGAGATATCAAGGGCGGAGAATTAAGTTCTTATATCTAATCCCTAATTATCAAAATCCAGCTGGGGTATTACTGCCTGCAGATCGAAGGACTGAAATCCTTGATATTTGTCGCGCTGAAAAGATCTTTATCGTTGAAGATAATCCTTATGGCCTGCTTGGCTTTGATCGCCCATCACCAAATGCGATGCGGGCTGAAGATTCAGAAAATGTCATCTATCTTGGTTCGTTCTCTAAAACGATAGTTCCTGGTTTTCGAATCGGCTGGGCTTTGGTTCCGCAATCCTTGAAGGAAAAGCTAGTTATCGCATCAGAATCATCGATTCTCTGCCCATCAAACTTTTCTCAGATGGCTATCGCTAGCTATCTAGCCAATCAGCCTTGGCGCGAACAAATTGCCTCTTTCTGCGCACTTTATAAAGTTAGGCGAGATGCCATGCTCTCCGCACTCGATGCTTATTTCCCAAAGGCTGCAACATGGACAAAACCTGCCGGTGGTTTTTATGTCTGGGTCACCTTGCCACCTGAGATAGATACTAAAGCTATGGTCCCAAGGGCAATTGCAGCAAAGGTTGCCTACGTTCCAGGGACAGCTTTTTATGCTGATGGCTTTGGATCATGGTCACTACGTCTTTCTTATTGTTACCCAACTCCTGAAAGAATTACTCAAGGAGTTATGGCTTTAAGTAAAGTGGTGGAGCAAGAGATGTTAAGCCGCGGGATTACTAACTAATAACTCCCACAATCCTCTGTAAGTCTTGACCATCTGCATATTCAATAACAATCTTTCCACCAGTATTACTTCCAGCGATTGTGACCCTGGTATCTAGCGCATCTTCTAAACGCTCAACAAGCTCGGCATACTTTCCATCACTTGTTTTTGTTTTGCTTTTCTTGGATTTCTTCTGATCAGGGTTGCTAAGAGCAATTAGCTCTTCGATAGCTCTAACACTCAAGCCCTCGTTAACGATTTTATTTGCAAGTCGCTCCATCTCATCTGCTGAGTTAAGACCAAGAAGCGCTCTGGCATGACCTGCGCTGATAGTTCCGGCTGCTAATCGTTTCTGAACTGATGGTGGCAGATTCAAAAGCCTTAAAGTGTTAGTAATTACCGGGCGAGATTTTCCAAGTCGCTCTGCTAGTTCGTCATGAGTAAAACCAAAGTCACTAAGCATCTGGTTATATGCCGCAGCTTCTTCTAGTGAGTTTAAGTTGCTGCGATGAATATTTTCAACTAAAGCTTCGCGAAGTAATTCATTATCGCTAGTCTGACGAACAATCACTGGAATGTTTACTAAACCTGCAAGTTTGGCCGCCCGATAGCGTCGCTCTCCCATAATTAACTCATATTGATTATCACCGATCTTTCGCACAACTGGCGGCTGCAGGATTCCTATCTCTTTAATTGATGCAGCAAGTTCTTCAAGTGCTGCGTTATCAAAGACGGTTCTTGGTTGCCTTGGATTAGGTTTGATCCAAGTTAATGGAATCTCACTTCGCTCACCAACTGTCTCATTACTTCCAATGCGATTGATTGGAGTTGGAATAAGTGAATCAAGATTTCTTCCAAGGCCGCCTTTTTTACTACTCATCAACCAACACCCTTCTCGCTATTTGAATTAGATGAAAGGGCGCCACGTCTTGCAATCTCTCTTGCAACAAGGCCATAAGCTTCTGCGCCATTTGATGCTGGGTCATAAGTCATCACTGTTTGACCATATGAGGGGGCCTCTGAGATGCGAACTGCTCTTGGAATTGGAATATCAATTAGCTCAGCGCTGTAATGTTTTCTCACCTCTGCTGCAACATCATTAGCTAACCTTGTTCGGCCATCAAACATGGTAAGTAAAATAGTCGTTAGTTTTATATTTGGATTCAAGTGTTCTTGAATTAATGAAACTGTGTGAAGAAGTAGTGTTAAGCCCTCTAGTGAGTAGTACTCGCATTGAATTGGAATTAATAGCTCTTGCGCAGCAACTAGAGCATTAATTGTTAATAACCCTAAACTTGGTGGACAATCAATAATTACATAATCGAATCTCTCGCCTCTATTTGCTGCCTCAGTTAAGTAATTATTTAAAGACTTTTTTAATCTCACCTCTCTTGCAACCATTGGAACTAATTCCACTTCGGCATTTGCAAGAGATTGTGTTGCAGGAATTACTTCAAGGTTTGGATAGCCTGGAATTTTTAGCGCTGCAGATTGCATTGGTAGATCTTTAATAATTACTTCATACATCCCGCTAACTTCATCCCTTGAAATCCCAAAAGCGGTGCTGGCATTTCCTTGCGGATCTAGGTCGATTATTAGGGTTTTTAAGCCCCCCATGGCTAGGGCTGCCGCCACATTGACTGCGGAGGTGGTTTTGCCGACCCCGCCCTTCTGGTTGGCAACGGTAAAGATCCGAGTAGTTATCGGTTTAGCCATAGGCTCTCGGAAGCGCTTGGTTCCAATTACCTGCCTAGGGGCCGATGTTTCACGTGAATCACTCACGCCACCTAGTTAACCAGCCTTAACCGCCTCAATGATGCGTCCGGTCGGCAAGTCATCAAGATTTATCTCATGAAGTTGATGGGATTTGAACTTTTTGAGGTTAGTTGTGGCCATCTCTTGAGCTGCCGACTCGCCTTTGATGGCAAGAAGGGATCCCCCTGGCGCAATTAAGTGCCAGGTGCTCTCGATTAGACGAGGAAGGGGGGCAACCGCTCTTGCTATAACGAAGTTATAGCTGCCTTTTACTGATTCGGCCTTAGCTCTAATAACCTCAACGTTTTCTAGTTTTAGCGCCTCTATTACTTCATATAGAAATTCAACCCTTCTTTGGAGGGGTTCAATTAGGCTCACTTTGAGCTCAGGACGAGCTAGAGCGACCACAATTCCAGGTAGGCCAGCGCCCGAGCCAATATCTGCCACTTTAGCCCCGCTCATTGGAAGTAGAGTTACAACTGGAAGGCAGTTTTCAATGTGGCGTTGCCAGATCCGCTCCCCTTCAGCTGGGCCGATTAAGCCTCGCTCGATAGCGGTAGTTGCTAGGAGCTTTTCGAAAGCCAGGGCTTCTTCGAACTTATCTGGGAAATAGCGTTTAGCCCTAGTTTCACGTGAATCAATCAGGCTGGCATCACCACAACGCAACGATCTGGGTCTTCGCCCTCAGATTCGCTAGTTAGGCCGATTTTTTGAATGGTGTCATGGATGACTTTTCGCTCAAAGGCGTTCATCGGGGCAAGTTTTATTGGCTTGCCTTTTGATTTGACCTCATCTGCCGTCTCTTCAGCAAGTTTTGCAAGGGCGCTCTTTTTATCAGCTCTAAATCCATCGATATCAAGCATTAACCTGGAGCGCTCACCTGTTGCAGTTTGGACAGCTAGGCGAGTGAGCTCTTGAATAGCATCCAATACCTCTCCATCCCCGCCTACTAGGTGGGCAAGGTCGCCACCGTCAATAACTAGCGCTGCTCGCTCGTTTTCCACACTGATTTCAATATCGCCATCAAGATCTGCGATATCAAGTAAGCCTTCTAGGTAGTCAGCAGCGATGTCGCCCTCTTCTTCAAGGCTTGTCACTACAGTCTTCTCCTCGCTCATATCTTCTCCTTCGTCTTTTGCCCCGTTTTGAGGCTTTTAATGCTATTTGCGCCTTTTCTTCTTTTTCTTCTTTGGTTGCTCTCTCTGCCCTGTTGGTTTTGGCTCCTCTGTGGCAACTCCTCCGCCATTGTTTTCAACCTCTGGTTCCAGGCCTGACTTTTTCGCTTTCTTTGCTTGGAGCTCCTCCCAGGCTGGCGATCCTGGGGTTGGGTTTCTCTTAATCACATAGAACTGCTGACCCCAGGTCCAGAAATTTGTTGTCGACCAGTAGATCAAAACTCCGATTGGAAAATTAACTCCAGAGACAGCAAAAATAACCGGGAATAAATAAAGCATTATTTTCTGCTGCTGCAACATCATGTTGTTTGAGGAATCTAGTTTTGGCATTCCTTTAACCATCAACTGACGTTGAGTAGTAAATGTTGTTAACGACATTAGAAATATTAGAAATACTGTCACGATCTTTACTGTTGTATTAGATGAGCCCAGGAATGTCTGTGAGATCGGAGCTCCAAAGAATTCTGCCTTAGCCATCTGAGCTGCAATTTCGCTAGTTAAAACACCACGAGCTTGTGGTGGGTTCTTTCCAATTCCATTAAGCACTGTAAAGAGCGCAAAAAATATTGGAGCTTGAGCCAGAATTGGAAAACATGAAGCCATTGGGTTTGTCTTATGGGTTTTATATAACTTCATTAACTCTTCTGATTGCTTCTGGCGATCATCCTTATATTTCTGTTGGATCTTCTTCATCTCAGGAGCTAGGGCAGTTAGAGCTCGCTGAGATTTAATTTGCTTTACAAAGAGTGGAATCAGAATAGTTCTAATTAAAACAACTAGGCCCATAATGGAGAGAGTCCATGTGACTCCGCTTGCGCCGCCGAATACTGGTGAGAGAGCGCTATGGATTGCCACCATAACTCCAGAAACAACCCAATAAAGCGGATCCAAAATGCCCATTTAGCTCACCATGCTTTCTGTTTCTTTATTTGATAGTAAAAAAGGGCCTATTTTCAGCGTTTTTGGCGGGTAATCCACCCCACCATGGCTTAGTGGGTTACATCTAATAACTCTCCATACACCTAGAGCTAGACCGAAGATGTGGAAGCTTTTTATTGATTCAAATGTGTATTGAGAACAAGAAGGATAATACTTACACCTTGGCGCAAGTCCAGGGGCTATAAATCTCTGCCAAATTTTAATTATTAGAATAAATGGAAGCATAAGTAAGTTCAGTAATTTATTAATCATCTTCCCGCCTTTTCGTTTAACGCGGTAAATAATCTTGGAATCTCGTTATGAACATTCTGCTCAGGTTTGGTTGCTCTAATTACCACCATGGATTGTGGGGGAAGAATATGAAGACTACTCTTTGAAGCATGTCTTAACTGCCTTGTCACTCTATGGCGAATTACTGAGCCACCAATCGCTCTTGAAACAACAAAGCCAACTTTAGGAGAGATGAGATTTGGTTCTTTACTTAAATAACCAACCAAGCTCTTAGTTGTTGAACGAATTGGTGAACGAGTAACCCGCGCGAAGTCTTCGCGAGAAGTTAGGCGGTTAATGGCTGCTAGCACGCCGGTTATTACAGCTTAGGCGGATATACGAGCGCGACCCTTAGCGCGACGGGCAGAGAGAACTGCGCGTCCACCACGAGTTGCCATACGAGCGCGAAAACCATGCTTCTTCGCGCGCCGACGATTATTCGGCTGGAAAGTACGCTTCATCTTCTTCTCTCACTCCTTTAAAAACAGCTTTTAATGGAAGCTGTCGGGATTGATCAGGTCTTGAGGTAATCGCGTAGATGCGATTGGGGGCCACAAGAGCAGGGGGCAACGGTATCTGTTGACCTACCGATTTGGAAAACTGGGGATATCTTTTAGGGCATTTGGGGCCTTTAGGAAGATTTTGTGGATAACCACTTGCTTTTATTGGGATAAGGGCATACTTTCCGCCTCTATCCACAGGCACGAAGGTTTTTTAGCTCTTTTCCCCAGAGATTAAGCCTAAAGTCGAAGTATAGACCACAGCCTGTGGATAACTTTGTGGATATCTAGTGAGATGAGGGGTTATGCCGATTGCCGAACCTGGGGCCCTTGAAGCCAAGGAAATCGAGGCTGATCTTTTAAAGCTTTGGAAGGGAATTGTTGATTCTGTTGCTAAGGAGTCTCCACAAAATCGTGCCTTTCTCACCCTTACTAAACCTCTAGGTTTATTAAAGAGTGATGGGGGATCAAATCTCCTCCTTGCCGCCCCTAATGTTTTCGCAAAGGATGTTTTAGAGAGCCGTTTAAAGGTTCTATTAAACGATGCGCTATCTGCCAAGATGGGCGAGAAAATAAATATCGCAGTTACTGTTGATGAATCCTTAGATGCCGACCTATCTGTGGTTGAAGAGGTAGATACTGAAGTTGAATCCCCAAGGGCGGGAACTGGCCGCCAAGAAGTGAGGAGTAAAAGCTCTGATCAAACCCAATTAAACCCTAGATATATTTTTGAAACTTTTGTTATCGGCGCATCTAATCGTTTTGCCCATGCCGCAGCCGTTGCTGTCGCTGAAGCTCCTGCAAAGGCTTATAACCCGCTCTTTATTTATGGCGAGTCGGGTCTTGGAAAGACCCATTTATTACATGCAATTGGGGCTTATGCCAAAGAGTTATATGGTGGGGTTCGGGTTCGCTATGTCTCATCTGAAGAGTTTACAAATGATTTCATTAACTCAATTCGTGACGATAAATCCTCTAATTTTCAGCGTCGTTACCGCGATCTTGATGTTCTGCTTGTTGACGACATTCAATTTTTAGAAAATAAAGAGAGAACTCAAGAAGAGTTCTTCCATACTTTTAATACTTTATACAACGCTAATAAGCAGATTGTTATCTCAAGTGATCGCCCGCCAAAACAATTAACCACTTTGGAAGATCGTCTTCGCTCTAGATTTGAGTGGGGTTTAATAACCGATATTCAACCGCCAGAGCTTGAGACTCGTATCGCTATTTTAAGAAAGAAAGCTGCGCAAGATAAGTTAAATGCACCAGATGATGTTTTGGAATACATTGCTTCAAAAATTTCCACAAATATTCGCGAGTTAGAGGGAGCGTTAATTCGTGTTACTGCTTTTGCTTCTTTAAATCGCCAGCTAGTTGATATGAATTTAGCTGAGATAGTTCTTAAAGACTTAATTCCAGATGATTCAACACCTGAAATCACCGCTAGTTTGATCATGGCTCAAACGGCTGCTTATTTCAGTCTCACTTTAGATGATCTCTGTGGAACTTCTCGCTCTAGGGTTTTAGTAAACGCCCGCCAAATTGCTATGTATCTCTGCCGCGAGATGACTGAGCTATCCCTACCTAAAATTGGTCAGACTTTTGGCGGCCGCGACCACACAACCGTTATGCACGCAGATCGAAAAGTCCGCCACTTGATGGCTGAGCGCCGATCGATTTTTAACCAGGTTTCCGAGCTAACAAACCGGATAAAACTGCAGGCCAAAGCCTAATCTCTGAAATATCAGCGGTTGGGGATAACCTGTGGATATGTGTGGATAACCTGTTAGTAAAGGTGGGGCTTGAAAAGGCCTGATTTTTCCAAACGGATTGTTTTAAGAGTTACTCACAGTTTTTACACAAAGAAAGGGTGGTTTAAATGAAGGCAAATGCGGCTTTGAGCAGGGCTTTTATTTCTTTTCCACAATTAAACAGCTTGGCTACTACTACTAACTTTATAGATAAGAAAACTCGCATGAGAGAACTGCTCTTTGTAACAAGCTTTCAATTAAACCAACTATCTAAAACAAAGACGAAAGAGTTAGGCTGACGATTATGAAGTTCACGGTAGATAGCGCAGTTTTAACCGATAGCGTTAATTGGGTTTCAAGAAGCCTTTCAACCAGGCCAATAATGACCGCGCTTCTAGGAATTGTGATCGAAGCAGGAAGCGATATCACACTAAGCGCTTCAGATTTAGAGACCTCAGCTAAATCTTCTTTCGCTGCAGAGATAAAAGAAAAAGGAAGAGTATTGGTTCCAGGAAGATTATTAGCAGAAATCTCCAGAGCGCTACCAAACAAACCAGTTTCATTTAATCTAGACGGAAGCAGGGTTTTAGTAACAGCAGGAGCCGCCAAGTTCACCCTTCCAACACTTCCGATAAATGAATACCCAAACCTTCCAGTAATGCCTGACACCTCAGGAAGTATTGCTAGCGATTTATTTGCAACCGCTGTTAATCAAGTAGCAGTAGCGGCAGGACGAGATGACTCACTACCGACCTTAACCGGAATTCACGTCGATATTAATAAAGAAGTTATCACTTTTGCTGCAACCGATCGATATCGCTTAGCGGTTAGAGAGATTAGTTGGAGCCCGAACAACCCGGAGGAAACAACAACAGCCTTGTTAAGAGCAAGAACTTTGGCAGATGCAGCTAAAACAATTTCATCTAGCAAAAACATTTCATTCTCTGTAGCCCCTAACACCTCTAATGAGCGCTTAATTGGCTTTACAGTTGAGCAAAAATTAATGACTTCAAGGCAGTTAGATGGCGCCTTCCCTCCCTACCGCCACCTACTCCCTACTGAAAGTATTGCAACTGCAGTAATTGAAGTAGCGACACTTTTAGACTCTGTTCGTCGAGTGGCTTTAGTAACCGATAAAACTGTGCCGCTACGTTTAAAGTTTTCAGATAACTCACTTCACCTCGAAGCTGGCGCAGGAGATGAAGCAACAGCTACCGAAGAGCTTCAAATTTCATACACTGGAGAGGCGATAGATATCGCTTTTAATCCTACGTTTCTAACTGATGGTCTAAATGCTCTTGGAACAACCTATGTAAATATCGCATTTACCGGCTCTAATAAACCAGCGGTTCTATCAGGCAAAAGTAAATTAGATGGCGAAATAGATAGCTCTTACCGCTACCTACTAATGCCTATGCGCTACGCCTCTTAATTAACAAACGTTTAAAATGTTTGTTTCTCACCTATCTTTAAAAGATTTTCGCTCCTATGAAAACCTAGAGCTTTCCTTAAAAGCAGGACAAAATATTTTCATAGGAGAAAATGGTGAGGGTAAAACCAATATTATTGAAGCTTTAATGTACTTAGCCCTACTTTCATCACATCGAATATCTAGCGACCAACCTCTTATTAAACTAGGTAGCGAGCGCGCTTACATAAGAGCAAAAATTGAATCAGAGGAGAGAACCACTCTTGTTGAGTTAGAAATAAACAATGGCAATGCAAACCGAGCTAAAGTTAATCAAAACCCCGTAAGAAGCCAGAAAGAGTTGTTAGGTTTAGTAAAAAGCATTTGTTTCTCGCCAGAGGATCTAGATTTAGTTCGGGGTGATCCAAGTGAGCGAAGGTCTTTTCTAGATCAACTTCTAATCCAACAAAGCCCGCGCCTTGCAGGTGTAATAAGTGACTATGAAAGAGCTTTAAAGCAGCGCAATTCGCTTCTTAAAAGTCGAGCCCCCGAATCATCACTTCGCTCTTGGAGCGAGCATCTCGCTACTTTTGGCGGAGAGTTAATTGCTGGTCGAATTAAATTAATTAATCAAGTAGAACCTTTATTTCAAACAGCGTATAAAAACCTATCGGCTAAAAAACTTGCCAATTTAGGATATAAATCAAGCATTCCTAATCCCACCACAGATAAGGAAGTAAATAGAGAGTCAATACTAAAAGCAGTAGAGGAGGTCAGGTCACAAGAGATAGAACGCGGAATTTCATTAGTTGGGCCACACCGCGACGATCTCTTATTAAACTTAGGTGACCACCCAGTTAAAAGTTATGCCAGCCATGGAGAGTCTTGGTCAATTGCGCTAGCTCTTCGCTTAGCTAGCTATCAACTTTTTATTAACGAAGGAGCAAATCCAATATTAATATTAGATGATGTCTTTTCTGAACTTGATGAAGGTCGACGAGAGAAACTACTAAAGATTGCAGATAGTGCAAAGCAAACATTTATTACAGTTGCTGTCGAAAATGATCTACCTAAGGCAATTGATGGCTCGAAATTTAGAGTAGAGTTAGGTAAAGTGGTGGCTTTATGAAGCGCGATATCGCAAGAGAGTTCTATCGTTCTTATAGAAGTGGCTATAAGAAAAAGAAAGAGGTTGTTGAACAAGAGCGCAGCGCTACTGGCGAACCAGAAAAGATCTCAAACCTTATAAACGAACTAGTACAGAACAGAGAATGGCGACAAGGAATTGCTGAAGGAAACCTATTTAGTGATTGGGCGCAAATTGTTGGCAGCGAGGTTGCAGAACATGCCACACCAATTACTTTATTTGAAGGAAAATTAACGATTCAAACTTCATCAACTGCTTGGAGCACTCAACTTCGTTTAATACAGAGCGAGCTTTTAAAAACAATCCGCAAAAGCTCTCCTGGTGCTTTAGTTGACGAGCTAGTCATCATGGGTCCACACGCCCCTTCATGGAAGCGCGGCTTAAGAACGATCCGTGGGGCAAAAGGGGTTAGGGATACCTTTGGGTGATATTCAAGGTTCAATCGCCTTCTAAAAACGCGCCTAATCCACCAATAACGCCCTTTTTTGGCTATCTCTAGTTTGATTTACCAGTAGGATTTACCGGCACCTAGCCCAATAAAGAGGCGAGAACTGTCTCTGGCGGGGTCAAACTATTGATAGAAGAGGGGCTTAGTGTGGCTGATAAGAAGGTGGCGCGGGCCTATGACGCCAGCGCAATCACCGTTCTAGAAGGCCTAGAAGCTGTTCGTAAGCGCCCTGGAATGTATATCGGCTCAACAGGTGAGCGAGGCCTGCACCACTTAGTTTATGAAGTCGTTGATAACTCAGTAGATGAAGCCCTAGCCGGCTACTGCACCCATATCAGCGTTCTATTGCAAAAAGACGGTGGGGTTCGAGTAAACGATAACGGTCGCGGAATTCCAGTAGATATCCATCCAATTGAAAAGAAACCAGCGCTAGAAGTTGTTATGACAGTGCTTCACGCCGGAGGAAAGTTTGGCGATGGCGGCTACTCAGTATCTGGCGGCTTACATGGCGTCGGGATATCTGTTGTTAACGCTTTAAGTAGAGATCTAAGCGTTGTTGTTCAAAGAGAAGGTTTTATCTGGGAGCAGAGTTACAAATTAGGAGTTCCTAACTCTCCAGTTGAAAAAGGTGTTGCTACAAAAGAAACTGGAACTGAAGTTACCTTCTATCCCTCTGAGGAAATATTTGAAACTATAGATTTTTCATTTGAGATTTTATCAACCAGGTTTAGAGAGATGGCCTTTTTAAATAAAGGTTTAACCATCTCGCTGCGCGATGAACGAGCCGGACACGTTGATGAAAAAGGCGAACCGTTAGAAGTTAAATACTGCTACACAGGGGGGATTGTTGATTTCGTTAAACACCTAAACACCACAAAGGGCGTTGCCCATAAATCAATTATTGCCTTTGAAACAGAGGACCTTAAACATAAAATGTCTCTTGAGGTAGCAATGCAGTGGAATACCAGTTTTACCGAGTCGGTATATACCTTTGCTAACACCATCAATACTCAAGAAGGTGGAACACATGAAGAAGGTTTTCGAACTTCACTCACCTCACTAGTAAATAAGTTTGCTGAGGAGTGGGGCTATATAAAGAGAAAAGAAGATCGCCTAACCGGAGATGATATCCGCGAAGGGCTAACTGCAATCATCTCAATTAAAATCAGTGAGCCACAATTTGAAGGACAAACAAAGACAAAACTAGGAAACACCGAAGCTAAGTCATTCACCCAAAAATCTTTAAATGACGCAGTAGGCGCATGGTTTGAAAAGAATCCAAGTGAAGGCAAAGAGATTGTCAGAAAAGCTATTGATGCAGCAACTGCTCGAATTGCAGCAAGAAAAGCCAGAGATCTCTCTCGGAGTAGAAAAGGCCTACTTGAAGGTCGCGGTATGCCTGGAAAATTGGCGGATTGCCAATGGACTGAGCCTGAAAAGTGCGAGCTCTATATTGTTGAGGGAGATTCAGCAGGTGGTTCAACAAAAGGCGGAAGAGATTCTAGATATCAGGCAGTTCTTC
>Ga0194121_10004241_pt1 | contig 20965 bp, 21 predicted proteins | sample TA2MahCa50mmetaG_FD_148609 | JGI IMG/M metagenome (GOLD analysis project Ga0194121, IMG submission 148609) | Freshwater microbial communities from Lake Tanganyika, Tanzania - TA2015020 Mahale Deep Cast 50m | ecosystem: Environmental > Aquatic > Freshwater > Lake | place: Tanzania: Lake...
CGCTGTCCACCTCGGCCACCAGGCGCGCGCGCAGGATTCGCTCGGCCTCCGCCGCGGTTTCCGCACGCATGGCCTCCTGCACGGCGGCCGCGGCCACCGACGTGCGCACGCCCCGCACGATCAGCTTGACGCGCCCAACGGCGAGCGGGCTCACGCTCAGCTGGCGAATCCCGAGGCCGATCAACGCAAACGCCATGATCGGCTCGGACGCCATTTCGCCGCACACGCCCACGCCGATCCCACGGGCGGCGGCGACGGACTGCGTCATCTCGATAAGCCGAAGCACGGCCGGGTGCAGCGGCGTGTACCGTGACGCCAGCGTCGCGTTCCCGCGGTCAACGGCCAGCGTGTATTGCACCAGGTCGTTCGTCCCGATCGAAAAGAACGCCACGTGCCCGGCCAATGAATCCGCGAGCACCGCAGCCGCGGGCGTCTCGACCATGATGCCGATCGGCACGTCCGCGCGATGCGGCACCCCGCGGGCGGCCAACTCGCTCGCACTCTCCGCGATCAATGCCTTGGCCTGGCGCACCTCGTCGAGTGTCACAACCAGCGGAAGGTTGATGCGAACGTCGCCGAGCGCCGCGGCGCGAAGCAGTGCCCGCAGCTGGGTCTTGAACAACTCCGGTTGGTCGAGGCACATCCGGATCGCGCGCCAACCGAGGAACGGATTCGGTTCCTGCGGCCAGCCGCCGACCGGAAGTTTGTCGCCGCCGACGTCGAACGTCCGGATGACCACCGGCTTGCCCGCAAATGCGCGCACCACGTTCGCATACGCCTCATACTGCTCGTCCTCGTCCGGCATGGCCGTGCGCCCCACCACCAGGAACTCCGTCCGCATCAGGCCTACGCCCTCGGCCCCGCTCTCCGATGCCAGCGCGGCTTCGTCCGGAAGGTCCACGTTGGCCAGGATTTCGACGCGGGCGCCGTCCCGGCTGACGGCGTCGGTCGTGGCGACGCGGCGGAGCTGCTCGCCCTCCAGCGCCTCGCGCTGTCCGCGAAGCCGTGCGTCCGCCAGTTCAGCTTCGGTCGGCCGCGTCAGGATCGTCCCGGCCGTCCCGTCGAGGATCACCTGCTGACCGGCCTTGAGGCGCGTGGTGGCATCGAGGAGGCCCACGACCGCGGGCAGCCCGAGGGAGCGCGCGAGGATCGCAACGTGCGACGTGCGGGTGCCGGCGTCGGTCGCGATCGCCGCGATCGCCGACCGATCGAGCTGCAGGGTCAGGCTCGGCGTCAGGTCATGCGTGACCAGGATCGCGTTCGTGCCGCGCGGCAGGTCAACCGGGTCGTGATCCTCAAGCCCGAGGAGGAGCGAGAGGACGCGGATGTGCACGTCCACGAGGTCGCTCACGCGCTCACGCAGCATGGCGTGCGGAGACCGCGCAAAATGCTCGCGCCACTCCAGCATCACCACGTCGAAGGCGCGCTCGGCGCTGAAATGCTGCTCGATCACCGACGTCACACGACCGATCAGTTCGGGATCCTCGAGGATGTCCACCTGGACCTCGAAGATCCGGGCCTCGGCTTCGCCGGCATTGCGCACCGCCCGCTCCCGCACGGCACGCAGCCGTTCGGCGGCCCGGGCGAATGCAATGCGCAGTCGCTCGAGTTCGCGGTCCACGTCCGCAGGGTCGATCGCCGTGGCGGGTACTTCCGGGACTTCCCATCGCAGCAGGTGCACCGGTCCAACCACGATCCCCGGTGACGCGGAAATGCCTTTCAGGATCGCCGGCATGTCAGTCCTCCGCGAAACGAGACGCGAACAACGCGGCCAGCGCGTCAACGGCCGCCTCGGCATCGCCGCCGTCGGCCTTCACGCGCACCGTGGACCCGCAGGGCGCGGCAAGCATCATCACGCCCATGATGCTCTTCGCGTTTGCATCCAGCCCCTCGTGGGAGATCGTGATCGCGGACGTGAACTTCGCCGCCGTCTTGACGATCTCCGACGACGGACGCGCGTGGATCCCCGCGCGGTTGACCACCGGGATGTCGCGTTCGACGATCATCCGAGCAACACTCCCGCGAGCATGAAGGCGCCCAGCAGCCACATCGCGGCGCGCCAGCCCGCGAGCCGGCCGTGCAGTTCGTGCAGCGCGACACCGCCCGCGAGCGCGAGCGCCGCGATAACCGCGACGCCGACGGGCGCCGCACCGGTCGCGCGCGCCATGACGAGCGGCAGCGCAAAGCCCGCGACACCGACCGACGCCAGCGCGATGCGATCCGGCCAGGTCCGGAACAACGGAAGCCCGATCACGGCGGCCACGCCGAGCCCGGCACGCCAGCCGGCGATGAGCCCCCAGAACCGCAGGGCCAGATGGCCCGCGTTGTACAGGCCGAGAAACGTGAGCACGGCGATGGCCGGGGACGCGCCCAGGCCGAAGGCCGCGAGCGCCACCAGGGCGCAACACGGCAGCCAGGACACCCAGACCAACCGATCCCCGCTTGCGCCGAGTGGGCCACAGCATGCCGTGCGGAATCGCTCGATCTGCTCCGGCGGCACGCCATCGGCCTCGGCCCGGGCAAGCGCGCCAACCGCAATGGACGTGAGGTATGGATGTGCGTTGAAATAGCGTGACTGCCGTGCGAGCGCTGCACGGTACGCCTCGCCACCGCGGCCACCCGGAAGTCGCCGCAGCGCCGGCTCGATCGCAAACGCGATGCCGTTGCCGATCATGGACTCGTAGTTGTATGACGCCTGCACGGTCAGGAGTCGGAGCAGCATCCGCGCGCGCGTCGCGAACGGCAGCGTCGCAGGTCCGGCATCGAGCGTCGGCGCGGTCATCCGGTCACCACGAGCAGCGCGCCCGCGAGGGCCGCGCCGGCGGTTGCGATGGCGATCGCGCGGGTCGTCCCACCGGACATCCGAAGCAGCGCGGCGACGCCAACGGCCGCCGCCACGCACACCGGCACGGCGACGGAAGGCCCGTATGGCATCCGCCAGTCCCGCAGGATCGGGATCGCGATCACGCCGACCCCGGCCATCGCGAGGACCATCACGCCGATCCCGCGCGCGACATCGGACGCAATCCCGAACGCGTGCACGCGCGACACGGCCCTCGCCGAGCCCGCAGCAACATGGTCGCGCAGCGACGCCGCCGCCGCCGCGACCACGCGGCGATGCAGCACCATGGAAGCGGATCCCAACGCGGCGGTCAACAAGCCGGCGAAGAGCGCGACCGCCAGCGCACCGGGACGCTCGGCGCCGCCCAACGCGACGACGGTCCCCGCCGTGACGCCGGCACTCCCCCACTCCGGATAGCGACTGGCACCGAACGGCATCGTCTCGAGGGCGATGAGTTCGAGCACCGCGCCGGCAACGAGGCCATCGAGCGGACGCCCCAACAGCGCGCCGGCGAACGTGGCGGAGCAAAGGGGGCGCGCGATCATCACTTGACCCACGCTCACCGTGTCGAGCGCGCAAAACGCACCGAGCAGCACGATCAGGGCGATCTCGACGGGCGACATGCCGCTCACACCCCGCCGGCCGCGACCAGGTCTCCCAACGGCACGGGTGTACTGCCGGGCAGGTCCTGGGCGATGACGGCGACTCCACTCGCGGCGAGCGCCCCGAGGTTCGCGATGTCCTCGGTGGAGAGAAACACGTACGGCAAGGACGGCGCGCGGCCGGGCTGGTGGTGCAGCCCGCCGATCGTCACGGTCCGGATCCCGGGCACCGCCTCAACGAGGCGGCGCATGGTGTCCACGTTTGTCGTCAGCACCATGCCTGCGCCCAGGTGCCGGTCCAGCGGCTGCGGATGGGCCGCAAACGACGCGACGGACTCGACATCGAGCGTCATGCCGGGCGGCGTGGCCATCCGGTACAGGTCCGCCTCCCACGCATTCTCGACCATCGCATCGTCAACGATCACCAGGTGGGTCAGGCCCAGCGGCTGCCCCCAGCCGATCACCACCTGGCCGTGGACGAGCCTATCGTCAATGCGGAACTGCTCAATCGCCACGCGCGGGTCCCGTCGCCTCGAAGACCGTCAGCGACTCACGGCCGCGGCCGGCGGCTCGTACCGCGTCCGCGTTCGCGCCGGCTTCCCCCATGACAAAGTCGAGGACGGCCGCCGCCGACGCGCCGACGACAACGGTGACACCCCCGCGGGCGCGCGCCAACCGTCGGGCGGCCATCGTGCAGCTGCCCGCCGGAAGGTCGGTAAACACCACATGCGCGCCCAGCTCGTCCAGGGCCCGCCCGATCGCGGCCTCGATCCCGGCGGCGTCGCACCCTTCGTTCGTCACCGCGCGCAGCGCGCCCGAGCGTCCGGAGATGTGACCCACCGCGCTGACGATGCCGTCGGCGAACGAGCCATGCCCCGCCACCACGGCACGGGCGGCCGGCGCGTCACTCATCGTCATCCTGCAGGTAGCGGCCAAGATTCGCCGATGCCTGGCGCATGCGCGCCTTGAGGCGTTCGTTGAACGCCTCCGCCACGTTCACGCCACTGTACTTCAGCAGGTGATTCATCGCGATCACCTCGGAAATGACCGTGATGTTCTTCCCGGGATTGAGCGGGACGGTGACCAGCGGCAGTTCCACGTCGAGGATCGTCGTGACCTGGCCGTCGAGCCCCGTCCGGTCCAGGTCCTTCATCACGTCCCAGGGCTCGAGGTTGACGACCACCTCGATCCGCTTCTGCTGGCGCACCGCGCGGATGCCGAAGATCCGCGAGACGTCAATGATGCCGACGCCCCGAATCTCCATGTGGTGGTGCGCGTGGTCGTGCGCGCGCCCGATCACCACGTCGGTCCCGCGCCGGCGGCAGATCACCAGGTCGTCCGCCACCAGCCGGTGCCCGCGCTCGACGAGGTCGAGCACGCACTCCGATTTCCCGATCCCGCTCGAGCCGGTGAACAGCAACCCGACGCCGAACACGTCGGCAAGCGAGCCGTGCAGCGTCGCCGTGGGCGCGAAGGCCGCCTCGAGGAACGGGATGATGACGCGGTAGAACTCCTGCGTCTTGAGCTTCGAGCGGAGGATCGCGACCCCCGCGGACTTCGCCTCGTCCTCGAGCCCCGGCGGAAGCGTCAGCCCCTTGGTGATCATGATGCACGGGAACGGATACGCGAGGAACTGCCGCATGTTGCGGATGCGGGTCTCTTCCGGCAGCGAGTTCAGGTAGCTGATTTCCGTCTCGCCCAGCACCTGGATTCGCGCGTGCACGAACCGGCCGACATACCCGGAGAGCACGAGCCCCGGTCCGGACGCATCCACGGACGTGATTTCGCGCTCGAGTCCGGCCGGGTTGCCCAGGAGCTCGAGCTTGAGCGCATCCTTGGCGCGTTCGTACAACTGAGCGACGAGAAGCTTGGTCACCGGGGGCTCCGCAGGGGCGTCATCGCCGCAATTTCGCTTCTCGAACCACTTCTTGCAGGTGCGCCTCGGTCTGCGCCGCAGCGCTATCCCACGAAAAGCCCTCGGCAAAGCGCCGAGCCGCGGCGCCCATGGTCGCCACGCGCGCGGGGTCGGAGGCGAGGGTCGTCATGGCCGATGCGAGTTGCGGGACATCGCCGTGCGGCACGACGAAGCCCGTCTCGCCGTGGCGTGCCGACTCACGCAGTCCTGGGGAGTCGGAGACGATCACCGGGGTGCCGCACGCTGCCGCCTCGACGTTGGTGAGGCCCCACCCTTCCTTTGGCGACGCCAGCAAGATGGCCCAAGCGCGCCGAAGCAGCTGGAACTTGTCCGACTCCGGGACGAACCCGAGAAACCGGACATGGTCCGCGACCCCAAGCGCCTTGGCCAAGCGCTCCAGCGCCGGACGAAAGTCACCCGCTCCTGCGATCTCGAGGCGCGCGTCCGGGAGCCGCGCGTGCGCGAACGCCCGGATGACGAGATCCACGCCCTTGTACTTCTTGAGCCGCCCGATGTACGCGAAGGTCGGCGACGCCGCGCGCGCGGCCGGGTCCGGCGTGAAGCGGTCGGCGCGCACACCGGGAAAGATCACGCGGACGTGGTCGCGCGCGATCCCGCGCGCGGCGAGGTCATCGGCGGTGCTCGCCGAGATCGCCTGAAACGGCACGTCGCGGTACGCAAACGGGAGGGGGCGTTCCGAAGCCCACACGGCCATCGCCAACGGCCAGGGGAGTTCCTGGAACACCGTCCCGCCGAACAAGTGCGGGACGCAGGCCACCAGCGGGGCGCGCAGGCCCCACGCCGGCAGGTACAGCGGCGCCTTGTTGATGTCCTCCACGACCACGTCGAACGGCGCATCGCGAAACTCGCGGCGCCAGACGCCGAAGACCTTGAGCGCGAACGTGTGGCGCGTCCCGACGCGGCGCACGTTCACGCCGTTGAGCACGGCGTGGCTCGCTGCCCCTGGCCAGCCGCCGCAGAGCAGCGTGACGTCGTGTCCCCGGGCGGCGAGTCGCTCGAAGATCTCGTGCAGGTGAATCTCGGCGCCGCCAGCCTGGGGGTTTTCGCGATCCTGCCAGTTGACGACGAGGACCCTCACGCGAGCGCCCCAACGCGCCGCGCATGCGCGTCGAGCACACCGTTCACGAACGTCGCGGCGCGCGCCGTGCCGTAGCGTTCGGCGAGCCGCACGTATTCCTGGATCACGACCTTGGGCGGTGTCGTCGCCTGGGCGAACTCCGCCGCCGCGAGGCGGAGCACACAGCGCTCGATCGCGCCGAGGCGCTCGAGCCGCCAGTGGTTCGTCACCTCCGAGAGCCCCTGGTCCACCTCGGCAAGCGACGCCGCAAGCCAGAGCAGCAGGCGATCGGCAAACTCCCGTTCGCCGACCGGCACCGTGAGGTCATCCCACACCTGCCGCGCCATCGGCATGAGCGCGCCGTCGCCGCCGCGGACATCCCACGCGTACAGCGCCTGCAGCGCGCGCGACCGGCCGCGCGACTCAATCCGCGGCATCGCTGCCCTCGGCGTCGTCGTCGCTACCGTCGCTCTCGCGCACACCGGAATCGAGTCGCGCGAACACGTCGGCCATCTCGAGTGCGGCGAGCGCCGCGTCCCACCCCTTGTTGCCGTGCGCACCGCCGGCGCGCGCTTCCGCCTGCGCATCCGTGTCGGTGGTCAACAGGCCAAATCCGATCGGCGTCTGGTACTCGCGCTGGAGGTGGCCGAGCCCGCGGGCGGCCTCACCAGCCACGTAGTCGAAGTGCGGCGTCTCGCCCCGGATCACCGCGCCGACCGCAACCAGCGCGTCGTACCGCCCGTGCGCCAGCAGGTGCTGCGCCGCCGCGGGAAGCTCCCACGCCCCCGGCACGCGCACGACATCAATGTCCTCGAAGCGCGTGCCGTGCCGCACGAGGCACTCCACGGCGCCGTCGAGCAGACGCTCCGTGACCTCCTCGTTGAAGCGGCTCGCCACGATGGCGATCCGGCGCCCCGCGCCGGTCGCTGTCCCCTGGAACTCCGCCATCAGAGCGCCCTGAGGTGGCCGAGCTTCCGGCGCTTCGTCTCGATGTACTCCGCGTTCTCGTTGGACTCCGGCGCGACCAGTGGCACCCGATCGTGCACGTGCAGGCCGTAGCCGTCGAGGCCGACCAGCTTGCGCGGGTTGTTCGTCAGCGGACGGATCCCGGTCAGCCCAAGGTCGAGCAGGATCTGCGCGCCGATGCCGTAGTTGCGGAGGTCCGGCGCAAATCCAAGCCGCTCATTTGCCTCGACGGTATCCGCACCGGCGTCCTGCAGTTCGTACGCCTTCAGCTTGTTCAGCAGGCCGATGCCGCGTCCTTCCTGGTCGAGATAGACCACGACGCCGCGTCCCTCCGTCGCAATGCGCTGCATCGCGGAATGCAGCTGCCATCCGCAATCGCATCGCGCGGAGTGGAAGACATCGCCCGTGAGGCATTTCGAGTGCATGCGGGCCAGGACATCGTCGTGCCCGGCGACGTCGCCGAACACGAGCGCGACATGCTCATGCTGGTCCACGTCGTTCCGGTACCCGATGATCTTGAACTCCCCGAACTCGGTCGGGAGTCGCGCCTCCGCGACGCGATGCACCAGCCGCTCGGTGCGCAGGCGGTGCGCCACGAGCTGCGCGACGGTGACGAACGTGAGGCCGTGCGCCGTCGCAAACGCCTCGAGCTGGGGCCGCTTCGCCGTCGTGCCGTCATCGTTGAGGATCTCACAGATCACGCCGGCCGGCTGCAAGCCGGCCAGCCGCATGAAGTCCACCGCAGCTTCCGTGTGGCCGACCCGCTGCAGGACGCCGCCCTCACGCGCGCGCAGCGGATGCACGTGGCCAGGACGGCGCAGGTCGGCCGGTTGGGCCTGCGGGTGTGCCGCCGCCAGGATGGTCGCGGCCTGGTCCGATGCGCTGATGCCCGTGGTCACACCGAACCGAGGCGCCGCGTCCACCGTCACGGTGTAGGCCGTGCGCATCGCTTCCGTGTTCTCGACGCCCATCATCGGCAAGTCGAGTTGCGTGACCTTCTCCGGCGAGAGCGCCAGACAGATCATGCCCTTCGCCCGCATCAGGAAGTTCACCTTGTCCGCCGTGACAAACTCCGCCGCGAGGATCAGGTCGCCTTCGTTCTCGCGATCCTCATCGTCGGCCACGACGATGAACTTGCCCGCGCGGAGGTCGGCGACCGCCTGGTCTATGGTGCCAAAAGGCATATGCGTGTTCAGTGTTGGGTCAGGCCTGAGGCGCCATCATCGCGGCGCCCAGGCGCTGCACGTACTTGCCGATCACATCGGCCTCGACGTGCACATGGTCGCCCGCGCGCAGCGCGCCGAGCGTGGTATGCGAACGGGTGAACTCCACCAGCGAAACCTGGACGCCGCCGAGCGGCGGCAGCGCATTCACCGTCAGGCTCACGCCGTCAACGGTCAGCGAGCCGTGCGGAACCATGAGCACGGCGAGGTCCTCGGGGATCGTGACCGTGACGAGCAAGGCATCGCCGTCATGCTCGACCGCCGCGACGGTACCGACGCCGTCAACATGGCCAAGCACGAAATGCCCGCCGAGTCGGTCCGAGGCGCGCAGCGCCCGCTCGAGATTGACGCGGCGCCCCGCAAGCCAGGTCCCGATCGTCGTGCGGCCCACGGTCGTGCCGACCGCCGCAGCGGTGAACCATCCGTCGCCGCTGTCGCGAACCGTCAGGCACGCGCCATTGACGGCGACCGACTCGCCGGCTGCAAGGTCCGAATACGCGCAGCGAACCCTCAGCTCGCGACCTGCGGGCGTGTTCGCAACGGATTCGATTGTGCCTACATCGCTCACGAGGCCTGTGAACATCAAGCTCGCCGGGTGGTCGGGTCGTACACGGTCATGACATCTCGGCCAAGGCGGCGTTGTTCGACCAACCGGAACTTCTCAAGCAGCGATGGATCGTCGAAGGCAGCGACCGCCCCGCGCCCGAGGCGTCGAGGAGATCGAAAGATAACGATTCGATCCACGGCCCGGGCCCTGAGGAATGCCGCCGCGAGGGTCGGGCCACCCTCAACCAGCAGCGACGTAACTCCCTGTCGCGCAAGCGCTTGCAGGCCGGCGCTCAACGACCTCGCCCGGACCAGTTCCACCCCGGCATTGAACAGTTCCAGCTCCCGGTCTGGACTCGGTGTTTGGGCCATGACGACAGTGGGTGCCTTCCGGGCGCCGCGGACAAGGGGGCTGCGCAGCGGAATGCGCGCCGTGCGGTCAAACACGATCCGCACCGGCGGGATCCGCGGCTTCCGCACCAGGCGGACGGTAAGCCGCGGCGAATCAGCAAGCGCCGTTCCGATCCCCACGGCGACGGCGTCGTGCTGCGCGCGCATCCGGTGGACTTCACGGTTCGCCGGGGCGCCGGTGATCGCGGTCCTGACGCCGCTGCCGTTCCGCCGGCGCGCCACGGAGCCGTCGGCGGAAACGGCCAGCTTGAGTGTCACGAACGGCCGGCGTGCGGCCCGTCCACCACGCATCGCGAAGAAGAAGGCGGCGTTCAGTTCCTCGGCCTCGGCACGCTCGAGGCCAAATCGCACGCGAATGCCCGCCCGACGCAACACCGCCGCACCGCCCTTGGCCCGCGGGTTCGGATCGCGCGTGGCGCAGACCACTTCACGGATGCCGGCGCCGATGATGGCGTCGGTGCACGGCGGCGTCTTGCCCCAGTGCGAACAGGGTTCGAGCGTGACGTACAGCGACGCCCCGTCCGCCCGCTTGCCCGCCTTCCGCAGCGCCTCGACCTCGGCATGATCGCCGCCGAACCGGCGGTGCGCGCCCTCCCCCACCACGCGACCGCCGCGAACGACGACGGCGCCGACCATCGGGTTCGGCGCCGTCTGTCCCCACCCGCGGCGGGCCAGCGAGAGCGCGCGCTGCATCCACGCGCGCTCTCGCCGGGTCACCGCCGACCGCGCATCAGAACGAGATGCGGACGCCAAGTGAACCGTACGACCGCGAATCGCTCGCCTTCTTGTCGAACGTGTTGAACGGCGTCGCGAGACTCCCGCCACTCACCTGGCCGTACTCGCCGACGATCTTGAGCAGGAACAGGTTCAGGCTCGCACCGACGAACATGTTGTTGCGCGTCATGTTCATGGACGCGGCGCCGGTGGCGCTCGCGCCGCTCACGGTCGCCGAGATGTTCGCCGTGGATTCGTACGTGTCCCGCCCGATGCCGGCCTGCACCCCGAACAGCAGCAGGCTCTTCGCCGCGGTCAGGCGGATGGCCGTCGTCTTCACCGAGAAACTGTTCAGGCCGAAGCTGCCGCTGGCGGTCCCCACACTCCCTGCCTGGGCCGTCGCGCTCCCGGTGAGGTTCACCGTGGGCAAATCGCGCTTCAGGTAGCTGATCGAGATCCCCGGGGCGGCAAGGTTCTCCTCGATGATCCCGATACGCGCCCCGAACCCCAGCTTCAGGTTCCCGTCCGTTGCGCGAACGGAGAAGTCGCTCCCCTCACCTTCGATGTCCGGCACGTACAGCGCGCTGACCAGCGCGTCCACGGCACCGACGTGCGTCACGCCAAGGTTGATGCCCTTGAAGATGCCGATCGACCCGTCCACGCCGACGCCGGGGACGATCTGCGACTCGGTCGTGTACGACTGGGGGGTGCCGTTGGTGTTGAAGCCCTTGTCCCCGATGTTCGGGAACGCGCCGTTGAGCACGGCGGTTGCCCGCACGCTCACGGCCACGTGTCCAAGCCCGCCGAGCGCACCACCCTGGCCCAGCGTACTGTTGCCGCCGGCGATCGCCGTCGAGAGCTGAGGCGTCATGTAGTTCACGAGGTCCACCGAGGCGTAGCACGCCTGCCTCGCCGCGAGCGGCGCCGAGGCGCACTGCGCGGCCCCCTCGGTGGCGGCAGCCGAAACCAGCAGGATTCCAACGAGTATCCGACGTGTCATCGTGTCTTGCTCCGTTACCGTGAGGGTTGGACCAGCGCGGGGCTCAATCGAGCACGACGCGCCCACTGCCCTTCACCAGCTCGCCAATCTTCCACGCCGGAACACCCGCGGCCTGTGCGCTGGCGCACACCGCGTCGGCGTCGGCCCCTGATACGGCAACAATCATGCCCACACCCATGTTGAAGGCGCGGAACATCTCGGCGTCCGGCACCGAACCCGCCTCTTGCAAGACGCGGAAGACCCCCGGTAAGTCCCATGTTGAGCGGTGCACGATGGCATCGATCGCTCCGGGCAAAGCCCGGTCAAGGTTGCCGGGAATCCCGCCGCCCGTGATGTGCGCCATGGCGTGAATCCTGCCCAGCACTGGGCGGAGCGCCCCGAGGTACGAACAGTGCACGGCCAGCATCACGTCCGCCACCGTCGCCCCGGCCGCACCCGGAAACGGATCGTGCGGGCCGAGCTTCAGCCGGTCGGAGAGGATCGCCCGCGCCAGCGAGTAGCCGTTCGTGTGCAGGCCTGAGCTGGCGAGTGCCACAAGCGTGTCCCCGACCCTCGCGCCTTCGCGGGAGATCACCTGGTCTTCTTCCACAACGCCGACGATGAAACCGGCGAGATCGTAGTCCGGCGGCGTGTACACACCTGGCATCTCAGCGGTCTCGCCGCCGGCAAGCGCACACCCGTTCTCCCGGCAACCGGCCGCCACGCCGCGCACCACAGCCTCGACCACTTCCGGCAAGAGCTTCCCGAAGGCGACGTAGTCGAGGAAGAAGAGCGGAGTCGCGCCCTGGACGAGGATGTCGTTCACGCAGTGGTTGACCAGGTCGTGGCCCACGGTGTCGTTGCGACCCGATTCGATCGCCAGCTTCACCTTCGTGCCGACGCCGTCCGCGCTCGACACCAGCAGCGGCGCCCGCATCCCGCCCGGCAACTTGAAGAGCCCGCCGAACCCGCCGAACGCGCCGCGCGACCCGGCCGTGAAGGTGCTCTCGACGAGCGCCTTGATGCGGTGCTTGCTGTCATCAGCGGCCGCGATATCGACGCCGGCCGACGCGTAAGACAGCGGGGCGCGGTTCGTCATGCGACCGTCGCGTCGAAGGTCACGAGCCGGTGGAACTCCGCCATGCGTGCGGCGATGTCGTTGGGTGTGATCTCGAGCAGGCGCTTCACCGAGAACCCTTCGACCACGAACGACCCCATGACCGAACCCATCACCACCGCGCGTCGCATGTTCGCCTCGCTCAGGTCGTCGGTTTGCGCGAGGTAGCCCATGAACCCACCGGCGAAGGAATCCCCGGCGCCGGTCGGATCGAACACCGATTCGAGCGGGTACGCCGGCGCGAAGAACACGCGATCCGCGTGAAACATGAAGGCGCCGTGCTCGCCCTTCTTGATGATGACGGTGCGCGGGCCGTGCGCCAGGATCCAGCGCGCCGCCTTGACCAGGTTGGCCTCTTCGGTCAGCTGCCGGGCCTCGGCATCGTTGAGCGTGATCAGGTCCACGCGCTTGAGCAACGCGAGCAGGTCCGGACGGCGGCTCTCGATCCAGAAGTTCATCGTGTCGCAGCCGACGAGCGCCGGCTTCTCCACCTGGTCGAGCACGTCGAGCTGCAGCCGGGGATCGATGTTCCCCAGGAACACGTACTTCGCCCGCCGAAACTGGGCTGGGATCTTCGGTCGAAAATGCGAAAACACGCCGAGGCGGGTCTCGAGCGTCTCGGCGGTGTTCAGGTCGTGGCGGTAGCGCCCCCGCCAGCGGAACGACTCGCCCTCGGCGCGCTCCACCCCGGCGAGATCCACGCCGCGCGATGCGAGTACCTGCAGCTGATCCACCGGGTAGTCCGATCCGACCACGCCGACCAGCTGGACGCGCGTGTGGTGCGACGCGCTGGCCGAGAAATAGGTGCCCGAGCCGCCGAGCGCGTCGTCGGCACGGCCGAATGGGGTCTCAACCGAATCGAGCGCGACCGATCCGACAACCAACACGGGGTGACTCACATACGCTCCGGGGCGGAGATGCCGAGGACCGCGAGGCCGTTCGCCAGCACGATGCGCGCGGCCTTCGCGAGCGCAAGTCGGGCCTGCGTGACCTCCGGGGCCTCGCCGAGCACATGATGCTTGTGGTACCACAGGTGGACCAGGCGCGCGGTTTCCAGCAACCACGTCGCGACGCGATGTGGTTCGAGTGCGTCCGCCGCCCCCTTCACGAGCGCGGGCCAGTCGAGCAGCGTCTTCACGAGCTCGCGCTCCTCCGGCTCCGAGAGACGGGCCCAATCCACGCCGGCCCCCGTGACCGCCGCCGCATCCACCTCGCCGACGCGAAAGATGCCGCAGAGCCGGGCGTGCGCCATCTGGATGTAGTACACCGGGTTCTCGTCGCTCTGCTTGCGCGCGAGGTCCACGTCGAACACGAGTTGGCTCTCGCCCTTGCGCATGAGGAAGAAGTACCGGACGGCGTCGCGCCCGACCTCGTCCACGAGGTCGCGCACCGTGACATAGCTGCCGGCACGCTTGGAGATCTTCATCTCTTCACCGGCGCGCATCACGGTCACCATCTGGTGCAGCACGTATTCGGGATAGCCCTTGGGGATGCCGATCTCGAGCGCCTGGAGGCCCGCGCGCACGCGGGTCACGGTGCTGTGGTGGTCGGCGCCCTGCACATCAATGGCGCGCGCAAAGCCACGCTCCCACTTCGTGACGTGATACGCCACGTCCGGGACGAAGTACGTCGGCTCGCCGCCCTTCTCGGCGCTCCGCTTCATCACGCGGTCCTTGTCGTCGCCGAACGTCGTCGTGCGCAGCCAGATCGCGCCGTCCTGCTCGAACGCATGGCCCGTCTTCATCAGCGCGGAGATCGTGCCGTCCACGCGCTGCTCGCCGTACAGCGATGACTCGAGGTAGTACACGTCGAATCGCACGCCGAAGGCCTTGAGGTCGGTGTCCTGCTCGCCGCGAAGATACGCTACCGCATGGCGACGGACCGCGTCGCGCAGCGCGGCATCGTCCTCCCACTCCGTCGCCAGCATCTGTCGCACCGCACCGGACGTGGTCGCCCGGTCCGCCGCGATGCGCTCGATCGCGTAGGTGGCGACGTCGCGCACGTACTCGCCGTGGTAGTGATCGTCGCCGAGCGCGGAATCAATGGCACGCGCGCGCACGCTGTCGCGCAGTCGTTCAATCTGGCCGCCGCCGTCGTTGTAGTAGAACTCGCGCGTGACCGTCCAGCCGGTGTACACAAGCAGCGAGGAGATCGCATCACCGAGCGCGGCCTGACGGCCATGACCGACATGCAGCGGGCCGGTCGGATTCGCCGACACAAACTCGACGTTGACCGCACGCCCCGCGCCGTCTTGGGTGCGCCCGTATTGCTCGCCGAGCTGCAGCACCGTCGCAAGGCCGGCGGCCAGGTCGCCCGCGGCGAGCCGGAAGTTGATGAACCCGGGGCCCGCGACCGACGCGTCGGCGACACCGGCGGCGCCCTTGTCGAGTGCGTCCACCAGCGCGCGCGCAATGTCGGCCGGCTTCTTCCCGAGCGGGCGCGCCAGCGCCATGGCCGCATTCGTGGCCCAATCGCCGTGCGTAGGGTCGCGCGGACGCTCGATGACCGGCGCGAAATCGGCGGGCGCACCAAGGGAGCGCGCCGCCGTCACGACCGCGGCACGAAGCCTATCCGTCGCGTTCACGCGCCGGTGCCGGAACCGGCCGAACCGCCGGAGCTTGACGAACCCGACGACCCCGACGAACCCGACGCACTCGAGGCTCCGCCGGCTGGCGCCGGTTTTGCGCCGGAGTCACCGGCCGCCGGCTTGGCGGGCGCGGCATCGGACGCGGCAGCCGCCTTTCCGTCCCCGCCACTCGCCGACTTACTCGCCGCGGCGCGCTGGTCCTTCTTGCCGTCCTTGCCGTAATCCGTGCTGTAGAAGCCCGGCCCCTTGAACAGCAGGCCGCCACCCGCCGAGATCTTGCGCTGCGCACTGACCCCGCACGTCGGGCAGGCCATGGTACTGGTTGCCTCGCTCATGCGAGTGACGAAATGCTCAAAATCGTGCCCAGACGGGCATCGGTATTCGTACGTCGGCACAGCGGGATGTCGGGGCGAAGGGAATCCAAGCGGCACGAGGCGCATGGCGCGCACGGCCGAGCAGAAAACTAGCGGCGGCGCAGGGTGCGGTCGAGCGCTCGGCCCCTCCGCCGACCGCTACGGAATCGAAATGGCCAGACCCGCGTGCAGGATGTCCGTGCTGATGCGCGCACCGCTGTCGGCGCCCCCGAAGGTGGCGCGCGATCGGCTCGTGGCGAGGAAATCGGCATACGCCGTAATGGCGATGCGATCCGTCAGGTAGAAATCCCGGCCGATGCCCGCGACATAGCCGATATCCGACGTCTTGAGGCGCACGTTGCCCGCGATGGTGAACGGGACATCCACGGTCGCGATGGTGAGCCCAGCTCCGACCTTCACGAAAAAGTCGGCCTCGGAGTTCGGATACCACACGCCGGTAAGGGTCGCCCAACCCATGCGCCAGTCGCCGGCACCCTTCGCGGTCGTAACGCCGGCCGAGTAAACCGTGGTTTCGAGGCCGAGCGCAAACGGGCTGGCCACGTGTCCGGCGACTCGGAAGGTCCATGAAACGCCGTTCTGGCGATCAACCGCGCACGTCGGTATGCACGACGTGCCGACCGAGCTGGCCGCGGCGCCAATCGAGACGGAAACGCCGCGGCGACCGAACTCCTCGTCTTGTGCGTGGGCCGTGCCGGCACCTGCGATGAGAACCACCGCGACCAGGGCCGTCAGGCCGATTCGGTTGGACATTGTCCTAACCTACTCCCCGGACCGAGCGAACGTCACGGAGCGCGGTGGCGCCCGGCCACGCGCTCGATCGCGTCGCTGATCTCGCCAACCGAAGCCCGCGCGCGCACGGCAACGATGATCGTGCCCATGAGGGCGTCGCCGCTGCCGGCGGTCGGCTGCGTGACCACGGTGCGCATTGCGCGCTCCACATCCGCGAGTGCCGCGCCGACCGCGCCCGCGTCGCGGCGCGCCTTCGCTGCGGACAACTTCGCGACCTGGGCGGCTTCGAGCGCCCGGTAGTCGGGCGAGGGAAGCGTTGGGGCCGGCGCACCATCGGTGAACCGGTTCACGCCGACGACGATGCGCTGTCCGGCCTCGACGGCCTGTTGGTGTTCATACGAGCTTTGTGCGATCGCGTCCTGCAGCATCGCCCCCTCGATCGCCGCCACCGCACCGCCCTTGGCATCCACGTCCTCAATCAGCGTCCGCGCGCGCGACTCGATCGCATCGGTCAGCGACTCGACGTAGTACGAACCCGCCAGCGGGTCGGCCGTCGCCGCCACGCCAGACTCGTACGCAACGACCTGCTGCGTCCGGAGCGCCAGGGTCGCAGCTTCGGCAGTCGGAAGTGCGAGCGCTTCGTCGTACCCGTTCGTGTGCAACGACTGCGTGCCGCCGATGGTCGCCGCGAGGGCCTGCACCGCGACCCGGACGACGTTGTTCAGCGGCTGCTGCGCCGTGAGCGTGACGCCGCCGGTCTGCGTGTGGAACCGCAGCTTGCAGCTGGCGTCCGACGCGCCGAACCGCTCGCGCATGAGCCGCGCCCAGAGACGGCGCGCGGCGCGGAACTTGGCGACCTCCTCGAACAGGTCGCTGTGGCAGGCAAAGAAGAACGAGAGGCGGGGGGCGAACTCATCAACCGCGAGGCCCGCGTCGCGCGCGGCGCCCACATACGCGAGCCCATTGGCAAGCGTGAACGCCACCTCCTGCACCGCCGTCGCGCCCGCTTCGCGCATGTGGTAGCCCGAGATGGAGATCGGATTCCAGTTGGGCACGTGCCGCGCACAGAAGCCGATCGTGGCCGCGACCAGCGCCATCGAAGGGCCGGGCGGATACACGTACGTTCCGCGCGCCACGTATTCCTTGAGGATGTCGTTCTGGATCGTGCCAGAGACCTTGGTGCGCGCGATCCCCTGTTCTTCCGCCACCACGATGTACATCGCCAGCAGCGTCGCCGCCGTGGCGTTGATCGTCATGGATGTGGACACGCTGTCCAGCGGAATCCCGTCGAGCAGCGCGTGCATGTCGTCCACGGTGTCAATCGCGACGCCCACTCGACCTACCTCGCCAGCGGCGCGCGGCGAATCGGAATCGATCCCCATCTGCGTGGGCAGGTCGAACGCGACCGAGAGCCCAGTCTGGCCGGCCGCCAACAGGTGGCGGAACCGGGCGTTGGTTTCTTCCGCTGTCCCGAAGCCCGCGTACTGTCGCATCGTCCAGAGCCGGCCGCGGTACATCGTCGGCTGTACGCCGCGCGTGAACGGGAATACGCCCGGGTCGCCGAGGGCTTCCGCGTACGGTGCGGCGTCCGCGGGCGGCCGGATTACCGCCGCGACCGGAATCCCCGACGGCGTCCGCCGCTCATCGCGGGGCCCGCCGGCCCCGGCGTCACCCATTCGTCAGCAGCTCGCGCGCGATTTCCACGTCAGCGCGACTTCCGATGTAGATCGGCGTCCGCTGGTGAAGCGCGGTCGGCTGGATTTCGAGGATCCGCCCGCGCCCGTCAATCGCCGCCCCGCCCGCCTGCTCGCACACGAACGCCAGCGGGTTGCACTCGTAGAGCAACCGCAGCTTGCCTTGCGGGCTCTTCGCGTTCGCGGGATACGCGAACACGCCGCCCCCCAGCAAGTTGCGATGAAAATCCGCGACCATCGAGCCGACATACCGTACGTTCATCGCCGCGCGCTTGCCATCCAGCCCGCGGTATCGCTGGATCAACGACCGGACCTGTGGCGTCCAGTGCTGCTCGTACGATTCGTTGACCGAGAGGTAGCGGCCGTGCTCGGGGATCTTGATGTCGGGATGCGAGAGCAGGAACTCGCCCAGCAACGGGTCGAGCGTAAACCCGTGCACCCCGTGGCCGGTGGTGTACACGAGCATCGTGCTCGAACCATAGATGACGTATCCGGCGGCCACCTGCGCGGTTCCGGGCTGCAGGGCGTCGCTGACCTGGCCGCGTTGCCCGGCCGACGTCTTCGTAACCAGCGAGAAGATCGTCCCCACGGGCACGTTGACATCAATGTTGGACGAACCGTCGAGCGGGTCGAACAGGAGGACGTACGGGCCGGTCCGGAACTTGTCCGGAATCGGGATGAGTTCCTCGACCTCCTCCGACGCCATCGCGCAGAGGCGCCCACCGTGATCCATCGCCTTGACGATCGTGTCGTTGGCGATGATGTCCAGCTTCTGCTGCGTCTCGCCCTGCACGTTTTCCTGGTCGGCGGACCCGAGGACGTCGGCCAGGCCGGCGGATCGCACCTTGTTCGCGATCATCTTGGCGGCGAGCGCGATATCCGAGAGGACGCCGGAGAGCGTGCCCGACGCCCCGGCGTGGCGACGTTCCTGCTCGATGATGAACCGCTCGATCGTGACAACCGATGTCGAAGTATTGCGAACCACGCGCGTGTCGCTCGGGCTGAAGGTGGGGTGAGGGTTAAGGTCGAGTCCGCATGGGCAAAATGGAAGTGCGTCCCGACGCGGATTCCACCTCGAGGCCTTCGCCATCGGTGCGCAGGACGATCGTGCCGTCTCGATCGGTCCGCCACACCGACGCCCCGCGCGACTCAAGGTTGGCGAGGACTTCCGCGCTCGGGTGCCCGTAGCGGTTCCGGGCGCCGACGGAGATCAACGCCACGCGCGGGCCCACGAGGTCCAGGAACGCCGGCGTCGTTCCCGTCCGGCTTCCATGGTGTGCGACCTTGAGCACGTCGGCGCTGAGCGCGGCGGGGTCGCGCGAGGCCAGCCAGTCCTCCTCCTCGCGCTCGGCGTCACCGGTCAGCAGGAAGCGCCGGCGCCCGGCCCGGACCTTGAACACGGTACTGGCGAGGTTCGGATCCTTCAACGACGCCGTCCACGCGGAATCCGGTGCGAGGAACGTGAACACGACCCCATCGAGCACCGTGGAGTCGCCGGGCACCACACGCGCCCACCGCACACCCATCGCGCGCGCCATCCGGAGCGATGCGCCGTACGCCGGCGTCGGCCCGGGGAACGCCGCGTCCCGGATTTCCCGCGGCGCCAGCTGCTCGATCACTGTCGCCGCGCCGCCGATGTGGTCATCGTGCGGGTGCGTCAACACGAGCATCGCGAGTTCACCGCCACGCCTCCGCAGGTACGGCGCGACGATGCGCCGGCCTGCATCGAATGTCCGCGCCGACCCACCGGCATCCACGACGACCCACCGGCCGCGCGGCGTGCGAATCGCGATCGCGTCGCCCTGCCCCACATCCAGCATGTGCAACTCAGTCACCCCCGTCCCGGCGGGCAGCGTGGGCCACCAGATCATCGCCGCCATCCCGGAGGCCGCGGTGACCGCGAACGCGCCACGCCGCCGCCGGCTGCTGAGCCACCCGACCAGGCCGACCGCCACGACCCCGGCAGCCCAGGCGGTTGCCGCCGAGGGGAACAGGCGAAACGACGCAAACGGCAGTTGTGCGAAGGTCTCGGCGATCCCGTTCAGCACCGTCAGAAGCACGGTCGCGGCGTCCGCCACCACGCCGGTCAGCGCATGCAGCGGCGTGAACGACATCAGCAACGCCAGGAACAATGCGGGCTGCAGCAAAGCCACGACCGGCGCGGCGACGATGTTCGCGATCGGCCCGACAGCGCTGACCTGGCCGAAATGCCATGCCACCAAGGGCGCGGTCACGAGCGTAGCCGCGACGGAGACAGCCAGCTCGGCGGCGATCCGCCGCTTGGCGCCGCTCCATTTCACCAGCGCGCGCCCTGCCCACGCCCGCCCGGCAATGAGGGCGGCAAACCCGGCCACACTCAGCTGGAACCCGAGGTCGCGCACGACGAGCGGATCCAGAAGCATCGGGATCAACGTGCCAAGCGCCAGTGAAGCCCATGGGGGCACGGGCCGCTGGGTCGCCCAAGCGGCGACGAACGCCCCGAGCATGACGGCACTCCGGATGGCGGGCGGCGGCGCACCGATCGCCGCCACATACACGGCCGTCACCGCCACAGCGGCCCAGCGTGCGGCGCGACGGTTCATGCGCGCCGCCTCGAACGCGAGCAGGATGGCGGTCGCGATGATCGCGACGTGCAGCCCCGAGATGGACAGCATGTGGACCAGTCCCGACCGGGCGTACGTGTCGCGCAGCTCCGCCGGGAGTTGGCGCGTGTCCGCAATCAGGAGCGCCCGGGCCAGTGGTGCCTCATCGCGGAACACGGCGTCGAGTCGCTCGCCGGCCCGGCGCCGCCACGCCGCCATGGCGAGCGTGACACGCGACGCCTCATCGTACGCAGGCGCCCCGGCGGCGCGCCGCTGGTTTGCCGCAGGCGGGCGCGCGTCCGCACCGACGGAAGTCGCCACCGCGAACACCAGAAGGCACCCGGCGACCGCATGCCGTCCTTGCACCGCGGCCAGCAAGCCGAACACGGAGGCGACGGCGGCCGCGCCGTGCAACAGGGTTGTTGGAAGAGCGGACGTCCCACCGAAAAGGCCGGCGGCGTACGCGATCGCGGCGAAGCAGATGAGCGGCATCGGGAGTCCGGCACTGAACCTCGCCGACTCCCTGCCGGATCAGCGTATCAATTCACCGCGAGAGTGGGCAGTCTCACCGCACGGGATGTCGGCACGGGCGTCCCCGTAAACGTC
>Ga0194121_10004242_pt1 | contig 20957 bp, 20 predicted proteins | sample TA2MahCa50mmetaG_FD_148609 | JGI IMG/M metagenome (GOLD analysis project Ga0194121, IMG submission 148609) | Freshwater microbial communities from Lake Tanganyika, Tanzania - TA2015020 Mahale Deep Cast 50m | ecosystem: Environmental > Aquatic > Freshwater > Lake | place: Tanzania: Lake...
ACACACCGACCCCGAACCGCTCAGCAGCCTGGCGCCGAGACAATCCGTCCTCGACCGCCCGCACCACACGAACACGAAGATCCTCTGATAGGGGAACTCCCATGCCCGCTGGCCTCCTCCTCCAGCAGGCATCTTGAATCACATCGCGACAGGATTGGGAATCCCTGACGATTCAGACAGATCGGAAAATGCTCTAGGGAAAGCGCAACAGCGAGACCGAGAATTTTGAGCATGGAAACCTATCGGGACGGAGCGGCGTGCTATACCGGGGCTCGTCCCTGTCGGCAAAATCCCGCAGAACCCGTGATGTTCCTAGGCCGCCATCGGGCATGCAGCTGGAGCGATTCGTGAGCGGCGATGCGCTCCTCGCGGGATGGTTCGTCGAGTTCGAGGTTCCGCTCGCGGCGTTGGCGGCCTTCTCCGAAGTCTTCGACGGCGTCGCCGACGCTGTCGGCTCGGTCGAGATCGAAGCCGAGCGACGCTGGCGCATCGAGGCCTTTTTCCGCACCGAGCCCGACCGCAAGCGGATCGTCGAGGCGCTGGCGCTCGTCGCTGCCGGCGGCGGCTGGGTTGTCCCTGCAGTCTCGCTCAGGCCCGAACCGGTCTCCGACTGGGTGCAGGCCACATACCGACGGTTCCCGCCGTTTCGCGTCGGACGCTTCTTCGTGCATGGCAGCCATACGCGCGAGCCCGAGCCGTCGGCGAGCATTCCGCTCACCATCGAGGCGGCGGTGGCCTTCGGCTCTGGCGAGCACGGCTCGACCTCCGGCTGCCTTCTGGCGATCGAGGGCCTGCGGCCGCGACTTAGGCGGCCGCGGGTCATCGATCTCGGCTGCGGCTCCGGCATCCTCGCGATCGCCGCGGCCAAGGCCTGGCGCGTGCGGGTGAGCGCCGCTGACAACGATCCCGTTGCGGTCAGGACGGCCCGCGACAACGCCCGCGTCAACGGGCTCGGCCGGCGCCTGCGCGGATGGGTAAGCACCGGCTTCGCCAATCCGGGGCTTGCCGGGCCCTACGACCTGGTGCTTGCCAACATCCTGGCGAAGCCGCTGATCCGGCTGGCGCGGCCGATGGCCGCCCGGCTCGCGCCGGGCGGCTACGCGATCCTGGCGGGCCTTCTCGTCGAGCAGGAGCGCCTGGTGCTCCAGGCCTATCGTCGCCAAGGGCTGGCGCTCGCGCAGCGGATACGTCGCGGCGAGTGGTCGACGCTGGTGCTGAAAAGAAAAGCGGCGGCGGGAAGACCCGCCGCCGCCAGTCGACTCTGGAGGGGATAACTCGATGCTTCAGGCGACGGAGCTAAGCTCGCGGGCCGGGCGTACGCGTCCGCGAGTGAGCGGACCATGGGCCGCTCCCTCCGCGACCGCCTCGATGTCGGCGCGCTGGATGCCGATATCGGCCAGCATGCGGTCGTCGAGGGCGTTGAGCTCACCGTAGGTCGTCCGGCGCTGCCGCCAGCCCTCGACCGCATAGGCGACGACCTTCAGGCCTTTGCCCAGCGTCAGGGCGATGTCGCCGAGGAAGTTGCCGGCAAACCGGCCGATGACCTCTGCGCGATCCCGACGGGCCTCGGCCTCGATCGGGGCGGTGTCGGTCCGGCGGCTTGAAATCCTGACGGACCGACCCAAAACCTCGGTTTCGTGGATGATATCAAGAGACATGGGTTCGGTTCCTTTGTCCGTAGAGCTGTTCACAAACGGGAAAATAGGTGCGGCAAGCCATGCCGACGAGGGTGTATATTGCAATGCAGCAATGCGAGAGGCGCATGCCCCAGCGTGACTTAGGTCACAGATAAGCCGCGTTAGGGTGCCCTAGCAGAGCCCGCTCGCTCTGGCCTGCGACTTAGGGCGACGACCGGCTAATATCCGCCCGACTCGAAGTCCATTTGCGAGCCTCTGCAATGTCCGAATGCCGCGCCACCTACCAGGGCGACGACGCTCTTGCCCGTCTTTTGGGCAAAACTGGCGTTTCCCTCACCGTCGCCGATGTCCGGGCCCTGGTCGCCGGCGTGAATGCGGCCGCGGTTCCCGGCGACGATGCCGACTGGCCCAAGCTGGTGGCCGCCGAACCGAGCCCGGCTCTGGAGGCGCAGCTTCGCGCGCTCCGCGCCACCATGGAGGAGGCCGACCCCGCGACCAAAGCCGATCGGGCCCCCCGGATCGCGGCGCTCCGCGCCGAACTGGCCAAGCGCCGTCTCGTCGGCTTCCTGATCCCGCGCGCCGACGAGCATCAGGGTGAGTACGTGCCGCCACGAGCGATGCGACTCGCCTGGCTCACGGGCTTCACCGGCTCGGCGGGCCTCGCCTGCGTGCTGGCCGATCGCGCCGCGATGTTCGTCGACGGCCGTTATACCCTGCAGGTGCGTTCCCAGGTCGATGGCGGCGCCTTCGAGTACCGGCATTCGAGCGAGCAGCCGCTCGATGCCTGGCTCGTCGGGGCCCTCAAGCCGGGCGAGACGCTCGGCTACGATCCCTGGCTCCACACGATCGAGGAGGTTACGCGGATCTCCGCCGCCTGCACGCGGGCTGGCGCCAAGCTCTCGGCCGTCGACAACCTCGTCGACGCGATCTGGAAGGACCAGCCGCCGCCGCCGCTTGCGCCGGTCATTCCCCACGATCTCGCCTTCGCCGGCGAGGCGGCGGACGAGAAGCGCCGACGCATGGGCGAAGCGGTGGCGAAGGCTGGCGCCGCCGCGGCTGTGATCACGCAGCCGGACTCGCTCGCCTGGCTCCTTAACCTGCGCGGCCGGGACGTGTCGCGGACGCCGCTGCCGCTGGGCTTCGCGCTGCTCAAGGAGGACGGCGCCGTCGATCTCTACATGGATCGCCGCAAGCTGACGCCGGCCGCGCGCATGCAGATGGGCAATCATGTCCGCCTGCGCGAGCCGGAAGAGCTCGGCGACGGTCTCGACGAGCTGGCCGGCAGGCGCGTGATCGCCGATCCGCGTTCGGCGCCGTCCTGGGTGTTCCAGCGGCTCGAGAAGGCGAGGGCCGACGTCGTGCGTGCGCCCGATCCGTGCCAGCTCGCCAAGGCCTGCAAGAACCCGGCGGAGATCGCCGGCACTAAACTCGCGCATTTGCGCGATGGCGCCGCGGTCACGCGCTTCCTTTCCTGGCTCGCCAAGTCGGCGCCGAAGGGCGGCTTAACGGAAGTCGCCGCTTCCGATCGGCTCGAGAGCTTCCGGCGCGACGGCGAGCGGTTCCGCGATCTCAGCTTCGACTCGATCTCCGGCGCCGGGCCGAACGGCGCCATCGTCCACTACAAGGCAACGCCCGAGACCGACCGGGCGATCAAGCCGGGCGAGCTCTACCTGATCGACTCGGGCGCCCAGTATCTCGACGGCACCACCGACATCACGCGGACGATCGCCGTCGGCGGCAGGCCGACCGCTGAGGAGCGCGACCGCTTCACCCGCGTGCTCAAGGGCCACATCGCCCTCGCGCTCGCGCGCTTCCCGGCCGGCACCACTGGCAGCCAGCTCGACGCGCTGGCCCGGTTGCCGCTGTGGCAGGCAGGGCTCGACTACGATCACGGCACCGGCCACGGCGTCGGCAGCTATCTCTCGGTGCATGAGGGGCCTCAGCGGATCTCCAAGCTGCCGAACACCCAGGCGCTGATGCCGGGCATGATCGTCTCGAACGAGCCCGGCTACTACAAGACCGACGGCTACGGCATCCGCGTCGAGAACCTGATCACCGTGGTGCCGCTCGAGGTGCCGGGCGCCGAGCGGCCGATGCTGGGGTTCGAGACGCTAACCTGCGCGCCGATCGACCTGGCGCTGGTCGAGCCTTCGCTGCTGACCCAGGCCGAGATCGACTGGCTCAACGCCTATCACCGGCGCGTGCGCGAGATGCTGACGCCGGAGCTCGACAGGGAGACGGCGGCCTGGCTCGCCGAGGCGACCAAGCCGATCGCGCGTCGGGCCGAGGCGGCGGACTAGGGCGGCCCCGTGTTCACCTTCAGCCTCGGCAAGATCCTGCTGCTGGCCGCGGTCATCGCCGCGGTCTGGTACGGTTATCGCTGGTGGCAACGCGCCCAGCGCGTGAGCCGTGACGAGGCGGCGACGCTCGCGCGCGAACGCGCGCGTGCGCCGACCGGCGAGGATATGGTCAAGTGTCCCGCCTGCGACACCTACCTCTCGCCGCGCTCCGCGCGCTCCTGCGGGCGGAGCGAGTGTCCTTATCCCGGCTGACGCTACCGCCCGATCTTCCCGATGATCGCTTTAGCTTCGGCCCTTATCCCGGCTGACGCTACCGCCCGATCTTCCCGATGATCGCTTTAGCTTCGGCCTCGCTCAAGTCGCGGCCGACCGCGCTGTTGGGCGGCTTCGGCCAGACCTCGTCGGTCCAGGTGATCCCGCCGAACTCGCGCGGGCCCGCATAGCGCGGGATCACATGGAAATGCACATGCGGGTCGACCATCATCAGCATCAGGTAGTTGATCTTGTCGTAGCTGAAGGCCGCCTTGAGCTTTCCTTCGACATCCTTGATCACGGTGGCGAGCTCGGCGCATTCCTCGGCCGACATGTCGGAAAAGTGCGGCACATAGCGGCGGGCCGAGATGACGCCGGCGCCGATGGTCGTATGCACCGGCCGGAGCGACCACACCCAGTGCTGATATTCGCGGATGGTGAAGCCGGGAATACGGAACTTCTGTCGGAATTTCTCAAGCTCGGTCATGGGCGATTCCCGATGGTGGATGACTCACGAAAGTAAAGGTGCACCGGCTGACGCGGCAATCCTCGATTGCCGCCAGTCGCCTTGACCCGCCCCCAGGCCCCTGGGTATATCGCTGCACCGCAAAAAACGGATGGCCGATGGCGTCCCCCCGCCCGACCAGCTTTCAGTCCCTGATCCTGACCCTGCAAAGCTATTGGGCGGAACAGGGCTGCGTGATTCTTCAACCCTATGACATGGAGATGGGCGCCGGCACCTCGCATCCCGCAACCACGCTCCGCGCCCTCGGCCCGGACCGCGTGTGGAACTGCGCCTATGTGCAGCCTTCGCGCCGCCCGAAGGACGGCCGCTACGGCGAGAACCCGAACCGGCTGCAGCACTATTATCAATTCCAGGTAATCATGAAGCCGTCGCCGCCGAATAATCAGGAACTCTATCTTGAGAGCCTGCGCCGGCTCGGCGTCGATCCGGCGCTACACGACATCCGCTTCGTCGAGGATGACTGGGAGAATCCTACGCTCGGCGCCTGGGGGCTCGGCTGGGAGGTTTGGCTCGACGGCATGGAGGTCAGCCAGTACACCTACTTCCAGCAGGTCGGCGGCATCGAGTGCGATCCGGTGCCGGTCGAGATCACCTACGGTCTCGAGCGCCTGGCCATGTATATCCAGGGCGTCGACTCGATCTTCGACCTCGACTGGGACGGCGTGCCCAAGGATCAGGGCGGCAAGACCTATCGCGACATCTATCACCGCGCCGAGCGAGAGTTCTCTGCCTTCAACTTCGAGCTGGCCGACACCGATCGCCTGCTCGTCCGTTTCGCCGACGCCGAGAAGGAATGCGCGCTGCTGCTCGAACGCGGTTTGGCGCTGCCAGCCTATGACCAGGTACTGAAGGCAGGGCACACCTTCAACCTGCTCGATGCCCGTGGCGTTATCAGCGTGACCGAACGGCAGGCCTATATCGGCCGCGTGCGCACGCTGGCCAAGGCATGCTGCGAAGCCTGGGTGGCCGGCTCTCGTGCCTGAGCTTCTTCTCGAACTTCGCTCGGAGGAAATTCCGGCGCGCATGCAGCGCCGCGCCGCCGAGCAGCTCAAGGAGCGGCTTGGCGCGCTGCTGACCGAGGCGGGCTTCGCGCTCGCCAGGGACGCGGTCGCCACATATGTCGGTCCACGGCGCCTGACCGCCGTCGTTGCCGACCTGCCGGCCGCGCAGCCCGATCGCACGGTCGAGCGCAAGGGACCGAAGGTCGGTGCGCCGCAGGCGGCGATCGACGGTTTCCTCAAGGCCGCAGGCCTTTCCAGCCTCGACCAGGCCGAGCAGCGTGACTCTGGAAAGGGCGTCTTCTACTTCTCGGTCCAGAAGCAGCCCGGCCGCGCGACGCCGGCGGTGCTGGCCGAGATCGTACCGGCGCTGATCAAGTCTTTCGAATGGCCGAAATCGATGCGCTGGGCGACCTGGAGCCAGCGCTGGGTTCGGCCGCTGCATGCCGTCCTCTGCGTCTTCGGCGGCGAGACGGTGATCGGCAAGGTCGATCTCGGCGGCGGTGCCATGGGCTTTACCAAAGAGACGGTCGGGCATCGCTTCCTCGCGCCGCAGCCCTTCGCCGTAACCTCCTTCGCCGACTATGCCGACAAGCTCGACAAGGCCTTCGTCATGGTCGACCAGGCCGACCGCCGCGCCTATATCGAGCGCATCGCCGGCCAGCGCGCGGGCGAGAACGGACTCCAGCTCAAGGTCGACGATGGCCTGCTCGACGAGGTGACCGGTCTCGTTGAATGGCCGTTGCCGCTGATCGGCAAGATCGACGAGGCCTTCATGGATCTGCCGCCTGAGGTGCTGACCACCTCGATGCGCGCGCATCAGAAGTATTTCGCCTGCTTGCGTCTCGACGACACCCTGGCGCCGCGTTTCGTCGTCGTCTCCAATATGGAGAACGAGGATGGCGGCCGGCAGGTCGTCGCCGGCAATGAGCGCGTGCTGCGCGCGCGTCTCTCCGATGCGCGCTTCTTCTGGGACCAGGACCGCAAGAAGAAGCTGGCCGATCGCGTCGGCGACCTCGCCAGCATCCTCTTCTATCAGCGCCTCGGCACCATGGCGGAGAAAGCCGAACGGATCGCGCAGCTCTCGCGCTGGCTCGCGACGAAGATCTCCGGCGCCGATGCGGCGCAGGCCGAGCGTGCCGGCCGCCTCGCCAAAGCGGATCTGACCACCGGCATGGTCGGCGAGTTTCCGGAACTGCAGGGCATTATGGGCCGCTACTACGCTCAACATGACGGCGAGCCCAAGGCGATCGCCGAGGCTGTCGCCGAGCACTATTCGCCTAAGGGCCCGGATGACCGTTGCCCGGATGTGCAGGTCTCGGTCGCCGTAGCGCTCGCCGACAAGATTGACACGCTGGTCGGTTTCTTCGCCATCGACGAGAAGCCAACAGGCTCCAAGGATCCCTTTGCGCTTCGTCGCGCCGCGCTCGGTGCCATCCGGCTCATTCTCGAGAACGGGATTAGGATCAGCCTGCTCGAGCTGTTCGAGCGGACTTATGCGCTCTATGCCGGCTTTGATCGTGCGAAGTCAGATGAGACGGCGCGCGGACTGCTCGAGTTCTTCGCCGATCGCCTCAAGGTCCATCTCCGCGATCGAGGCCTCAGGCACGATATTGTCGCCGCCGTCTTCGCGGTCCCCGGCGGCGAGGACGATCTGATCCGCCTGATCGTGCGCGGCGAAGCGCTCAAGCGCTTCGTTGCCTCCGATGACGGCGCCAATCTGCTGACCGCCTACCGCCGCGCCGCCAACATTCTCCGCATCGAGGAGAAGAAGGACGGCAAGCGCTATGATCGCCTCGCCGATCCGAAGCGCTTCGCGATGAACGAGGAGGCGCAGCTGCACCAGGCGATCCTCGATGTCGGCACCAAATCCGACCCGCTGTTGGCGGATGAGGATTTTTCCGGCGCCATGGGTGCGCTGGCGCGGTTGCGCCAGCCGGTCGATGATTTCTTCGACCGCGTGACCGTCAATGCAGAGGAGGCCGAGTTGCGCGCCAACCGGCTTTGCCTGCTTTCGCAGATCCGCGTCGGTATGGACGCGATCGCCGACTTCTCCAAGATCGAGGGCTGAGATGGGCAAGTGGGTGTACGGGTTCGGGGGCGGGGCCGCGGAGGGCACCGCGAAGATGAAGAACTTGCTCGGCGGCAAGGGCGCCAACCTCGCCGAGATGTCCAATCTCGGTCTGCCGGTGCCGCCGGGCTTCACCATCACCACCGAGGTCTGCACGCACTACTACGCCAATGGCGAGAGCTACCCCAAGGAGCTGAAGGCCGAAGTCGAAGCGGCGCTGCGGCAGGTGGAGAAGACCGTCGGCGCCAGCTTCGGCGATCCCCAGAACCCGCTGCTGGTCTCGGTGCGCTCCGGCGCGCGCGCCTCGATGCCGGGCATGATGGACACGGTCCTCAATCTCGGTCTCAACGACGAGACGGCCGCGGGCCTGGCCAGGCTCTCGGGCAATCCGCGCTTCGCCTATGACAGCTACCGCCGCTTCATCTCGATGTATGGCGATGTCGTGCTCGGCGTCGAGCACCACTATTTCGAGGACATCATCGGCGAGGCCAAGGACGAGAGGGGAGTTTCCCTCGACACCGAGCTGGATACCGATGACCTGAAGAAGCTGGTGAAGTCGTTCAGAGCGAAGGTCGAGTCGGAGACGGGAAAGCCGTTCCCGCAGGACCCGAAGGAGCAGCTCTGGGGAGCGATCGGCGCGGTCTTCAAGAGCTGGATGAACCAGCGCGCCATTGTCTATCGCCGCCTGCATGACATCCCGGAGTCCTGGGGCACGGCGGTCAACGTCCAGGCGATGGTCTTTGGCAATATGGGCGATGATTGCGCGACCGGTGTCGCCTTCACGCGCGACCCCTCGACCGGCGAGCGGCGCTTTTACGGCGAGTTCCTGGTCAACGCCCAGGGCGAGGACGTGGTCGCCGGCATCCGCACGCCGCAGCAGCTGACCATTGCCGGCAAGCAGGCAAACCTCTCGACGCTGCCGGCGATGGAGGAGGCGATGCCGGAGGTCTTCCGGCAGCTCGACACCGTGCGCGGCCAGCTCGAGAAGCACTATCGCGACATGCAGGACATCGAGTTCACGGTCCAGCGCGGGAAGCTGTTCATGCTGCAGACCCGGTCCGGCAAGCGCACGGCCAAGGCGGCGCTCAAGATTGCCGTCGATATGGTCGCGGAGGGACTGATCGGCCGGAAGGAGGCGGTCGGCCGCATCAACCCCGGATCGCTCGATCAGCTCCTGCACCCGACGCTCGATCCGAAGGCCAAGAGGACCGTGCTCGCACGCGGCCTGCCGGCCTCGCCCGGCGCGGCCTCGGGCAAGGTCGTCTTCTCCGCCGACGAGGCCGAGGCGCGCGCAGCCAAGGGCGAACGCGTTCTGCTGACTCGAACCGAGACGAGTCCTGAGGACATCCACGGCATGCATGCCGCGGAAGGCATCCTGACGACGCGCGGCGGCATGACCAGCCACGCCGCGGTCGTCGCGCGCGGCATGGGACGCCCTTGCGTGTCGGGCGCCGGAGAGCTCCGCGTCGACTATGCCAAGAAGCAGCTCTCAGTTCGCGGCACCACGGTCAAGGAAGGCGACATCCTGACTATCGACGGCGGCACCGGCGAGGTCTTCGTCGGCGAGGTGCCGACGATTCAGCCGGAGCTGTCGGGCGACTTCGCCACGCTGATGGAGTGGGCCGACGGGCTCCGGCGCTTGCGCATCCGCACCAACGCCGATACGCCGACCGACGCGCGCACGGCACGGCAATTCGGCGCCGAGGGCATCGGGCTTTGCCGTACCGAGCATATGTTCTTTGAGTCCGACCGCATCGTGGCGGTGCGCGAGATGATCATGGCCTCGACCACCGAGGGCCGGCGCGCGGCGCTCGCCAAGATCCTGCCGATGCAGCGCGAAGATTTCATCGAGATCTTCCGCATCATGCGCGGCCTCCCGGTGACGGTACGCCTGCTCGATCCGCCGCTGCACGAGTTCCTGCCGCATACCGAGGCGGAGATCGAGGAGGTCGCCAGGGCCTCCGGCGCCTCGGCCGAGACGCTGCGCCAGCGCGCGATCGAGCTCGAGGAAGCGAATCCGATGCTCGGCCATCGCGGCTGCCGCCTCGGCATCTCCTATCCGGAGATCTACGAGATGCAGGCGCGCGCCATCTTTGAAGCGGTGGCGGCGGTCTCGAAGGAGTCGGGCGAAACGGTGCTGCCCGAGGTCATGATCCCGCTGATCGCGACGAAGAAGGAACTCGACATCCTGAAAGCGATGATCGACCGGGTCGCGGGCGAGGTGACGAGGGAGACCGGCGCCAAGGTTCCGTACCTCACCGGCACGATGATCGAGCTGCCGCGCGCGGCGCTGCGTGCGCAGGAGATCGCCGAGTCGGCCGAGTTCTTTTCCTTCGGCACCAACGACCTGACGCAGACCGCCTTCGGGCTCTCGCGCGACGATGCCGGCTCGTTCCTCAAGACCTATCAGGACAAGGGCATCCTCGAGACCGATCCCTTCGTCTCGATCGACATCGACGGCGTCGGCGAGCTGATGGAGATCGCGGCCGAGCGAGGGCGCAAGTCGCGCGCCGACATCAAGCTTGGCATTTGCGGCGAGCATGGCGGCGATCCGGCCTCGATCCGCTTCTGCGACAAGATCGGGCTCGACTACGTCTCCTGCTCGCCCTATCGCGTGCCGATCGCGCGTCTCGCCGCGGCGCAGGCGGCGATCGCCGAGGGCGAGAAACGGGCGGCTTGAGCCGCTTCTATTCCGGCGGGTTCCACCACTCGGACGGATCGGCGTGCTGGCGGATGTGGCCGAGGGGAACGCCGGACCGGCGGAACAGGGACATCTTGCCTTCCGGCCAGGCCTTCAGGCGGCAGACCGCGTTCGAGACGCCCGAAGCGGCGTCGCCAAGGAAGGCGTCGCAGCGGGCCGCGAGATAGGTATCGAAGATCACCTCGACCGCCAGCCTCCGGCCGTCGATGTGGGTCTGCCACTCGAGGGAGATTTGCCCGGTCTCCGTCAGCCGCGCGACCGTGCGGCTCGTGACCTTCTCGCCGTAGCGGCTCTTGAACGCTGCATGGGCCGGCGCGAAGTCGGTGATCAGAAAGATGCCACCGCCCGGGTTCTCGTCGAAGTGCCGATCGACGATGGGGAAATACGCGCCGACGTCGACCGCCTCCCTGTCCTGGGACTCAAGCGTTTTGAGTCTGCTCTGCGTGCGGTAGTGGACCGCGAGCATCGGACGCGTCTTCAGAAGCTGGCGCTCCATGCTGTCGAGCGGCAGTGCCAGCGGCGGCTTGAGGCGAAGCCGGCTGCGGTAGAACGCACCGAGGGCCGCTTCCGGGTCGAGGCTGCGCCAGGCAGGAAGCCAGGGCAGGATGTCGTCCGCCTCGGTGTAGTAGTCGCTGACGAGGACGTTTTCCGGCCGATTGAGGAAGTAGAGGCTGGAAACACGGCTTCCTTCGCCCGCATCCTTGTTGATCCGCGGTATCCGCAGGTTCTCGGCCGTCCACTTCGCCGGGAAGTAGGAAAGCCCCGGGGCTGACAGGTCGGCCACTGTCGTCGCCGACATCGGCTCGAAGTAGAGGTCCCAGGCATTGCCGGCGCCGGGCTGGTAGTAGCGGGACTCTCGCCCCCAATAGACCACCGGCTGGCGCCCCAGGCTTTCGGCGAGGACCGTTTGCAGTGCGACGTGACCGACATCGGCCCAGAAGCCGGCGCCCCAGCCGCGGATGAGGAGATAGGCGGGGTTCGGCTTCGCGACCGGCCGGTCGTGGCGGAGGCGCCGCGCGATTTCCGTCAACCGCTGCTCGATCTCGGCGAGCCTGTCGCCGTTACGCTTGAGCGCCTGCAACAGGCGGTTGGCGGCGCTGAGATCCCCGACCGCCATCGCCTCGTCGACCGTGGCGAGGATCTGTGCCGGCGTCAGCCTCATTCCGTCGGATTCCACCACGGCGACGGATCGGCATGGCGGCGGATCTGTCCTGGAAGCGCGGTCTGGCCGGGGCGGAGCAGAGTCACGGTGCCTGCCGGCCAGTCCTTCAGCCGCGCCACTGCTTGCGAGACGCCGGAGGCGCCGTCGCCGACGAAGGCATCGCAGCGCGCGGCAAGGAAGGTGTCGAGTACGACCTCGCGGCCGAGCACGACGCCGTCGTGCTTCTGGTGGATCTCGAGGGACTCTTCTTCGATGCGCTCGAGCCGCGTTACCTCCCGGCAGGCAACGCGGTCGCCGAAGACAGCGCGGAGGTAGAGAACCGCCGGTGTGAAGTCCGTCATCAGATAGATGCCGGCATCCGGATGAGAAGACAGGTAGCGGCTGATCACATCGACGAAAGGCCCGGGTTCGAGCGCTTTGCGATTGACCGACTCCGTCACCTTGGGCAGCGCCTGGTTGCGGAAATGCATGGCGATCGTCGAGCGGCGAGGGATCATCGCCGCTGCCTGGCGCTCGAGCTCCTGGCCAAGCGATGGCACCAGGCGCAGATGATGGCGATAGAGCCGGCCCAGCTCGGGCTCGGGATCGGTTGCCGCCAGCGGGTGGCCTGCGGGAAACCATGGCGCAAGATCGTCGAGTTCGGTGAAGAAGTCGAAGACGGCGATGTTCTCCGGTCGGTTAATGAGAAAAAGCCCGGAGAGCTGGCTCCATTCGCCCTGGTCCTTGTTGACCCGGATCTCGCGGAGATTTGCGCGCGTCCATTTCGGTGGGAAGTAGGTGAGCCCGTCCCGTTCGGCATCAGCCAGGGTCGGCGCCGACACCGGCTCGAAATAGAGCCGCCACGCCTCCTCGACGCCGGCGCGGCGATAGCGGCACTCGCGCCCCCAGTGGATGATCGGCGTGCGTCCTGTCGCCTCGGCCAGCGCGAGACCGTGGATCGTGTGCAGGACATCGGCCCAGAAGCCCGCACCCCAGGCGCGGATCACGAGGGCGCGTTGACGGCCGTCCGGCTCGGGCGCCAGGCGGCGGGACTCGTCCATGTGGCGTTTGGCACGCTCGAAGAGGCCGAGATCGGCGGCGACGATTGCCAGCATCTGGTGGCTTGCGGCGTCGGCGTGGCCGGCGGCGTGCAGTCGCTGAAGCAGCCGGTTGGCACGCGATAGGTCGCCCTCGTGCAGCGCCTTCTGGGCGCGCGAGAGCGTCTCCTGGATCAGCCTCGAATCATAGGTCATGGCTCTGCGGCACGAGGATAGGGGGAGTCGCCTGCAGCTTGAAACGGAAAGGCTCGGGCGCCGACCGTGCTAGACTGGAAATGGAAACGACCGATGCCCGGCAATTGCCAATTCTCCATGGCTGTCCATATCGCGGCGCTGCTCGCGCTCGCCGGCGATGCGCCCAAGACATCGGCGGAGATCGCGCATTCGATCGACACCAATCCGGTGGTGGTCCGCCGAATCGTTGCGGCGCTGGCCCGTGCCGGGTTGGTGACCGCGCGACGCGGCGCGGCGGGTGGTTCCGTCCTGGCGCTCCCGGCCGAGCGCATCACGCTCCACGATCTGAGGGCGGCAGTCGAGACGCCTGACGCCTTCGCCATCCACGATCACCCGAGCAGCGCCTGCCCCGTCGGGCGGAACATCGAGCGCGTGCTCTCGGGCGTTCGCGGCCGCGCCGAGGCGGCGCTCGTGCGCGAACTCAAACGTACCACGATCGCCGAGCTGGTCTCCGACCTTCAGGCCACCGCGGCTTAAGCTTGCCGATGCTCGCCGGTGGGACGAGCGGCTCACGTATTTGTAATCTTGACGATTACAATTTAAGCGCCAAGTGATTGGTCGATCGGAGGCGGTTCTCGCCGGTCTCCGCAACCAACCGCTTGGAGCGCGTTATGGTGTCGATCGCAGTGGTCTATCACTCAGGCTACGGGCACACGAAGGCCGTCGCCGAGTCCGTTGCCCGGGGTGCCGGCCGCGTCTCGGGTGTGAAGGTCGTGCTGGTCCCGGTCGAGGAGGCGGAGGTGCGCATGGCCGAGCTCGACGCGGCCGATGCGATGATCTTCGGTTCGCCGACCTATATGGGCGGCGCCTCGGCCAAGTTCCGTGCTTTCGCCGAGCTGACCTCGAAGAAGTGGTCGGCGCAGGCGTGGAAGAACAAGATCGCCGCCGGCTTCACCAACTCCGCCTCGCAAAGCGGCGACAAGCTGGCGACGTTGAACAGCCTGCAGGTCCTCGCGGCCCAGCACGGCATGGTGTGGGTCGGGCTCGATCTTCTGCCCGGCAACAACACCTCGGCCGCGAGCCCGGACGATCTCAACCGTCTCGGCTCCTTCTCCGGACTGATGACCCAGGCAAACAGCGATCAGGGCGCCGACGTCGCTCCGCCCGATGCCGACCACCGAACTGCCGAGCATTTCGGCAAGCGGGTTGCAGAGGCGGCGCAACGCTGGGTGCGCGGCGCCACGGATCTCGCCACGGCCGCCTGATCCAGGCGGCCTTCAGGGTTCAAAAGCTGGCCCAGCCAGGCTTGATCGGCGTCAGCTTGCTCTCGCCGGCGGTCAGCTTCTTGCCTTCGGCCAGGGCCTTCTCAACCGCTTCCAGGCGCAGCAGGGCAAGCGCGCGGCGGCCCTGACCCGAGCGCATCTCGCCGGCCTCCTTGCCCTCGAAGGCGATCTCGGTGCCGGAGGCCGGCAGCGGACCTTCGACCTCGACCGGCATCAGCCGCTTGCGCACAAGGCCGCGATACTTAGTCCGCGCGGTCAGCTCCTGGCCGACATAGCAGCCCTTGTCCCAGTCGATCCCGCGCAGCTCGTCGAAGCCGTTCTCGAGCAGGATCGCCTTCTCGACCGGCAAGTCGCGGCTGCCATCGGGCAGGCCTTTGGCGATGCGGAGCCCGTGATAGTCGTCGAGCGTAGCGCGCACGCAACCGAGCGCGATCAGCGGATCCTCGCCAAGTCCGCCATGCAGGAGCACGCGCACGCCCATGTCCCTGAGGCGCGGATCGAGGTAGGCGATACCGCCGGCATACTCCTTCGCTTGACCCGGCTCCTTGAGATCGAGCTTCTCGATCACGGTCGGGCCGAAGGCGGCGAAGACGCGATACTCATCGCTGACATTCGCCAGCATGACCTTCGATCTGAGCTTGTAGAGCGACAGACGCTTCTTCAGGTCGTCGGCGCGGCTGCGCTCGCAGTCGAGGGCCAGCATCTCGCCCATGTCGATGACGAAGAAGTCGTGGAGAAACTTGCCCTGCGCGGTGAGGAAGGCGGAATAGGCGGCACGTCCGGGCGAGACCTTGGCAACGTCATTGGAGATCAGCCCCTGCAGGAAGCTGACGCGATCTTCGCCCGCCACGGTGACGATACCGCGGTCCTCGAGCAAGACGTAGCGATCCATGAATGCCCCTCCCGCCTATGTATATGACATGGCGCGGCGGAGGCGCCTTTGCAAGCGCCGCCCACCGCCCTATAAGCCGGGCCGATGCCGGCCTCAATCCTGTTCATAACCTCGACGCGCCTCGGCGATGCCGTGCTCTCGACCGGCGTGCTCTCCCGCTGCCTCGATCAGCTCCCCAATGCGCGCGTCACCGTCGCGACGGGCCCGATTGCCGCCCCTGTGTTCCGCAACCTGCCTGGCCTTGAGCGCGTGCATGTTCTGGTTAAGCAGCCGGCCGGAGCGCATTGGTTCGGCCTCTGGGCAAGGAGCGTCGCGCGCCGTTGGGATCTGGTCGTCGATCTTCGCGGCTCAGCGCTGGCGTATCTCGTTCCGGCATCGCGTCGACTCGTGCTCGGCAAGGGTCGGCGCCGGGAGCACCGGGTCGAGGAGCTGGGGCGGCTGGTCGCGCCCGAGGCAAACCCTCCGGAACCGCGACTCTGGCTTGCGGCGACGGATCGCGCCAAGGCTGCGAGGTTGGTCGCCGATGGCGGGCCGGTCCTGGCGCTGGGGCCGGCGGCGAACTGGCAGGCCAAGACCTGGCGGGCGGAGCGCTTCGCCGAGCTGGCCTCGCGGTTGACCGGGTCCGGCCCGCTCGCGGAGGCGCGCGTGGCGATCTTCGGTGCGGCGGGTGAGGAGGAGGCGGTCCGGCCGGTGCTGGCGACGCTTCCGGCCGAACGCTGCATCGATCTGGTCGGCAAGGTCGATCCGCTGGAGGCGGCCGCCTGCCTTGAGCGCTGCCGCTTGTTCGTCGGCAATGATTCGGGTCTCATGCATATGGCGGCGGCGGTCGGCATGCCGACCGTCGGCCTTTTCGGTCCGAGCCCGGTCGAGCACTATCGTCCTTGGGGGCGGTGGACGGCGGTGGCGCATACGCCGGAGACGCCGGAGCAGCTGATGGACATTCCCGGCTGGGATCATCGGACCTCGGCCACGTTGATGGACAGCCTCACGGTGGACGAGGTCGAGCGGGTGGCGAGGGAGCTGATGAGCAGAGCGGGGAGCTGAAGGCGGATGGCTCACATCGTCATGACCGACGACGGCCTTCGCTTCAGCGCGCGGAGCGTCCACCAGGGACCGCTCGGCGGCTCGGAGACCGCCTTCACGCATCTCGCCTTTGCGCTCGCCCGCCGCGGGCATGACGTCACCGTGCGCAACCGCTGCACCGAGCCGGTGCGCGAGGAAGGCGTCGACTGGGACTCGCTCGAGGCCGGCGTGCCGCAATCGGCCGATCTCTACATCGCCTATCGCGCGCACAACCTGCTGCCGATGGTGCCGCGGGCGCGGCGGCGCCTTTTCTGGATCCAGAACCCGGCGCGCTACCTGCTCAAATGGCGCTATCTCTCGAAGCTGTTCCGGCTCAAGCCGGTGGTGGTCTTCACCTCGCTCTACCATGCCGACACCTACCCGGCCTGGGCGCCGGATGGCGGGCGCGTCGTCATTCCGCTCGGCGTCTCCTCAAGCTTCCTCGAGAGCGAGGCGCCGGAAGAGCCGCCGCCGCCGCGGGCGCTGTTCATTTCCAATCCGATGCGCGGGCTCGACTGGTTGCTGACGCTTTGGGCTCGGCACGTCCATCCGCGCCTGCCGACGGCGGAGTTGCACGTCTTCTCCGGCCCCGCGACCTACGGCGCCTATGGCGCGGCCAAGGCGAAAGAGATGGAGCCGATCCTCGAATACGCGCGCCAGCTCGCCGATCGCGGCGTCGTTCTGCGGGCGCCGGTGTCGAAATCCGTGCTCGCCGACGAGATGCGGGCAGCGCGCGTGCTCCTCTATCGCGGCGACAAGGAAGAGACCTTCTGCTTTGCCGTTGCCGAGGCGCAGGCGACGGGCTTGCCGGCCGTGGTCGGCCCCTTAGGCTGCATGGCCGAGCGGGTCGCCGATGGCGAGACGGGTTTCGTCGAGGGCGATGACCGCCTGTTCGCCGACAAGACGCTGGCTCTGCTCACCGACGATCGTCTCTGGCGGAATATGAGCATGCGCGCGCTGGAGCGCCAGCGCGCCTGGGGCTGGGACGAGGCCGCTTCGGCTTTCGAGAAGCTGATCTGATGCGCGTCCTGCAGGTGATGGCCGGCGCGGCCCATGGCGGCGCCGAGACCTGCTTCGTCGACACGGTGCTGGCGCTCAATCGCGCCGGCGTGGAACAGCGTGTAGTGATCCGCCAAGATGCGGCACGGGCGGCGTTGCTGCGCGCCGGCGGCATCGAGCCGACCGAGCTGCCCTTCGGCGCGCGCTGGTTCGACTTCCGGACACGCGCCGGCCTCAGTCGGCTGATCGCCGGCTTCGCACCCGATCTGGTTATGGCCTGGATGAAACGCGCGGCGAGCTTCGTGAAGCCGGGCGACTACGCCAGCCTCGGCTGGCTCGGCGGCTTCTACGATCTCAAATACTACCGGCACTGCGGTCACCTCGCAGGGATGAGCGCCGATATGCGCCGGCACATCGTCAAGGAGGGCTGGCCGCCCGAGCGCGCGCATATTCTCCGCGCCTATGCACCGGACGGGAGAGGGTGCCGTCTCGATCGCAAGGCGCTTGGCACGCGCGAGGATGCGCCGCTGCTGCTGGCGCTCGGGCGCCTGCACGAGGCCAAGGCCTTCGACGTGCTCATCGATGCTATGGTGCAGATCCCGCAAGCGCAGCTTTGGATCGCCGGAGAGGGCGCTCTCCGCGCCTCGCTCGAGGCGCAGATCGACCGCCTTCGTCTTTCCAATCGCGTCAAGCTGCTCGGCTGGCGCAACGATCGTCTCGACCTGATGGCAACGGCCGATGCCTGCATCTTCCCGTCGCGCTACGAGCCCTTCGGCATCGTCTCGATCGAGGCGTGGGCCGCGCGCGTGCCGCTGATCGCGACGCGCTCAGCCGGTCCCGGCGCTTTGATCCGTGACGGCGAGGACGGGCTGCTGGTGCCGATCGACGATGTTGCCGCGCTGGCGACAGCGATCCGCCGCCTGCTCGGCGATGGCGAGCTCAAGGCGCGTGTGGTCGCCAACGGGCGGCTGCGCTACGAAGCAGAGTTTACCGAGCGTGCCGTCGTCGCCAGCTACAAGGCTCTGTTCGAGCGCATGCTGGCGGAGCGCCGCAAGGCGGCGTGATCAGCGGAGCAGCTGGCGCACGAAGCTGAGCAGGTTGCCGCCGTCGAAGAGGTGGCCGACGATGCCGGCGGCTTCGGCTGCGCCGACATCGGTTTTCTGATCACCGATCAGAAGGCATTGCGACCGGTCGAGATCGAACTCGGCGATCCCGGCGCGGATCATGCCGGGTTCCGGTTTCCGGCAGCCGCAGGCCAGTAGATAGGCGCCCTGTCCCGCGGTCGGGTGATGCGGGCAGTAGAAGGTCGCCTCGATCCGCGCACCGCGCTCGTCAAGCCAGGCCTCGATCCAGTAGGTGAACGCGGTGAACTGCTCTTCTGAGTAGTAGCCACGGCCGATGCCCCCCTGGTTGGTGACGAAGACGATCTTGCGCCCCTGCGCATTCAGCCAGGCGATCGCCTCGGCCGCGCCGGGGACGGGCTCGAAGCGATCGGGTGAGTGGACATAGCTGAGATCGCGGTTGAGCACGCCGTCACGGTCGAGGAAGACCGCGGCGCGGGTAAGAAGCCCGGAGGGCCGGGTCGAGAGCACGCGTCGGACCGGCTCGGCAATAAGTGCCGATCCGCCAGGCAACTTCGTCCCGGTGCTCATGTCTCGGTCATAGCCGACCGGGAGGCGGCGACGCCAGCGGTTCAGTTGCTCCCGGTCACGCTCGGCGGCTTCGGCTGTGCCTGCGGCGCGGGCTGCAAAGGTTCGGACTCGACCTTTTCGCGCGGCACCATGAGGGGCGGGTAATCGATCACGTTGCCGACCTTCTCCTGCGGCATCGGCGGGGTGACGACCATCACGACGCGGCCGGGCGGCGGCCCGTAGTAGTTCTGGATACGGTTGGATTCGCGCCGGTCGAGCGGTCGCGTGTAGCAGTCCACCTGGGCCAGCGTGCGGTAGCAGTAGAGCGGCTCAGGCGCGAACTCGACGAGTTCGGCATGCTTCTGCCACTCGTAGTGGCGGGAGACCGGGTTGTTGAAGCAGCCGGTAAGCGCGAGCGCCGGCACGATCAGAAGGGCAGGGCGCAGGAAGAGCATCATCGGCGATCGCTCCGGGCAAGCCTGGGACGTCCGGCAGGCGGTTGCTATAGTGCCAGCCGGTTTCACCCCTTCTCAACTGCAAGGGCCGGGCCAGTCCCCATGCTGATCGCGCATATCACCGACCTGCACCTCCGCCAGGAAGGCGAGCTCGCCTTCATGGAAAAGATCGATACCGCGGAGCGGCTGGCCAGGACCGTCGATTTCCTCAATGAGTTCAGGCCGCGACCCGACCTGGTGCTTGCCACTGGCGACCTTGTCGACTTCGGCAAGGTCGAGGAGTACCGCAATCTTCGGCGTGTGCTCGACCGTCTCGCGATCCCGGTCTACCTGATCCCCGGCAACCACGACCACCGCGACAATCTGCGCGCCGTCTATGCCGACCATACCTATCTGCCGAAGTCGGGCTTCCTGCACTATGTCATCGAGGGGCACCCCGTTAGGCTGATCGGGCTCGATACGCTCGATCCCGGCAAGGTCACCGGCCTGATGTGCCCGGAGCGCCTTGCCTGGCTCGACGCACGCTTGGGCGAGGCGAAGGACAAGCCGACACTCGTCTTCATGCATCACCCGCCCTACTCGGTCGGTATCGCCCAGATGGACAGTTACGGCTGCATCGGCGGCGAAGCGATGGGCTCGGTCGTAGGCAAGCATCCGCAAGTCGAGCGCGTGGTCTGCGGCCATCTGCATCGCGCTACGACTCGGCGCTGGAACGGAACAGTGGTGAGCTCGACCCCGGCGACGGCGCCGGAGATCCTGCTCAACATCCATAACGGCGGCATCTGGGGCTGGGGTGAGACGCCGCCCTTCGTCGGCTTCTATCTCTGGCAGGACGGCGGCATTGTCAGTCACTTGACCCAGGTCGACCCGCGCGTGTCGCCCCACGCCTTCCCTCCGAAGAAAGCCTGACGAGAGCGACAGGCCTTCCGTGACGAGACCGATCTTCGCTGAGCCGCAAATCGTCCACAGCCTTGCCGACTGCTACTTCTATCACTCGATGGACATCCCCGGGTATGGCGAGGTCCGCGGAGAGTGGGATCTGCGTGCGCGGACGCTCGACTATCTAGGCCATGTCGACTTCGCTGGAAAGCGCGTGCTCGAGATCGGACCGGCCAGCGGCTACCTGACCTTCTACATGGAGCGGCAGGGAGCCGAGGTCGTCTGCGTCGACGTCGACGACAGCCAGCCATGGGACTTCGTGCCACAGGCCGGCGCGCTCGATGAGCGCGTGATCGAGGAGCGCCGGCAGCATATCGGCCGGATGAAGAGCGGGTTCTGGCTCGCGCATCGCGCCTTAGGCTCGCGCGCCCGCGTCCATTACGGCGATCCGGCGAGGCTGCCTAAGGAGATCGGCCGCTTCGACATCGCGGTGATGGCCAATGTGCTGCTGCATTGCCGCGAGGGGATGTCCCGCCCTTTGTTGAACTTGGCGGGACGAGCGTTGCCTGTTGATGATGCTATGCGGCGTGCCGGTCCTTCTCAAGTTTTGTTTTGATCGCGTGCTCGGCCTGATGGGCAGCCAGGGCAGCTTTGAGCGTCGGCAGGTGCTTGTGCGCCTTGAGGCGTCGGAAGCCCTTGGCGGCTTCCATCATGCCGGCGGCGGTCCAGCGCAGCGCCATATCGGTATTTCGCCACCGCTTCACGTTGCGACAGACGCGGCGCACCGTGCCCATCATGTTCTCGATTGAGTTGGTGCAGGCGAGCGACCGCCTGAGCTGGGCAGGAAGGCCGAGGCGGTTGACGGTCAGCATCTCGTCGAGCCCTTCGCGGATGCTGG
>Ga0194121_10004243_pt1 | contig 20957 bp, 19 predicted proteins | sample TA2MahCa50mmetaG_FD_148609 | JGI IMG/M metagenome (GOLD analysis project Ga0194121, IMG submission 148609) | Freshwater microbial communities from Lake Tanganyika, Tanzania - TA2015020 Mahale Deep Cast 50m | ecosystem: Environmental > Aquatic > Freshwater > Lake | place: Tanzania: Lake...
GCGGCGACGAGGGCCGGGGCACCGGCGGGATCCTCGACCGGGCCGTCGGCTCGCTCGGGGCCCGTGGCGAGCAGGTGCTCCCAGAACTCCGGCGGGGCATCACGCAGCGGGAGCGCGCGCACGGCATCCCGGGCGGCCCGCACGTCGTCGAGCACGGCCCGCATCTCGGGCGACGCGGCGAGCTGCTCCTCCACCCACGCCGTCTCGACGGCGGTGCACTCGCCGTCGAGGTAGGCGGAGAGCACATCCTCGTCGGGCTTCGTCGGTTCGCGGTTCACGCGGCCCCCTCCGACAACATCGTGCGCAGCATGCGCCGGCCCCGGTGCAGGCGGGACCGGACGGTCCCCACCGGGACGCCGAGCGATGCGGCGATCTGCTCGTAGGACTGGTCGGCGACATCGCAGAGCACCACCGGCACCCGGAACTCGTCGGGAAGTGCGGCCAGGGCGGCCTGGATGTCGTCGGAGAGCTGGGTCGACACCTCGTCGGCCCCGGGTGACGTGGGCAGGACGCGCTCGGGATCGTCGGGGAGCGCGTCGGTGGGGCGCCGCCGGCGCCGCCGCACCTCGTCGAGGAACACGTTCGTCACGATCCGGGCCAACCAACCTTCGAGCGACCCCGGCTGGTACCGCTCGAGCCCGCGCTTCACGCGGATGAGCGATTCCTGCACGACGTCCTGGGCGTCTTCGTCGTTTCCGGCCAGGCGGTACGCCACCGTGTACATGAAGCGCCCATGGTCACGGGCGACCTCTTCCCAGGTGGGGACACCGTCGGTCATGACGGAAACGATCTGACGGCCCAGTCAGGTTCCCGGTTTCGGGGAATTGCCATCCGCCGCTCGGGACCCGGCACCGCGCGCGGGCCCGGATCGGGCCGGAGGGCGGGGCTGACGGGGGTGCGCCGGGCTACTTGGCGTCGGACGACGACTCGTCGTCGTCCTTGTGCCCCTCGGACAGCCCCTTCTTGAACTCCTTCTGCGCCTGCCCCATGGAGCGGGCCAGCTTGGGCAGCTTGGTGCCGCCGAAGATCAGCAGGACGATGAGGAGCACGATGATGAGCTCGGTCGGGCCCAGGTTCATGGAAACCCTTTCGGCAGGGGGAGACCACAGGTTAACCCCGGGATGCGACCGGTCCGGCGTCGCAGCAGGCTGCGGCGAGCAGCTCGACGTCGTCGAGGTGGCTCACCTGGAAGGGCACGGCCCCCACTCCGAGGATGACGGTCTCCACGCCCAGGTCGTCCCAGCCCGCCAGCTGCTCACGGATCTGCTCGGGGGTACCCACCAGGCGGCCCTCCCGCCAGCGGTCGAGGTCCATCCCGTCGAGCACGCCCGGCGGGCCCGTCTCCCGCATGCGCTCGAACCGGGCCCGGAGGTCGGCCTCGTCCTCGCCGCACAGCGCGTAGAGGCCGAGCGACCGCCACATCGTCGCCGGGTCCCGGCCCGCCGCCTCGCAGGCCCGCTCGAGCGCACCGAGGCGCTCCCGGTAGGCGTCGGGGGTCCAGACCCAGCACGTGTTCCATCCGTCGGCCAGGTCGACGGCGGCCCGCAGCACCCGGTCGCCCTTGCCGCCGACGAACAGCGGTGGACGCGGCGTCTGGAGCGAGGGCGGGTCGACCGTGGCGCGGTGGGCCTCGTGGTAGGTGCCCGCGAAGGTGCACTCCGCGCCGCCGAGCAGCCCCCCGACGACGGCGAGGGCCTCCCGCAACCGGTCGATCCGCTCACCCGGCCGCGGCATGGCCAGCCCGATGGCCTCGTAGTCGGGCTCGTACCAGCCCGCGCCCAGACCGACGTCGAGCCGGCCGCCCGACACCCGGTCGAGGGTGGCGAGCGACTTGGCCAGCACCGCGGCGGGCCGCAGCGCCTCGAGCAGCACGAGGGTGCCGAGGCGCACCCGTGCGGTCGCCCGGGTGAGCGCGGCCAGGGTGGACACGGGCTCGAACGCCCCGTAGCGGGTGGCCGGGCCGCCGTACTTGGCGAGGTCGAGGAACAGGTGGTCGCTCAGCCACAGCGAGTCGATCCCCCACTGCTCGGCCAGCACGGCGTGGCGCTCGATCGTCTCGTAGGTGAGCGGGTCCTCCCCGACGACCGAGTAGTCGTACTGCGGGAGCGCGAGGCCGATGCGCATCACGGCAGGTTACGCGGCCACCCGGGGCCCGATCGCGGTGCCCGCGGGTCGGCCGGCACCTGACCGTGGTCGGCGCGGAGACGTCACCGAGCCAGCATCGGGCATGGTGAGGTCCCGCCCGGGCGCCCATCCATACTGAGACCGTGATCGAGTGCGTACCCAACGTGTCGGAGGGGCAGGACCTCGAGCTGCTCGACCGGCTGTCGGCTGCGTGCGGGGCCTCGCTGCTCGACCGCCACGTCGACCCCGACCATCATCGGTCGGTGTTCACCCTCGCCGGGCCCGGCTCGTGGGACGCGCTCGCGGCGGTGGTCGACCTCGCGTCGGCGGCGACCGCCGAGCTCGACCTGCACGCCCACCACGGGGTGCACCCGCGCCTGGGCGTGCTCGACGTCGTGCCGTTCGTGGCCCTGGGCGAGCCGTTCCTCCATGCGGTCGACGCCGCCTACTCGTTCGCCGCGTGGGTCAACACGGAGCTGGGCGTGCCGGTCTTCTTCTACGACGGGTGCGCCGACGGCTTCCGCAGCCTGCCCGAGGTGCGTCGCCTGGCCTTCGTCGGGCTCGACCCCGACCTCGGGATCCCGGAGCCACATCCCCGCCTCGGTGCCGTGGCGATCGGCGCCCGGCGGCCCCTGGTGGCGGTGAACTGCTGGCTCGACTCCGACGACATCAACCTCGCCCGGGCTGTGGCCCGCGCGGTGCGAGAGCGCGACGGCGGCCTGCCCGGGGTACGGGCGCTCGGGCTCGCGCTCGCGAGCCGGGGCGTGGCCCAGGTGTCGATGAACCTGGTCGACCTCGAGCGCACCGGGCTGGAGGCGGCCTGCAACGCCGTGCGAGACGCGGTCGGCGCCGGCGGCGGGCGCGTGGGGCAGGTGGAGCTGGTGGGGCTGGTGCCGGCGGCTGAGCTGGACCGCGCCAGCCCGGAGTTCCTCGAGTGGGCAGCGCTGGGCCCCGACGTCACCATCGAGGTCCGCCTCGCGGCCCGCGGCGGTTGAGCCGCTGCGCCCGACGGCCGGTCGAGCGGTCAGGCGGTGGCGGCGTCCCGCCGCTCGAGCGCACGCTGGCGACGGACCCGGCGACGCTCCCGCTCGGAGAGCCCACCCCAGATGCCGAACTTCTCGCCGTGGGCGAGCGCGTACTCGAGGCACTCGACCCGCACCTCGCAGCCCCGGCACACGGACTTGGCCTCGCGAGTCGATGCCCCCCGCTCGGGGAAGAACAGATCGGGGTCGACGCCGAGGCAGTTGGCGCGCTCCTGCCAGCGGCGTTCCTCCTCGACCCCCTCGGACCCCAGCAACCTGACGATCTCGAATACCTGCACCGGCTTCTCCCTCGTGTGTTCGACGCCGGAGTGCGTGACGCCTGCGCCGGCTCCGGGGCCCCGGTGGGGTCTCCGAATGACGCTGGTGGAATTACAACGCTGCTACTCTGCTGGGTCGATCACCCTCCGTGCAAGTGGAAGATGCTCGGAGTTGGTGATTTTTGTACCTTTTGCTCGGTTTCGTGGCGCCACGCGGGCCGAATCCGGCCCCGCGGGGCGCCGACCGGCCCGAAAGAGCGCGGGTACCGGGGCCGGCGGCACCGCTGCCGCGCCGACGGACACGTGGTCGAGACTCCCGCGTGTGAGGTCGGCGCGGCGCGGACTGCCTAGCCTGCGGGCAGCAGGACGGAGCGGAGGGAAGGGGCTGCCGGTGCGGGTCGTGGTGCTGGGCGCGGGGTTCGGTGGGCTGGAGCTGAGCACCCGCCTGTCGGAGGTGCTGGGCGATGAGCTCGAGGTGACGCTCGTCGACCGGGCCGAGGGGTTCGTCTTCGGGTTCTCGAAGCTCGACGTGATGTTCGGCCGGACGACGCCCGACGCGGTGCTGCACCGGTACGACGGGCTGGTCGCACCGCGGGTGCGGTTCGTCCGGGCCGAGATCACCGCGATCGACCCGGCGGCGCGGCGGGTGGAGACCACCGCGGGGGCACTGACGGGCGACGTGCTCGTCGTCGCGCTCGGGGCCGACGTGGATCCCGCAGGCACGCCGGGCCTGCTCGAGGGGGGATGGGAGTTCTACTCGGAGCAGGGGGCGTTCGCGGCGCGTGACGTGCTCGCCGACTTCCCGGGCGGCCGGGTGGTCGTCGGCGTCTGCGGCACCCCGTTCAAGTGTCCGCCCGCGCCGAGCGAGACGGCGTTGCTGGTGCACGACCTCCTGGCCCGCACCGGCCGCCGCGCGCAGTCGGAGATCCATCTCGCGATGCCGTTGCCCGTGCCGGTCCCGCCGTCACCACCGGGCTCCGCGGCGCTGCTGGAGGCGTTCGCCGAGCGGGGCATCGAGTTCCACCCGTCGAAGCTCGTGACCGGACTCGACCCGGTCCGTTCGGTGGCGTTGCTCTCAGACGTCGACGACGGCACGCCGGGCGAGATGGCGTACGACCTCTTTCTCGGCGTGCCGAAGCACCACGTCCCTGCCGTCGTCGCCGAGTCGGGGCTCGCCGAGGATGGCTGGATCCCCGTCGACTCGCTCACGCTCGAGACCCGGTTCCCGGGTGTCTACGCGGTGGGCGACGTGACGAGTGTGGGGACGCCCAAGGCCGGCGTGTTCGCCGAGGGCCAGGCCGCGATCGTCGCCGACCGGATCATCGCGGCGGCGCGTGGCGCGGACGGGCCGAGGTACGGCGGGGCCGGCGTGTGCTACTTCGAGTTGGGCGGCGACCAGGTGGCGGGAGTGGAGGTCACGTTCCTCCAGGGTCAGGCGCCGATCGGTACCTACAACCCGCCGTCAGCCGAGATCGCGGCCCGCAAGGGCGACTTCGGCACGAGCCGCATCCGGCGGTGGTTCGGCAGGGAGTGGTCGGCGTACTGACGCCGTCGAAGCACCGGCGTGGCGCCGGTGTGGCGAGCTCGAGGAGTCGTCGGGCGCTCGACGCGCGGTCAGACACGACGCCACGGTGCCCGATTCCGTCGCGATGGACCCGACATCTTCGGGCCCGGCCGCCGTACCGTCGAAGGGGCGACACCGTGCGGCACGCCACCACGGAGGTCGAGGAGGTGACGTTCGTCTGCTTCGACGCCGCCACCCTCGCCGCCTACGAGCGCGTCCTCGCCGACTGAGGTACCGCCCGTCGGCGCGAACGGTCAGCTGGCGCGACGGTTGGCGCGACGACCCTCGAGGAAGTCGACCAGCACGTAGTCGCCCAGCGTGTCGGGGGTCGTGTAGAAAGCCCGGCCGCGGTTGATGCGACACATCTGCTCGACGAAGCTGCGCAGGTTCCACCCGTCGTCGAGCATGAAGGTGTTGATGCGGATCCCCTCCCGGGTGCAGCGCATCACCTCCTTGATCGTCTCCTCGGTGGTCTCGTACGACGTCGGGTAGTTGAAGTACGCGTAGCCGTCGGCGGTGATGTGGGCCGTGGGCTCGCCGTCGGTGACCATGATCACCTGCTTCGTGCCGGTCTGGCGGCTGAGCATCCGGCGGGCGAGCAGCAGCGCGTGCTGCATGTTGGTGCCGTACTCGAAGTCCCAGCTCATCTCGGGCAGCTTCTCGGGCGGCACCTCACGGGCCACCCGCCCGAAGCTCACGAGGCCGAAGTAGTCACGCGGGTACTGGCTGGTGATGAGCGCATGCAACGCCATCGCCACCTTCTTCGCCGGCAGGAAGTTGTCGCGCATCGGCATCGACATCGACACGTCGAGCAGCAGCACCGTGGCGCTACGGGTGGTGAGCTCGGTGCGCTCGATCTCGAAGTCGGCCGGGGTGAGTCGCACGGGCGTGCCCGAGCCCTGACGCCAGATGGCGTTCTTCACCGTCTGCTGCACGTCGAGGCGGAACGGGTCGCCCCACTCGTACTGCTTGGTCTCGTACGCGGGGTCGTGACCGGTCCCGGCGGTCTGCACATCGTGGCGGCCGGCGCGGTCCTTCATCAGCTTGCGGAACAGGTCGCCGAGCGCCTTCTGCCCGATCGCCCGCAGGCCCCGGGGCGTGAGCTCGAGCCGCCCCTCGCGGTTCTCGATGAGGCCGGCCTCCTCGAGCATCCTCGCCATCTCGGCGAGGCGTTCGAGCGACCGGGCGGCGTCGTCGCCCAACATCTCGCGGGCCCGGTCGATGTCGACCTCGGCCAGCTCGCCGGGCTGGGTGGCCTGGGAGAGCAGGTGCTCGAGGTCGTCCATGTCGCCGAGCTGGTCGAGCAGGCTCGGCATCCCTGCCATCGACAGCGGGTCGTCGCCCTGGAAGTTCATCCGCCGCTCCCACGGGAGCTGCGGGAACGCCTGCTGGAGGTTGCGCGAGAGCTGGTCCATCTGCCAGCGGAGATCCATGTCCTCCATGAGCGAGTCGGCGAGGGCCTGGAGCTGGGCGCGCTGCTCGGGCGTCATCGAGTTCATCAGCTGCTGCATCTGCGCCATCGACTGCGCCATCTGCTCGAGCAGCTCGTCGAGCGTGCGGGGGTTCCCCGGGAAGAAGTCGCCGTAGCGCTCCATGAACCCGTCGAAGTCGGGCTCCTCACCGGCCTCCCGCTGCTCCAGCATGTGGTTGAGCTCGGCGAGCATGTCCTTCATCCGCTGCATCTTCTCGGGCGTGAGGTTCTGCATGCCCTCGGACATCTGGTTGAAGTAGCTCTGCATCAGCTGCTCCTTGAGCTCCTCCATGAGCTCTTCGAACTGCTGACGGGCCTGGTCGTCCATCCACTCGTACTGCTGGAGCTCCTGCACCCGGCCGGCGAGGTCGGGCGGCAGCTGGTCGAGCTGCTCGCGGTGCGCGTCGGCCGACTGCTCGACGATCTCCTGCTGGCGCCGGTCGCCGCCGCGCTGGGCGTCGTCGATGCGCTGCTCGATGCCCTCGCGCTCCTGCTCGACGATCTCGCGCAGTCGCTCGGCGATGTCCTCGTACACGCCGCCGAGGTCGTACTGCTCGAGCATCTCGCGGCGCCGTCGACGCAGGCGCTCCATCATCTCGCGCATGCCCATCATCTGCTCGCCGTTGCGGTCGCGCAGGCCCTGCTGCATCATCCGGCGCATCGCGGCGTGCAGGTCGCCGTGGTAGACGAGGTCGTCCATCATCTCGTCGAGCACGGCGTCGGCGTCGAGGTCGAAGCCCTGCTGGGTGCCGTCCCACGCCGAGTACCGGAAGCCCCGCTCCTCACGTGACCGACCACGGCGCGCCATCGCGTGAGGGTAGCCCCGATCTCAGGCCCGCCGACCCCCCGCTGCTCGGCGGTTCCGGGCGGCCAGCCGGCGCTTCCGCCGACGCCACCACCACACGAAGCCCGCACCGAGCCCGATCCCGATCAGGGGTGCGCTGAGCACCGAGGCCGCGACGATCTCGGTGAAGCGATCGTTCCTGGTGTCGTACCCGCCGAGCCAGTCGGCGTAGAACAGGAAGATCATCCAGAACCCGCCCACGACCAGCGGTGTGAGCACGAACCCGGCCGCCATCCCGAGCAGGTACTGGGGCACCGCCGGGCCCGGGCCCGCCGGGGGCGTACGCCGGCGGGGCGACGGCGTCACCGGCGCCGCCCCGGCTCTCGTCGGCTCGGGCCACGGCTCGAGGTCGGCGTCGATCCGGGCCCGCGTCGGTCGCGGCGCCGAAGGCGGCGCTCCCGCCGAACCCGACCGGCCCGCGGATCCCGTCGGGGCCGCGGGGCGACCCCCCACGTCGGGCGAGCGCCCACCCTCCCCGCCACGCGCGACGTCGGCCACGGCGGGCAAGTTACCCGCGGGAGCCGTCATGCAGTCCACACCGCCGGACGGGACGCCCTAGGCTGCCCATCCACATGGCTCGCCCACCGTCGGGCGAGCACGCATGCCGCCTTGCCCCCACCCTGCGACGAGGGCCCGTGAGCAACACCGACGACCCGGCCAGCCCGAGCCCCACGATCGCCAAGCCGGCGCTCATGAGCATCGACGACGCCCACGGGCTCGATGCTGCCCAGGTCCGCGAGCTCGCCGCCGCGCACATGAACCCCGGTCAGATCACCACGCTCAAGCTCCTCGGCTTCGACCGGGTGGTGGTGGAGCGGGCCGAAGGGATGTACTACACCGACCGGTCCGGTCGCCGCATCCTCGACTTCTTCGGGGCCTTCGGCGCCCTCGCCTTCGGGCACAACCACCCCCGGATCCTGGCCGCCCGCGCCACGTTCGCCGCCGAGCACCGCCACGAGCTGGCGATCGCCTTCCTCTCCCAGTACGCGGCGACGCTGTCGTGCAACCTGGCGCGGATCGCGCCCGGCGACCTCGACATGGTGTTCCTCTGCGTGTCGGGTTCCGAGGCCGTCGAAGCCGCGATGAAGGTCGCCGAGCGAGCGGCCGGGCCCAAGCGCTCGACGATCTGCTACGCGCAGAACTCCTTCCACGGCAAGACGCGGGGCGCGCTGTCGGTCACCGATTCCGACTTCTACCGAGCCGACTTCCGGCTCCTCGACAACGTCAGTCGGGTCCCCTTCGGCGACGCCGATGCGCTCGAGCAGGCGTTCCGGGCCGACCCCGGCATCGGCGTGTTCATCGCCGAGACGATCCAGGGTGGCGCGGGCGTCGTGCTTCCGCCCCCCGGCTACCTGCGCGACGTGCGGCGACTCTGCGACCAGTACGGCGTGCTGTGGATCGCCGACGAGGTCCAGTGCGGCTACGGCCGGACCGGACGCTTCTTCGCGTTCGAGCACGAGGACGTGGTGCCCGACGTCGTCACCCTGGCGAAGTCCCTGGGTGGCGGCAAGACGGCCCTCGGCGCGTTCATCGCCCGGACGCCCGTCTACATGAAGGCCTACGGATCACCCAAGTCCGCCCTCATCCACGGCCCGGCCACCTTCAGCGGCATGGGCGAGGCCTGTGTCACCGGGATCGAGGCCCTGCACGTGCTCTACGACGAGAAGCTCATCGACAACGCGGCCGAACAGGGCTCGTACCTGCTCGACCGTCTGCGCGCGCTCCAGGCGAAGTACCCGACGCTGATCGCCGATGTCCGGGGTCAGGGCCTGATGGTGGGCCTCGAGCTCGCCGACCTCAGCCGCGTGCTGCCTCGGGGGACCCGCGCGGTCGCGGCGAAGTTCGACGATCGGCTCAAGGGTGGGCTCGCCGGCGTGGTCGGCGCCCTGCTGCTCGAGGAGCACGGCATCCTGGTGGCGTTCACCGAGTACAACCGCAACGTGATCCGGCTCGAGCCACCGCTCATCGTCACCCGCGCAGAGATCGACACGCTCGTCGACGCGCTCGACAGCATCCTCGACCGAGGGTTCACCCGCATCGCGCTCGACTACGTCCGCAAGGTCAAGGCCAAGCGCGGCTGATCCCCGGGACTCGGCCCGGGACTCGGCCCGGGCGCCGGATCAGCGCCCCCGCTTCGACGGCGGGGCCGTCGTCGTGGTCGTCGTCGTGGTCGTCGGCGTCGGATACGTGGGGTCGGCGAACAGCGCGAAGAAGTCCACCACCCCCGGCTCGAGGTACCGCGTGCCGTCACGCGACATGTCGGGGTGCAGCTTCTCACCCACGACGTTCTGCGGGAGGTTCGGATCGGGCGACGAGAACAGATACGCCGTCGTCCAGTCGTGGTTGATGTCGAGCTCCATGCCCCGGACGCACCCCACGGCCTGCAACGTCTTGGCGAGCGACAGCACGCTCTGGGCCGGACCGGCGGCGTAGACGAGCCCGCCGCTGGGGAGCACGCAGATCCCCGAGCGCCACACGTAGACGTTGTTGCCCACGGTGGCCCCGAACGCGGACGTGTCGTTCTCGCGCAGCTCCGGGTTCAGCTGGTAGTTGTCGAGCAGGAGCTCCAGGTTCTGGCGGGCCGCCGCGATGTCGGGGCTCATCTGGAAGTCGCGACCCCACATCCCGACGTCGGCGCTGCCGTCGCTCTTCACGACGAGCGTCGCCGCGCCGTCCCGCATCGGCACGACTTCCTCACCGGCGACGTTCGCCCCGCCGCGGGCGTGGACCATCTGGAAGCCGGAGTTGAACGCCGCGACCAGGCTCCCTCGCTCCTCCACCGGGATCATCGATCCCCAGGGGTTGGGCCCGCCCCCCGGCTGCTTCGTCCCCGGCACGTAGGTGAACTTCAGCAGCTTCGGGTCCATCCACATGAGGGTGACGATGTACGAGGTGCGCACCGAGTCGGGCCGCACCCAGGTGGTGTAGATCGCGGGCTGCCCGTCGACGAGCCGCCCTGACGGCACCCACACACCCTCGCCGCTCTCGGGGACCGGGGCCGGGGTCGGCACCGGAGTCGTCGGCGGCGGCGTGCTGAGCGCACGCAGCGGCGCGGTCGTGGCGGTGGTCTGGCGCGGCGTGGCCTGGTCCCTGACGCCGATCGCCTCCAACTTGTCGGGACGTCCGCCCTTCTTGGGCGCGGCGATCGTGGTGTAGTACCAACGCTCCACCGTGTTCACCAGGCCGTTGCCGCCATGCGAGCGCACCCACTGCACGGTGCGCTGGAACGGCGACTCGGTGCTCCCCGACTCGGTCAGCGCGGTGACGTACGACGTTCCCATCGGCAACAGCAGGGCCACGACGACCGCGAGCGATCCGAACAGGATCCACCGCCTCCGGCGTCGGGCCTGTCGGGCTCGGGCCCGCGCGCGGGCCCCGGGGGCCATGGGGGCCCGGGGAGCCCTGGGGGCGCCGCCGGGACCGGGAGCCACGGGGGAACCATCGACGGTGACGGTCAACCGGGCGCTCCTTGACGCGGTGTGTGCCCCGCCGTCCGTGACCCGGTGGACATCGGACAGCCGTGCGACCCCGACCCGCCGCAGTGCGCGCCGAGGAACCCAGCCAATCTAGAGGGTGACCCTCCCGTCGCGGCGCGCGGGGCCCGACCCGGCACAATGACCGCCGTGGCGTCCGACCCCACCCCGCCGGGACCCGACCCGACCGCCCTCGATGCCGCGGCCGACGCCGCCTCCCGCAAGCGGGCCCGCATCTGGGTCTGGGCCCTGCTCGGCATGGTCGCGATCGCGATCGCCGTCGTGTCGTACATCGGCCGTGAGCAGGAGACCAGCGTCAAGCCCGCGCCGAAGGCCTTCTGCAAGGCGGCGAAGCAGTACGAGAACGACATCGACCGGTACGGCACCACCTACAACGAGAAGGTCGACCTCCAGATCCGGCGTTGGGAGGCGCTGGCCGCCACGGCGCCGCCGTCGGTGCAGGCCGACGCGGAGCTGGTGCTCGACACCCTGCGGGAGTACGCCGCCGCGCCGAACCAGCGGGCCCGCGACGCCCTGAAGGACGACCCCGACTTCGAGGCGGCGATCGTCGACGTGAACCGCCGCTGGAACCAGGGCTGCGACGTCTTCGAGCGCGACAGCCCCATCTGAGGTCCGGCCCACGCTCGGCCGCGGCGCTCAGGGACGCACGATCGTCAGGACTTGCCGCGGTAGGTGGCGCGGGTGCCGACGGAGTCCTTGTTGAGGCGCTTCGAGAGGTGGAGCCCCTCGAGGACGAACTCGACGGCCGACGCAACCTGGGCCGGGCTCTCGCCGACCTCCAGGTCGGCGAGCACGCCGTGGAGCGCGGGAACGGCGGCGAGCACCGAGCCGTACTCGGCGGCGGGGACGTCGGGTCCGGTGTGGATCACCGTGCCCTCGTCGAACGCGTGCACGAGGTCGACGAGCTGCTCGGGCCGGCACTGCGACCGGAACGTCTCGAGCACGGCGGCCTTCACGATGCGGTCGAGGATCTGCTCCTCGCGGCCGTCGTCGACCGTCTCGAACTCGACCTTGCCGGAGGTGCTCGGCACCAGCGCCTCGAGGTCGCTCACCCGGGGGACCACCTCGTCCTCGTCGTTGCGCAGCGCCCGCCGGGTGGCGTTGGCCACCAACGTCTCGTAGTTGGCGATCGACATGCGGACCGACACGCCCGAGCGCTGGTTGATGTGGGGCGACCGACGGGCGTGCTGGCTCACGGCCGCGACCACCTCGGTCATGTACTCGGGGATGTGCACCGGCAGGCCGTCGGCCTGGACCAGCCGCGCCTCCTGCTCGATGACGTCCATCTCGAGCTCGACGTCGAGCGGGTAGTGCGTGCGGATCTGCGCGCCGAAACGGTCCTTCAGCGGGGTGATGATCCGACCGCGGTTCGTGTAGTCCTCGGGGTTGGCCGACGCCATCAGCACCAGGTCGAGCTCGAGGCGGATCTTGTAGCCCCGGATCTGGACGTCACGCTCCTCGAGCACGTTGAGCAGGCCCACCTGGATCCGCTCGGCGAGGTCGGGCAGCTCGTTCATGGCGAAGATGCCCCGGTTGGTGCGAGGCACCAGGCCGTAGTGGATGGTGAGCTCGTCGGACAGGTACCGGCCCTCGGCGACCTTGATCGGGTCGACCTCGCCGATCAGGTCGGCGATCGAGGTGTCGGGGGTGGCCAGCTTCTCGGAGAACCGCCGGTCGCGGTGGACCCACTCGAGCGGCGTCTCGGCACCCCGCTCGGCCACCATCACCCTGGCGTGGTGGGAGATCGGGTGGTACGGGTCGTCGTTGATCTCGCTGCCCGCCACGATCGGCATCCACTCGTCGAGCAGGCCGACGAGGCTGCGGATCATGCGGGTCTTGGCCTGCCCCCGCTCCCCCAGGAGGATGACGTCGTGCCCGGCGAGGAGGGCGTTCTCGAGCTGGGGCAGCACGGTGTCCTCGAAGCCGACCACGCCTTCCACCACGGGCTCACCCGCGGCGATGCGCCGGATCGCGTTCTCCCGGATCTCCTGCTTGACGGGGCGGGAAACCCAACCGCTCTCGCGCAGCTCGCCGAGGGTTCCGGGACGGTGCATCGTCGACTCCTGGAGGGATCCGGTGGGGCCGCGCCGGGCCCGTCGTGTGACTCACGCTACCCGCGCCCGGATAAGCCCCGAACCTGGGCATAGGGCTAGCGTTCACCCAGTTTTCGCCCGTGGGGACAACGTCTGAGTTGGAGTTGACATGACCAAGGTCGACGAGGCTCCGAAGGCGCGGCTCGAGAAGCCCGCCCATCCGGTTCCGAAGGAGGCGCGCACGCGTCCCTTCATCGTCGAGTTCTACGGATCGGCCATCGCCAAGAAGTGGCTGATGGCCATCACCGGCATCATGTTGATGGGCTTCGTGTTCGCCCACATGGTCGGCAACCTGAAGGTGTACCTGGGCGCCGACGACCTCAACCACTACGGCGAGTGGCTGCGGGAGATGGGCGAGCCGATCTTCCCGCGCACCGTGCTCCTGTGGATCATGCGCATCGGCCTGATCGGCGCGTTCGCCGTCCACATCGTCTCGGCGGCCCAGCTGACCCGGATGAACCGGAAGGCCCGGCCCGACAAGTACGAATCGCCGCGCGACTACGCCGCGGCGAACTTCGCGAGCCGGACGATGCGCTGGACCGGCGTGATCGTCGGCCTCTTCGTCATCTTCCACCTGCTCGACCTCACCTGGGGGGCAACCGGCGCCGACTGGACCCGCGGCGAGGTCTACGAGAACCTGGTCGCGAGCTTCCAGCGGGTCCCGGTGGCGATCGTCTACATCCTCGCCAACATCGCCCTGGGCATCCACCTGTACCACGGCGGCTGGAGCATGTTCCAGAGCCTCGGGTGGAACAACCGCAAGTTCAACGACTGGCGGCGCCTCTTCGCGATCGGCTTCGCGGCGATCATCGTGGTCGGCAACGTCAGCATCCCCCTGCTCGTCGTGACCGGAGTGGTGGATTGACCATGGCAGTGAGCGAACGACGCCTTGCCCCGACCTCCGACGCAGGAATGGAGTGAGCGAACCGTGGTGATGGACGCGCACATCCCCGAGGGTCCGATCGCGACCAAGTGGGACAACCACAAGTTCGACGTGAAGCTCGTCAACCCGGCCAACAAGCGGCGGTTCACGATCATCGTCGTGGGCTCCGGCCTCGGCGGCGCCTCGGCCGCCGCGAGCCTCGCCGAGCTCGGCTACCGGGTCGAGCTCCACACGTTCCACGACTCGCCCCGCCGTGCGCACAGCATCGCGGCGCAGGGTGGCATCAACGCCGCGAAGAACTACCACAACGACGGCGACTCGGTGTACCGGCTGTTCTACGACACCGTGAAGGGCGGCGACTACCGCGCCCGCGAGGCCAACGTGTACCGCCTCGCCCAGGTGAGCGTCGACATCATCGACCAGTGCGTCGCCCAGGGCGTGCCGTTCGCCCGCGAGTACGGCGGCCTGCTCGACAACCGGTCGTTCGGTGGCGCGCAGGTGTCCCGCACGTTCTACGCCCGGGGCCAGACCGGCCAGCAGCTGCTGCTCGGCGCCTACCAGGCACTCGCGAACCAGATCCACCTCGGCAACGTCGAGCTGCACCACCGCAGCGAGATGCTCGACCTGGTCACCAAGGACGGCAAGGCGGTCGGCATCGTCGCCCGCAACCTGATGACCGGTGCGGTCACGTCGCACTCGGCGCACGCGGTCGTGCTCGCGACCGGCGGCTACGGCAACGTGTTCTTCCTGTCGACGAACGCGAAGGCGAGCAACGTCACCGCGATCTGGCGTGCGTACAAGAAGGGCGCCTACATGGCGAACCCCTGCTACACGCAGATCCACCCGACCTGCATCCCGGCGAGCGACGAGTTCCAGTCGAAGCTCACGCTGATGTCGGAGTCGCTGCGCAACGACGGCCGGATCTGGGTGCCCACGGACGCGATGGACACCCGCTCACCCGACCAGATCCCCGACGAGGACCGCGACTACTTCCTCGAGCGGCGCTACCCGGCGTTCGGCAACCTCGTCCCCCGTGACGTCGCCTCCCGGGCGGCCAAGCGCGAAGTCGACGCCGGCCGTGGCGTCGGCCCGCTGAAGAACGGCGTGTACCTCGACTTCGCCGACGCGATCAACCGGCTCGGTCGCCACGTCATCGAGGAGCGGTACGGGAACCTCTTCCAGATGTACGAGCGCATCACCGGCGAGGACCCGTACGTCGTACCCATGCGCATCTACCCGGCGGTCCACTACACCATGGGCGGGCTCTGGGTGGACTACGACCTGATGAGCAACGTCCCCGGCCTGTACGTGCTCGGCGAGGCGAACTTCTCCGACCACGGCGCGAACCGGCTCGGCGCGTCCGCGCTCATGCAAGGCCTCGCCGACGGCTACTTCGTGCTCCCCGCGACCATCGGGAACTACCTCGCGCCGCAGCTCGGCGAGCAGCCGGTCCCGACCGACGACGCCGTGTTCATCGAGGCGCAGCAGGGCGTCGAGGCCATGACCCAGCAGCTGCTCGGGGTGAACGGGACCCGCTCGGTCGACTACTTCCACCGTGAGCTCGGCAAGATCATGTGGGACAACTGCGGCATGGCCCGCAGCCGGGAGAGCCTCGAGAAGGCGATCGGCGAGATCGCCACGCTCCGCGAGGAGTTCTGGAACGACGTGCGCGTCCTCGGCGAGGGCGACACGTTCAACCAGTCGCTCGAGAAGGCCGGGCGTGTGGCGGACTTCCTCGAGTTCGGGGAGCTCCTCTGCCGTGACGCCCTCCACCGCGAGGAGAGCTGCGGCGGCCACTTCCGGGTGGAGCACCAGACCGAGGACGGCGAGGCGCTGCGCGACGACGAGCACTTCGCGTACGTGGCCGCCTGGGAGTTCACCGGCGATCACGCGAACCCGGGGCTGCACAAGGAGCAGCTCGAGTTCGAGTACGTCCACCTCGCCCAGCGCTCGTACAAGTAGCGCACCGCGGCATTCGGAGAAGAGGAAGCGCGATGAAGGTCACTCTCACCGTCTGGCGGCAGGCCGGCCCGGCGGCCCAGGGCCGGTTCGAGACCTACGAGCTCGACGAGGTCAGCGAGGACATGTCGTTCCTCGAGCTCTTCGACGTGCTCAACGAGCGACTGATCGCCAAGGGCGAAGAGCCCGTGGCGTTCGACCACGACTGCCGTGAGGGCATCTGCGGCTCGTGCTCGATGATGATCGACGGCCGCCCGCACGGCCCCGAGCTCGGGACGGCGACGTGCCAGCTCCACATGCGCAAGTTCGCGGACGGGGCGAAGATCACGGTCGAGCCGTGGCGCGCCGGCGCGTTCCCACTCGTGCGCGACCTGGTCGTCGACCGATCGGCGTTCGACCGCATCGTCGAGTCCGGCGGCTACATCACCGCACCGACGGGCAGCGCGCCCGACGGCAACCTGATCCTCATCCCCAAGGCGGTCGCCGACAGCGCGATGGACGCCGCCGCGTGCATCGGCTGCGGCGCGTGCGTCGCGGCCTGCCCCAACAGCGCGGCCAACCTGTTCACCGCCGCGAAGGTCATGCACCTCAACCTGCTGCCGCAGGGCCAGCCGGAGCGCTGGGAGCGGGTCACCAACATGGTCGACACGATGGAGCAGTTCTTCGGGTCGTGCACCAACCACGGCGAGTGCGAGGCCGCGTGCCCGAAGGAGATCTCGATCGACTTCATCGCGCTGATGAACCGCGACTACATCAAGGCGCAGTTCAAGCAACGCCGCCTCGCCAGCCAGCGCGGCTGACGCGCCTTTTGGCGTCCCAGGCGCATCTATACGCGGCGCGGGGGACGCCAGAACGTCACGTGGAGCGGGTGTCGCTGGCGCGCCGGCGGCGGCGGGCGAGCGCGCCGCGCCAGCCGGTGGCCTCGGCGTCGTCGGCGCGGGTGGTGCCCGCGACGTCGAGCGCTCGGCGGAGGTCGCCCACCAGGTCGTCGACCGTCTCGAGCCCGACCGAGATCCGCACCAGCCCCGGATCCACCGCCAGCGGCGAGTCGGCCGCCGAGAGGTGGGTCATCTTCGCCGGGTGCTCGATCAGCGACTCGACCGCGCCGAGCGACTCGGCCAACGTGAACAGCCGGGTCTCCGCCACCACCGCGAGCGCCGCGGCCTCGCCGCCGGCGGCGACGAAGCTCACCATGCCGCCGAAGCCACGCATCTGCCGACGGGCGACGTCGTGCCCCGGATGCGCAGGGAGCCCCGGGTACAGCACCTTCGCCACCGCCGGGTGCTCGGCGAGCATGGCCACGATCGCCCGCGCGTTCTCGGCGTGGCGGTCCATGCGCACCGCCAACGTCTTGACGCCGCGAAGGACCAGGTAGCAGTCGAACGGCGACGGGACCGCGCCGACGGCGTTCTGGACGAAGCCCAGGTGCTCGGCCAGCGCGGCGTCGTTCGTCGCGACGAAGCCGCCCACCACGTCGGAGTGGCCACCGAGGTACTTCGTGCTCGAGTGGACCACGACGTCGGCGCCGAGTGCGAGGGGGCGCTGGAGGTAGGGCGTCGCGAACGTGTTGTCGACGACGACGCTGGCACCGCGGCCGTGCGCGACCTCGGCCACCGCGGCGATGTCGACCACCGTGAGCATGGGGTTGGTCGGGGTCTCGATCCACACGACACGGGTCTCCGGCCGCATCGCCGCGCGCAGCGCATCGGTCGAGGTGAGGTCGACCGCGGTCCAGGTGATGCCGCCGGCCGCGAGCACCTTGGCCACGAGCCGGTAGGTGCCGCCGTAGGCGTCGTCGGGGATGACCACGTGGTCACCGGGAACGAGCCGGCGCAGCACCGCGTCCTCCGCCGCCATGCCGCTGGCGAACGCGAAGCCGTGGCGCGCCCCCTCGAGGGAGGCAAGGCACGTCTCCAACGCGGCGCGGGTCGGGTTGCCGGTGCGCCCGTACTCGAATCCCCGGTGCTCCCCCACCTCGCTCTGCGCGAAGGTCGTCGCCAGGCTGATGGGCGTGACGACGGCACCGGTCACCGGGTCGGGGTCCTGGCCGGCGTGGATCGCCCGCGTCTCGAACCCGTTCCCTCCGGTTGCCCCGCTCATTCGGGCGCCCTCCGCACGAGGAACGACAGGACGTCCTGACGGGTCAGCACGCCCACCGGGTGCCCGCCGTCGAGGACCAGCACCGACGGCCCGCGGTCGAGCGCCTCGACGACGTCGGTGACGGTCTCGCCCACGCCGACCATCGGCATCGGCGGCTCCATGACCTCGCCGGCGGGGCGGTCGAGCACACCGGGGTCGCGGAACGCGCGGTCCATCAGCGTGAGCTCCGACAGCGTGCCGCTCACCTCCTTGGCCGCGAGGGGCAGCTCGTCGGTCACGGCGACGACCACCTGCGACACGCCGAGGTCGCGCATCAGCGAGAACGCCCGGCGGGCCGGCTGGTCCTTCGTGACGATGACGAGGTCGGGCAGCTCCGGACGGGCGTCGCCGCCGAGCGCCGCACGCTTGGCATCGAGCACGTCGCCCGCGCTCGGGCCGTCGGACCGCAGGAACCCGAACCGGGTCATCCACTCGTCGTTGTAGATCTTCGACAGGTACCCCCGCCCGCTGTCGGGGAGGAGCACGACCACCAGGTCGTCGGGGCCCAGCTCGGCACCCACGACGAGGGCCGCGTGCACCGCGGTGCCGCACGACCCGCCGATGAGCAGGCCCTCCTCGCGCGTGACGCGGCGCGCCGCCGCGAACGACTCGGCGTCGCTCACCTCGACCACCCGGTCGACCAGCGTCGGGTCGAACGTCGTCGGCCAGAAGTCCTCGCCGACCCCTTCCACCAGGTACGGGCGGCCCTTCCCGCCCGAGTACACCGAGCCGGCCGGGTCGGCGCCGATCACCTGCACCGCCGGGTTCTGCGCCTTGAGGGCGCGGGCCACCCCGGTGATCGTGCCGCCGGTGCCGACCCCCGCCACGAAGTGGGTGATCCGCCCGTCGGTCTGGCGCCAGATCTCGGGGCCGGTCGAGCGCTCGTGCTCCGCCGGGTTGTGCGGGTTGGAGTACTGATCGGGTCGGAACGCGTTCGGCGTCTCGCGGGTGAGCCGGTCGGCGACCGAGTAGTACGAGTCGGGGTGCTCGGGCGGCACGGCGGTCGGGCAGACGACCACCTCGGCGCCGTACGCGCGCAGCAACGCCACCTTCTCGTCGCTCATCTTGTCGGACATGACGAAGATGCACTGGTACCCGCGCTGCGCGGCGACGATGGCGAGCCCGACGCCGGTGTTGCCCGAGGTGGGCTCGACGATCGTGCCGCCCGGCAGCAGCAGCCCCTCGCGTTCCGCGGCGTCGATCATGGCGACCGCCGGACGGTCCTTCACGGAGCCACCCGGGTTGAAGAGCTCGACCTTGGCCACCAGGTCGCAGGTCAGGCCGGCGGCCGCGGCGACCCGCCGGAGGCGCACGAGGGGCGTGTTTCCGACGAGATCGAGCAGGCTGTCCGCGATGTCCACGGCGTCACGGTAGTGGCGGCGGATCGGCGAGCCCACGAGCGCCCGTGCGATCCCAGCGGCCGACCGGCCGCGGTCATCCCAGGCGGGCGTTGGCGTACTCGGCCCGCAACGCCGCGGCGTCGAGGCGCGTGTCGGGCTCGATCTCGCGCACCGAGCCCATGCCCCAGGCATCGGCCATCTCGTCGGGCGACACGCCGTGCAGCACTGCGGCCGCCTGCATCGCCGCACCGAGGCACACGGCATCGGCCTGGCGGGGGACCGACACGGGGCGCTGGGCGAGGTCGGCCACCACCCGCTGGAACGCAGCCGACCGGGAAGCCGAGCCGACGACCCACAGCCGGCCCGACGTGGGCACGCCGGCGGCGTCGAGCGCATCGAGTCCCTCGAGCAACCCGCAGACGATGCCCTCGACCAGCGCCCGGGCCACGTGCTCCTGCATCACGCCCGGCCCCAGACCGGCGAGGGTGCCCATGTGGGGCGGACGCCCCGTGGCGTCGTCGAGCTCGCGGTACGGGAAGCAGCGCACGCCACCCGCGCCCGGCGGAGCCGACAGCGCCAGCTGGTCGACATAGCCCATGTCGAGCCCGAGCTGCGCGGCCATGGTCTCCATGACGTCGCGGGCGCGGAGGGTCCGGGTGGTCGGGAGGAACCGGCCGGCGGCGTCGGCCCGGTCGGCGACCCGACCCGTGGGGTCCTCGGTGAGCCGCTCCCGGGCCGCGAAGCAGATGCCCGAGCGGTCGAGGGCGAGCACGACGTCGCCCGCCCGCATGCCGATGCCGAGCGCGGCGGCCTGCTGGGAGCCGGTCCCGGGGGCGACGAGCACGCCCTCCCGGTCGCCGGCGGGCTCCGTCGGTCCGAGGACGTCGGGGAGGCAGCGGCCCCAGTCGACGACGTCGTCGATCACCCGGAGCACGTCGGGCCGCCAGCGGTTCTCCCGGGGGGACCAGTAGCCGGTGGTCGAGGCGTCGCCGCGGTCGGTGACGTAGCGGCGCACCATGCGGTGCGTGAGGTAGTCGTGCGGGAGCAGGATCTTGCCGAGTCGCTCGAACAGCTCCGGCTCGTGATAGCGGAGGTGGGCGAGCTTGACGACCGCGTGGGTGGGGTCGGGGATCGCCGCGCAGGCCGCCACCCAGCTCGACCGGCCACCGAGGTCGCGGACCAGCCAGTCGGCGTCGATCTGCATCGAGGAGTCGCCGCCCACCAGCGCGGGGCGCAGCAGCCGACCGTCGGTGTCGAGCAGCACCACGGCGTCGGACTGGGCCGCGACCGCGATGGCGTTGACGCCCAGCGCGCCACCGGCGTCCTTGCGCGCGTCGACCACCGCCTGCCACCAGAGTCGAGGGTCGAAGTCGGCGCGACCGGGGCGGGCTCCCTCGTGCGCGGCCTGACCCGCGACCAGGAGGCGCCCGTCGTCGGCGTCACGCAGCTCGACCTTGGTGGACAGCGCCGACATCTCGACGCCGAGCACCAGTGCCATCGTCCCCTCCGGTGCAGGCGAGTACGGATTGCCGGAATCCGACCCTAACCGGCCGCGGCCGCCGCGGATGGCATAGGTTGCGCCCGTCCGGGTCCGCGGGCCCGGCGTCACCCGAGGGGGAGCAGACCATGACGACGCCGCCGGAACCGCCGACCACTCCCCCGCCGGGGTCGCCGCCGGCGGCGCACGCCCCGCCCCCGAACCCGGCGCCCGCGCCGGTCCCGGCCGTCGCCCCGCCCGGCGCGGGA
>Ga0194121_10004246_pt1 | contig 20953 bp, 17 predicted proteins | sample TA2MahCa50mmetaG_FD_148609 | JGI IMG/M metagenome (GOLD analysis project Ga0194121, IMG submission 148609) | Freshwater microbial communities from Lake Tanganyika, Tanzania - TA2015020 Mahale Deep Cast 50m | ecosystem: Environmental > Aquatic > Freshwater > Lake | place: Tanzania: Lake...
CAACGCGATGTCCGCGGCCGAGCGCGAGCACCTCCAACGGCGCAAACGACCACCGCGGCGCCGCGCGGCTCACGAATGGACAGCGACTAGGCCTCTTCCCCAAGAGACAAATCTGCCACCGAGTGGCAGGACAACAGGCGAGTAAGTCATCAATTGAATCGACGGAACACGGGCCTGACTGAAGGGCCTTCTAGCATCTCGTCGACACCGGACCGCAACCCCTCTGCCATAACGGGGAGCGCCGATCGAAGCGCGGCTTCGACCTGCCGCAATTCGGCTTCGCCGTGCCGGTAGGCGATTGTGACTTGCGGCATCAATACGCCGTGCCGAAGCATCTCTTGCATAAACAGCGTCCGCAGCGGCATCGATGGAACGCCGTCACTGCCGGTGATCGAGAGCACGGGCTTGCACGCCGGTCCGCCGACGCGGACGTTGGGCCAGGTCCCCGCGCGGCGCGAGGCGTCGTTGAACATCTTGATGAAAGCCGCGCCAGTCCGCCAGACATGGCCGCAGACGTCGTGGCGCTCCATGAAGGCGATCGTCTCGATGAACGCCGAGAGTCCGCACATCTCGGCGCCATGCGTGGTGGAGAGCAGGAACACGCGCTCGCGTCCCTCGAACTCGATCGATCCGTGTTCCATGATCTCGCGTCGGCCCGCGACGCACGCCACGGAGAATCCGTTCGCCATCGCCTTGCCGAACGTGCTGATGTCCGGCCGGATCCCCAGCAGTTCCTGTGCGCCACCCACGTGCCAGCGGAATCCAGTGATCATCTCGTCAAGCACCATCAGCGCACCATGGGCGCGACAGAGATCCTGCACCTCGTGCAGGAAATTGCGTCCGCCGCAAATGCCCGCGCTGCATGGGGCGTTGCCGCAGCACCCGGAGACAGGACCCTGCACCGGGCCACAGCCGACGGGCGACGGACATACCGCGGTAGCCGGTTCAAGGACGACCGCCGCGATGCGATCGCGATGCTCCGCGAGCAGGCGCTTGAGCCCCGCCGCATCGTTGAAGTCGAAGAGGAGCGTGTCCTGTCGGATGCTCTCGGGAATTCCGCGCTGCACCGTGGTCGACCCGATGAACCAGTCGTCGTACGAGAAGAACGGGTGCTGGGCGCATCGAAGGATTAAGTTGCGGCCCGTGTGTGCGCGCGCGAGCTTGACCGCCGCCGTGACCGCGGTCGAGCCGTTCTTCGTGAACTTCACCATGTCCGCGGACCGGACACGCGACACGAGGAGCTCCGCAGCCTCAAGCTCGATCATGCTCGGCCTTGAAAGGCCGTTGCCAGCACGCATGCCTCGCGCGGCCGCCTCGACGATCTCGGGCTCGCCGTACCCGATCCCGACGGAGGCGAGCGCCATTCCGAAGTCGAGGTACTTGCGACCTTTCGGGTCGAACACATGGACTCCTTCGCCCCGCTCAAGGATCTCCGGCACGTTCGCGGGGAACTGGTCGAAGCCGCGCGAGTACGTGTGCGCGCCGCCCGGAATGACCCGAAGAAGCCGCTCGCGCCAGTGATGGTCCTCGCCCGCGGGCGGCTCCGCGTGTGCGCGCGCGACTTTTGCTTCGTTCGTCATGCTCATGCCTTCGTTTCTTGGGATATCTCGGTTGACCGACTCGATCTGCGGACGACCGTCAAGGAAATGTAGCACCTCACGCCAGCCAAAATCCGTCCGCGGCGCGAAGTGGTCGTACACGGCGCGGACGATCTCGAGGTCCGCGCGTTGGTCGACCGTCCACCGGCGGCCGGACCAGTCCCCGTCGGATGCGAGGTTCCACCGTCGGTACGGCCCTCGCCTGATCGCCAGCGTGACGTGCTCGCGGTCGGCTTGGGTGAGTTCGCCTGATGCGCATCGAAGCAGCGCAGCGACAGAGAGCGCCTCCACGTCGAGGCCGTCCGGGAACGACGGCGGCTCTATGTTGCTCGCATAATCGACTTCCCGATCCATGAGCCCGGCCACGACATCGTCGACGATCTGAGGGTCCAAGAGCGGGCAATCGCCGGTGATCCGCACGACCACCGTGGCCGAGAGCCGCTCCGCTGCGACCACGTATCGGGCCAGGACGTCATCCACCGGGCCGCGCACGACCGGCTGGCCCACTCCTCCCACGAACTCGGCAAGCGCATCGTCGGAGGGATCGACGGACGTCGCGAGCGCGATGGCATCGAGTCGCCGCGCGCGTGCCAGTCGCTCCAGCAGAAGCGCAATCATCGGCTGCCCGCGGATCGGCGCCATTACCTTCCCCGGGAATCGCGACGAACCCATCCGGGCCTGGACGACGGCCACCACGCGGTTCACCGCGGTCTCCATGTCCGGGGGTCGAGGGCGCCTTCGTTCACGTTCCACGAACTGGCGTCGGCGGCCAACGCGTCCATGAATCCCCGCATCGTGCTTGTATCAAGCGATGTCGCCGACACGATCGCATCAAGTTCCTCCGGTCGATCCACGCCGACCACGACCCGGTCTTGCGGGCCGAGCCCGTGGATAACCCATCCGAGGAGCGCTACTGCAGGCGGGATGCCCGCAACGGACGAAGCCCGATCGACTGCTCGAACCATGCGACCCGTCCCGGGAGCCCTCGCCTCCGCGCGCTCCGGATGCTCGAGCAGCACTCCCTGCAGGAAGACCGATCGGCCGTCGATCGGCACGCCGCACCGATGCGCCGCATCCCGCTGGCGCGTGTCGAACGCGTTGATGGGTGCCTGGATCCGACGAGCGCCGCACCCGGCCATCAAGACGACCTCACTCGCCCCATAGACGCTCGCGCCGGGAAGTGCGCCCGTGCGCTCGGCCGACTCACGAAAGCTGTCGAATGCAGCCGCATCGACCGCCCCATGAGTCATCACGGTGCAGGAGGCGATGCGAGGAAACTTCCCCACAGCGCACTCCACCGAGTCCGAGTCGCCGGCGCATGAGGGCGAAACCTTGGTCACTACGTGGCACGAGACCGCTACGCCCCGCGAGGCGATCCATTCGGACAGCCGAACCGCCGCCTCTCCATAGGCCTCCGCGGTGTCGAAGGACCGGATGCCATGACCCCATGCCGCATCGAGGACGCGGAAGCAATGCTCCCGGTCCGGCACGCCGGCGGACGCATGCCGACCGTACGCGAGGCCTAACTGTACGGTCCCGAGTACGATTCGGTCGATTCCCTTTGCCGAAACTACGACCATTCACAAAGTGTATAAATCCCGGGTGAACTCAGTAGACTTTCGCAATGGATCTATGCGCTCAATCTATCCTTGTGACCGGCGGAACGGGCAGTTTCGGCCAGAAGTTCGTCGAGACCGTGCTCCGCGACCATCCGGGTATCGATCGGCTGGTGATCTACAGCCGTGACGAACTCAAGCAGTGGCAGATGCAGCAGCGGTTCCCCGAGAGCCGGTTCCCGCAGTTACGGTTCTTCATCGGCGATGTGCGGGACGGGCGAAGGATTGCGCGCGCGATGGAGGGAATCGACACGGTCGTGCATACGGCCGCGCTGAAGCAGGTCCCTGCCGCCGAATACAACCCGATGGAGTGCATCCACACGAACGTGATGGGTGCGGAGAACGTGGTCAACGCGTGCCTCGACAACGGCGTGAAGCGGATCGTCGCGCTGTCCACCGACAAGGCGGCGGCCCCGATCAACCTGTACGGCGCGACGAAGCTCTGCTCGGACAAGCTGTTTGTAAGCGCTAACAACATCCGCGGGAAGCGCGACATCCGTTTCACCGTCGTCCGGTACGGGAATGTGCTGGGCTCGCGCGGGAGCGTGGTCCCCTTCTTCCTCGACCATCGCCGCCACGGCTGGCTCCCGATCACGGATGATCGCATGACGCGCTTCAACATCACCCTCGACGAGGGCGTCGCGCTCGTGATGCGCACCCTTGCCGATCCCTGGGGCGGGGAGATCGTTGTGCCGCGAATTCCCTCATATCGCATCCTGGACGTCGCCGACGCGGTGGCGCCCGACGCGGAGAAGCGCCATGTCGGGATCCGGCCGGGCGAGAAGTTGCATGAGCAGATGATCACGACCGCGGATGCCCCCACCACGGTGGATCGACGCGACTTCTTCGCGATCCTGCCGTCGATCGATGCGGCCACCGCATACGCCAAGAAGCATGGTGGCAAGATCGTGCCGCCCGGCTTCAGCTACGACAGCGAGACGAACGGCGAGTTCCTCGACGCCGATGCGCTCCGCACGATGATCCGAGACCACGTGGACCCGACCTTCGTGCCTGGCTGCTCGGCCCATGCACTGGCCGGGACGGCGGGATGATCCCCTACGGCCGGCAATCAATCGACGCCTCCGATGAAGCTGCGGTTCTCGCTGCGCTCCGCAGCGACTTTCTCACGCAAGGGCCCGCGGTCCCGCGCTTCGAGGCCTCTCTGCGCGAGGCCACCGGCGCGCGGCACGCGTTGGCCGTGAACAGCGCGACCAGCGCGCTTCACGTCGCCTGCCTCGCGCTCGGGCTGGGGCGCGGGAAGCTGCTCTGGACGACGCCGAACACGTTCGTCGCAAGCGCGAACTGCGGGCGGCTCTGCGGCGCGGACATCGACTTCGTCGACATCGACCCGGCCACCCTGAACCTGTGCCCGGAGGCGCTCGAGCGGAAGCTGAAGGACGCGGACCGTTCCGGGCGCCGGCCCGACGTCGTGATCCCCGTGGACTTCGCGGGGCTTCCCGCCGACATGCGTGCGATCCGCGCACTCGCGGACCGGTGGGGATTCCGGATCATCGAGGATGCGTCGCACGCAATCGGCGCGAGCGACGGCGGGATCCCGACCGGGGCCGGCCGCGTCGCGGACGTCACCGTGCTCAGCTTCCACCCGGTGAAGATCGTGACGACGGCCGAGGGCGGCGCCGCGCTCACCGACCACGACGACCTCGCGCGGGCGATGGAGCGGACGCGGACCCACGGCATCACCCGAGACCCAGCGCAGATGCGCGGCGAGACCGAAGGCCCGTGGTACTACCAGCAGGTGGATCTCGGGCTGAACTACCGGATGACCGACATGCAGGCCGCACTCGGCGAGAGCCAGGTGCGCAGGCTCAGGGAGTTCGTCCGGATGCGCGAGGAACTCGCCGATCGATACGACGCGCTGCTTCGCGGGGTTCCTGTCGTGCCGGCACCCCGTCGCGCCGGGGCGCGGAGCGCGTGGCACCTCTACGTCATCCAGCTCGATGCGGCGCTGGTGCCGCGCCGCCGCGAGGTCTTCGAGCGCATGCGCGCCGCGGGAATCGGCGTGAACGTCCACTACATCCCGGTGCACCTGCAGCCCTATTACCGAGACCTGGGATTCCAGGAGGGCGACTTCCCGAACGCCGAGCGCTATTACCGCAGGGCGATCACGCTGCCGCTGCACCCGGGGCTGACGCACGCGCAGCAGGATCGCGTGGTGGCGGCGTTGTGTGAGGCGATCGCGTGACCTTGCGGGGCGAGCCGACCCTGCTCCGTGTCACCGTGCGAACCGCGGCGTCGCCGGAGATCGGCGCCGGTCACGTGGCGCGCACCGTGGCCGTGGCGAACGAACTCCAGCGGATCGGCGCGGATGTCCGGTGGGCCTGCGACGCGGACACCCTTCCCTCGCTGCATGAGCGCGGCGTCGCGATCGATCGGATCCACGTGCTTCGCGCATCTGCCACGGCAGGGCGCCACGGCGAAACCGAGGCTTCGGACACGTTGCAGGCATCGGACGCCGCCGAGACCACCACCGTGCACGACAGGAACCCGGACTGGATGCTCGTCGACAGTTACCAGCTCGGTGCGTCGTGGCAACGGGCCGCGCGAGCCTCGGGTGCCAGGATCGCCGCCTTCGATGACCTGATGGACCGCCCCATCGACGCGGATCTCGTCATCAACGCTGCGGCAAGCGCCGACGCTTACACCGCCTTCGCACCACGCGCGCGAGCTCTCCTGGGACTCCGCTACGCCATCATCGGCGATCCCTCTCGCCCCCCAGCCGCGGGCCCCGGGTCGCTGCTGCTCGCTTTCGGGGCTGCGGATCCGGAAAACCTGACTGAATCGACCCTGCGTGCACTTGCCGCACGATTCGAATCCCTTCCTGGCGGTGCTCCCAAGACCGTGATTCAAGTCAGCAGCAAGTCGCGCTGCCACGAGCGCGTGCGGGCGCTCGCCCGTGGTCTGGCCTGGGCGTGTTTCGCGCCGGAGGGCCCGACCTCGCCCGGCGCACCCGTACTCGCGATCGGCGCTGCCGGCGTGGGCCTGCTTGAACGCATGCAGGCAGGCGTCCCTTCCATCGTGCTGGTGGCCGCCCCGAATCAGCGAGCGCTCGCGCGCATGGCCGAGGGGGCTGGCGCGGCGATCATCGTGGCCTCGGTGGAAGCGGCATGCACGACCGCCGTGCAGCTGCTGTCGGATTCGGCGGCGCTCGCACGCATGGCGGCGTGCGGCAAGGCGTCGGTCGACGACAAGGGAGCCGCGCGCGTCGCACGCGAGATGAACCGGATCGCCGGCGTGCACTTGCGGCGAGCGTGCATGGAGGATGCCGCGCTGCTGCATCGATGGCGAAACCATCCCTCCGTCCGTGCGGTCAGTCACTCCATGGACGAGATTCCGTGGGACACGCACATGCGATGGCTCGAGGCGAGTCTGCGGAACGGTGATCGACATGTGCTGGTCGCCGAGCGACACGGCATTCCCGTCGGCACCCTGCGATTCGACGTGTCCGCCGACTGCGCGACGGTCTCGATCGCCGTCGATCCACGCCTGCATGGCACCGGACTCGGACCGGCCATCCTGGACGCGGGCGATCCGTGGCTTCGGACCCACGATCGCCGTGTGCGACTCTGCCGGGCGGAGATCCGGGCCGGCAATGAGGCGAGCTCGCGGGCGTTCACGGCGGCCGGTTACCTTGCCGCGTCAGATTCCTATCAGCGCCGCGTCGCGCACGGGAGCGAACCATGAAGATCGAAGATCGCGAAGTCGGCCTGCATGCACCACCCCTCGTGATCGCCGAACTCTCCGGCAACCACAACGGTTCGCTTGACCGGGCGCTTGCGATCGTGGACGCCGCCGCCGCGACGGGAGCGCACGCGCTGAAACTCCAGACCTACACGGCGGACACGATGACGCTCGACATCCGCGAGGGCGAGTTCGTGATCTCCGACCCGAAGAGCCCGTGGGCCGGCCGGAGCCTGTACGACCTGTACGAGGAAGCGCACACGCCGTGGGAGTGGCACGCGCCCATCTTCGACCGCGCGCGCAAGCACGGGATGATCCCGTTCAGCACGCCATTCGATGACAGCGCGGTCGACTTCCTGGAGACGCTCGACGTCCCCTGCTACAAGATCGCGAGCTTCGAGAACACCGACCTGCCACTCATCCAAAGGGTCGCGGCGACGGGCAAGCCGATGATCGTCTCGACCGGGATGGCGACGCTCGGCGAGATCGACGCCCTGGTGCGCGCGGCACGCGATGCGGGTTGCCGCGACCTGGTCCTCCTGAAGTGCACCAGTTCCTACCCGGCGAGCCCCGTGAACTCGAACATCCGCACCATCCCCGCGCTGCGCGAGGCGTTCGGGTGCGAGGTGGGGCTCTCCGACCACACACTGGGCGTCGGGGTCGCGGTGGCTTCCGTCGCGCTGGGTGCCACCGTCATCGAGAAGCACTTCACGCTCTCGAGGGCCGACGGGGGCGTGGACTCCGCGTTCTCGCTCGAGCCCGCGGAGATGCGTACCCTGGTCGAGGAAACGCACCGCGCGTGGCACGGTCTTGGTGTCGTGCGCATCGGCGCCTGCGAAGCGGAGGCCGGCAGCAAGGTGTTCCGAAGATCGCTCTACTTCATCCGAGACCTGCCGGCCGGCGCGACGATCGGTGGCGCGGACATCCGAGCAATTCGGCCGGGTCACGGGCTGCCCGCTGCCACCGCAAGCTTGGTCGTCGGTCGAACGCTACGAAAGCCGGTGCGGCGCGGTACCCCGGTCTCGTGGGACCTCCTGTAGGCCCGGCGATGCGGAACTGAGAAATGCAGGGGGAACCGTCCTGAACCCGCCGTTACAATTCTCCCGTGCAGCGTTGTGCGCAATGCAATCTTCCAGAGACTCATGAGACCATCGCGTTCGACGAACAAGGCGTCTGTAACGTCTGCCGTCAGCACGAAACGAAGCGGGACCGCGTGGACTGGGTGGGCGCCAAGCGTGAACTCGACGCACTTGTCTCCGCGCATCGCGGCAAGGCCGACTACGACTGCATCGTGCCGTTCAGCGGCGGCAAGGACAGCACCTGGACGCTGTACTACCTGATCAAGGAGTACGGGCTCAAGCCGCTCGTCGTGCGCTTCGACCACGGGTTCCTTCGGCCCAACTTGAACGACAACGTGCAGCGCACGCTCCGGCGACTCGGCGCCGACTTCCTGTCGTTCACCCCGAACTGGAAGGTGGTGCGGCGTCTGATGCTTCAGGCCTTCCTGGAGAAGGGTGACTTCTGCTGGCATTGCCACACGGGAATCTTCTCGTACCCCATGTGGATCGCGATCGAGAAGAAGGTGCCACTGATCGTCTGGGGCGAGCCATCGGCCGAGTACACGGCCTACTACACCTACGGCCAGGCGGAGGAAGTCGACGAGAAGCGGTTCAACCGCTACGTGAATCTGGGCATGAGCGCCGAAGACATGCACGAGCGACTTGGCGCCGACCTCGATATGCGTGATCTGAAGCCGTACTCGTATCCCTCCGCCAAGCTGCTGCGCGAACTCGGGTGCCGTTCGGTGTGCCTCGGTTCGTTCGTGCCGTGGGACGTGAAGCGGCAGTCCGAGGTCATCGAGCGCGAGCTCGGCTGGCAGGGCGACCTGGTCGAGAACGTACCGCCGCAGTACCGCTACGAAAAGATCGAGTGCTACATGCAGGGCGTGCGCGACTACATCAAGTTCATCAAGCGCGGATATTCGCGCCCATCGCACCTGGTCGCGATCGACATCCGGAACGGGCGCCTCGACAGGCAGCAAGGCCAGAAGCAGGTCGAGGAGTTCGAGGGACGGCGGCCCCCGAGCCTCGATCTCTTCCTGGAGTTCACGGGGCTGACCGAGGAGGAGTTCCTGAAGATCGCGATGTCGCATCAGGTCTCGCCGTACGAGCACCGGCCCGAGCTCACGATCGAGGGGCGCAAGGTTCCCGACTTCGACCGCTGGAACCGCGAAGGCGCGATGCCCAGGGAAGCGGCCGAGGCTGCGATCCGTCGATGGGCGCAGCAGAACCCAGACGCCGTGACGAACGCGCCCTGAGCGAGATGGCTGCGAGGTCCACGATCGGGATCATCGATTACGACGCGGGAAACCTGCGCTCGCTCTGCAACGCGCTCGAGGCGATCTCGGCCGACGTGCGACTCGTCCGGCACATCGACGACCTTCGACCGTGCACCCACGCGATCCTTCCCGGTGTGGGCGCGTTCGGTCACTGCATCGAGCGACTGCGGTCTTCACGCATGGTCGATGGTCTTGCAGACTGGATCCTCCACGAACATCGGCCGCTGCTGGGTATCTGCGTGGGCATGCAGATGCTGGCCGACGTGGGCGAAGAGCACGGCGAGACGCCGGGGCTCGGGTGGATCCCGGGGCGCGTGCGTCGGCTTCCGGCCTCACGCGCCACGCGGGTGCCCCATGTCGGATGGAACGATGTGCGATTCCGACCGCCCTGTGGATCGCTTGGCGCGGACTTCTATTTCGACCACTCCTACCGATTCTGCCCAGCCGACGAGTCCCATTCGCTCGGTACCACCACGCATGGCACTGAGTTTTGCGCCGCGGTGCGCAAGGGATCCGTCGTCGGCGTGCAGTTTCACCCCGAAAAAAGCCAGGATGCGGGCTTACGATTCCTGCGGTGGTTCATCGAGTCCGGCCCGCACGCACGATGCTGAAGAAGCGACTCATCCCGAAGCTGCTGCTGCGATCCCAGTCCAGCGGGGAGAGCCGGCGGCACACCCTGGTCACCACGCGCGGCTTCTCGCCGGCCAAGGTGGTGGGAAACCCGGTCTCGCAGGCGAAGATCTACGAGGCGCAACTCGCCGACGAGCTGGCAGTGCTTCGCATCGACCCTGGACCGATCAGCGAGGACCTGCGCCTGCTCGACACGATCGAGCGTCTCGCCACCGAGACGTTCATGCCCCTCACGGTCGGAGGTGGCGTGATCTTTGCCGACGACTTCCATCTGCTGCTGTCGCGTGGGGCCGACAAGGTGTCGGTCAATTCCGCGGCGATCCGCAATCCGTCCCTGATCACCGAGGCGGCCGGCCGCTTCGGCGCGCAGTGCGTCGTCATTTCGATCGACTTCCGAGCATCGTCGGGCCGATCCGAGGTCTTCATAGACCGGGGCTCCACCCCGACCGGCATGGCCCCGGCGGACTGGGCTCGGGAAGCGGTGCGCCGCGGTGCAGGCGAGGTCCTGCTCTGCGACATCGACCGTGATGGCTCCGGAGAGGGGCTGAACCTCGACATCGGTGCCCAGGTCGCCGATGCGGTCGATGTGCCGGTGATTCTCTCCGGCGGGTGCGGCCGAGCGGAGCACCTCGTCGAGGGGTTCCTCGAGGCCGGTGCCGACGCCGTCGCGGCAGGGACATACTTCTGCCTTCGCGACCAGAACCCGCTTCAGGCGCGTTCGCACGTCGCCAACGCCGGCGTCCCCATCCGGATGGGCACCTAGGCCGGCTCGAGACGCCGGACGGCAGCCTGCCACGCCTGCCACTCCTCGCGAAGCAAACCGAACCAGAGGTGGTCCTCCCATTCTTGGCCGGATCGCAACTGGCGGCGCCAGCAGCCCTCGGCGCGAAATCCATTGCGCTCGAGCGCCTTGACGCTTCCGAGATTCGATCCGTAGACGCCTGCCTGCACACGATTCAGGCCAAGGAACCGAAAGCCGAAGTCTGTCGCCAGTCCGATCGCCTCCGACGCAAGCCCCCGCCCCCAGCAACTTCTCTCGCCGATGAAGTAACTGACATCCGCACACAGGTGCCGAGGCGACACCGGCCCGAGCTTGACGTTTCCGACATGGCGACCGTCCTGACGATCGATGATGCAGAAGAGATACGACCATGGGTCGGCCTGCATGGCTTCGACGAACGAGCGTATCGACTCCTCGGTCTGCAGCTGCCACCTGGTCTCGAGGTAGCGGTTGACCTCGGGATCGCGGAGCCACGAAAGGTACCTGGGCCCGCAGTCGGAGAGCTCAACAAGGCGGAGCCTCGTGCGGGATCCCTCGAGGAACTCACCGAGCCTCATCACCTTAGAAGAAGCAGCGTCAAGCGACGACATATTTGCACGATACTGTGGGTGCCGCATTGAAGCTGACCGCGCTCTCAACCCGCCAGGATCGAAGCGATCCGCCGTGACGCCTACCCATCCCCATAGGGCATCATCCCCGGAGTGCCCGGGCGGGCACGCTCCACGGCGGCGACGACAGCGGCGGCGGCGATCGGCGGCACGACCGCATTCCATCCCCCGCGGACCAGTTCACTCCACTCGGTCTGGTCCCGGACGGTAACGCAGGGGACCCCCGCAAAGAAGGCTTCCTTCTGCACGCCGCCAGAATCGGTGAGGATGCACCGAGCGCGTCGCTCAAGCGCTAGCATGTCGAGGTAGCCAAGCGGCTCGCAGAGCCGAAGGCGTCCGAGACCTCCACCGACCCGCAGGCCAAGGTCCGCGAGCAGCCCGCGCGCACGGGGATGGACCGGCCAGACCACCGGCATTCGTTCAGCAAGTGCAGTCACCGCCTCAACGATTACGCAGAGGCGGGCGAGGTCGTCCGTGTTCTCCGGACGGTTGACAGTGACAAGGAGATAGCCGCCGTCCCCGACGCCGAGCTTGGCCAGCACGGACGAGCGGGACTCCGCGATGCCCCGAAGACGAGCGTCGCGTCGTGCATGACGTCGCCCACAAGCTCGACACGCACCCCCGAGGCGACTGCCGCAGATCCCGCGCCGATCCCCTCCGCGAGGAGATTCGACAGGGAATCGGACGTCGGGCAGAGCAGCAGCGACAAGACGTGGTCGACGAGCACGCGGTTCACCTCATTCGGCATGCGGCAATTGCCGCTCGGGAGGCCGGCCTCCACGTTCGCGGCGGGCACGTGAAGCTTCGCCGCCGCGAGCGCGCCGGCGAGCGTCGAGTTCGTGTCGCCGTAGACGAGCACCCAGTCCGGCCTGGCGTCCTCCTCCAGGATCGCCCGCTCCACGGCGTCGAGCATCGCGCCACTTTTCCCGCCATGGCCGCCACCACCGATGCCGAGGTTCCTCACGGGTGCCGGGATGCCAAGTTCCTCAAAGAACACGTCCGACATGCTGGCGCCGTAGTGCTGGCCGGTGTGGACGATCCGCTCGGCCACGCCTGCCTCGGTCAGCGCACGGCTGACCACCGCCGCCTTGACGAACTTGGGACGCGCCCCAGGACCGTGAGTACCCGCCGCATCTTCCGGAGACTAGCGCGGGAGCGGGGCGGGACGCCATACTGCTACGCTCACTTCTCGCGACCGCCGACGATGGTTCCTGAGTCCCTCCAGATTCTCCGCCAACTGCTCACGCCTGACGAGCGACGCCAGGCCCGGAACCTTGCGCTGTTCATGATCGCAGGGACCGTCCTCGAGGCGGCTGGGGTGGGCCTCGTGCTCCCCGTCGTCGCGATCATCACGTCGCCGGACCCAGCCTCCGACTACCCCTTCCTCGCGTCCCCGCTCCACGCACTCGGCGACCCTCCGCAGCGGACCCTGGTCATCGGCACGCTCGTGGCGATGGTCGCCGTCTCGCTCCTGAAGATCGGCGTTCTCTCGGCGGTGCAGCGCGCGCAGTTCCGATTCGCGTTCGGCCTGCAGTCCTCGCTCTCGCAGCGGCTCTTTCGGACGTACATGATGCAGCCTTGGCCGTTCCACCTGCACAGGAACTCGGCGGAGTTGATCCACAACGTGAGCGCGGCCACCAACCTCCTCACGTTCAACACAACTCTCCCGGTGATCACCGCGACGGGCGAGGCGCTGGTCGGGCTGTCGATCTGCGCGGTCCTGCTCGCATCAGAGCCGTTGGGCACGCTGGCGATAGGCGCAACGCTCGGCTCGGGCGCATGGCTGTTCCACCGGGTGACGCGCGCTAACGTCGCTGAATGGGGGCGCAGTCGCCAAGACCATGAAGCGCAGCGGCTACGTCACCTGCAGCAGGGTATCGGTGGCATCAAGGACATCGCCGTGCTGGGAAGGCAAGAACACTTCCTTGAGGCGGTTCGCCGGCACAGCGACGCCAGCTTCGGTGCCCTCGAACGCCAGCTGGTGCTCCAGCAGATGCCGCGGCTGTGGGTCGAGTTCTTCGCCGTCTTCGGCATGGTCGGGTTCGCGGCCTCGATGGTGCTCACCGGGCGGCCGATCGCGACGGTCGGCCCGATACTCGGTCTCTTCGCCGCGGCGGCGTTCCGTCTCATGCCGGCTGTGAACCGGGTGATGAACGCGACGCAGTCGCTGCGGTTCGGCGAGGCGACGGCTCGGGTGCTGCGGGACGAGTTGGCGCTCGGGAACCCGGTGGGTTCAGGGACGACGCCGGGCCGGGCTGGGTTCCACTCGGTGCTCGAGCTGCGAGACTTGGGGTTCACCTACCCCGGCAATGCCGAGGCGACGCTTGCGGGGGTCAATCTTCGGATCGCGAAGGGTGAGGCGGTCGGCATCATCGGTAAGAGCGGCGCCGGCAAGAGCACGCTCGTCGACCTCGTCCTCGGGCTGCTGGAGCCGACGATCGGCGTCGTAGCGGTTGACGGAAGAGACGTCCGTGCGGATGTCGGCGCGTGGCGCGCCGCGATCGGGTACGTGCCTCAGTCCATCTACCTGACGGACGACACGCTGCGGCGCAACGTGGCGCTGGGACTGGAGGACGATGAGATCAACGCCGCGGCTGTCGATCGCGCGATCGCCGGGTCCCAACTCAGCGGCCTGGTCGCGTCGTTGCCGGAGAGACTCGACACAATGGTCGGCGAGCGCGGCGTGCGACTCTCCGGCGGCCAGCGGCAACGCGTGGGGATCGCGCGAGCCCTGTACCGCGACCCGGACCTGCTGGTGCTCGACGAGGCGACTAGCGCCCTCGACGACGCGACTGAGGCAGCGTTCATCGAGGCGGTGCGCGAGCTGCGTGGCTCGAGGACCATCCTGATCGTCGCCCACCGGATGACGACGCTACGAGACTGCGATCGCATCTACCGCATCGAGGGTGGCCGCGTCGAGGAGGTCTCCGCGCCCTACGCCCCGGCCGGCCGGTGAGTTCAATGACCGGCCCGAACCCCGCCGGGATCGCGTGCGGGCGAAGCGGCCCAACAGCCCCGAAGTAGTAGTCGCAGCCGCACAAAGGCGAACCTGCACGTGGGATCGGGCTCGAGCGCGCCGACACACGACACGTCGGGCACAGCCGGATAAACGAAGGGCTTTCGGCTGCAGATCCATCCCGAGGCTCACTCTCGCATACGACGTCAACGAGTCCATCGTCGCTCCGGAGCGCCAGCACGGCAGGCCGGGCCGACGCGCCCCTCGAGGTCCGCCCCTCACCGTGCAGCGACGCCGACCAAGCGTATGCAAGCGGCATCTTCACGCTGCGCCTTGAACTGATGAACGAGGATTGTGCGCGCCAATCGAACAAGCGATCGAGGCGCTCGACCAGACGCGCACGCGAGGCTTCGCATCCAACTGGCTCACCTCCCAATCGGATTCCGGCTGGACACGAGACTACTTGTACGATTCGACGAGTGCGTAAACTTCGCTCAATGCAAGCGCCTCCACTCCGCGAACGTGGTCCTGCGCGACGACTACGGGCTCTTCGCGCTCAAGGACTTGGCGCGGAAGGACGTGGTTGTGACGCCAGTTTCGGGTCAGCAGGAACCACCCCGGTTCATGCCCCGCGCGGCGCCGCCGAGGGCAGGGCTGCACGGCGCACTAGGGGCGCGCATGGCCGCTGGTCCCCACTTCCGTGTTCACCTCCGGAGACCTGAGCATTGAGAAGAAAGATCCTCTCGATCGCTTGGGGCGAGTCGCTCGCCGCCCGATTGCTCGCGCCGGTCGCGGGGAAGATTCCGGCCGATTTCGCCCACGTCTGTCTGACGACGACAGCGGCCGAGTCGATGCGCCTTGCCATCCCGTCGGCCCGCGTCATTGACCTCGGAATGCCGGCCAACGGCCCGTTCCCGGCGCCTGATCTCGCGCTCCTCGCTTCGCTCGAGGGCGAGGGCATACCCACGATCAACAACATAATCCTGGGCGATAGGGTGCTGCGGAATCTGCCACCGGAGGAGGCTCGGCGCTACGTCTCGGCCCTCGCCGGACGGCTAGTCGATGCCCTCGGCCGCGAGCGCCCGGACATCGTGCTCGGAGGCTTCGACAGCGCACACGCCGCTCTTAGCCTCGCCGCGAGCCGACGTCTGGGGATTCCTTGGGTCGCCATGCACTTCAGCGCGATACCGCAGGGATTGATGAATTTCTGCACCGGGATCTCACCGAACACGCCCCTGCCGATCCGGAGGCCGATTGACGACGCGCTGCGGGCGGAAGCGAAGCGCGAACTTGCGGAGTTCCTCAATCGGCAGAACCGCGTCCTTGCCGTCCGCTCGGCCCATTCCGTCGGATTGGTGATCCGGCGTCTGCCGACCCACGCCCGGAGGCTCGCCCAGAGACTCGTAGACCGTGCGACGGGGCGCCTCAACCGATTCAACGAAGCAACCCCCTCGGCGTTGGTGCGGCAGTGGCTGTGCAAGCGAAAAAACCTCCTGCTGCTCGGCCGCACGCCGTTGATGGGAATCCCGCCGGAAGAACGCTTCGCGTTCTTCCCTTTGCACATGCAGCCCGAGTCATCGATCGATGCGTGGGCCCCGTTCCAAGCCAACCAATTCTACGTTGTCGAACAGATTGCCCGAGCAATCCCGACAGACATGACCCTAGCGGTCAAGATCCACTTTAGCGACGCCGACAACTACTCTCCGAAGGACCTGGCAAGGCTTCTCGCGCTCCCGGGCGTGAAGCTCGTCGACCCAAAGGCACTGTCTCGCGACTTCCTAAAGCGGTCATCGATTGTATTCGGAATCATGGGGACCGCCTGTCTCGAAGCGGCACTGTGTCGCAAACCAGTCATCATGTTCGGCAACTCTCCCTATCTTGACTTGCCAGGTGTATCACGCGCCGAGAGACCCGACCAACTGCCTGCGCTCGTGAGGTCGATGCTCGCCGCGCCGCCCGCAACCGAGGCGCAGCTTGAGGCCGGATTCATGAAGTATCTTTCGCAATACATGCCGGCTACCCTCAATGACTGGAACACACCGCTATCAGAAGATGACATCGAACGCTACTGCTCATGCTTCCTGAGGCTGTTCAACCATCTGGCGGGGCCGGCAACTAGGGCATGAAGGATCCTCCGTCGATCCGACTGCTGGTGCCGGCCACGCTCGCGGTAGCCGGCTGGAACGATTGCCTTCCCGTGGGCGGAGATTCAGGAAACCTACTCCGGCCTTGGCAGCTGGTTCCCGGGATGTTTCTCGATGACGCATTACTCCTTGCGAGCGTGTGCGTATCCGGCCAGGCAATGTTCGCGGCGGCTGCCCGGGGCCGGCGGGGGCCTGCCGGACTCGCCTCGTTGCTGATCTGCGCCCTCGCAGGGTACTGTGCGCTGCCAGGAATTGCAGGTCCCAGCCCGCTCCGCGACCTCCTTGAATCCTGCAAGCTCGCTCTCGGCGCCCTCCTGCTTCTCGTGCTTGCCGGGTGCACCGCGGAGACGGCGCGAAACGCGCTGCGATGGATGGTCATCGGGATGGCGACAGGCGCACTCGCCAACCTCCGAGAGACCTTTGAGTCGAACAGTCCAAGGATCGGCTCGCTGCCGCTGCTGCTTGGCCAGAACGGGCCCGGGACCGCGATGGGAGTCTGCGTGTGCCTCGCCGCATGGATCGCGATCTCCGGCGTGGCGTTCCGCGATGCCCTGATTTCCGCCGGCGGATCGCTACCCGTGCTCGCCGGCGCGGCGATCAGCTATTCGAAGATCGGCATGAGCTGCGCACTCCTTGGAATTGTGAGCCTGGTGACCGTCATCTCAGTCGGTCGGCGCGGCAAACCGCAGCTGGCCTTTAGTATGCTCGCAGCAACGATCGTCCTTGTCGCGGCGGCCGGCGCAGACACACCGACTGGCTCAAAGGTGATGTCATCGCTAGGGGAATTCGTGCGACTTAAAATTGCCTCCGCGGAAGTCAGTTCGATCGAGGAAGGCGATGCTCAGAGCTCCTCTCTGTCGGCCCGGCTTGGCTACTCCATGGGGACGCTCGAAATCATGGAGTCCCATCCCTTTGGGGTCGGCTATTCGGGATTCGGAACATCGATCCGAGAGACAACTACGTACCGACTTGGGAGATCGCCGGAAGAATCAGACGACCCCGACGACCTGACCAGCGCCAATCCGCATGCGACTCCCCTTTACTACGCGAGCGCCGGCGGGTTCGTTGGGCTCCTACTGTGCCTCGCTGCGTTCGGTGCCTTGCTGAGGTGCATCGTGACTGGCCTCGGAACATTCGGCGTCGCAGGAAGGGTGATCGCATTGAGTTCATGCATCGCCTATGCGGTCGTGTTCATCTCAGTCCCGACGATGCTGTACACGAAGCTGCTCATCGGGCCGGCTGGGGTGGCGGTAGCCTTCGGCTCGGCTCGGGCACTTGCGCGCCCGGATTGAGGAAGATGCGGCGACTCATCGCGACCATTCTCTCGCTGCCATGGCGCCTCGTGCTCGATCACCTCGGACGCCGCCCTCGGATCTTCCCCGGAGCGCGAATCCACGGGGGCCGATGGATCAGGATCGGAGACGATGCGTGGATCGACGGTGGTGCGATGATCCGGGCGCGGCCGGGCAAAGTCACGATCGGGGACTTGTGCGAGTTGCACGCATTTTCGCGGATCGATGCGGGCGGCGGGTGGGTCCGCGTCGGTGACCGCTGCAGCGTGAACCCATTCACAATCCTCAGCGGCCACGGCGGGCTGACGATCGGCAACGACGTCCGCATCGCTTCGCATTGCGTGCTGCTGACCACGGAGCACGTGCACGGGGACGCTACACGGCCGATCGGGGCTCAAGGCGTGGAGTCGCGGCCGACGACCATTTGTGACGACGTTTGGATCGGGACGCATGCCGTGATCCTCGCTGGGGTGACCGTCGGGCGGGGATCGGTGGTCGCCGCGGGCGCGGTCGTCACACGGGACGTGCCTCCAGGCTCCGTCGTAGGCGGCGTGCCTGCACGGGTCATGCGCGCCCGGGCAGGATCGTGAGCTGCAATGCGATCCGTCTACCTGGTGAATGTGAGCTTCGGTGCCGCGGGAACAGAACGCCGGTTTGCGAACCTCTGGCACGCATTCCGTGCCCGTGGCCGCGTGCGCCCCGTGCTAGTGATCCCCGAGTCGCAGCGTGATGCCCTCGTGAAGGGCGGAGCGCTGGCAATTGCGACGGATCCCGACGTGTGGGTCGTCCTGGAGCCCGCCTGGGGATATGCACTGCTCGCGCTCATGGGACACACGCCGGCACGTGCCGCAGGCGCACCGCTGCGGACACGGCTCGCGGTGCCCGCCTTCCACCGACTCTGGAACCGGGTCGCGGCGGATACCGGCTCGGTGATGCACATCGGACTGCCATGCACCCCGCTCGTCCCCCCAGACATGCCGCTCGTCTATGAATGCATGGACTCGACGCTCGGCGACCTAGGCCGCGGTCACTACGGAAGGGCATTGCGCCGCCCCTGTATCGTCAATTGCCAGTCAAGCCGAATCCTCGAAGGCCTGCGGAAGGCCTGGTCCGGACACGTGGTCCGGTGGGAGCTCGAGATGAGCCCGAGCTACTTCGCCCGGTATCCGGATCAGGCCGCAGGCGCTGAGGGGGACCGGGATCCGTCCCGGATACTCTTCGTCGGCCGTCTGAGCCCAGAAAAGTCCCCGCTTGAGTTCCTCGGCGCACTGGCGATGCTGCGGGATCGCGGCAAGGTGTTTCGCGCATCGATCCTCGGGGCCGGACCGATGCTCGCGGCGGTCGAGGCCCGCATTCGCGCGTGCGCGCTGGGGGATCGCGTCAAAGTAGGCCACGTGCCCGATGTCGCGGCCGCCTTGGCCGACGCATCGGTCTTCGTATCGCTCCAGACATGCGATAACTACGGCAGCCAGGCGCTGCTCGAGGCGATGGGTGCGGGCTGCGCCGTGGTCGCGAGCGATGTCGGTGAGACATGGAGGCTGGTCGACGCTGCCGTGGGAGATCGGGTGGCGTTGGAGCGGACCGCGATCGCCGACGCAATCGGTGCCCTGCTCGATGATCCGGCCCGAGCGCGCAGACTGGGAGCCACTGCCTCGCGCCGGGCACGGGAGGCCTTCTCGGAGGATCGCTACGCGGAGTTCCTCGAGGGGATGTACGAGCGAGCGCGAGAACGATTCGCGGTGGCGCGGGGATCCTGATATGTTGCCAAGGTGATGCAGGGCACCCAGGACCAACGGCCAAGATCCGTCCGACGCGCCTTGGTGACGGGAGCGGCGGGCTTCATAGGAAGCCACTTGGCCGAAACACTCGTGCACCGCGGGGTCGAGGTGATCTGTATGGACGACATGTCCGCCGGCAAGGCGGAGAACCTCGATCCCATCCGGTCATCGCCTCTTTTCTCCGAAGTCGTCGGGGATGTCACCGACCGGGACGCGGTGCGCCAGGCGATGCGTGGAGTCGATACGGTCTTTCACCAGGCCGCCTCGAAGAAGACCGTCTGCATGCGGGATCCTGGGCGTGATCTCGAGGTAAACGCCGGCGGGGCGCTGCGCCTGCTCCAGGCCGCGACCGAGGCGGGAGTCGAGCGATTCGTCCATGCTTCTACCGGCTCCGTCTACGGCGAACCCATCGCGTTCCCACAGACGGAGTCGCACCCGCTTCGGCCGGTTAGCTACTACGGGGTGAGCAAGCTGGGCGGTGAGAGCTACGTCAACGCCTTTGCACACCTCTATGGGCTTCGCACCACGGTCCTGAGGTACTTCCACGTCTACGGGCCCCGCCAGGAGAGCAGCGACGTCGGGGGAGTCGTGTCGATCTTCCTCCGCCGCGCTCTGCAAGGCCAGCCCTTGGTGATCCACGGTGACGGGCTGCAGATGCGTACATTCACCTGGGTTGGCGACGTGGTGGAGGCGAACCTGCGCGCAGCGACCATGCCGACCGCCATTGGCAAGACCTACAACTGCGCCTCGGGCATCCTCGTGACCGTGAAGGAATTGGCGGAGATGGTGCTCCGCCGAGTGGCGCCGGACGGGGTGATCAGCCACGGGGACCCGCTCCCCGGCGACATTCGTGAGTTCAACGTGGACAATTCGCTGATTCGCCGGGACCTCGGCATCGAGTTCGAGCGTGACTTTGAACGGGGCCTCGGGACAACCCTCGACTGGGCCGCTGAATACTTCCGCGCCGGGCAGCGCGCCTGAGCGCGATCTCCCCGCGTGTACAGGCAACGACATGTGCGGCATTTGCGGGTACGCCCTCTCACTTCGAAGTACCGAATTCACAGCCCGCCGCACACGGCTCGGGCAGTCCGTGGCGTTGCTGCAGCACCGAGGGCCTGACGCGGCCGGCACGGTGGAACGGGCCGGGGTCGGGCTGGGGCACACCCGCCTGAGCATCCTCGACCTCAGCGATGCCGGCCGCCAGCCCATGGAGACCGAGGACGGCGCGCTCGCAATCGCTTACAACGGCGAGTGCTACAACTTCCGCGACATCGCTCGTGACCTCGGCATCGTCGGGCTCCGTTCCGACTCGGACACCGAAGTGGTGCTGCGGGCCTTCGAGGCCGAAGGCCCTGCCTGCCTCACCCGCCTCAACGGCATGTTCGCATTCGCGGTGCACGACCGCACGGCGGGGGAGGTGTGGCTGGTCCGAGACCGACTCGGAATCAAGCCCCTCTACTACTTCCTGGACAACGAGAGACTTGTCTTCGCTTCGGAGATTCGCGCGCTGCTT
>Ga0194121_10004249_pt1 | contig 20941 bp, 14 predicted proteins | sample TA2MahCa50mmetaG_FD_148609 | JGI IMG/M metagenome (GOLD analysis project Ga0194121, IMG submission 148609) | Freshwater microbial communities from Lake Tanganyika, Tanzania - TA2015020 Mahale Deep Cast 50m | ecosystem: Environmental > Aquatic > Freshwater > Lake | place: Tanzania: Lake...
TTCAGCCGCCATGGCGCAACTCGATCGCCAGCGCACGCCGCGCAGCGCCCGCGAGGCGCGAGCCGGCGAGCAGGCCGGCCGCGAAGGCTGCGCGCTCGCGCCGCGGCAGGTCGGAGAGCGAGAGTCCGGCGAGCGAGAGCGCGCGCACCGCGTCGAGTCCGGTCGGGGCGCGCCGCTCGCGACGCAGCGCGCCGAGTGTGCCGAGCAGCACCTCCCCGCGCGGAGCAATCCAGAACAGCGGGCCGATCGCGGGCGCGGGGCGCAGGCTGCGGTCGAAGAGCGAGGCGCACAGGCGGCCGAGCGAGTGCAGCGAGCGCAGGGAGCGCAGCGCCTGCGGCACGGTCGCGGGCAGCGCGTGGGGCGGCATCGCGAGCGCGACCCACGGGCGTGGCTCGAGCGAGAGCGCGAGCGGACGGGGACCTGGCAGTCCGTGCTCCTCGATGCGCGCGGCCGAGCACCAGATGCGGCGCGCGATGCGCGCGCTCGCACCCGTGACGAGCAGCACATCGGGCTCCGCGAGTCCCGCGAACTCGCCCGCGCCGCGCGCGAGCGCCGTGCGACCGAGCCGAGCGATGCGCTCGCGGTCGACTCCATGGCGCACGAAGCCGCGAAAGTCGCCGTCGACGGCGGCGCAGGCCGTGCCATCGCGCAGCCAGCGCGCGCGGCGCTTGTGCACGCAGTCGACACGCTCCTCGCGGCCGCGCTCTTCCAATTCGCGCGCGAGCGCGGCGAGCGAGGCGGCCGGTCGCAGCTCGCGCGGAAGCGCCGCGCGCCAGTCGAGCAGGAAGCGCGCGCGCTCGCGCGCCGTCGTCAGCTCGCGCGCTCCGGCGCAGAGCTTGACGAGGTCGCGCAGCAGCGTGCGTTCGCGCAGGGCGCGCACGCGGCGCGCCTTGTGGAAGTCGATCGCGAAGGCGCGGCCCGAGGCGCCGAGCAGGGCGTTGCCGTTGTGCAGATCGGCGTGGTCGACCCCGGCGGCGTGCAGTGCCGCGAGCAGGTTCGCGAAGGCTCGCAGTCCCGCGCGGCGGCCCGCAGGCCAGCGCGCCTTGCCGGCGAGCAGATCCGCAGCGTTCGGGCTCTCGCCGAGCCACTCCATGCGCACTTCCCAGCCGCCCTCGACGCGCTCGCAGCCGATCGGGCGCGGCACGGCCAGACCTCGCTCGAACAGCTCGGTGAGCATGCGATGCTCCGCCGCCGCGCGCGCTCGATCGAGGGACGCTGCGACGAGCCCGCGCGAGGCAAAGCGCTTGACGACGGTGCGAATTCCGTCGGCGTCGCGCTCGAGGCGCACGCTGCGGCGCAGGCCCGTCTTCAGGACGCGCTCGAGCTGGGCAGGACTCACGATTCGCGATGCTAGCCCGAACTTCTCGCTCGATTCCACCCTGCGGCTGCAGCGCGAGCTCGCCCTCGCCCGCCGATGTTCACCGACCAGCGGCACACGAGCCGCTCAGGGTCGAAGCGCGGCGCCGCCGTCGCTAGCATCGACCCGCTTGATCCTCGAGCTCTATGTCCTGCGCCGCCTGCTGCTCGGCCTCGTGTTCGCGTGCGGCGGCATGGCGCTCGTGGCGGTGCCCTGCGTGCTCGTGCACGCCGTGCACAAGGTGGCCGGAATCGGGATGGCGGCCGTGCTCGGCTATGTGCCGATCCTGCTGCTCGAGCTCGCACCTTACCTCGTGCCGATCGGCTTCCTGCTCTCGGTCGTCTCGACCTACGGTCGACTCGCGGCCGACAACGAGTGGACGGCGATCTCGATGGCGGGCGTCCATCCGCTGCGCATGCTGCGACCCGGGTTGGCGCTCGCGCTCGCGCTCTCCGTCGGCCTGTATCTCGTGGAGGCGCGGCTCTCGCCATCGCTCAACTACCAAAAGCGCACCTACGGCAAGAACACTGCGATGCAGTTCTTGAAGTCGCTCAACCCCGGGCGGACGGAGCTGCGCCTCGGCGAGTTCTACCTGTCCGCGGCAGCGCGCGACCCGGTCGATCGCAACCTGTTCCGACAGGTGTTCCTGCACCTGCCCGCGAGCGACGACGAGCCCGCGCAGACCATCTTCGCGCAGGAGGTGCAGATCGCGGTCGAGGGCTCGACCCTGTCCGTCGACCTGCGTATCCCGCGCTGGGCGGACGAGCGGTTCGACATGCGCGTGGGGCGCCTCGAGGTGCGCATGGACCTCGACCGCATGTTCGGCACCAACGACAAGGAGCGCCTGCATTGGCGCTATCAGGACTCCGGCGAGCTCGCGGGGCGCATCGAGCGCAGCGAGGCGCTGCTCGCGCAGCGCGGGCCGGACGCGCTCGCGGGCCTCTCGCACGAGCACGGAGTGATCCCGCGCACGAGCCTGCGGGACGCGAGCTACGCCCTGCGCACGCGCCAGTCGCTGGCGCTGATCTGCCCGATGTTCCTGCTGCTCGGCATGCCCACGGGCCTGTTCCTCCGCAAGGGCTCCCAGCTCGTGGCGCTCGCCGTGGCGATCGGGTACGCGCTCGTCTACTACATCGTGTCGATGCGTATCGGCAAGCTGCTCTCCGTCAACGAGGTCGTGCCGACATGGTTCGCGGCCTTTGGCGTGAGTGTCGTTGGCGCTCTCGTGGGAATCGTGCTGCTCGCGCGCGCGGCGAGGCGCTAGGAGGTCCGCAGCGATGCGCGTGGGCGGACTCGAACTGGGTGGGCGGCTCGATCGCTACGTGGGCGCGCTGTTCGTCGGCGCCTACGCGACATCGCTGCTGCTCGTCGTGGGGCTGGCGGTGATCATCGACATCGCCACCAACCTGCGCTACTTCGAGACATGGGACGACGGCACGAGCGCGTCGCTGGGCACGATCCTGCGCTTCTACGCGCTCAGCGTGCCGTTTCTGTACTTGCAAGTCGCTCCGTTCGTCACGACGGCGGCCGCGCTGTTCACGCTCTCCAATCTCCTGCGCTACAACGAGCTCGTCGCCGGCCTCGGCGCTGGCATCCGCGCGCAGCGGTTGCTCTTGCCGATCTATGTGGGCGCGCTGGCCGTGGCGCTTGGCATGTTCGCCTTGCGCGAGGGTGCGACGCGCACGCTCGGCCCTCAGCGCGACGCACTGAAGGACTATCTCGAAGGGCACCGGCGCGAGCGCGTCGTCGAGGACATCACCCTGCGCGACCTCGCCGGCAACATCGTGGTGATCGAGAGCTACGAGGTCGCGTCGGCCACGATCCGCGGGCTGCAGGTCGCGGGCCTCAAGGGCGCGAGCTTGTTCTTCGTCGTCGCCGAGCGCGCGACCTACGACCGCGCTCCCGATGGCAGCATCAACTGGCGGCTCGAGGGAGGGCACCTGCGCGTCACCACGGGCGACACGGCGGTCTCGCGCTCGATCGAGTGGCTCGAGGTGGTCGAGTTCGCGCCCTCCGATGTGCTGCTCGCGAAGAAGGGCGACATGGCGCCCATGGAGCTCTCGCTGGCCGAGCTCTCCAGGCTCGCGTCGCGCGACCCGACCAACCTCGAGTACCAGACGCTGTTCCAATACCACCTGACCTTCCCGCTCGGAAACCTCGTGCTCGTGCTGCTCACCCTGCCGTTCCTGCTCAGGCGCGAGCGCGGCAACGCGACCGAGGGGCTGATCGGAGCTTCGCTCGCGTGCGTGGTGTACTTCGCGGCGGATTTCGTGTGCCGCTCGCTGGGCATGGGGGGCGCTCTCTCGCCCCTGTGGTCGGCGTGGTTGCCGGTGCTCGTCTTCGGCAGCCTCGGGGTCGCGCTCAGCGAGGGAGTTCGGAGCTAAGTTATTGCCAGCAATAGAGTTGTGCACGGTAACCCGAGCTCGGAGTGGCCCACTCCCCGGGGAAGGAATGGCGGCTATGGTCGTCGAAACCCATGCTCCGCTGGCCAAGGATTCCGCCGCGATGACCCTCGCTGAACGCCCCACGCTGCTCTCCCTCGTCCTCGCCGCGTCGACTCTCGCCGGCTGCGCCTCGACCGATATTTTCGGCGCCAAGAGCGAGGTCGATCTGCTCGTGCGGCGCGGCGAGTACGCGCGGGCGGTCGCGGTCGCGAAGGCCGAAGTCGAGCGTCGCCCGAACGATCCGGCGCTGCGCGAGGACTGGCGCCTCGCGAGCGTGGCGTTCCTGCTCGAGGAGGGACGCGCGTTGTCGTTCCAGCGCAAGGACACCGAGGCGCTCGCGAAGTTCGAGTCCGCCTGCGAGATCGGGTCCGATGTACCGCAGGCGATGCAGTGGCGGGAGGCGCAGCTCGACAAGCTCGCCGACCAGTGGGTGCGCACGGCCATCGAAAGGCAGGCGATGGACGAGCCCACTCAGGCCGTCGAATGCTACGAGCGGGCGCTCGAGTACCGGCCGGACGATTCGCGCGCGAAGAACGGGCTCGGGCGCTTGCTCGTGCAGCTCAACTACCGTCGCGGCATGGGGGAGAAGTACTACCTCAGCGGCCTCGAGGCGCTGTCGGACTACTGGCTCGATCAGGCCTCGCATCACTTCTCCGCGACCGGCAAGTACGACACGGACAACGAGCGCGCAGACCGTCGACGGGCGCAAGCGGACACGCTGCGCGCGGACGAGCGCGTGTTGCAGGCCGCCGAGTTCGAGGCCGCGGGTCAGTACGCAGCGGCGCGCAACGAGTACCGGCTCGCGACCCTGTTCGATTCCGAGCACAAGGTGGGGCACGAGGGGCTCGAGCGCACGCGCAAGGAGACGCGGGCCGCCGAGCTGCTCGCGGAGTCCGAGCGCCGCATCGTGCGCCGCCAGTTCGACCTCGCCATCAAGGCGCTCGAAGAGGGCGAGGCCCTGACCGTGGCACAGAAGGAAGCTTTCGCTTCCGAGCGCGAGCGGCTGCATGTCGCGCGCCTGCAGGTCGACTACGAGGTCGCGCGGGCCATGGAGATCGATCACGATTACGAAGCCGCGATCGCGTCCTACGGCGCGATCCTCGAGGTCGCCCCGCAGGGCTTCTTTCGCGACGCGATCGCGCGGCGCGACACGCTCAACGACCTCGTCGCCAAGGCGATTGCGGCCTACGACCGCGCCCAGCTCGAGCCGGATCCGGCCGCGAAGCAGCGGCTCCTCGAACAAGTGCTGCTCGTGTATCCCGAGTTCCGCGACGCCCAGACGCAACTCGAGTCCCTGCGCACTCCCGCGAGCGGTGTTGCACCGACCGCGGACGAGCCGCGAGACCCGCGAGGGTCCTGAAACCTCGCGCGCTAGGCCGCGCTCGCGCGACGTCGCAGCGCCAGCAGCGTCGCGAGCGCGCCGAGCACCGAGAGCTCGACCCACGGGTGCAGGCTCACGCGCGTGAAGTCGCCGCGCCAGACGACGAGCGACCAGTACAGGTAGAAGAGCCACGGCGCCGCGAGCAGCGTCAGCCCGTTTTTGACCGAGAGCAGCGGAGGCGCGGGTGGCTCGCTCGGCGGAGCAACTCCCGCCGCGGCTTGCGCCCGATCGAATTCGTCGAGCTCCGCGGACGCGCGGTCGACGAGGCGCTGGTTCTCCTTGAGCGCGCGCAGCTCTGCCTGCAGCGCCCACAGGTTGAGCAGCACGGCGCCGATGCCCACCAGCCAATGCCAGACGGGCGAGATGCCCAAGCCGCGCGAGCTGTAGCCGAGCACTCCGGCGGCGACGATCGACGCGGCGCCGAGGCCGGCGAGGGGATAGGCGCGCTTGCGACTGAAGAACGCGTTGAGCTCGGTGAGGAAGCTGTCGGAGAGCCGCCGCACGCGAATCGCTTCTCTCAGCACGCGCCCCGTGACGAGCATGAACAGGATCACGAGCGTGTGCACGCCGACGCCGAGGATCGCGGTGAAGAGACCGGCCCACAGGTGCTGCTTCGAGCCGTCGAAGGCGAGGCCGAGCACGGCCGTTACGAGCAGCGCGGGCGCGAGCAGGAGCGCGCCCGCGAGGAAGTAGTGCCACATCCGCATCGGAGGCCCGAGATTATGCGGAGCGAACGCTCGCGAGTGCCATGCGCACCTCTTCGGGAGCGATCTCGCGCATGCACACGGGCCCCTGCGGATGGTTGCATGTGCGCGCGAGGCACGGCGCGCAAGCGGGCTGCGCGGCCGCGCGCACGGCGCGGTGCGCACCGCTGCCGGCGATCGGCCAAGGCCCGGTGCGCAGGTGGCTGTGGGGGCCGCAGAGCACCGTCACCGGAAGTCCGCAGGCAGCGGCGAGGTGCATGGGCCCGGTGTCGCCGCCGGCGTAGAGGACGCCCGCATCCGCCGCCACGGAGAGCAGGGCCGCGAGCTCGCGCAGGCCACGCTGGCCGACCCAGTGCTTCACATGGGCGAGCTGCTCGCTGCGCGCGCGCAGCTCCGCGCCCTCGCGCTCCTCGGCCGGACCGGAGAGCGCCAGCACGCGCCGACCATCGCCCCCAAGCCGCGCGAGCAGCTCCGCGCAGTGCTCGAGCGGCCAGCTGCGGGGGTCGCGCGCGGGCGACAGCTGGAGGATCACGTCGCCGCGCCCGAGCTCGAACTCGCGCAGGCGCTCGCGACCCGCGCGCAGCTCGCTCGACGAGAGCGCCGGATCGCGGCGCGGATCCGCGCTCGCGCCGAAGTGGCGAGCTAGGGCCAGCGTGCGCTCGAAGGCGTGCTCGCCCGCGGCGGGCGCCGCCGACTCGGTGAGCGCGAAGCGTCCGAGCGGCTCGCGCCAATCCTCGCGCGCGAGACCGACGCGCCGCGCGGCGCCTGTGCAGGCGAGCGCGAAGCCGCTCTTCAAGTTGCCCTGCGCATCGACGGCGAGGTCCGGCGCGAACTCGGAGAGCTCGCGGCGCAGCTCGAGCCAGCCGCGCAGGCCACCGCGGCGGTCGAAGCGGAGCGTGCGCGCGAGCCCGGGCAGCGGCTCGACGAGCGGCGCGAACTCGCGCTGCACCACCCACGCGAGTTCGGCGCGGGGAAAGCGCTCGCGCAGCGCGTGGAACAGCGGCAGGGCGAGCACGACATCCCCTAGGTGCGAGAGGCGCACGAGCGCGATGCGGCGCGGCGCGGAAGCGTCGGAGGAGGCCACGGGCGGGGTGGTTGCGGGAGGGCGCGGGGAGTGGGATGCTCGCGCGCGATGATACGCGGCCGCAGGGTGCGCCGCGCGCAGCCGTGATCCGCCGCATCTCGACCAAGTTCCTGCTCGCCGTGCTGGCCGCGGTCGTGCTGCCGTTCCTCGCGCTCGCGCTGTTCGTCGAGACGCAGATGGCCGGGCGTCTGTCCAAGGACGTGGTGCTCTATTCGCTGAAGAGCCTCGCCGCGGACCTCGCCGTGCGCGTGGACCGCGACATCGAGGAGTTCAACTCGAACACGGCGCTGCTCGCGGCGGATCCCGGCAGCTACCTCGCGATCGACGAGGCGCTGCGCGAGGGCCGGGGCGAGCTCGACGGCGAGGTCGAGGACATGCGACGCCTGATGCGCGACACGCAGGTGCAGCAGTTCGACAACTGGGTACTCGCCAAGCGCGACTACGACCTCCTGATGCTCGTCTCTTCACACGGACGCTGCGTCGTCTCGAACACCGTCGGTCGCTCGGGTCTCGGCCTGTCCGAGGAGCTGCTCGCGGACCTTCAGGCGCGCGACTGCTCGCAGGAAATCTGGTTCGAGGCCGCGCGCAACGGCCAGCCGTTTCGCGTCGACCAGCACCGCTCCGAGCTGCTCCCGCCCCGCTATCCCGGGGTCGCGCACCCGGAGAACTTCCACATCGCGTTCTCTGCGCCCGTGTACTGGCCCGCGGACGACGCGCAGCCCGAGCGCTCGGGGCAGTTTCTCGGTGCGCTGTTCGTGCTCGTCAACTGGGCGCGGATCCAGGACGAGGTCGAGAGCCCCGTGCTGAAGAACTACTTCCAGGGTCTGGTCGGACCCGACGAGTTCCCCTCGGCCTACGGCTGGATCTGGGCTGCCGACGCCGACACGATCCTCGCGCACCGCGATCCGAGCCTGTATGGCGAGAGCGTCTCGACCAGTCCGCGCATTCGCCTGCCGCAGATGAGCGCCGCGGCGCGCGAGTCGGACTGGGGCCTCTATCCCGAGTACGAGTTCGCCGGACGGCGCAAGAACGCCGCCTTCAAGCACACGCATGCGGTCACGGAAGAGGGCTTTGGCTGGATCGTCGGCGTCGGCATCGACAACGACGACATCTTCGAAGGCGTGCGCGAGCTGCGAGCGCAGCTCTTTCAAGTCACCGCGCTCGTGCTGCTCGTGAGCGTGCTGTGGACGATGCTGGTCGCGCGGCGCACGACGGCGCCGGTGCTCGAGCTGCGTGAGCAGGTGCTCAAGGTTGCGGGCGGCGACCTCGCGGCCCACAACGCCGTGCGCGGTCGCGACGAGCTCGGCGAGCTCGGGCGCGAGCTCAATCGCATGACCGACGAGATCCGCGACAGTCGCGAGAAGCTCGTGCGCGCGGAGAAGGAAGCGGCGTGGCGCGAGATGGCGCGGCAGGTCGCGCACGACATCAAGAACCCGCTGACGCCGATCCAGGTCTCCGCCGAGCTGTGCAAGCGCGCGCACGACGAGAAGAGCCCCGAGTTCGAGCGCATCTTCGAGCGCACGATCGAGATCACGCTGCGGCAGGTCGCGCACCTGCGCGAGGTGGCGGGCGACTTCCACGCGCTCACCGGCGTGCGCAAGGGCGCGCTGGTGCGCGTCGATGTGGGCGCGATGCTCGCCGAGGTGCTCGAGCTCTATCGCGCGCTGGCGCTCGAGCGCGGCGTCGAGATCGAAGCGCAGCTCCAAGGCGCGCCCGTCCTCGCGGACACGGCGGCGCTGCGGCGCGTGCTGCAGAACCTCGTGTCGAACGCCTTCGAGGCGATGCCTGCCGCAGGGCGGCTCGAGGTTCGCGTGGCGTGCGAGGCCGGGGCGGCGTGCATCCTGTTGAAGGACAGTGGGGAGGGGCTCTCGGCCGAGGCCCAGACGCGGCTCTTCGAGCCGTACTTCACGACCCGCAGCAAGGGTACGGGACTCGGACTCGCGACGGCGCGACGCGTGCTTGAGGATCTGGGTGGCTCGATCGAGCTCCGCAACAGCGAGCCGGGGCCGGGCGTGGTGGTCCAGCTGCGGCTGCCGCTCGTGGAGAGCGTATGAAGCCGAGCGTACTCGTCACGGGCGCGACGGGATTCGTCGGCGCGGAACTGGTGCGCATGTTGATCTCGGCGGGTCACGAGGTCGACGCGCTCGCGCGCGCGAGCTCGGATCGTGCGACGCTCTCAGGCCTGCCGGTGCACTGGCGAGAGGGGGAGCTCGACTCGGCCCGGGATGTGGACGACGCTCTGTCACGACTTGTCGCTCGCGGCGGCGAGAGCTGGGTGGTGCATTCCGCGGCCGTGATCAGCTACGCGACGCGCGATGCAAAGCTGCAGCGTCGCGTCAATGTCGAAGGCACGCGCAATGTGCTCGCGGCCTGCCGACGGCACCGCGTGACGCGCGTGCTGCATGTGAGTTCCGTCGTCGCGGTCGGGCACGCCAGAGCGGACGAGCTGCTCGACGAGGAGGCCGCATACAACAACGCGGAGCTGCGCTGTGCCTACGCGGACACCAAGCGCGCGGCGGAGGAGCTGGCTCTCGATGCCTCGCGCGAGCTCGATGTCGTCGTCGTCAATCCCGGTGCGATCTTCGGCACCTCGCCGCGCGCGCCAAACACGATCAAGTTCCTGCACCAGCTCGCGCACGGGCCATGGATTCCGTTCACGCCTCCGGGTTCGCTGTCCGTAGTCGGCGTGCGCGACGTGGCGCGCGGCTGCGTGCTCGCACTCGAGCGCGGCGCGCGCGGTCGTCGCTACCTCCTGTGCGAGTCGGCGTGGAGCTCGCTCGAGTCCTTCAGGCTCGCGGCGCGCTTGCTCGGCGTGCGCGCGCCCACGAGCAGCGCGCCGAAGGCTCTGTGGACGGCGATTGAGCTCGGAGCCCGCGCTCTCGACCTCGTGGCGCCGCCCAAGCTGCTCACGCCGACAGCCGTGCGCATGCTCGGTGCCCACTTCCGCTTCGACTCGCGCCGGGCGCGCTCGGAGCTCGGCTGGCAGCCGGAGCCGTTCGAGAGCGTGCTGCGCGAGACCATCGCGGCACTGCGCTCGCGAGGCGAGCTGTAGCGCGCCTTGCTACTCGGTGTTCCTGTCGTGCGGCACGGCGCGGCGCAGCAGGAGGCGCGCGCGCCGGGGAAGCCTGCGCTCGAGCCCGTTGATGGCGCGCGCGGCGCGCACGCTGGCGAGGCCGAGCAGCGCGAGCCCCGCGATGTAGAAGGGGATGCCCGTGACCACCGGCACGAGCCAACCGATCACGCCGAGCACCATGCACACGCAGCCCGCCGTGAACAGCGCCGTGCGCTTCCACGTGGGGTAGCCGTTGTCGCGCTCGGGGAGCAGGTCCGGCAGGTCCGACATGAAGTCCTCTTCGACTCGGAGAGTTCCGCAGCCGAGATGTTCGCGCAAGTTCTGGGCCGGATTTTCGCTCTCCGAGCTCGGCGACTGCCCCGCGCGCTCGCGCGTGGCTAATCTGTGTCGTCCCATGGAGTCCTTGCACGCCGCTCCGCGCCGCTCCGGCCGCGCCCGCACGCTCGCCTTGCTGCTCGTCGGTCTCGCCGCGACCCTCGCGGGCCTGTGGTGGGCGCTGCGCACTCAGGGCGCGGAGACGCTCGTGGCGCAGGCCGAGTCGGCCGTGATGGATCCGCAGGCACCGCGCTCGGAACCGCTCGAGAACCGCGAAGAACCGGCGGCGGAGCGCGTCGACACGCTCGCGCCAGAGCTCGTGGGCGACGGCTACGCCGTGGCGCCGCGCGTGCGGCTCTCCGGCTCGGGCGCTCTCACGGGACGCGTGCTCGATCGCGCCAGCGGCGAGCCGGTGGCCGGCGCCGGCGTCGAGCTGCTCACGCTACCTCCGGTGGGGCAGGAGTTCTTCGGTCGCATGCTGCGCATGGCGAAGACGAGCGACGCGTACGCGAGTCGCACGCAGCCCGTCGCGGTCGCGGCGAGTGAAGCCGACGGGTCGTTTGCGTTCAGCGGCGTGCGCGCGGGCATGTACTACATCCAAGCGCGCGGCGCATGGTCGGTCCCCGACAACATCGTGCGCGCGAAGGTGGCAGCAGCCGGGGACGGCGGGCCGCTCGAGCTGTTCGTGCGCCGCGGAGGGCGCGTGATCGGGCGCGTGGTGCAGCCGGGCGGTCGACCGGTCGCCGGCGCCGAAGTGATGCTCACGCTCGGACCCGGCAATGCGATCGAGAGCCTGCGCAGCGGCGACATGTGCTTCGCGAAGGCGCGCACGGATGAGCAGGGCGGCTTCGTGCTCGCGGGCGTTCCGCCGGGCGAGGGCTACGACCTCACGGCGTCGGGTGCGGGCTTCGCGCTGTCGCACGCGCTCGACATCCGCGTGGTCGCTGGAGAAGACACGCTCGCCACGATCGAGGCGCGGGCGGGCGGTGGCGTTGCGGGGCGCGTGGTGTCGCGCGCCGCGGACGGCACGCTGGGCACCGCCATCGCGGGAGCGCATGTCGCCGTCGTTCCGCGCGGCTTGCGCGACCTGCAATTCGCCGAGGAATTGCTGCTCCAGAGCCATGTCGTGACGGGCGCCGACGGGACCTTTCGCATCGAGAATGTGCCGCCGGGGGAGTTCGATCTCGTCGGCGTCGCGGACGGGCATGTGCCTGCCAAGGGCCCGCGCGCGCTGGTGGCCGGCGGCGCGATCGCGCGCACCGATGACTTCGAGCTGCCGACCGGACCGCGCGTTGCGGGTCGCGTGCTCGACAGCTTTGGCGCTCCGCTCGAGGGCGTGACCGTGCGCTGGAACTCGGTCGACTTCCGCAACTTCGACTTCGACTTCAGCTTCGCGCCGCTGCTCGCCACCGCGATCGAAGGCTTCGAGTATCCCAAGAGCGATGCCGACGGCCGCTTCGTCGCCGGCGCATTCGCGGGCGAGGCGCCGTACCGCGTCGAACTCTACAAGTCGGGCTTCGAGGACACGAACCACCGCTGGGATCCGGCGCAGGAGCCCGACGGCTTCGAGGTGCGCATGGAACGCGGCGGTGCGATCGAGGGCATCGTCATCGACGCGGCGCGCAAGCAGCCGGTGACGAGCTTCACCGTCGAGACCTCCGATCGCGTCGAGGTTCAAGCGGACGCGCCCGGCAACATGAATCCATTCTCGGGCGGCCTGCTCGTCGAGCACCCGCAGGGCAAGTTCCGCATCGATCCGGTCAAGTGCAACGAGAAGGTCCGACTGACATTTTGCGCGCGGGGCTACATCGAGACGAGCCTCGATGAACTCACCGTCAAGGAGGGGGAGACGCGCCGCGGTGTGATCGTCGAGCTGCGGCCGGGTGGGAGCGTCGCGGGCTTCGTGCGCGATGGCGAGGGACGCGCCGTCGCCGGCGCGCAGGTGTTCGCGCTGCCTTCCGACAAGGCGGAGCGCGCCAGCGGTGGGCGCCGTCGCGGCGGCGCGCCGCAACTCGAGCAGCTGCCGCCGGGCTTCCGCGACTTCGCGGCCCAGCTCGGCCTGCTCGGCGATCGCGCGGTCACCTCGGGCGGCGATGGGGCCTTCGAGCTCGTCGGTCTCGACGCGGGCTCGACGGTGGTGCTCGCTTCTCACCGCGACTATGTGATCGGGCGCTCCGAGCCGGTGGTGGTCGTGGCGGGCGAGCGCGCGCAGGCGAGCATCGAGCTCACGCAGGGCGGCGGCGTGTTCGGCGTGGCGCGCGATCGCTTCGCGCGGCCCGTCGCCGGCGCGATCGTGCTCGCGCTCTCGCCTGCGAACCTCTCGGGGGAAGACCGCTCCAATGGCGGGGGCATCTACCAGTCGCGCACGGATGCGAACGGCAACTACCGCATCACGCGCATGGTCGGCGGCAGCTACTTCCTGCTGCTGACGCGCGGCGACGAAGCGCTCAACCCGATGAGCTTCCTCGGCACGCTCAACTTCGACATGGTGACGGTGCCCGCGGACCAGCTCGTCGAGTACGACATCGTCGACACCTCGTCGGGCGCGACGCGCGTGTACGGCGCGGTCACCGACGACGGTCGGCCCGTCGGGCGGGGTAATATCACGGCGATATCATTCGAGGCCGAAGGCATGCTCGGCGTCGACCTCAAGATCGCGCAGATCCAAGGCGAAGGTCGCTACGAATTCGCCGGGCTCGCTCCGGGTGAGTACCAGTTCAATATCGACGCTCCGGGCGACGGACGACCGAGCGTGCGCGTGGTCGCCGAGATCCCGGATACGCCCGAATGCCGACTCGATCTGCGCTATCCGCTCGGCGCCGTCGAGGGGCGGGTCGTCGGCGGAGCGGCTCGCACGCCGCTCGCCGGTGTCGAGGTCACGCTGCGGCTCGCTGAGCGTGCGCAGTCCTCGGGCTGGCTCGGTCGTGCGCTCGCGCAGGAAGCGGGCGTGCGCCGCGAGCGCACGAACGAGGACGGCGAGTTCCGCATCGGTTCGCTCGGTCCGGGGCGCTACGCGGTCGCCGTGCGAGCGCCCGCGCCACGCGAGGATGGACCGCGCTATGCGTCGTTGACGGATGTCGAAACCGAGGTCGACGAGGATCGCGTGCGCCGAGGACTCGAGCTGGTGCTGCCGGAGGCGGTCGAGCTCGTCGGGCGCGCGCTCGACGGCGCGGGCAATCCAGTCGTCGGTGCGCAGATCTTCGCGCGGCGCGCGGGCGTCGAGGGCGGAGTGCCCGAGCGCGCGACGAGCGGCGAAGACGGCTCGTTCCGCTTCGCGACCATCGCGGCGGGGCGGCACGACCTCTCGGCCACGGCGGATGGCTTCGCCGATCTCGAGCGCAAGGACATCGAGGCCATTCCGGGCGGCGGCAAGCCGCTCGAGCTCGTGTTCGAGCCCGGCATCCTCGTGCGCGTCAAGGTCCTCGGCGCCAATGGCCAGCCCGCGAGCGGCGCGACGGGACGGCTCGTGCCCAAGGGCCGCGCCGCCGCCGTCGACGAGCGCGATGTGGGGCGCGCCTTCAACAACATCTTCTCCGGCAAGGGCGTGTCCGACGCCAAGGGCATGCTCGGGCTCGGCACCTTTGGGGCCGGCGAATACGTGCTCGAGGTGCAGCGCGGGACGGAGCGCGCGAGCGAGGATGTCACGCTGTCGGGCAAGGGCCCGGTCGACCTGCGCGTACGACTGCGGTGAAGCTCGGTGCCGACGCGCTCGACGCTGCGTAGCATGGGCGTCATGATGCTGGCTTCGCTGACTCTCGCTCTCGCTTTTCAGTCGCTCGCGCCGGTCGAGCTCGTCGAGACGATGCCCGTCGAGACGACGCTCGAGCATGCGGACATTCCCGATGCACACATCGTGTGGCTGGAGATGATCGGCGGCGCGCGCACCTCGATCGACCTCGCGCACTTCTACGCCTCCAACCAGCAGGGCAGTCGGCTCGAGACCGTGGTGGCCGCGCTCGAGGCGGCCGCCGTGCGCGGCGTGAAGGTGCGCTTCCTCGCGGAGGAGAAGTTCGTCAAGACATACCCCGAGACGCTCGAGCGGCTTGGGATGGCGGTCGGCATCTCCGTGCGGCGCTTCGATGTGGCCAAGGCCTTCGGCGGCGTGCTGCACTCCAAGTCGATGGTGGTCGACGGGCGCGAGGCGTTCGTCGGCAGCCAGAATTTCGACTGGCGCGCTCTGGAGCACATCGTCGAGCTCGGCTTGCGCGTGCGCGCGCCGCAGTCGGTGCGCGCGTTCGCCGCGATCTTCGAGTGCGACTGGCAAGTGGCGGGCGGGACTCCGCTCGCGGAGGCGCTCGCTCCCTTGCGAACGATGCCCGCGCCGGTCGACGAGATCGACGGCGTGCGCATCGAGACGCGCTTCAGTCCACTGGTCGGGATTCCCGGAGAGCCGTGGTGGGACCTGCCCGAGCTCGTCGAGCGCATCGACGCTGCCAGCAAGACGCTTCAGCTGCAGCTCCTGACGTACAAGATGGTCGGGCGCGACAAGGAGTACTTCGCGGAACTCGAAACGGCGCTGCGGCGTGCGGCAGCGCGCGGTGTCGCGGTCCGCATCCTCGTCGCGGACTGGGGCAAGCGCCGCGGCATCGTCGAAGGCCTGCAGTCGCTGGAACCGCTCGAGAACATCGCCGTGCGCTTCGTGACGATTCCCGAGCATTCGTCGGGGCACATTCCGTTCGGTCGCGTGCTGCACGCCAAGACGCTGGTCGCCGACGGCGCGCGATTGTGGCTCGGCACGAGCAACTGGGAGCGCGACTACTTCCACGAGAGTCGCAACGCGAGTGTGTTCATCGACGGCGGAGCGCTGCCGACGCGCGTGGGCGCGCTCCACGAGGAGCTGTGGACGTCCGCGTACGCGAGCGCTGTCGACCCGGCCGCGAAGTACATCGCTCCGCGCTACGGAGAGCGCTGATGTTCGCACTCGCGCTGCTGCTCCTCGCGCAGGTGGCGCCGACGTCGGCGCTCGTCCGACCGCTCGAGCTCGGGGAAGCAATCCCCCAGACGCGCGCTCTGGCGCTCCTGCGCGTGCGCGTTGAGGATCCGGCGGCTGCGGAGTCGAGCGCCGAGCTTGCGGAGCGCCTGCTTGCTCCGGTGCGTCCGGAGAGCTTCGTGTCGTTCGTTTCGATGTACGAGAAGCGACCGACGCGCGACGCACACGGTGCGCTCGGGACCTTCTCGCGCGCGATGCTCGACCCCGAGGTGGCCGCGGCGGTGTTCGATGGTGAGCCAGCGCACGCGGGCCCGCTCGTCGGTGCGGACGGCGGCGTGTATTATGTCCGTCGCATCGAGCGCGATGCGGCGGTGCGTCAAGTCCTCGTAGCGGGAACGGACGCTGCCGCGCGCGAGCGCGCTGCGGCGCTCGTGCGGGAGTTGCGAGCGGGAGCCGATTTCGGCCGAATCGCACGCGAGCGCTCCGACGATGCTGCGAGCTCCCTGCGCGGAGGTGACCTCGCGATTTTCGAGCGCGGACGGCGCGACGCATTGCTGCGCGCCGCAGCTTTCGAGGCTCGCGTGGGGGAGATTGTCGGCCCGGTAGAGACGCCGCTCGGTTTCCATGTGCTCCAGCGCGTCGGCGTCGCCGCGCTCGCGCCGAGCTTGCGCGACGACCTTTGGGCCCGCGCGCGCGGACTCTTGGTCGCGTTCTCGGGGGCGCAATCCGCTCGAAGCGAGATCGCGCGCGACCACGACGAGGCGCAGGCCTTGGCCAACGAACTGGCGACGCGCGTGCGATGCGGCGAGGACATGGGCGCGCTCGCTGCGCTCCACGACGACGACCGCGGCGGACGCGAGCGCCGTGGCGATCTCGGCTGGGTGCGCCGTGGCACCACGGAGATGCCGCAGTTCTTCGACGCGCTGTTTCTGGAGCCGCCCGGCAGCGTGATCGGACCGATCGCGACGCGCATGGGGTTCGTGCTGCTGCGGCGCGAGGACTCGGGGCCGCGCACGCGCGTCGAGGTGCGTCGCAGCGCACTTGCCGAGCTCGAGCGCTGGGTGACGCTGGGGCCCGAGGACGACGCGCGATTCAGGGCCGCACGCACGGCTCTGGCGGAGCTCGCTCGCGGTGCAAAGTCGCGGGAGGAACTGGCGCGGGCCTTGGTGCGCTTGGATTCGTCGGAAGAGCTCGCGGCTTGGAGCGCGTCGCGTGCGGAGCCGGAGCGCGAGCTCGCGCTCGGCTGCGCGCGCGCGCTCGCGGTGCTCGAGCCGCCGTTCCTGCAACAGCAGTGGCCCGCTCGCGCGCGACGCATCGACAGCGCTCTCAAGGTTCTGCGCGAGCGTCAGGTCGCGCTGTTCGACGCCGCGTTCGACACGGGCCTGCGGGAATTGCGACTGGCGGATCCGCGCTGCGCGTTGCAACTCGCGCTGGTGACGGAGGGCGCGGACGCCGGCGTGACCTCCGAGGCGTTGCCAGTGGGGGATGCTCGTTCGATGTTCGAGGCCTTGCTCTCGAGTGCGCTGCTGCGCGCGTGCGCGCGGGACAACGAGTCCACGCCCGTACTGTCCGCGCTGCATGCCGCGTTCGGTTTGCGCGCCACGCTCGCGCTCGAAGCCGTCGTGCGCGCGGAGGCTGGCTCGATCACGCGGCGCGCTTTCCGCTCGGAGTCGGCCGGTGCGCTCCCCGCGGAGCCGCTCGCCGTGCACCTCGCGGCCACTTGGCTCTCCCACATCGAGCGCGGCGAACCATTCGACGCCACGCTCGCGGCCTTGGCCGCCCTCTCCCGCTGAGCGCTACTGCGAGTCTTGGCCGTTGCCGGCCTCTGCGCCCGTGAAGCCCCAGATGCCTTCGATGCGCACGAAGCGCACGCCGATGATGTCGAGCAGCCAGTCCCACGACCCGAGGTCGGGGCGGCGCACGATGTCGGTCACCTGCATGTTGGTGAGGCGCGCGTCGGCCGCGTTGTCGCGCGCGATGTTGAGCGCGGGCTTCGGCAGATCGATGGAGAGGATCGTGAAGGCCGTGCCGGTCGACTCGAAGCGGCCCGAGGTCTGCGTGTCGCGCGTGATGTCGATGCTCGCGCAGGAAGCGAGCGAAAGAGCGGCGGTGAAGAACAGCGGGCGTGCGGTTGCGAGCGGGAGCCTTGTCATGAACAGGAGACTAGCGCCCCCCGGGTGGGCGGTCGAGTTGGGCCTCGCTCGGGGCTATGCTCGCGCACCCCATGCAGCGCGATGACGCCGGCTCTGCGCGCGCCTCGCTCGAGCGACGGCTGCGCGAGCACCGCGAGGTGTTCCTCGAGACCTTCGGACGCCCCGTCGATGCGCCACGGCTCTTCTTCTCGCCCGGCCGCGTCAACTTGATGGGCGCGCACCTCGACTACAACGGCGGTCCGGTGATGCCGATGGCCGTCGACCGCGGCACATTCTTTGCGGTGCGAGCGCGCGCCGACTCCCGCGTGGCGTTCGCCTCGACGCTCGAGCCCGGCGAGGTCGTGTTCGACCTCGCGCAGCTCGAGTCCGCGCGCGCGGGGCGCTGGTTCGACTACCCGCTCGGCGTGCTGCGCGAGCTCGCGGGCCGCGGCACGCTCTCGCACGGCGTCGATGTGCTCTTCGGCGGCAACCTGCCGGTGGGCGCGGGGCTCTCGAGCTCCGCCTCGATCTGCGTCGGCACGGCCTTCGCTCTGGCGGAAGTCTGGGGACTCGGGGTCGAGCGGCGCGAGCTCGTCGACATCGCGCTGCGCGCGGAGCGCGGATTCGTAGGCGTGCAGTGCGGCCTGATGGACCCGTTCGCGATCGGCATGGCGAGCGCGGGGCAAATCCTGTGGCTCGACTGCAAGGACGCCAGTTGGGAGCACCTGCCGATCGATCACGAGCGCGTCGCGGTCGCCGTCGCGGACAGCGGCGTGCGGCGCGAGCTGGCGCAGGGCGCGTTCAACCAGCGCGTGGCGGAGGCCGCTCGCGCCTTCGAGGCGCTGGCGCCGTTCGCAGCGGGCGCGCGCGTGTTGCGCGATGTGCCGCTCTCGGTGCTCGAAGCGCGCGAGGCGACGCTCGAGCCGCACATCGCGCGACGCGCGCGGCATGTGATCGAGGAAGTCGCGCGCACCTTCGCGGCGCGCGCGGCGCTGCTGCGCGGCGATGCCGCGAGCTTCGGCGCGCGCATCTTCGAGACCCATCGATCCTTGCGCGATCTCTACGAAGTGTCGGTGCCCGAGCTCGACTGCCTGGTCGAGTCCGCTGCCGCGGCTCCGGGCGTGCTCGGTGCGCGCCTCACCGGCGCTGGCTTCGGTGGCTGCGTCGTCGCGCTGCTCGAGCGCGAGCGCGCGGACGAGGCGCTGGCGCGCATCGGCGAGGGTTTCGCGGCGCGCTTCGCTCGTCGTCCGGGCGTGCGCGTGTTCGGCGGCGATCCCGGCCCGCGCGAAGTCCAGCTCTAGCTGCCCGTCGAAGAAGTCCCGTGGTGAGGCCAAGTGAATCTTCGCTGGGGCTAGGAACGCGACAGAGGGACGGCGGAGGCGGCCTGCATGGCCGCTGAGCACGGCCCGACGAGCGTGACGCCGCCGCGGCGCAGAGCACGAAGCCGCAGTAGGGCAGTTCTTCAACGGGCTGCTAGGTCTCGCTTGCTCGCGGCCAACGGCGCGGGCGAGGCCGCGCTCGCGCGCCAAGCCTCGCCCGCTGATGCCCGGGCTTCGCGCGACTCAGGCCTCGCGGCGCGCGAGCGCGGTCTTCGCGGCCTCGAGCACGCGCTGGCCGGTCGATTCGGCGCGCAGCTCGGCGCTCGAGCCCGACTCGAGCAGGTCGACGGCGAGCTCGGGGCGCGCGGAGAACAGGTAGTTCACCGCCAGCAGCAGGCGTGCGTCGACATCGGTCGGTCGTTCCGCGAGGAAGCGCTCGAGCAGCTGCAGCTGGTCCTGGAACTCGCGCGGATCGCGGTAGAAGCTGCGCTTGTCGATGTCGCTCGCGACCAGCGTCGGGTCGAGGTCGAACGCGCGCCGCAACGCGAAGGCGCCGTAGTGGTAGTCGCCGGTGGCGAGCAGCGCGTCGGAGAGCACGAGGTACAGGACGCCTTCTTCCGGCCGCAGCTCGATCGCCTTGGCGTAGTGGTGCGCGGCGTCGCCGTAGCGGCTCTCGCGGAAGGCCGCGTCACCGGAGGCCAGGTACTGCTGCACGAGGCGCATCACCGTGTCGGGGCCGGACTGTCCGAGGACTCCGGCGACGAGCGGATCGACGGCCTTGCCGGGGTTGGGGTCGTACTGCACGGACTCGCCGGCCGCGACCGGGGCGCTCGCTCCTGCGCTTGCACCCTGGCGCACCTCGACCTGCCCGCCCTGCACGACGATCTCGCTCGTGTCGTCGTAGTCGTAGATCACGACCTGCGGCTCGCGGTCGTACACGCTCGCGTAGTACACCGGCGGGGCCCACGCGCTCGTCACCCACAGGGACGGCCACCAAGTGCCATAGTTCGGCCAGCAGCCGTAGTTCCAGCGGTAGCTCCACGAGAACGGGTGGCACAGCCACGAGTAGGAGTAGCCGCCGAGGCCCCACCAGTACCAGTAGTTGTTGCAGCCCGACCAGCCGTTCCAGTACCAGCTCGGCCAGCAGTTCGAGGACCACGACCAGCCGTAGGGGTTGCACCAGCCGAGGCCGAGGCCGAAGCCGAGGCTCAGGCCCCAGCCGTGGCACGAGGACGCGGCCCGGCCGCGGCTCCAGCGCTGCGGCGTCGCGTAGGGGTTGCCTTCGTAGGCGTCGCGCACGACGCGCGTGCGCTCTTCGGCGAGCTTTGCGGCGCGTGCGTTGTCCTTGCGAGCGGCTTCGGCGCGGTAGACATCGCGCTCGCTCTTCAGTTGCTGCGCGCGGAAGTCGTCGCGGCGCTCCTTCACCGAGCGAGCACCTTCCTCGGAGCGGAACTGCGTGCGTGCGTCGCGCACGCGCGCGGCCTCCGCTTCCGAGCGCGCCTTGGCGCTCGCGGCGTTCTCGCGCCGCGCCGCGTCCTTGGCCGCCTGCTCGCCGCGGTAGCCATCGCGAGCGGACTTCACGGCCTCTTCGCCTGAGCGCGCTTTCGCTTCCGCAGCGTTCTCGCGCCGTGCGGCGTCCTTCGCGGCCTGCTCGCCACGGTAGGCGTCGCGCGCCGACTTGACGGCGTCGTCTCCGCGCGCGGGTGCGTCCGGTTGCGTTGCGCTCGGAGTCTCGGCGGCCTTGCGCTCCGTGCGACCGTAGCGCTCGAGGATCGCGTCGCGCTCGATCGGCCGCGAGCCGGAGCTCGGCGGCTCGCTAAGCCTGGGAGCGGGGCGAGCGCTGTCCGCAGCGAGCGGCGTGCGCCCGACGCGGCCCGCGGAAGGGCCCGTGCGCTCCGGCGAGGGCGTGCTCGGGCCGGTGGGACTCGTGCGCGGCGGCGTCGGCAGGGTCGGGTTCGACGGCCGCGTGCTCGGCTCCGGCGTGCGCGGTGCGGGCGTGGGGAAGCGCGGACGCGTGTTCGACGGTGCCGGCGCCGGAGTCGGAGATGGCGTGCGCTCGCGCGACGGCGGCGTCGAGCTCGAGTCGGGGCGACCGCTCGGAGGTGTGCGCGAGGGCGGGGGCGTCAGGGGAGCGGGGGTCACGGGAGCGGGCGTGCTCGGCCGCGTCGGAGCGCCGCGGTCTCGGTCGGTCGAGCGGCTCGG
>Ga0194121_10004260_pt1 | contig 20898 bp, 20 predicted proteins | sample TA2MahCa50mmetaG_FD_148609 | JGI IMG/M metagenome (GOLD analysis project Ga0194121, IMG submission 148609) | Freshwater microbial communities from Lake Tanganyika, Tanzania - TA2015020 Mahale Deep Cast 50m | ecosystem: Environmental > Aquatic > Freshwater > Lake | place: Tanzania: Lake...
GCGGACCATCTCTGGTTCACCGGCAACGCCGACGAGCTCCTCGACGAGATCGAGGAGTTCCTCACGGGGACCCGGGCGCTGCGCGACCCCGACCGGAGGCTCGCCGCGGTGCTGTTCACCGACATCGTGGGATCGACCGCGCGAGCCGCCGAGGTCGGTGACACGCGTTGGCGGGCCCTCCTCGACGCCCACGACGCCATCGCCCGCCACGCCCTGGCCCGGTTCGGGGGGACCGAGATCGGCACCACCGGCGACGGCTTCCTCGCGACCTTCGACGGTCCGGGCGCCGCGATCCGTTGCGCACGCGCGATGGGCGACGAGCTCGAAGGGATCGGGCTCGCCATCCGGGCCGGCGTGCACGTGGGGGAGGTCGAGGTCAGGGGCCCGCAGATCGGTGGGCTCACCGTGCACATCGGCGCACGCGTCGCGGCGACGGGTGGCCCGGGCGAGATCGTCGTGTCGGCGACCGTCAAGGACCTCATGGTGGGCTCCGGGGTCGAGTTCGTCGACCGCGGTGCCCACGACCTCAAGGGCGTGCCCGGGACCTGGAGGCTGTACACGGTCGCGCCGTGAGCCCAGCGGTCCCCGGCCGGGTCAGGCGACGGTGATGGCCGGGACCGGGTCGCAGTAGGTGTCGGCCAGGAGGCCAACCCACTCGCGATCGGCGAGCGGGTCGGCGGGGGCGGTCGCAGACAGGCCGCGGTCGGCGAGGTCCGCGAGGAAGACGTCGACCACGGTGGCGAGGTCGAGGGTATCGTCGCCGGCGTCGGCCCGGGCGGCGTCGGCCGCGGTGGCGTACACGTCGGCCTTCCACGAGGTGGTGATCCGGGCCTCGGCATCCGGGATGTGGGCCAGCACCGTGCCGTCTGCGGCGCACGCGTCCCACCCGGCGTCGGCGCGCACCAGGCGGCTGTGACGGTCGAGGGTCGTGGGCATGCGCGCCCCCGGCGGCCCGAGCGGTGCGACCCCGTGGAAGGTGGCCTCGTTGTCGGCGACCACCGCGACGTTGGCGAACGGTGGGTGCTCCACCGCAGGGGGCGCGTCGGGGCCGTCGGGCCAGTAGTGGAAGTCGCCGCCGGGCCCGTCGTAGAACCACGACACCGCGGTGACGATCTTCGTGCGCCAGGGCTCGAACAGTCCCGACGTCTTCATGGCCTTGAGGATCCACAGCGGGAAGTCGTCACGGGTGAAGCCCCGGAACGCGGGCACGTCGAGGTGGGGTGCGAAGGGGAACGGCGTGGGGCCCATCACGTTGACGTACACCGTCGTGGGGCGCACCACGGCGTCGGGCCCGGCGATCGCACGGGCCGCGTCGAGGAAGTGCGGGTTGGCCAGGATGCGGTCGGCGCCGGCGACGAGTGCCTCGCCGTGGCGCGCGAAGTCCTGGCGGAACCACGGCGGCGTGAACTCGGTCTGGGCCGTGTGCGAGCCGAGCGCGTCGAGCTCGGCGTCACTCGCTGCGTAGCTGGCGAGCGGCCAGAAGGGCCCGGCGGCGCGGATCGTCGCCACGACCGCGCCGGGGTCGTCCCAGGCCGGGCTGATGCGGAGGGCCGTCGGTCCCGTCATGGTGGTGGACGCCTACTTTCCCTGGAAGACGGGGTCGCGCTTCTCGAGGAACGCCCGGGGGCCTTCCTTCGCGTCCTCCGACGCCATGACCTTTTGGCCGTGCACCTGCTCGATCTTGAACGCCTCCGGCTCGGGCAGCGTCTCGGTCTCGCGCAGCGTGGCGACGATGGCCTTCACCGCGATCGGGCCGTTGCGCGAGATGCGGTCGGCGATCTCGCGGGCCTTGGTCAGCGCCTCACCGTCGGGCACGACATGGTTCACCAGGCCGAGCTCGTAGGCCCGCCGGGCGGGGAGGTCCTCGCCCGCGATGAGCATCTCGGCCGCGACGGCGTAGCCGATCTGGCGACGCAGGCGCACGGCCGAGCCGGCCATCGGGAACAGCCCCCGCTGCACCTCGGTCACCCCGAACATCGCGCTCTCCCCGGCGACCCGGATGTCGGTGCCCTGCAGGATCTCGGTGCCGCCGGCCCGGGCGAAGCCCTCGGCGGCGAGGATCACCGGCTTGGTGGGGCGGTACGTCTTCAGCCACGCGCCGTAGATGATCGACGGGTTCTTCTGCACCCGCTCCATGTACTCGTTGGTCGGCGGGCCGCCGAGCTTGCCGATCTCGGAGAGGTCCATCCCGGCACAGAACGTGGTGCCGTTGCCGGTGAGGATCGCGACGTACACGTCGTCGTCCTCGTCGAGGCGCACCCACGCGTCGTACAGGCGGCACATCACCTCGGAGTTGACGGCGTTGCGCTTCTCGGGACGGTTGAGCGTGACGGTGAGGACGTGTCCGTCCTTCTCGACGATGACGGCGGGCTCGGCCACGGCGGCGGTCTCCTGGGTGCGAGGGCGATGGTCACCGGGCCGTGGGACCCGGCGAGCGGCGACACGCTAACCCGTCACCGCGGCCGTCTCGCCCTGGGGCTATCCGCTGGGGGCGACCTCGCCGCGTCGGGCGCGGAAGTCGCGCATCGTGTACCCGGTGACCACCGCCGGGCCGCCGGCGCCCGCCCGGGCCGTCGCCGAGCGGCGCAGCCCGAACATCGGGGCGAGCTCGCCGAAGTACTTGCCCGCGTCGACCAGTGCGAGAACGGTCTCGCCGCCGTCGGCCAGCTCCTGCACGATCTCGATGTGGCCGGCATCGACCTCGTACACGAGGTCGCCGGGATCGCCCTGACGGAACAGCACCTGCCCGGCCGCCAGCTCCACCCGCTCGGGTGGACGGGTCTCGTCGGCGTGGCGGGGGGTGAGCTCGACCACCCGGTCGGCGAGGGGCAGCAGCCGATCGTCGTGGGTGGCGATCACCACCACCCGGCCCGGCGCGGCGAGCTCCCGGAGGATCCGGATCACGCCGTCGACCTGCATGTAGTCGAGCGACGCGGTGGGCTCGTCGGCCACGATGAGCGGCGGGTCGAGCGCGAGGGCTCGGGCGATCGCGACCCGCTGCTGCTGCCCCCCGGAGAGCTTGCCGGGGCGGTGGTGCATGCGCTCCTCGAGTCCCACCATCGTGAGCAGCTCCTCCGCCCGGTCGCGGGCGCGCTTCTTGTCGACACCGGCGAAGCGCATCGCGACGGTGATGTTCTCGGTCGCGGTGAGGCTCGGGATGAGGTTGAAGCCCTGGAAGACGACGCCGACGGTCTCGCGTCGGTACCGGGCGAGCTCGGCGCCCTTGAGCTGGGTCACCTCGGTGTCGCCGACCTTGATCGAGCCGGCCGTGGGCGTGAGGATCGACGCCAGCATCGAGAGCAGGGTCGTCTTGCCGCAGCCGCTGGCGCCGAGGAGCAGCGCCAGGTCGCCGGTCTGCAGGTCGAGCTCGAAGTGGTCGAACGGACGGACCATGAGCCCCCCGCTCGAGTACTCCATGGTCAGGTCGCGGATCCGGATGTCGGGCATCTCACTTCCCCCCGAACGCGACCGCGGGGTCGGTGGTCAAGGCCTTGCGCACCGCGGCGAGGCTGGCGAGCACGCCGACGACGATGGCGACCAGCACCAGCTGGAGGACCGACGACCACACGAGCCCGGCCTCGGCGGGCATCCCGAGCGCCACGAGCCGGGAGATCGGGATGCCGACCACTGCGGCCACGAGCGCGACCATCACGGCCTGGAGCATCAGGCCGCCCACGATCACCCGGTTGGGCGCGCCCGTGGCCTTGAACACCGCGAAGTCGCGGGTGCGCTCGATCGCCGACAGGTAGACGATCAGGCCGATGATCCCCGCGGCGATGAGCCACATCAGGGCGGCCGTGATCGCGATGCTGGAGAACCCCTGCTGCAGGGGGCGGTTGAGGTCGTCGACCACGGCGTCGTCCTCGAAGCGGACGGTGCCCGCCGGCGCGTCGGCGTCACCCCGCACCGCGATCGCGGTGGCGAGCGGCGCGCCCTTGAACATGATGTCCTGCGCGTCGGCGAGGTCGACGAACGCGGTGGGCACCCCGAAGTAGTACCGACCGCCCACCGACCGGCCCACGACCACGAAGCGCCGCCCGCCGATGGTGACGCGGTCGCCCACCGACTCCGAGGTGCCGCTGCTCAGCACCACCTCGCCGGGCTCGCGCACCGCCCGGCCCTCGGCGATCCGCGGGGCGCCGATCCCGCCGGGGACGTAGCCCACCAGGTTGACATCGCGGGGGGTGTCGGCGGCGATCGACGTGCGGCTGAGGACCACCGGGTCGGCCCGCCGGGCTCCGTCGACGTCGTCGGCGACCGAGGCGTCGAGCACGCGCGTGCTGGTGAACGGTCCGGTGGCGCCCTCGGCGACCAGCCACGCGTCGGCGTCGAACCCGTCGACGATGGCGGGGGCCTCGTCCTGCACCGCGCGCCTCATGCCGTCCATGGCCAGCGCGATGCCGAACACGGCCGCGACGACCACGATCGCGATGACGAACCGGCGCGCGCGGAACTGGAGGTCGCGCACGCTCACGAGCCACATGCCGTACCACCCCCATCGCCGTTGCAGCACCCGGGTGTCCGAGGGTTTCTAGTTCGTGAGCCAGCGGTCCGCCACCGGCGGCGACGGGCCACGTCGTGCGGCATCCGGGAGCCGGAGCACCCTGGTGCCCGGGGCCTCGAGGGATCGGGCCGCGGCCCCGGCTGGTGGGGTCCGACGACGGCGGCGATATCGTCCGCGGAGAGGGGGACGGCCCGGGTGGCCGTCGGAGGGGGTTGATCGGTGTTCGAGCTGCACGGAAGGGTTGCGCTGGTCACCGGCGCCGGCCAGAACGTGGGTGCGGGGATCGCCCGGATGCTCGCCGGCCAGGGCGCGGCGGTCGCGGTGAACGACCTGCGGGTGGAGCGGGCCGAGGCGGTGGTGGAGGAGATCCGCGCGGTCGGCGGGACCGCCACGGCGGTCGGGTTCGACGTCACCGACTACGAGGCCGTGGTTGCGGGGGTTGCCGCTGCGGAGGCGGCCCTCGGTCCCGTCGACATCCTCGTGAACAACGCCGGCAACGGCGGCGAGCACGGGATGCAGCCGACCCAGTTCAAGGACTCCGACCCCGCGTCGTGGCGGGGGGCGATCGACGTGAACCTCTACGGGGTCATGCACTGCAGTCGCGCGGTGATCAACGGGATGGTCGATCGGGGGTGGGGCCGGGTGATCACGATCGCCTCGGGAGCGGGGACCATCGGCCTCAACATCGGAGTGGCGCCCTACGGCGGGGGCAAGGGCGGCGCGATCGGGTTTATGCGCCACTTCGCGATCGAGAACGCTCGCGCCGGCGTCACGGCCAACTCGCTGGCGATCGGGCTCATGACCAACCCCAGCCAGACGGTCACCGCGGCGCTGGCGAAGTCGATCCCCGTCGGGCGTACGGGCGTGCCCGACGACGTCGCCGCCGCCTGCGTGTACCTGGCCTCCGCCGAGGCGGCCTGGGTGACCGGTCAGACCATCGAGATCAACGGCGGTGCCGTCACCACCTGATCGCGCGTGGAGCACGGTCGCACGTCGTCCCGGTCGGCGTGTCGACCGGGACGCCACCGTCTGCCTGTGCTTGACTGCGGCACGCGTCGAGGGGGACCGAGTGGAACAGGCAGAGCCGCCGACCGCGCGCGACGACCGCCCGCGCGTCGAGGAGTACCGCGCGGCGTTCTCGACCTTCGATCCCGCGCGCTACGGGCCGTTCCTCGTCGACGAGCCCGTGTACCACGCCGGAATGACCATGCGGCGCGGGCGCGGCGCGGTCGACGCCAACACGGGCGCCGGCCGCGTGTTGTACCCGTTCGGCGCGCTCCGCAGTTCGGTGCGCCGGGCGGTGGCGGGCGACGGGTGGGTCGCCGAGCTCATCGAGCGCGAAGCCGTGACCAATGCCGATGCGTACTACGAGAACGTCTACACGATGTTCTACGAGGTGGTCGACGGCCGGATCGCGACCCAGGTCGAGATGCTCGACTTCCGCGTGGCCGCCACGCAGTTCGACCTCTCGGCGCTCGGTCCTCCGGCCGATCCCGGTGTGCAGCAGGTGCCCGCCGCGGTCGCGGTGCCGCCGGCCGCCGACGACGACACGCCCGAGGCGGCGGCGATCCGGGTGGTGCTCGCGTTCCTCGACGACTACCTCGCGTTCGTCCCCGACCGCTTCGTCGAGCGGCTCGTCGCCGACCCCGGCCACCAGGTGGGCATGACCCGGCGGCGGGGCCGCGACGCCTACGTGGCGATGGCGGAGGCGGGACGCATCCTCTACCCGGAGGGCATCGCCGGGCGCACCCACCACGTGCTCGTGTCCGATGGCGTGACCGTCGCGACCCTGATGTCGTTGCGGGCGCGCACGCACCTCGGCGTCGACTACGAGAACCTCTACGGGATCTTCGTCGACGTGCACGACGGGCGCGTCGCGAACCTGGTCGAGGTGTACGACACCCGGGTCGCCGACGCCGCCTTCGACCTCTCCGCCCTGTCCCGATCCTGAGCACCGGAGGTACCCCGTGGACCACTTCTCGTTCACCAAGATCGTCGTGGGTGATCTCGACGCCAGCGCCGCGTTCTACGCGCAGACCTTCGGCCTGGAGGAGAGCTTCCGGGTGAGCGCGGCGATCGCGGACCGGCCGATGGAGGAGATCGTGTTCGCGGCCACCGGTGAGGGTGCAGGGACGCTCATCCTCCTGACGTTCACCGACGGCGCGCCGGCGCCTGCAGGGGTGATCCCCGGCTTCGTCACCGACGACGTCGACGCGGTGTTCGCCCGGGGGATCGCGGCCGGGGGCAGCGTGGCCCAGGAGCCCCGGGACCTGCCCGAGCACGCCCACCGGGTCGGGTTCCTGGCCGACCCCGAGGGTCGCATCATCGAGGTCGCCCAGCCGATCGTGGTGCAGACGGACGTCCACTGAAGCACTTCGATTCGGCGACGTCTTGACGAGGGCGGGGCCTGCGGGCCCCGCCCTCTCGCGTGGCGGTGGATCGTGCGTTGGAGGTCGACGGGCCGCGGGCGCATCGGCAATGCTGTGATCTCCCGCGCCCACGGAAGTCGAGCACCGAACATGCAAGCCACCGACGGACCGCCCGCATCGCCCGCCGACGCGCAGGCGCGATTCGAGGCGTTGCAGGCGCGGCTCGTGCCGCTGTGGCACTCGATCCAGGAGATGAGCGACGACGAGCAGACGATCGTCGTCGTGCCGTCGATCTCGCTCGACACGATCGAGGGCTCGGCGGTGTCGATGCAGCCCTACGAGGAGCGCTACCTCTTCCTGCTGCTGCTCCTACGCCAGCCGCGGGCGCGCCTGATCTACGTGACCTCGCAGCCGATCCTCCCCAACGTGATCGACTACTACCTGGGGCTGCTGCCGGGGGTGATCCCGAGCCACGCCCGGCCCCGGCTCTTCGCGGTGCCGGTGCTCGACGGCAGCCCCCGGCCACTGTCGGCCAAGCTGCTCGAGCGGCCCCGCCTGCTCGCCCACCTGCGCTCGCTCGTCATCGACCCGCACCGGGCGCACCTGGTGCCGTACAACACCACCGAGCTGGAGCGAGACCTCGCGGTGCGGCTCGGCATCCCGATGTACGGCGCCGACCCCAAGTTCTTCCCTCTCGGCACGAAGTCCGGCTGTCGGCGGCTGTTCGCCGAGGAGGGGGTGCCCCACCCGCTCGGGGTGGAGGACCTGTGGTCGGTCGACCAGGTGGTCGACGCGATCGTCGGCGCCCGGGCGGAGAAGCCGGGCATCGGCCAGATGCTGGTGAAGCTCAACGAGGGCGTGTCGGGGGAGGGCAATGCGCTCATCGACCTGTCGGCGGTGCCGGCGCCCGGGTCCGACGGCGAGCGCGACGCGGTGCGCGCGGCGGTCGAGGGCATGCAGCTCGAGCTCCCCGACGCGACCTATCCGGTCTACGTCGACAAGCTCGAGGAGCGGGGCGGCGTCATCGAGGAGCGCATCGTGGGCTCCGACTTCACGAGCCCCTCCGTGCAGCTGCGGATCACGCCGCTGGGCGACGTGGAGCTGCTGTCCACGCACGACCAGCTGCTCGGGGGCGCCAGCGGGCAGACCTACCTGGGGGCGGTGTTCCCGGCCAACCCGGAGTACGCATCCACGATCACGCGGGAGGCGGCGAAGGTCGGGGCCCGTCTCGCCCGCGAGGGGGTGATCGGGCGCTTCGCCCTCGACTTCGTGGTGGTGCGCAACGCCGCTGGCGAGTGGGAGGCCCGCGCGATCGAGATCAACCTCCGCAAGGGCGGCACCACCCATCCGTTCCTCACGCTGCAGTTCCTCACCGACGGCGCCTACGACCCCGAGACCGCGACGTTCACGGCGCCGTCGGGGAAGCACAAGTTCTTCGTCGCCAGCGACCGGGTGGAGTCGCCCGCCTACCGGGGGCTCACCCCCGACGACCTCTTCGACATCGTCGTGCGCCACGGGCTGCACTTCGACCAGGCCCGCCAGACCGGCGTGGTGTTCCACATGATGGCGTCGCTCACCGAGGCCGGCCACATCGGCATGACCGCAGTGGAGGACTCGCCCGAGGGCGCACAGGCGCTCTACGACCGGGCCGTCGCGGTGCTCGACGCGGAGGCGGCGCTGGCGATGGCAACGCCGCTGCCCGGCTGAGCGCGAGAGGCACACCGGATGTGTGAGCTGCTGGGAGTCTCGGTCGCGCCGGCCGCGCGGCTGGGCGTGTACTTCCACGAGTTCCGGCCCCGAGCCGAGGAGAACCGGGAGGGGTGGGGGATCGCGTGGTGGGAGGACGGCCACGCCGAGATCCGCAAGGAGCCCATCCCCGCGCACGAGAGCGCGCTCGCCGCGCGGCTGGCCGACGAGCACCCGGCGAGCGAGATGTTCATCGTGCACGTGCGGGCCGCGACCGTCGGAGACCTCACCGAGGCCAACGCGCACCCGTGGTCGTCGGAGGCGCTCGGGCGGCAGTGGGTGTTCGCCCACAACGGCACCGTGCGCGACCTCGACCGCCTCGACCTCGGGCGCTTCGTGCAGGAGGGGGAGACCGACTCGGAGCGGGCGTTCCACCACCTCCTCACCCGCATGGAGCACCTCGGTGCCGGCGCGTCCGACGAGCGGCTCCTGGCGGCCGAGATCCTCGCCGCCGGCAGGGAGCTCTCGGAACGTGACAGCCGGGTCAACTTCCTGCTGTCCGACGGTGTGACGCTCTACGCCTACCACGACGGGCACAAGACCCTGCACGTGCTGGAGAAGCACGCGGCCGACCTCGGCGAGATCGCCATGGACGACGACGACTACCGCCTCGCGCTGCGGCTCGGCGACGCGGCCGACGAGCACGCGGTCGTCGTCGCCAGCGTCCCGCTCACCGAGGAGCCGGGATGGGAGAAGCTCGACGCGGGCGCCTTCGTGGTCGTTCGGGCGGGTCGGATCACTCGGAGAGTCCCACCAGGAGGTGCCCTGTGAGCGAGACCATGCGTGCGTGGCGGATCCACGGGTACGGCGAGCCGAACGACGTGCTGCAGCTGGAGGAGGTCCCCCTCCCGGAGCCGGGTCCCGGTGAGGTGCGGGTGCGGGCCGAGGGCATCGCGCTCAACCTCAACGACCTCGAGCGGATCAACGGCGGCAACATGGCGTTCCGGCCGGAGTTCCCCTACAGCCCGGGCATGGAGACCATGGGCACCGTCGACGCCGTCGGCCCCGGCGCCGAGGCGATGCTCGGGCTCCGGGTCGCGGCCAGCACGAAGATGGCCCACGGCGGCTTCGCCGAGTATGCGATCGCCGCGGCCGCCGCGTCGTTCCCGGTGCCCGACGACATCCCGTTCCCCGACGCCGCGGCGATCATGTTCCCGTTCCACCTCGCGTGGCTCGGACTGTTCGACCGCGCCGACCTGCAGGCCGGCGAGACCGTGCTCGTCCACGCGGCCGCCGGAGGCTCCGGTTCGGCCGCGGTCCAGCTCGCAGCCGACGCCGGCGCACGGGTGATCGCCACCGTCGGCTCGGAGGCGAAGAAGCAGCTCTGCCTCGACCTCGGCGCCGACGTGGTCGTCGACTACAACGTCGAGGACTTCGCCGCGACCGTCATGGAGGCCACCGGGCAGCGGGGGGTCGACGTCGTGTTCGACAACGTCGGCGCCGCGGTCATGCCCGCGTCGATGAACTGCCTGGCCTACAACGGGCGCTACCTGATGATGGGCTTCGCGTCCGACAAGAGCGTCCTCGACGAGCCGTTCCTCGTGCCCCGGCGGCTCGCCACCGGCAACTTCAAGCTCTGCGGCGTGCTGCTCGCCTACGCGCCGCCCGACATGATCCCGATGATGAAGGCGGCGATCGGCGCCAACTTCGTGTCGAGCGAGCTGGGCGCCCACCTCCACGCCGACATCATCGAGCGCCTGCGGGCCGGTCGGATCCATGCCGTCGTGGGCGACGTCGTCGGCTTCGACGACCTCCCCGCGGCCATGACCGCGATGGCCGACCGCCGCACCACCGGGCGGGTGGTCGTCCGCGTCTGAGGGGGTGCACCCGGATACGGTCGCGCCCGTCGACCGGAGGTGACCCATGCCCTGTCAGCACTGTGGTGAGGAGTTCGACCCCATCCGCTTCCGCTGGCTCTGCCCGCACTGCAAGATGAAGAACACCTGCTGCGAATGACCGACGGCGGCCCCTCGAACCCGGAGGGGTCAAGCGGTGACGATGCCGGGGACGGGGACGGGGTTGCCCGGGAGCACGCTGCTCGGCGGCACGCCCATGAACGAGGACAGCACGGCGTAGTACTCGCCCATCCCCACCGGGGCGATCAGGTTGCCGTCACGGTCGAGCGCGGTGAAGCTCGGCCGCTGGCCGTACACGCCGGGGTTCACCGCGCCGGCGAGGAGCATCACCGACGCGGTGCCGTGGTCGAGGCCGTCGGTGTTCTGGTCGGCCCGGCGACCGAACTCGCTGAAGCTGGCGACGAGCACCCGGTCGGTGAAGCCGAGGGACGCGAGCTCGCCGAGGAACGCGTCGAGCGCGTCGTCGAGCTCGTTCATGATCCCGTCGTGGGTGCCGCGGTGGCTCTCGTGCGAGTCGAAGTTGCCGCCCATGGGCACGAACACCACCCGCGTCCCGATGTCGGCCCGGATGAGGCGCACCACGGTCGCGAGCTGCGCGCCCAGCCCGGTCTGCGGATAGGGCCAGGACGAGTCGGGAAGCGCGGCGATCGCGTCGCTGAAGCGGAGCGCGTTGTACACGCCGTAGCGGGCGTTGTACATCGTCACGGCCTCGGCGCGGTCGGGGTTGCCCATCGCGCGCTGGGCCGCCATCCACGTGGCCCGCAGCCCGGCGTCCCAGGGGGCGGGGAACTGGGCGTCACTCCAGGGAGACATGGCGACGGTCACCGCGCTGCGGGTCGCGAGCGCGGGCGTGGTGCCACCCCACCCGAGCGACACCCCGGTGGCGGGTGCCGCGGGATCGCCGACTGCGTCACAGATCCGCCCGAAGAACCCGGTCGACTGCGGGTTGCGCCCGTCGGGGTCCCCCTGCCACCAGCGGCGGAGCATCTCGAAGTGCGAGCCGTTCGGGTTGGCGCCGCCGACGCCCTCGACCAGGGCGATGGGTCGACGGGAGATCCGGTCGAGGGCCGGGTGCCAGCCGAGGGAGCCGTTGATGTCGATGACCGCGTTGGCCGACGTGGACACGGTGGGCCGCAGGCGGTAGTACGCGGGGTCGCGGTACGGCACGACCATCGAGTACCCGTCGTGGCCGCCGGCCATCTCGAGCACGACGAGCACGCGCTGCGAGTAGTCGATCGGGGGCGGCGGGGGGGGTGGTGACCGGCGGGGCGGTGGTCGGCGGCGGCGGTCCCGGTGCCTGGGGTGGTTCCGGTGTGCACGCGGCCACGGCCCCGATCGCCGCGGCGCCGCCGGCGACCTGGATGAACCGGCGGCGGGGGAACGAGCGGGTGATCGCGCGCTCGGGGGCCGTGAGCTCGCCGGCCGACTCGGCAGCGGTGTCGGGAGCGGTCGGGTCGGTCATGCGAGCGCCATGTCGGGAGAGGAGACGACGAGGCCGAGGAGCATCCGGGCCCGCACGGTCGGGTTGGGGAGCGCGGCGCGAGCGGTGTTCAGCGCGTCGCGCGTGCGGGGGCTGACCTCGTACAGCGCGCAGCGGTCGAGGGCCGCCTGCACCGGGTCGGCGGCGTCGACGATGGCGGGGATGGCCGGGGCCTCGTTGCCGATGTGGGCCCGCAGCACCGCCACGTTGGCGGCCAGCCACCGGTTGCCGAGCGGCCAGCCGGCGACGTTGGGCGGGAAGAACGGCAGCTGGCCCATCTCGTCGACGACGTCGGTCTCCCACCGGATGTCGTCGTTCGCGATCGCGGCGAATGCGGCGCTCGCGTACTCGACCGGGGTGCGCGCCCGGTTGAAGCGCCGATCGGCACCGAAGAGGGCGGGGTCGCGGATGATCGCGTCGACCAGCGGGAAGATCTCGTAGCCCTCGGCGCGGAAGAGGTCGCCGAGCTGGGCCTTGCGGGTGGGGTCGGGCTCGACGCCGTGGAAGTAGCGGTACAGCTTCGCGGCGACGAACGGCGCGCACGCCGGGTGGTCGATCGCCGCGTTCACCACGTCCTCGGCGCGAAGGCACGACCTGCCCAGGAACATGACCGGTGTCGAGATCGCGTGCGCCGGATAGAACGTGGCGACCCCCGTCTGCCAGTTCACGTCCCAGCCGGCGAGGGCCTTCGCGCCGGCCTTCACGTTCTCCTCGGTGACGTGCTCGACCCCGATGGTGAACAGCTCCTGGAGCTCGCGGGAGTAGTTCTCGTTGGGGTCGACGGCCTCCGACGGGTCGCCGTCGAGGTAGATCAGCATCGCGGGGTCGATGGTGATCTCCTGGAGCATCGTCCGGTAGTTGCCCAGCGCGTTGCGGCGCAGCAGCTGGTGCTGGTCCCAGAGCTGGCGCCAGCTGCCGACCTTGAAGTACTCCGTGGTCAGGAGGCCGTGCCAGAACCAGGTCATCTTCTCGACCAACCCGGCACCGGGGTCGCGCATCCGCCGGATCCACCACTCGGGTGGGCGCTCGCCGTCCCCGTCGTCGAGGGTGGGGGCCGCGGGCAGCGGGGACGGCGTGCCGTTCAGCACCGCGTCCACCGCCGCCGCGAGCCCGCCCGCGTTCAGGGCCTCGACCTGGCCGGGGAACGGCCCGAAGCCGGTGCGCCGCAACAAATGGGCGATGGCCGCCCGGTCGTCCACTGCCATACGTGACACCTATCGGCAGGAAGCGGGTCGGAAGTTGAACGACCACCGGCAATTTCCCGTCGGAGGCCCCCGTAACCTGAGGCCGACGCGACGAGGGAGGAGGCACCAGTGTTCATCGACGGGTTCGTCCACCAGCTCCCCGACATCGACGAGTCGGAGACCACCGAATGGCTCGACTCGCTCGACGCGGTGATCGAGGGCCGGGGTCGGGCCCGGGCCCGTTACCTGCTGGCCCGGCTGATGGAGCGGGCGCGCGAGCAGGGTGTGGGCGTTCCGGCCATGGTCACCACCGACTACATCAACACGATCCCACCCGAGATGGAGCCGTGGTTCCCGGGCGACGAGGAGCTCGAGAAGCGAATCCGGGCCGCCATCCGGTGGAACGCGGTGGCGATGGTCGACCGGGCCAACGACCTCTACGACGGCCTCGGTGGCCACCTCTCGACCTTCGCGTCGGCCGCCGCGCTCTACGACGTCGGCTTCAACCACTTCTGGCGGGGCAAGAGCGACGGTGGCTGGGGCGACCAGATCTTCGTGCAGGGTCACGCGTCGCCCGGCATCTACGCCCGGGCCTTCCTCGAGGGACGCATCACCGAGGAGCAGCTCGACTACTTCCGGCGGGAGACCACGGGCAAGGGGCTCCCGAGCTACCCGCACCCGCGCCGGCTCCCCGACTTCTGGGAGTTCCCGACCGTGTCGATGGGCCTCGGCCCCCTCAACGCGGTGTACCAGGCCCGCTTCAACCGCTACCTCCTCCATCACGAGCTGGTCGACACGAGCCAGGCCAAGGTGTGGTGCTTCATCGGCGACGGCGAGATGGACGAGCCCGAGGCCCAGGCGGGCCTCTCGATCGCGGCGCGCGAGCAGCTCGACAACCTCGTCTACGTCGTCAACTGCAACCTGCAGCGCCTCGACGGACCGGTGCGCGGCAACGGCAAGATCATCCAGGAGCTCGAGGCGCGCTTTCGCGGCGCGGGCTGGAACGTGATCAAAGTCGTCTGGGGCCGCGGCTGGGACGACCTGCTGCTGCGCGACGTCGACGGGGTGCTCGTCAACACGATGAACACCACGGTCGACGGCGAGTTCCAGAAGTACTCGGTCGAGTCGGGCGCCTACATCCGGGAGCACTTCTTCGGACCCGACCCGCGCCTGCAGCAGATGGTCGCGCACCTGAGCGACGGCGACCTGATGCGCTTGCCGCGTGGTGGACACGACTACCGGAAGGTGTACGCCGCCTACAAGCTCGCGAGCGAGCACCACGGCTCGCCCACCGCGATCCTGGTCAAGACGGTGAAGGGCTGGTCACTCGGCACCGACATCGAGGGTCGCAACGCGACCCACCAGATCAAGAAGATGGGCGCGGCGGAGCTCAAGGGCTTCCGCGACCGCTTGCGGCTGCCGATCCCCGACGCCGACCTCGAGTCGGGGATCGCGCCCTACTACCGGCTCGACCCGTCGTCGGCCGAGCACGAGTACCTCACGGCGTGTCGGCGACGCCTGGGTGGCGATCTGCCCAAGCGGGTGGTGCGGTCGAAGCCCCTCGCGCTACCGGGCAAGGAGATCTACGCCGACATGCTCGCGGGCACCGGCGAGAAGGTGCAGGCGAGCACCACGACCGCATTCGCCCGGCTGCTGCGCAACATGCTGCGCGATCCCGAGCTCGGGCGGCGGGTGGTGCCGATCATCCCCGACGAGGCCCGCACCTTCGGGCTCGACGCGCTGTTCCGCGAGGTGAAGATCTACTCACCGTTCGGACAGGCCTATGAGCCCGTCGACGCCTCGCTGCTGCTCAGCTACCAGGAGGCCAAGACCGGCCGGCTGCTCATGGAGGGCATCACCGAAGCCGGCTCGATGGCGTCGATGACCGCGGCGGGCACGGCCTACGCCACGTGGGGTCAGCCGATGATCCCGTTCTTCATCTTCTACTCGATGTTCGGCTTCCAGCGGATCGGTGACCTCATCTGGAGCTTCGGTGACCAGCGCGGCCGCGGGTTCCTGCTCGGCGCGACCGCCGGGCGCACGACGCTGCAGGGCGAGGGGCTCCAGCACGCCGACGGGCACAGCCCCATGCTGGCGTCGGTGGTGCCCAACTGCCGGGTGTACGACCCCGCGTACGCGTACGAGCTCGCCGTGGTGATCCGCGACGGCATCGAGCGGATGTACGGAGCGGCGCAGGAGGATTGCTTCTACTACGTCACCCTGTACAACGAGAACCTGTCGATGCCGCCGATGCCCGACGGCGCGGAGGAGGGCATCGTGCGCGGGCTCTACCGCGTGAAGACCGAGCCGTCTCCCGGGCCGAAGGCACAGATCTTCGCCAGCGGCAGCGCGATGGTCGCCGCGCTCGAGGCCCAGGCCCTACTCGCGCAGGAGTTCGGCGTGTCGGCCGACGTGTGGAGCGCCACGAGCTACAAGGCCCTGCGCGAGGACGCGCTCGAGGTGGAGCGCTGGAACCGTCTGCACCCCGAGGCCGGGACGCCGCAGGTGTCGTATCTCGGGTCGCTGCTCGCCGGCATGGACGGACCGGTCGTCGCGGTGAGCGACTTCGTCAAGGCCGTTCCCGACCAGATCGGACGCTTCGTCGACCGGCCGTTCGTGCCGCTCGGCACCGACGGCTACGGGTTCTCCGACACCCGCACCGCGCTGCGGGCGCACTTCGAGGTCGACGCCCGCCACATCGTGGTCGGCGCCCTGCACGGTCTCGTGGAGCAGGGCACGATCGGTCGCGACGCGGTGGCGGAGGCGATCCGGCGCTACGCCGTCGACGCCGAGCGCGCGGATCCCCGGACCGCCTGAGTCGCGGCACCCACGCGCCGGCGCGCGTGATCGCGGAGTCGGGGGCGAGGCGTCGCCTCAGGAGGCCTGTCGGCCGCCCTCGTCCATCAGGAGCGGGTCTTCCTCGTCCCAGTCGCCGTCGTCGTCATCGTCGAACTCGTCGTCGTCCCAGTCGGCGTCGTCGTCGGCGATGTCGGCCAGGGTCTTGTCGCCCTCGCTGAAGAGCCCGTCGTCGAACCCCTGCTTCAGCTCGCGCGCCTCCCGAAAGCGACGGGCTCGTCCCTTCCTCGCCACGGCTCACCTACCTCGGTCTCGGACTCCGGCGACCGTCCCCCCGGGACGCCGAACCTCCATTCTCGCATGTCCGGAGCCGCCGTGGTGCCTTCGAAGGCGGAAATCGTGCGCGGCCGGGGCTCGGGGCCTCCCCTGGGGCGGCTCAGGTGCGGTGGGGCGCCGGAGGGGGAGGCGGGGGAGGATCGGCGAGGCGGCGGTAGCGCGGCGCCTGGGGAGTCGAGCCGACGGCGCTGTAGCCGTAGCGGGCCACCCGGCCGTCGTCGGCCACGGTGGTGATCTCCTCGGGGAGCCGGGCCGCGACGGTGGCCCACAGCGGCGCCGTCGGGTCGTCGGTCTCGAGCGGCACCTCGAGGCTGACCACGGGCCCGAGACCCTGTCGCCACGGGGGACCGCCCCGCTTCCACCCGGGGCCGCCGGGCGCGCGGGGGTCCTCCGAGGGTGCCGGCGGACGCGGCGGATCTGCCTCCAGCCGCCGGGCGAGCTTCTTCACCCGCTTGCGCAGCGCTCGCTGCTCGTCGACGAGCTCCTCGAGGCGCCGCTCGAGCGCGCGCACCGACCGGCGGGTGCGGCCGTCGCGGCCACCCCGCCCGTCGCCCTTCCGGCGGTCCTTGCCCTTGGCCATCCCCCCAGCGTCGCAGACGCGCGTCGCTCGCGCCCACCACGGCTCGGCGCCCGCGGGCGGCTGCCGGAACCTTCGGGGGTCGGCGGGTCGCGACGGGTAACCTCGCACATCGCTCGGGCGATTGGCTCAGTTGGTTAGAGCGCCGCCTTCACACGGCGGAGGTCACAGGTTCGAGTCCTGTATCGCCCACCCATCTTGCGCCGGTCGGGTCGCGTCGACGGCCGCCGGCGTCGACGAGGAGCCCACGGTGGACCCTGCGAACCCCGGCACCGGCCAGCCCGTTCCCCGCGAGCGGATGGACCGCTCCACGAAGATCAACCTGATCGCGTTCGGGCTCGTCGTCGGGATCATGGCCCTCCTGATCCTCATCGGCGGGGCGGTCCAGCTCACGAAGTGACAACGGCGACGCGGTCGTCGGTGCACGGTGCGGGCGTGGCGCGGGCGGTCTACGGTCGTGAGATGTCGTCGCCGTCGCCGCCGGGAGGATCCATGTCGTTCACGCCGACCGCCGAGAAGCTCCTGCCCGACCTCACGCCGCGCGAGGAGCTGGTGCTGCTCGCCCGCACGCTGTGGCGGGAGGGCTACAACGACCACCTCGCCGGGCACATCACGATCAACCAGGGCGACGGCACGCTCCTGTGCAACCCGTGGCTGATGACCTGGGACGAGATCCGCGCGCGCGACGTCATCCGGATCGACCTCGACGGAGCCGTGGTGGAGGGCGACTGGCCGGCGCCGCTCGGCATCCCGCTGCACCTCGAGCTGCACCGGCTCCGCCCCGACGTGCAGGTCGCGATGCACAGCCATCCCCTCTACGGCACGGTGTGGAGCGACATGCGCGAGCTGCCCCCGGTCTACGACCAGAGCTCGTCGCTCGGCGGCGGCACCCTCGTGCTCGTCGACGAGTACGGCGGTGGTGTGAGCGACGCGAACGCGGCGCGCGACGCCGTGGTCGCGATGGGCGGCGCCGACCTCGCCCTCCTCGCCGGCCACGGCGTGTTCGTGCTGGGTGCCAACGTGCGCGCGGTCCACCAGCGCGCGGTCGCGCTCGAGCAGCGCTGCAAGCACGCGTGGCACGTGCGGGCCGCGGCGGGGGAGAAGGAGACAGCACTGCCGGCGTGGTACCTCGAGCGCGCGGCCGGTTCCGACGGCACCCGGTTCCTGGGCTTCTGGGAGGCCATGGCCCGCGCCGAGCTGCGGGCCGACCCCACCCTGCTCGACGACCGAGGCTGACGCCCCTCCCACGGTTGCGAGCGCCCGAGGTGTGGCGCTCCGACGCGTGGGGGCGCCTTCGTCAGCAGGTCGCGGCCATCTCCTGCAGCGCGGCCCACTCGGCCGGGGTCGCGCTGAGGTCCCACCGGGCCTTGATCGACGCCCAGAGCTGCGCGTAGTTGCACCACGAGGCGCGTGCGGGGGGCCGCCAGCCCTCGGGACCGTCGTCACCCTTGGCCCGGTTCTCCCCGAGAGGGATCGCGAGCAGGTGGCCGGGGGCCGCGAGGTCGTTGGCGAACGCGAGACGCCGCTCGGCCGTCCACGCCCACGCGCCGGACCGCCACGCGTTGGCCAGGGGCACCGTGTGATCGACGTCGAGCGCGCGGGCCGAGGTGCTCACGGCGCCCGACCACGGGTCGACCCACTCGCCGGTGGCCACGGTGCACGCCGCGGCCGAGGTGTAGGTGACCGCGACCCGCGACTGCGCGGCGAGCACCTCGGCGCGGGTGTCGCGACAGTCGCCATCGGCGTCGGTCCAGTCGCCGCCGAAGAGGTCGCGGTCGTAGCCCTCGGTCCGGGGCGCGGCGACCCGCAGGGCGGCCAGCTCGCCGCGCGCCCCGCCGCGTGTCTCGCCCGACCCGGTCGCCGCGTCGCCGTCGGTCCCGGCACCATCGGGCCCCGCGAGGGTCGGGTCGACGGTCGCGGGCCGATCGCGCGGCGCGGTGCGCACCCCTGACCGGTCGCCTCCGCTCGTGAGGACGATCGTGACGACGACTGCGCACGCGACCACCAGCACGAGGACGAGTGCGAGCCACTGCGCCGATCGCACCTGCCTGCGCCGCACGGTCCCGGCCATGGCGTCGGTATACCGGTCGGTGCCCGTTCCCGGAGGGACCGGTCCGTAGCATTCCCCCGTGCGCAGTCGTCGGGCCGGGGTCGTCATGGTGGCGCTCGTGGTCGCGGCGACCATCGGGTCGCTCGTGGGGTCGACCGGATCGGCCGGCGCCGCGAGCCGTCCCGGGTCGGGGTCGGCGTCGGGGACCGGCGCCGGTGCCGACGGGCCCACGTACCGCGAGTCGATGCGGGCCGCGATCGCCGACATCCAGGACTTCTGGGCCCGCGAGTACCGCGCCCTGTACGGCCGGGGCTACGAGCCGATCCCGCAGGCGCGGGTGATCGCCGCCCGTCCGGGGGTGACGATCCCGAAGTGCCAGGGCTTCAAGGTGTCGTACCGCGATGTGCGGGGCAACGCCTTCTACTGCCTCGAGAGCAACTTCATCGCCTACGACGACGTCGGGCTGATGCCCCAGTTCTTCGAGACCTTCGGCCAGTTCGCGCCGAGTCTCATCCTGGCCCACGAGTGGGGGCACGCCATCCAGGACCGCGCCGACGTCGAGCAGCTGGGTCTCCCCTCCGTCTACGTGGAGCTCCAGGCCGACTGCTTCGCCGGCGCGTGGACGGGCGACGTCGCCGTCAAGCCCCAGCAGGTCGCGTACGCCCCCGGCGACCTCGAGGGCGCCGTCGCCGCGCTGATCGAGCTGCGCGACGCCCCCGGCTCGTCGCCCGACGACTCCGACGCGCACGGGAGCGCGTTCGACCGGCTGTCGGCGTTCCAGGACGGCTACCTGCTCGGCCCGGAGCGCTGCGCCGCCTACGTCGACGAGCCGCCGCTCGTCGTCCAGATCCCGTTCTCGAGTCGGGCCGAGGCGGCGTCGGGCGGCAATCTCCCCGCCGAGGACGTCATCCCGACGACGGTCGAGCTCCTCGACGAGTTCTACTCCCGGGTGGAGCCGGAGTTCAGGTCCCTCACCCTCGCCGACGTCGTGGCGTTCGACAGCACCCGCGTGCGCACCATCCCGAGGTGCGGGGGTACCCGGCCCGACGTCGAGGTGGTGGCGAACCGGGTCTACTTCTGCATCGAGGACGGCTATCTCGCCTTCGACGAGCCCTTCCTCCAGAGCGTCTACGACGAGATCGGCGACTTCGGCGTCGCCACCCTGATCGCCAACCCGGTGGCCACCTCCGTGCAGATCGGCCAGCGGATCCCGGGGGCGAGGGACAACACCCTCGAGGCCGTGATGCAGGCCGACTGCTACACGGGCGGATGGGTCGCCGCGCTGTACAACGGCTTCCTGTCGGGGTCGCTGTCCGCGGGCGACCTCGACGAGTTCGTGCAGGCCTACCTGTCGTACAGCCGGGCCCGGGGCGTGAGCGGCGACGTGCCCCTCACCTTCGTGCGGGTGCGCTTCTTCCGCCAGGGCTTCCTCGAGGGTTACGGCTCCTGCGACTACGCCCGGATCGCCGCGCAGGTCGCCGCGCTGTAGCCCGCCCCACCTCGTCTTCGTGCGGCACCACCGACCCGGCTTCGCGAACGCCGAGCGTCAAGGGCGGGCGCGGCGGCCGCGGACGAGCACCACGACCACGCCGGCCGCGGCGACGAGCACCACCGCGATCGCGGCGATGAGGGCCGGGCTGGTGCCGCCGTCGTCGTCCTGGCGTGAGTCCCGGGCCGCGCGGTCGGCCGAGATCGCGATGTCGTCGGCGGAGCCGTCGGTCGGGGTCGGGGCGGTCCCGAGGTCTCCTCCGATGCGCCCGGTCGTCGTCGAGCCCGCGGCCACCGTTACCCCCGCGGTCGCGGTGGCGGCCGGATCGGCGGCCGTCACCGCGACGGTCCAGGCGCCGGCCGCGGGCAGGGTGAGCACCGTCTCGTAGACGCCCGCGCCCCGGTCGGCGAGGGCGACGGGACCGACCGTGGCGCCGTCGGGACCGGTGGCCGTGGCGGTGACGGTCGCCCCGGGGACCACGTGGCGGTCGCTCGCGTACTCCAGCAGCACC
>Ga0194121_10004264_pt1 | contig 20872 bp, 18 predicted proteins | sample TA2MahCa50mmetaG_FD_148609 | JGI IMG/M metagenome (GOLD analysis project Ga0194121, IMG submission 148609) | Freshwater microbial communities from Lake Tanganyika, Tanzania - TA2015020 Mahale Deep Cast 50m | ecosystem: Environmental > Aquatic > Freshwater > Lake | place: Tanzania: Lake...
CCCTCCGCGACAGGCTTCGCACAGCGCTCGCAGGCTCGCCCATCCGCGCCGACCGAATCGAGTTCACTTTGTTCGCCTCGACAGACGAACGGCGTTACGGACTGGCCGTTCTCGTTCCATTGCTCTCCACCCCGTGTTTCCACGACGCAGTTATGGTTCAATACCGCACGATTCTTCACCGCACAGAAGCGGACTTTCACCGCTTCGACCAATCGCCATCTCAGGCGCACGAGCGCGGGCAGCTTGCCCGGCATCCTGCCCGCACAGTGGTACGGCCAGATTCTTGAAAACTTGCGGGCAAGCTGCCCGCGCTCCTGTGCGTCGATGCTTGAATCATCCTTGGATCAAGACACGAACTTCACTCCTCAATTCGCGCCAACTCGCGCAATTCGCGTCTCTAGTCTAGTCTAGTCTAGGCTAGTCAAGCGCTGTAGTCCCATTCGCGGCTAACCTACTAACGAGCGACCTCCGGGCGGACGAGTTTCCAACGCAAGCAAAGCCACGGCACCACGCCCATCAACAGCCCTGTCGCCAGGGAAGCTCCGCAGAATCGGACGGCAGCCCGGATGACTTCGGAATCCGCCGGGCCAAGCCACCTGGTGCCGTAAATCACGGCCAACGGAGCGCAACCTAAAACCCAGCACGCCAGCCGTTGCCACCACGGGCCGAATACTTCGAATGGCGCCCAGCGCCGCCCAATGGCCCACCCCACGGCCAGACCGAACACAGCGCCGGCTTGCTCGGTGATGCGATGCACCTCGCGTGCCTTCACCGCAAACGCAGCCCACAACGGCGGATCCGGCATCGCGGAATGAAGGCTCTTGGCCAGGATTCCAGCCAGGATCAGCATTCCGGACAAAACCGCCGCGGCGACACATTGACGGCGCAGCCCGGCCGCTTGCCACCACGTGCCGAGGAGCGCTTCCAGGCCAATCACCAGGGCCACAAACATCGCGCCCGCAACAAACCCCGCCGTGACATCGCTGGGGAAATGCACGCCCAAATAAACGCGTGAAAAGCAAATCAAGAGCGCCATGGCGATTCCCACGCACCACGCCCAGGGCCGTCTGAATCGGCTTGCGGCGAAAAGCCAGATGCTCGTCCCAATGAGAGCATGGCCGGAGGGAAAGCTGTAGCTGAAGGTCAGCGCGCGACGGTAATGAAACGTATCCACAGCGGCGTCGATCCAGAAAGGCCGTGGAAAACAAAACGCCAGGGCGAGCGCCTCGCGCAAGGCTGAGCTGACGAAATAGACGAGCGCCAGACGGATGCCGATTCGCGGATCGAGGCACAGAAAAACGAAAGGAAGGAAGGCGATGACATACACGCTGGGCCCGAGATTGGTGATGATGCGCATGGGCCAGGCCAGCGCCTTGGTTTGCTGGAGCCAGTGAATCCAGGTCAGCTCGCGTTCGTGCAGACTTTGTCCGCGGTCCGCGAACCAAGCGCTGCTGAGATTATTCGTCGCGGCAGCCACCGATACGCCCCGCGGACTGGAGGGATCCGCGGCCAGAGCCTCGCCGATCAGCATCATGCCCAAAAAGAGGAATCCCAGAAACGCGCTCATGGGAAGCTGTCTTGATCTCAGAACCATGCACATGACCCATGAACGGGTAAGGACGCGTTCCACCGCGTCCCTGGAATTGCTCCTTCGATCGCTGAGTAAAGTCAGGGACGGAGTGGAATCCGTCCCTACCGGGTTCATGGGAAGCTTCCCCGGACATGATGCCATGCAGACGGCCCATGAACCGTTGGGAATCCCTCTGACCAGCCCAGCGGACACCCTCTCCCCCACCGGGGGAGAGGGACGGGGTGAGGGGGTTCGGTTCATGGCTAGGGGGCGGCAAGAATGCCGGCCAATCGAGATGGCAAATCCTGGGCGGTAATGTTCCAAAGTCATTGCATCCGCATGCGCGTGATCACAACGCCCTCCGTTCTTCCGTCGAGCTGGTCGCGGATGTTCTTCGCGCGGTTGGCGACGAAGCGTTTGAGTTGGTGCACGGGCCGGTTCTCATCGAACGGATGGCCGTCGCGCGGGCCGGTTTGCCATTCGCGCAACACCGCGACCTCGAATTTGGCGAGCTTCGCCGGAGATTCTTCCGCGACCGCAGGCCGGACCACAGCCGCCAGCGCGTCGATGCGCGCATTCAGACGCTCCGGGACAAAAAGCGTCGTCAGGAGCCGCTCCAGTTCCGCGCGGTATTTTTGTTTGAAAACCGGAACCGCCAACATCCGTTCGAGAAAGCGGTTCTCGCCCACCCACGGATGCCAGAGGCTCGCGCGCTCGCGCTGCTCGGCGGTGGACATCATCGGGAATTCGCCCCACGAATGGTCCATGTCCCAGGGCGTGAACCCAAACCGGTTCGAGCGCGGATCGAGGTAGAGGAAGAAATTCTGGCCCTGTGCCAGAATGCCGTCGTAGTGCGCGAGCATGACCTCGCAGGCTAAGAAGCGGGCGAACTCTTCAAGGTCGATGAATTCGCCGATGCGCGCGGCGAATTCGTCGTCGCTCGCCTTTGTAACCAGCCGCGCCAGTTCGATCAATCGGCTTTGCTGCGGCGCGCTGACGGTTGTTTTGGGGTCGTAGATCGGTTCGTATGGTTTCCAGTCATCGCCAAGATCGTGAAACAACTGATAAGTGACCGGTTTGAGCAGCGCGGCGCCTTTCACGCCGAAGGTTTCCTCAGCCCAGGCGGCGTCGAGGTTTTCGGGCAACACGTAGAGGCCAAGCAGCCGGCGCTCGAAACGTTCCGCAACCGTCAGGAAAACCCGCGCGAAAGCCGTGCGCGGCGCGGGCACGCCGGCGTCCCGGAAGAATTCGTAAGCCAGCGCGTCGCTCAGACCGGATTGATCGGCGCTCAGATTGTTGAAGTTGATCGAGGTCCGTCCCACAAATTGCTGATTAGTTTGGTGCCGATTCAAATCGAGCTTGAACGGGCGTTTGTAAGTGCGCAACGCTCCGAGGAACGTGCCGTCGCCTTTGAACCGGGCGCCCGCGTTCGTCAGCCAGAGTCCGCCAATTTCCAGATCCGCGCGCGACCACGGATAATCAAATCCCAGAACTCCCGCGATGCCGGACCGCGCGGCTTTTGGATTGCGCAGGATCACCGTGCCGTCAGGTTGAAGCCAGTTCGCGACGGCTGGCACACGCTTGGGGCCCAAAGCGGCCCATCGGCCAGGCCCGAACTTCAAGTGGACTGTCCAGACGTTGGTGGTCTTAAAAAAATCGGCGGCGGCACGAACTGCGGCCGCGTCGGGTTCAGGACCGCCGTAGGGCGGGCCTGGCGTCACAGCCGGCGGCTCCGGCAACGCGGCGGTTGCCTGCCAATGCATGACGCGCGGCCAGAGCCAGGCCTGAAATTTCGGCGAGCGAAAAAGAAAGAACGCCGTCAAGCCCAGCGCGAGCAAGAAGAGAAAACCCGCGCCGAGAAGTAATCCGGCAATTGCCAGGATGCGTTTGCCCCGCGACTTCGGGAGCCGAGCGAGAAATATGCGCATGCGCTCGTTTAAGGCGATGCGACGCGTCTTGGCAATCCCCTAGTGATGTGTTTCACAAATGGCTGGAGTTATGTTGCGCCCAAAACGGCCTGGGGCAAGGCGCGACAAGGGAGCATAGCCCCAGCGCTCTGCGACCGAGGAGCAACGCAGCCCCAGACCGTTTTCGGCGCAACCCTTCGGGCCGCGGGTCTTTTGGCCTCCCGCTTCGTTGCTCGCTCGTCCCAGACCCACCAGGGTATGCGCGTCGCTCGCGCCTCGCGGGAGGCCAAAATCTCTTGCGGCATAACTCCAACCATCTGTGAAACACATCACTAGCATTTTCGCTTGTTCCCAATCCTCCGGTGTCACGTCCCGGAAGTCTTGTTTTCGTTGTTCATGGGACGAAAGACTCCCCCCCCCCCCCCCAATAAATAATGCAACAACTTTTCTTCAAGAGAGCTTTCGCGCAGGGCCGCACCGGTCACCAGCGCCGGTGATTGGTTCCCACGTAATGCATCTGCGAGTCCACCCCGAGCGCTCCGCGATCTCTCTGTTGGCGGATAGAGATTTCCCTTCCGAGTTTGGAGCCGCCGTTTTAATCTCAAGCCTGTGACAGTTGAAATGTTTCAGGACGAGATGGCGCAGGCGCTCAAGGCTTTCGAGAAGTATGTCGTTTGCCTGGACAAAACCCCAGACCAATGCGCGGCTTCGCTGAAATCGCTCCTGGAAAAAGCCATCAAGGCCTACGAGAACCGAGGTCCCAATCTTCGCCATGGAATCGCTTTGGACCGGCAAGTGACCATTATCCTGAGCCAGACCGAAAACGAGCGTCCGCTCTGCGGCATCTACTTCAACCTTCACACCCCTTACCAGAAGAAGCCCGCGGCTCAGAAGGAGAAGACGGAAACGGGCAGTTGAAACTTCCCCCCAATCCCGCAGGTCAGAAGCGGCCATCACGATTCGCGAGCTGCGAACCGACTTCCGCTCGGTCAAACGTATTGGAGCAGCAAGACCAGGTGGTCGTCACCGACCGCGGTGATCCCGTGTACGAGTTTGAAGACCCCGCCGCGCCGACGGATCGAGCGACCGCCTTTGCCGGATTACTACTCGCGCCTGCTGGAACAGCGCGCCCAACCCATGCCGACGGAGGGACTCCGGAGCTTCTGCCGACACGAAAGCGTCGTCGCGTCCGGCTTGCCGGCGCGCTCCAAGACCTGGCGCACCTCACTGCTGCTTCGGTGGTCGCGGAGTGTCCTGGACTGCGGCAGTCCTGTGCCGCTTTTCCCCGAGAGGCGCGCCGCCGATGCCGAAACGCGCTCAGCCCACCGTCTCCAGCGCTTTGCGTTCGGCTGATTTGAGTTCCGTGAGGGCGGCAACGCGCTGGTCCAGCGTGGCCAGCACGCCACCCCGGTGGATGGCGAGTCCCAGCAGGTAGGCGTCGTTGACCTGTTGATGCCCCATCAGCCGGACGCCAGCGAAAGCGACCGCCTCGGCGACGGGAAGTTCATCCGGCCAAAAGCTGTGGTCCTTGGCGGCGGTGTTGGCCGACAGAACGTGAATAGCGTCCCGGGGTTGAACCGCGTCGCGGGAGAAGGCGGGGTTTGACACGATGCGGACGAAACCGGCCTGGGTGAAGGCGCACGTCGCCCAGCCCTTCGCGCGGCGGCGGGTGAACCACTTCAGCGCCAGGTCATGCCGCTCGTGGCTGGGCCAGAGCAACGCAATGAGCAGATTGGTGTCGAGCAGGTAGCCCTTCATACGCCCTCGGCTTCAATGCGGCGCACGTCGTCCGTGGTCACCTTCGGCGAGTCCGCCGGCAGTTGGAACACCACGAGGCCATCCTTGTCCTGGGCGGGAGTGGAGGCGCTCAATCCCTTGCGCATCAGATCCGAAACGGTTTTGCCGAGCGAAACGCCGCGCAGCTTGGCTTGCCGGGCGGCCAGTTCCAGAACATCATCGTCGAGAGTCAGTGTCGTTCTCATGACGATACGATGCTTGTGGTCCTGTTTGATGTCAATCAGCGTTATGGGCATCATTGTGTCTTTCGAGTGACTCACAACTCATTTCATGCCTCACTCTAACCGCAAGAGTCCTATCGGATCACGCTGCCGTGAGCTTTGTGCTATCCACTCTTGCTGAGCTCTGCTATGCGACAAGCCCGTGAGCGACGTCACGCGAATCCTCGAACGCGCCGAGCAAGGCGACCCCGCGGCCGCCGGGGATTTGCTGCCGCTGGTCTATGACGAGTTGCGCAGGCTGGCCGCGCACAAGATGGCCAATGAAGCCGCCGGCCATACGCTTCAACCCACCGCGCTCGTCCACGAAGCCTGGCTGCGCCTCGTCGGCGGCGAGCCGCAGCACTGGAATGGACGCAGCCATTTCTTCGCCGCCGCCGCGGAGGCGATGCGGCGCATCCTCATCGACAACGCCCGGCGGCGCCAGGCGGCGCGGCACGGCGGCGGCGCCGCGCGTACGGACCTCGAGGGAGTGGACCTGGCCGCGCCGCAGAGCGATGAACGGTTGCTCGCGGTCCACGAAGCGCTCGAACAATTCGAGCGCGTGGACCGCCGTGCGGCGGAACTGGTGAAGCTCCGCTGCTTCGTGGGACTGAACATGTCCGAAGCCGCCGAGGCCCTGAACCTACCGCTGCGCAGCGCCGAGCGGTTGTGGGCGTATGCGCGAGCGTGGTTGCGCCGCGAAATGGATGCGCCTCGGTAGAGAATCGAGGCGGCACGCCGCTCAGGCCAGACGCGGAGAGGACCTGGGAGCGCGGGCATCCTTGCCGGCAAGTCGGGCGCTCCGCGAGCCACACGATCCGAGCGGCCGGTGGCCAGCACGGAGGATGGCGCTCCTGGGAGAATCCGCGATCGTAAGAGCACGGGCACCGTGTGTTGGGCCTGCAAAAAGTTGGCGGGGCACGCCGGCTTTTTCCGCACTGATCCATGAAAGCGCATGCGATGAACCAAAGCCTTGAACCTCCAGGCAACCGGGAGCGCGACCTCTTCCTTCCAGGCGCTGGAGAAGCCGACCGCGCCGGAGCGGGCCGCGTTCCTCGACGGCGCGTGCGGTGGCGACGCCGCGCTGCGCGCCGCGGTGGGGTCTCTGTTGGCCAAGGCCAACGATCCTTTGCTCGACCAAGTGGCCGCCGACGCGCGCCCGACTCTCGTGGTGCTCGCGACAGAGGAACCCGGCGAGCACATCGGCCGCTATAAACTGCTGGAGAAATTGGGCGAAGGCGGCTTCGGTGCCGTGTGGCTGGCGGAACAAAGGGAACCGGTCCGACGCAAGGTGGCGCTCAAGGTGCCGTCGCTGCTCGGCGTGTGGTATCGCGGCCCCTTCGAGCACACCGGCTCCGTGGCGACGCTGGAGGATTGGTTCGACCCGCGCCGCCTGCGCGACGACTATGTTCCCACCGGCTGGAAAGGCCCGCCCGGCACGAAGACGCGCGCGGTGAAGGGACACGAGTTTGGATTGGATCTTTCGCCGGCGGAGAGGAAGGCGCTGATCGCGTTTCTGTTGACGTTGTAATGTGCAGGCATGCAGGCACCGTGCGATTGACTTGCACATCGCATCGGCTGCTTCGTGCAGGAATTGCTGTGCGTCCTGGTCTTCGAGTTCACGAAGGCGGCGGCGCACAGCCGGAGCGCTCGTCAGCAGTCAGCTTCGGCAGTTCAGCAATAATTTCAGCAAAGCTCACGCGGAAAACTTAATGCGCCTTCGGAAGGGAGGCAAGACGTGGAATCGAGGTCAACGCGGGGAGCTGCGACTATTCCGCGCCACATCAATGCACCTCTCCGATATGCCTCATTTTGTCGTCGAAAAACTCTGCTGAGCACGCTAAATGGAACCGATGAATCCACTCGCCAGAAAGCCCGTCCTTAACCAAAGAGTCCTGTGGATTCTTTGTTCCCTTCGTTTCCTTTTGTTCCCTGTGGTTGCTCTCCACAGTGTGCTTTGTTTTGCACAGATTTCGTCGGTTCATGCCGATGGCGGCGAAGATTGGCCGCGCTTCCTCGGCCCGCGCGCCAACGGCACCTCTCTGGAAACGGGGTTGTTGGAGAAATGGCCGGCCAATGGGCCGCCGCTCGTCTGGGCGAAACGCATTGGCACCGGCTACAGCGCGCCTTCCGTGCGCGGCAATCAACTCGTGCTGCACCATCGCCTGGGCGGCGAGGAAATTGTCGAAAGCTTCGACGCCAGCACCGGACAATCCCGATGGCGTTATGGCTATCCCAGCCAGTACATCGATCCTTACGGCTACAACAACGGCCCGCGCTGCACGCCACTGCTCACCGAGGACCGCTGTTACACTTTCGGCGCTGAAGGCAAACTGCTGTGCCTGGACTTGAAGAGCGGCAAGCTCATTTGGCAACGCGACACAGGCGCGGATTGGACCGTGCCGGCGGCGTTCTTTGGTGTGGGAAGCACGCCCATCCTGGAAGGCGGTCTGTTGATCGTCATGGTCGGAGGGCAGCCGACTTCCGGAATGGTTGCTTTCGACGCGAAGACCGGCAAGACCGTCTGGGAAAGCGTCGGCAAAAAAAACTGGACCGGGGTTCCTTTGACCGCCTGGCCGGGGGAACGAAAACTGGTTTGGAATGAATTTGAAAAACAGGCCAGCTACGCCACCCCGGTCGCGGCCACCATGCATGGCCGGCGCAAGGTGTTTTGTCTGACGCGGCAAGGGCTGGTTTCGCTCGACCCCAAAACCGGCGACGTCGATTTCAGCCTCTGGTTTCGCTCGCGGCTGAATGATTCGGTCAACGCGGCAAACCCGGTGGTGGTGGAGGATCTGGTCTTCATCTCCGGCGCGTATTACCGAGTTGGATCGGTCCTGCTGCGGATCAAACCGGATGGCAAAGGTTTCGAGGAAGTCTGGCGCGACACAGTGCTGGAGATTCATTGGACCACGCCGGTTTATCACGACGGTTACCTCTACGCGTTCAGCGGCCGCAACGAACCGGATGCGCGCTTCCGGTGTGTCGAACTCAAGACCGGCAAACTCGCGTGGGACCGCGACGAATCGTGGGTCCCGCACAGCAGCCCGACGCCAGACGTCTATGGCCGCGGCTCCGCCATCATGGCTGAGGGCAAACTGATCGTGCTGGGCGAAGGCGGAAAACTCGGTTTGTTCAAGGTGAACCCCAGGCAACCGGAAGAGATTTCGCGCTTTCAAGTTCCGCAACTGCGCTACCCGTGCTGGGCCGCGCCGATTCTTTCGCGCAAGCAGCTTTACTTGCGGAGTGAAGATCACCTCGTGTGCCTCGATCTGGCGAGAAAGCCAGGTTAGCATTGTTAGTCGCATCGCGGAACCTTCGAGCGTAACGCTGATTCGATTCCGTCCTCCCTCCCTACGAATCTGACTCAACCACGGATTGCACGGATAACACGGATAAAAAGGCTTCTGCATCCGTGAAATCCGTGGTCCAAGAATCTATGCAAGCGTGGGGAAACCTAACCCATCAACTTACTTCAGGTACTTCCGCTGCAAAATGCCTTTGACAGTCGAGGACGTTTTGGTCGTGATGCCCGGCGCATTGGTCGCGCCGCCGAGTTGGGCGACGAAGCTGTAATCGAACTCGATCCCTTCCTCCAAAGCGGCCATCGACGCATCCACGGGAAATTTGCCGGTCAACCGGAGCGCGCCAAAGGCTTGCCTGATCTGGACGCCGGGCGGCAGCGGCGGCGTGAATTTCTTCAAATAGATTTTGGAGGCGAGATCAAGACACTCTTCATCCCCGACCTTGACGACTTGCTCGAGAGTGGTTCGGCCTTGAATGTCCGAGCTGGTGATTCCCAATCGTTGCATTTTCAGCACGCCGCGCAATTTCTCCGGGTCGTTCTCCCAACTGTCACCGACCTTCCTGGGGGTGTCCGTGCTGAAAACTTCCTCGGTTTGGGCTTCGTCCGGATCCACTTGCATCCCAAAAGCCAAAATCTTTTGCGTCTCGAGGCCCACGGATTTGCCATTGGCCAGAAGCTGGAGTTTGCCTTGCTCGGTTGAAGCCGTTACGACGGCGCGCGGCGGCAGGAGTTCGCGTTTGTAGCGGTCTTCAACGCGGACGCAGTTGGAAATCGTGCAGGAGGCTCTCTTGATTCGTCCGTTGGAATCAGTCTCCAAAATGCGCATGAGTCCGTCGAGTTCGGCCACGTAATTGGTTTTTTGTTCGGGCGAAGAGCGCCCGGCGAACGAGGCCGAAATCCGGTGCGTCTCCTGGAAACGGCAAGAGAGTTGGAATTCCTGGCCCGCTTTGGCGGGGCGGTTCACCTGAATGCGGTATTCTTGCGCGAAAAGCGAAGTCGCGGCGCAGCAGGCGAAGGTCAGGAGAAGGCGCGAGGTTTTCATGTGCAACGGAATGATCCGCTTTCCCGGAAGAAAGTTCAACTCGATCATTGTCCTCGGGAAAGTTCCACGGCCCTCAAGCCGGACGTACGCGCCATGACCTGGTAAGGACGCGTTCCACCGCGTCCCTGAAATTGTCTTTCCGGTCGCAGCGTAAATTCAGGGACGGAGTGGAATCCGTCCCTACCAGGTTTTAAAAGGCAATTATTTCTTGATGACCTGCAAATCGGGGCCTACCGTTCCACCCGGCTTTGGCCAGGGCCCACGGAATGTGGACTTTCAAACCCCGCCAGGGCAGGAATGCAGCAACGGTAGTTAGCTCTGCATCTGCCGTGGTCACCCTGGCCATTTTCAGTAGTTTATGATTTCGGATTCATGATTTATGATTTGCGCAACACAAGCCGGTGGCGCAGGCGGACCTTCTTCAATCATGAATCGTAAATCATGAATCACCGATGTCCTACCAGGTCTTAGCGCGAAAGTATCGGCCGCAACGGTTCTCCGACGTGGTGGGGCAAGACCATGTCACCCAAACGCTGGGCAACGCGATCCGGCAGAACCGGATTGCGCACGCGTATCTGTTCGTGGGGCCGCGCGGCACGGGCAAAACAACCCTGGCGCGCATCTTCGCCAAATGCCTGAATTGCACCGGAGGGCCCAGCGTGGACTTCCCGGACGATGACCCGCGTTGCCGCGAGATTGCCGAGGGCAGGTCCCTCGACGTGCTGGAGATCGACGGCGCGAGCAATCGCGGGATCGAGGAAATCCGCGAGCTGCGCGAGACGGTCAAATACGCGCCGTCCAGTTCCCGGTTCAAGATCTACATCATCGACGAAGTCCACATGCTGACGAAGGAGGCGTTCAACGCGCTTCTGAAGACGCTCGAAGAGCCTCCGGCGCACGTGAAGTTCATGTTCGCCACGACCGAAGCGGAGAAAGTCCTGCCCACGATCCTGTCCCGCTGCCAGCGATTTGACCTGCGGCGCATTCCGACGCCCCTCATTGTCAAACATCTCGCGCAGATCGCGGCGCTGGAAAAGGTGACCGTGGATGACGCGGCTTTGCACGCGATCGCGCGCGGGGCGGATGGTTGCATGCGCGACGCCGAGTCCGCGCTGGACCAACTGATCAGCTTCTGCGGCGAGAAGATCGCCGAGGCCGATGTGCTGGGAATGTTTGGCCTCGCGGCGCGATCTCAGATTCTGGAACTGGCGCGCACGGTTCTGGTGGGTGCGACCGAAGCCGCCCTGCGTCAGTTGAGCGATCTGGCCCGGAATGGCAAGGACTTGAGCCGGCTGCTTTCCGATCTGTTAGGCCATTTCCGCAATCTGCTGCTCTTCCAAATCTCGCGCGGCGATCTGAATCTGCTGGAGGTCACCGAACTCGAAGCCGCGGCGCTGGCCGAACAGTCGTCCGGAATCACCGCCGAAGCCTTGGCGAGCGTGATGGAAGTCCTGGCCGAGACGGAAGGCAAACTTCGCGACGCGGCTTCGAAACGCATTGTGATCGAAGTCGCAATCTTGAAAGCGATTCAGGCCCGGAATGCGGTATCCATCGACGTCCTGGTGAGCAAGCTGCAACAGTTGCGGCCGGAACCTGTCGCCGGCCAGGCGTCGGCCCCTTCCGTGAGTGTAGGGCAGGCTTCCAGCCTGCCAACTCGCGGCGTAGTCCGCGCTTCACATGAGGAGGCGAAGACGCCCCCTCAACCGGCAGACAAGGTGTCTGCCCTCCGCACTCCGACAAGCTCCGCGTCGGAAGAGGGGATTCTACGCGACGCCGACATTCCACAAGAGGCGACCTCGCCGCCGACTGGCCGCGCGCAGGACCTTGCGGAGCTATGGAAGAACGTGCTTGAAGCCGTCGGGCGCGTGAGTCCGTTTGCCCGGACTTACCTGCTGGAGGCGCATCCGGTTTCTCTCGCCAAAAACGTCCTCACGATTGGTTTCGATCCCGAATTCTCGGATCACGTCGGGTTGGTGGACAATTCGAAGAACCGGACGCTCCTTCAAACCAAGATGCGCGAACTGGGGTGCGGCGAAGTCCAGGTGAAATTCGTGGTGGCGAACGCTCCCTCGGACTGGGTTCGTCCTCAGGTCGAAACGGCAGATCCGCCGCCGCCGGCGCGCGCGGTTCACGCTCCGGAAGCACAGCCGGCCAAGCCTGAGGCGCCGCCCGCTGTGAAAGACGATTTCAAGAACGACCCGCTCATCAAGCAGGCGTTGGAAATCTTCAAAGGAACCATCGTAGAGGTTCGCGCCTGATTTCAGTTATGAAGCGACAATCGCCCTCACCCTGGCCCTCTCCCCCAGGAGAGGGAACGGTCATTTCCCGCGCTGAAAAATGTCACGGCTCGGTGACCGAACGACCGGCACAGAAATCTTTCTCCCTCTCCCTGGGGGAGAGGGCCGGGGTGAGGGCGATTCATCAATTCCATTGAATAGATCGGCGAGCTCTCAACCCTCAACTTTCAACTCTCAACACGAATTTATGTCCAGCATTGGCAAACTCATGAAACAAGCCGCGCGCATTCAGCGGCAGATGGAAGAAGTCCAGGCTCAACTCGCCGCCAAGACCGTGGAGGCGACCAGCGGCGGCGGTGTGGTCAAGGCCGTGGCGAAATGCGACGGCACGCTGGCGTCGGTCAAAATCGACCCGCAAGCGATCAACCCGTCCGATCCTCAGATGTTGGAGGATCTGGTTTTGACCGCCGTGAACAACGCGCTAGGCCAGGCCAAGGAGTTGTCCGCTTCTGAAATGGGCAAAGTGACGTCGGGATTGAACATACCGGGGTTGATGTAGCGGCCATCGGAGGCTCGAAAACTCGTCCTCGTCCTCGCACTCGTCCTCGGCTGCGATCGCCGTGATTCCGAGGACGTGATTGGAAGTTGTTTCGGATTTCAACATTCGAATTTCGGATTTCAACTCAGTTCATGGCTGCCCTTCCAGAACCGATCACCAGTTTGATTGCCGCGCTGGGGCGGTTGCCAGGCATTGGCCCGCGCTCGGCGGAGCGGATCGCCCTTCATGTCGTGCAGTCGGACGCTGCAGCGGTCAAGGAACTCGCCCGGCTGCTGGTGGCGGCTCGCGAGAAAATCGTGGAATGCTCGATTTGCGGCGCCCTGACCGAAAAACAACCTTGCGAAATTTGCAGTGATCCGCGGCGCGACGGCTCGCTCGTTTGCGTTGTGGAACGCGCCGTCGATATCCTGAGCATCGAAAAACCGGCGACCTATCGCGGCCGATTTCATGTCCTGGGCGGAAAAATTTCGCCGCTGAACGGTGTCGGCCCGGAGGATTTGCGGATCGCGTCCCTGGAAACCCGGCTGATCAAAGAGGCCATTCAGGAAGTCATTATCGCACTCCCGTCCGATGTCGAAGGCGACGCGACGAGCTTTTATCTGGCGCAGCGCCTGGGACCGAAGAACGTGAAGGTGACGCGAATCGCGCACGGGTTGCCCGTCGGCAGTGGATTAGAGTTCGCGGATGGCCTGACTTTGAGCAAAGCCATCGAGGGACGGAGACCTCTTGAGTAATGGCCGGGAGTTCCATTCAAGCCGTCGTTTTCGATCTCGGCAAAGTCCTGGTGGATTTTGATTACTCCCTGGCAGCGGCGAAACTGGAAGCCCAGTCGAAGATTTCCGCTCTGGAGTTGAAGCGATTGCTGGATCAATCGCCGCTCCTGTATCGCTACGAAACAGGCCTGGTTTCCACGGAGGAATTCTTTGCCGAGGTGCAACGCCACTCCGGCTTTCGCGGTGAGCTCACGGAGTTCGGAGCGATCTTCGGCGACATCTTTTCTCCGATTAAGCCGATGATCCGCCTGCACGCAAACCTCCGCACGTCGGGTTTGCCCACTTACCTGCTTTCAAACACCAACGCCCTCGCCATCGAACACATCCGGCGTCAGTTTCCATTCTACGGTCAATTCCACGGCCACATCCTTTCGTTCGAGCACCGCGCGATGAAACCGGATGAAAGGCTCTACGAAGTGGCGGAGGCGCTCGCCGGCTTTCAAGGCGCAAACTTGCTCTATATCGATGATCGTCCGGAGAACATCGAGGCGGGCAAAAACCGAGGCTGGCGAACTATTCTTCATGTCTCGCCGGACCGCACCATCGAGGCCGTCCGGTCTGCGGGTTTGCTCAGTTAAGGGTCTGTGCAAAATCAAGGGGACGCCCGCAGGCGGTAAAAGCGAAGCGGAGAGGCCAGGGTGTCCTGAACGCTCAGACGCCGATCCGCCGCCGCCGGTGGAAAGTTCGTGAGCGCCCGCCACGAAGCGCCGGCGACATCGTCGCGGTACTCCAGGGTATAAGTCTGCATTGCCGCCGCCGAGAAATCCAAAGCCACCGCGCTGGAGGTTCGACGTATGGTCAAGTGAGGCGAGTTCGATAGACCTGGAAGCTGAGCCTCAACCACCGCGCTCCAGCTTGAGCCGTCTCGAACACGAGCCAATACACGGTCCGTGGTTGAGACTGAGACCGGGGCTGTGTAAACCATCGCGCCCGGCGCGACCGCGCCTCCGACAACTCTCGGATCTGTGCCATCGACTGCGAAATAGATCCGGCCGGTCGCGTTGGCGTGCGACAATCGAAGCAAAGGCTGCGCGGGCGCGTCGGACTCGAATCGCATCTCGGGGGCTGAAACGAGCGGGTAGAGGCCGGCGCGCTTGAGCTGTTCCAGCACCACGCTCGTGCGCGCCGGAAACCAATGCGTGACGATCCAGTCGATGGTGTTGCGCCACTCGGCTTCGCCATACGCCGGCTGGCGCACGGCATCGCCCCAGCGCGCGGAATAAGCGCGGATCGCGTGGTCGATCTGCGCGGCTTTGCGCAGGAACCGTTGAGTCGCTGCTTCGGGCGTCAGCGCGCCGCCGTGGAAGAAATGGCGTTGGACATGGTCCGCGAAGCGCAATCGATATTCGCCGCTCGCAGCCAGGTCCTGATGAATCCACTGCGGGTTGGCGAACGTGAAATTATTCTGATTGGGCCTGACGTAAGGCCCGGTGCGGTCGATCTGGCTGAACGGCGCGCCCAGCGTGTGTTCCGCATCGTGGTTGAAGAACCGGAATCCGACGTTCGGATTGGTCCGGTCCCGGAGTCCAAACCAATTGTTGGAGCGCTCGAAATTCAAAAACCAGGAGAGCGGCGCGTCGCCGTCGCCAGTGTAAAAAATCACCAGCATGTAATCGATCAGGTTGTCCACGTCGAGCAGGACGGGGCGAGCTGGTTCGCGCGAGCCGTCGGCGTTGCGGCCCAGGACTGCGAAGTAATTTGAATTGGCGGCGTTGGTCGCCACGGAGCGCGCCAGGGTCCAGAGCGCGCGGAACGCGTCGAGATTGCCGTCGGCCGCTTCCGTGACGAACACGCCGGGATGATTCGCGCTTTTGACCACGTCGTAATCCTCCTTGCGCCCGCCAAAATAAGTTTCGCCGTAGGCTTCTTCGGGGCGCTCCTGAGTTTCGTACAGACCCCAGTACTGGCCGTTCAAGAAGAGATGATAGTAGCGCGAGCGGGTGGTCGGCTGGCCCAGCGCGCCGAGGGTCTCGCGGCAGAAAACATCCTGCACCATCGTGTCGAACCGGCCGGCGGCGGCGTCGATGGCCCACGAATAATTCTGGCTCGTGCGCAGGTCGAACGTGTCGAACTCACCCGCGCCTTCGCCGTCGAACCACGGAAACTTCAGCTTGGCCGCCCCGTATTCGCGACGGAAAAAGACCCGGAACGCATGCTTGGCGTATTGGGGGTTCCGGCTGTAGCCGCCCCGGATGCGGAGCCCGCAATTTTCCTGGAATTGTCCTTGCGGCACCTTTTTGGAATCGAGCAGTTCGATGGAAGCGGGCCGTTCCCAGGCCTGGCCGCGTTGCGCCGCGTTCGCGTAAATCCCCGTGGCCGGATCGAACAAGTTTTTCACCTCCGTCACGGCGGAGATCGACGGAATCTGCGTCAACGCCTCACGCCATTCGGCCGCCGTGTAACGCGAGATCACTTTCGGGTCCATGCCGTAGTCCACCTCGTTGGCGCCCCAGGAGGATGGGAAGTGAGTGGGTGGCTTGCCGTCGGGCGCTTGATGGATGACGTCGCCGAGAAAAAGGTACGTGTGGGTGACGATATCCGACGGGGCGAGTCCCTCCTTGAACGCGCGGGCGCGGATCACCGTAGTACCGCCGATCTGGACGGGCCGGGTCGCAGGCGGCGATTGGCCCGGAGCGGGTTCGCTGAAGTCGGAACAATAATAGACCACAGCGCCGGGAGTGCGGGAGGAAATCGAGAGGGAGAAAGGGCTTTCGTAAAAACCGCGTGCAACACTGAACTGCGGCGGCGCGGCTTGGCCTGGGCTGGCAGGTTGGGCTTGAGAAGTTGAAAGCAGCCAGAGGCAGATCCCGACTGCAAACTGCGCTCCGCGATAGAGTCCGCCCCATCCAACACAAAAGTGAATGAAGGAAGATTTGCGGCGTGTCACCGACAATCTGTGGAGGCACCGAAAGCGCACGGTGCCGTAACTTAATCGCATTCCGACTTCAGGACCACTGGTTTCCTGCCAGTGCCCGGCAATTCTTTCCATGAACCAGACGGTAGGGCGAGCCTGTCCCCAGCGAGCCGAGTCGGACGAGTTCCAAGCGCGTGGAGCGGCTCGCCGGGACGGACTCGCCCTACCGGGTTCATGGACCGAGTGCAGGTTCGAAAGGTTTTCCAGAGCAACCTGCGATTCGCGCAAAGAATGTTTTTCTTCGGACAAAATCGGGAAGGAATCCTCCGCAACAAAGCGCAAAGCTTGCGGGGAAAGAAGCCTTGACCCGGCCTGTAGAGGGGTTAAATGAATGCCTGTCCCTTGGGCTTCGTCCCAATCTCTAGGCACACAAAACCTGTATCAGGACTTGAACAAACTATGATGACTACCCGTTCCCGCTTCCTCCAGTTGGCTGCAACGCTCCTCCTCTTCGCGGCGATTCCGCCGGCGACCCCGGCCGCCGAGGCCCCGAAAAAGTTGCTGGTCGTCACGGCCACGGTCGGCTTTCCGCATAGTTCAATCCCCACGGCCGAAAAAGTCCTTGCGCAACTCGGCGAAAAAACCGGCGTGTTCACCGTGGATATTGTGGGCAGCGGGCCGCGGCCCCGAGACAAAGCTCAAGCCACGGCCTGGATGGAGAAGATGACCAAAGACCTGGCGGAGAAGATGAACCCCGAGGCGTTGAAAAAATACGACGGCTTCATTTTCGCCAATACCACGGGCGTGTTGCCGCTTCCGGACAAGAAGGCGTTTCTGGAGTCGATCCGCGGCGGCAAAGCCTTCATTGGCATGCACTCGGCCAGCGACACGTTTCACGCCGAGGAAGGCGCGCCCGATCCCTACAAGTCAGGCCTGATTGACCCTTACACTCGGATGCTGGGCGGCGAGTTTCGGGTTCACTACGCGCAAGTTCCGATTGATTGCCTGGTGGTCGATCCCAAGCATCCGTCCACCACCGCGCTCGGTGACGTCTTTAAGATCGCTCAGGAGGAGGTTTATTTGATGAAGAACTACGACGCGAGCCGCGTGCATGAATTGCTGGTGCTGGACAAGCATCCCAATGACAAAGGCGTCTGGGGTCGATTCCCCGTGTCGTGGTGCTCGAATTACGGTCAGGGCCGTGTTTTCTACACTTCACTGGGCCATCGCGAGGATGTCTGGGATCCCGACTGGAAAGATGGCAAGGGCGTGCGGCTGAATTCACCGGAGGTTGCGGAACGCTACCAAGCGCACATCCTGGGCGGCATCAAGTGGGCGCTCGGCTTGGAACCCGGCGATGCAAAACCGCAAACGAGGTGACGCGTGGCGCGAATCGTTTCCACCAACCGAGAATTTTTTTGAAAATGAGAACCGTCGTCTGTCTCCTGGCGCTGGCCACTCTGAGCATCCTTGCTCCTGCCACTTTCGCGTCCGCATCTGACGCGGAAGGTTTCCAGCCGCTCTTCACTGGAAAGGACTTGTCAGGCTGGAAACTGCGCCAGCCCGGCGGTCATCCAAGCTGGAGCGTCAAGGATGGCGTGCTGATCAACACCGTCAACGCCGGCGAACACGGCACCGATCTCGTTACCGAGAAGAAATTCTGGAACTTCACCGTGCGTTACGAATACAAAATCCCGCAAGGCGCCAACAGCGGCTTCTATTTGCGCGGGCGGCACGAGATTCAGATTCTGGACGACTTCGCCACCGGGAAACCCAACCTCGGAGGCAACGGTGCGATCTATAACCACACGGCCGTTTCCAGGTTTGCTTCCAAACCCGCCGGGGAATGGAACACGGTTGAGGCCACGATCATCGGGAATAAGATTACGGTCATCCTCAACGGCGTGAAGGTCCACGACAACGTGGAGTGCAACCGGGCCACGGGCAGCGAGATCGACAACAAGGTGAACGAACCCGGCGCGATTTTCTTGCAAGGCGACCACGGCTCGGTCAGTTTCCGCAGTATTCGGATCAAAGAACTGAAATGAAGAATCCACAACGATTACCCGATCTGAGCCGGCGCACTTTTCTAAAGGGCAGCTCGTTCAGCACGCTCATGTCCATGCTCGGCGGCGTGCCGTTGGTCGCGCAGGAAAAGTCCGCGGATCCCGCCGCCGCGAACGTCGGAAAACCCATTGGCCGGCCCGTGAACTGCGGCCTGATCGGTCTGGGGCCTTGGGGCCGCGAAATTCTGGCCACGCTCTCCAAGATTCCCGAGGCGCACATCGTCGCGATTTGTGACACGTACGCCCCGATGCTGCGCCGCGGCCAACAGACCGCTCCGAAAGCCACGGCCACGGACGATTACAAGGCAGTGCTCCAGAACAAGGAGGTGGAGGCCGTGTTTATCGCGACGCCGACGCATCAACACCGCGAAATCACCCTCGCCGCGCTCAAGGCGGGCAAGCACGTGTATTGTGAAGCGCCGCTGGCCCACACCATTGACGATGCGCGCGCCATCGCCCTGGCAGCCAAGGCCTCGTTCAAATCGGTCTTTCAATCCGGTTTGCAAGCGCGCTCGCATCCGCAGCGCCATTTTCTGCTGCAGTTCATTCGCTCCGGCGCCATGGGCAAGCCGGTCATGGCCCGCGCCCAGTGGCACCGAAAACAAAGCTGGCGGTTTACCTCGCCCAATCCGGAGCGGGAAAAGGAAGTCAATTGGCGGTTGAGCCGGAAGACATCGCCCGGTCTGATCGGCGAGGTCGGCATCCACCAACTCGATGCCGCGACGTGGTTCCTGGATCAACGGCCTCAGGCCGTCACGGGCTTCGGTTCGCTCATCAAGTGGACCGAAGACAACCGCGATGTGCCCGACACAATTCAGGCCGTTCTCGAATATCCGCAAGGCGTTCAGCTCACCTACGACAGCACCCTGGCCAACTCGTTCGAATCCGATTACGAAGTCTATTATGGGACGGACAGCGCCATCATGGTCCGCGACAACAAAGCCTGGATGTTCAAGGAAGTCGATGCGCCGCTGTTGGGCTGGGAAGTCTATGCCCGGAAAGATTCGTTCTACAAAGAAACGGGCATCGCGCTCGTAGCCAACGCCTCCAAGCTGGAAGCCCAGGGCGAAGGCGGCGCCGAAGACACGGCCGCGGCCACCAACGCGCTCTCGTTCGCGCTCGAAGCGTTCCTGGGGAACGCCGGGAAAGTTGCCACCGCCGTGAAAGACTTCAAAGAAAACTTCGGCGAGGATGACGAGGCGTTGAAAGAACATCTCGCCGACCTGCGAAAAGGCCGGCTCCCCGCGGCTGGATACCAGGAAGGCTTCGACTCCGTAGTCATTGCCCTCAAGGCCAACGAGGCGATTCTCGAAAAGAAACGAATCGTATTCCAGCAGGAGTGGTTTGATCTCGGCTAACGGTCCGAGTTTTTTACAAAGGACATAACCTTATGAAATCATCCATTTTCTCTATCCGAAACGTCGTGCTCGGTCTCGTGCTGGCTGCGCTGGCTCTCCCGACGGCCGCCGAAACGTGGACGCGGTATCAAGGCCAGCCCAGAGGGAGCAAGCTTAAGCTCGAAGGCACTTCCACACTGCACGATTGGAGCGTGGAAGGAAAACTCATTGCCGGATTCATGGAACTGGAGTCCAACTTTCCGCTCGACCCCGCGGCCAAACCGCCGGCGGACGCGAAACTCAACGCCAAAGTCGAGGTGAAGATTCCGGTCACCTCGTTGCTCAGCGGCACGCAGCTCATGGACGAAGTCATGTACGAAGCCATGAAGCAGAAGCAGTACAAAGACATCCAATATCGCCTGAAACAAATCTCGGTGAAGACGGATGCTCCGGCGGGAGCGTTGCAGTTCAATGCCGTGGGCGAATTCTCGATCGCCGGGATGCTGCGCACCAATTCCATGGTCGTCACCATCGAGCGCGTGGATGCAACTCGCCTGAAAGTCAAAGGAGACACGGCGTTCAAGATGAGCGATTACGGGATCAAAGTGCGCGCCCCGCTCGCGCTCCCGTTGAAAGTGGGGGACGACGTGAAGGTGGCTTTCGAGTGGCTGGCCGCGCAGAAAGCAGAGGCCGCGAAGCCTGCTGAGAAATAGGCAGCGCTGCTAAACTAAGTGGTCCATTTCATAAATACGCTCACGTTCGCGGCAAGGGATTTTTCGGCCAGACGAGGCGCGAGCGACGAGCATATCCCGAAGTGGATCTGTAAGGAGCGAGCAACGAAGTCTGGCGAAAAAGAACTGCCGCCCTTCGGGTTGCGCCGAATTTTGCCTGGGGCTGCGTTGCTCCTCGGTCACAGCCCCACTGGCGGGGGATGCTCGCTCGTCGCGCCTTGCCCCAGGCCAAATTGGGCGCAACGAACGTGAGCGTATTTACGAAACGGACCACACCAGGAGGAGTCATGACCATAACGGAAGGCGGCGTGACCTTCCTGCGCATGCAAGATCCGGGCAATCCATCGCAATTTGGATTTCCGGATCCCAGCAACCGAAAGCTCTTCTTCGGCCACGACATGACCGCCGAAGGGGCCCCCGACACCATCCTTGACGACGGCATTACAATCAGCTTTCGCGCTCGCATCCCGACCCCCAAGAAAACGACGGCCC
>Ga0194121_10004270_pt1 | contig 20858 bp, 21 predicted proteins | sample TA2MahCa50mmetaG_FD_148609 | JGI IMG/M metagenome (GOLD analysis project Ga0194121, IMG submission 148609) | Freshwater microbial communities from Lake Tanganyika, Tanzania - TA2015020 Mahale Deep Cast 50m | ecosystem: Environmental > Aquatic > Freshwater > Lake | place: Tanzania: Lake...
TAACCCGGCACCCGTGCACGAGGTTACCACCCCCGTGACGGTAACCCGGCCGCCCGGGCCCTCCCGCCCTGGGCAGCCGCAGGCGCGGCCGGCTCCTCAGAACGCAAAACGCGCCGACCGTCTGGCCGGCGCGCACGCGGGAGACGCGGCCTATCCGAAGATGCCGCAGAACGTCCCGTAGAAGCTGCCGCACCAGCCGTTCATCTGCGCGGCGAAGAAGGGATTGCAATTCTGCCAGGGCGGGTTGCCGTAGCCCGGGAACGGGTTCGGGTTGCCGTAGCCCGGGAACGGGTTCGGATCGCCGTACCCGGGGAAGTTCGGCCACTGCGGGTACGGCCCGGGAATCCCCCCGAAGTCGGGGAAGTTGGGATCGAGGTTGGGCCCGCCCGGATTCGGATTGGTCGGCTGCGGGGTGGGCGGCGTCGTGCCGGTCCCGGTGGTGACCACGCTGCCGACCTCGGTGCCGAAGTTCGGCGGGGGTACCGTGAAGTTCATCGAGGGGAACGACACGCTCTGGAAGCTAGGGATCTGGACGTTGGGGATGTTGGGCATCAACCCGTCCACGTTGCCCATGGCGGGGATGTCGACCTTGCCCTGCGCCGGCAGGACCATTCCAGCCCCGATGGCGCCGCCGATATTCGCGAGCGCTCCCAGTCCAAGGAAGTTCATGGCTTGCACAACCTCTCTGTGTATACGGCTCCAGTCTAATGCAACGATGTGAAAATTTTATGAACCGAAATGTTACGATTTTGTCATTTCTTGCACCGCGGCCCCCAGCGCGTTGATCTGCTCGAACTGATCGGCCAGCCAGGGCCCCAGCTCGTGCAGTGGACCGGCGTTGCCCTCCTCCAGCGCCAGCCGCACCGCCTCGATCATCTCGCGCACCTCCGACACCCGCCGCCGAATCTCGATGGTGTACTGCACCGACTCGTGGCTGCTGTTCATCGCCTCCACCAGCGCGTCGAGCTGTTTCTGGCAGGCGAGCTGGAGCTGCTCGAGCCGTTGCAGGTAGATGCGCGCCGCGTCGTGCCCGCCGGGTTGTTCGAGGGTGGAGATCACCTGGCGCAGGCCGCTCACGTACTTCGACTCGCCCGTCCTCGTCAGCGTTGGGGGGGCGCCCACGATGTCGCTCTCGATCCGCCTGGCGCCGGTCTGGGGAAGGCTGGCGCCGCACGCCTCGCAGGTCGAGCGCCCGGCCGGATTGCTCCGCGCGCACCGCACGCAGGCCACCTGCTCCGAACCCCGCAGGTGCTCCTGGGATTGGGACTGGCGCGTCGACACGCCGTGCAGGATGGTCCGCATCTTCAGCTCGGCCTCGTTGGCCGCTTCCAGATGCTGCAAGAGGCCCTCCCGGTCCCCCTCGAGCGCCACCAGCATGTGGTCCAGGGCCACCGCGAACTCCACCACCACCTCGTAGGCCAGCGCATGCAATTGCTGCGCGGCCTCGTCGGTGGCGTAGGTGGCGTCCTGCATGCGGTCGGCCAGCTCGTCGAGCTCGGCTCTTACCCGCTCCAACCCGCTCCGCAGCGCGCCCGGCGAACCCGTGCCGTCGGCCACGGCGCGCACCATCGCGCCCATGGCGGCCTGCGCCCTTTCGGCGACGTGGAAGGAATCGCTCATTGGGTCTCCAGAAATTCAGGGCACGTGCGCTTCGCGTTCACTATCTTCCTCGCCGCGTTCCTCTTGTTTGAAGTGGAGCTCATCCTGGGCAAGGCCGTCCTCCCATGGTACGGCGCCAGCCCGAGCGTGTGGACGACCTGCATGCTCTTCTTTCAGATGACGCTTCTCCTCGGCTACCTGTACGCGCACCTGCTGGTCTCGCGGCTCTCCGGGCGCGCCCAGGCGACCGTGCACGTGGCCCTGCTCGTCGCCTCCCTGGCCCTGCTTCTGGGGGTGGGACTCCTTCCGGGGAACGCCTGGAAGCCGCTCACCACGGATCATCCGGTGCGCGACATCCTGATCCTTCTCAGCGTTTTTATCGGGTTGCCGTTCTTGCTGCTCTCCGCCAGCGGACCCCTGCTCGGGGCCTGGTACGCGCGGATTTCCCAGCGCTCGCCGTATCGCCTGTACGCCGTCTCCAACGCGGGATCCCTGCTGGCGCTGCTGGCCTATCCGCTGGCCGTGGAGCCGCTGGTTGCCCTCCCGGGGCAGGCCGCCGCCTGGACGCTGGCCTACGCCGTGTACTGCGTGGCCAGCGCCGCCTGCGCGAAGGATGCCGCCCCGGCACCAGCAGCCCCGGCCGGCCCCGAGCCGTTCCGCGCGCTCTGGGTGATCCTGCCAGCCACCGCGTCGCTGCTGCTGCTCGCCTCCACCAACCAGATCTCGCAGGAAGTCGCGGTGTCGCCGCTCCTCTGGACGATGCCGCTGGCGCTCTACCTGCTCAGCCTGATCCTCACCTTCGAGTCCGACCGCATCTATCGCCGCTCGATATTTATTCCGCTCTTCCTGGGGTGCGCCGCCGGCACCGTCTGGACGCTCAGCCCGCAGGCGCTGTACCACGTGATCCCCGCGGTCTCCCTGCAGTTGCTCACTTTGTTTGTGGCCTGCATGGTGTGTCATGGCGAAGTGGCTCGCCTCAAGCCGGGGATCTCCGGACTCACCGGGTTTTATCTGGCGGTCGCGGGCGGCGGCGCCCTGGGCGGACTGCTGGTGACCGTGGTGGCGCCGCAGGTGTTCGACGGCTTCTGGGAGCTGCAGATCGGCCTGTGGACGTGCGCCGCGCTGGCCGCCCGCCAGACCCTGCTGGACTTCCCGGTCTCGCGGCGCCCGGCCGCGGTCGTCGCCGCGTTGATCCTGGTGGCGTACGGCGCCGCCCTGTGGCCCAGCCTGCGGCGCTTCAGCGGCCCGCACGTGCTGCACGCCTCGCGCAACTTCTACGGCGTGGTGCGGGTGGTGGATCAGGGTCCCACGCTGGTGCTGGCCAGTGGCTCCACCATCCACGGATGGCAGAGCAAGGAGAATCCCGCGCAGGTGCTCGGCTACTTCGCCCCGGAGTCGGGCGTGGGCCGCCTGTTCGCCAGCCTTCCCGCCCAGCGCCCGCGCCGGGTCGCCGTGGTGGGCCTCGGGGCCGGCGTGCTGTGCGCATACGGCCGCAAGGGGGATCACTTCACCTGCTACGAGATCAATCCCACGGTGATCGCCCTGGCGGCCGGCCCGGCCGCGCCTTTCCGCTTCGTGGCCAACAGCCCGGCGCAGGTAGAGGTGGTGGCCGGCGACGCCCGGCTCTCCCTGGAGCGCGAGACGGACGCGCCGCCCTACGACCTCATCGTGCTGGACGCGTTCAGCGGGGACGCGATTCCCATCCACCTGATGACCCGCGAGGCGCTCGACCTTTACCTTCGGCGGCTCGCCCCGACGGGGATCATCGCGGCCAACGTCACCAACCGCTTTGTCGACCTCGGGCCGGTGCTGGCGCGTCTCGCCGCCGAGCGCGGACTCACCGTGCGCCGCGTCGACGTGGACGTTCCCAAGCGGAGCCGCTGGCTGTTCCTGGCCCGCGATCCGGCCGCGCTGGACATGCCGGGCCTGGGGGCCGGGCCCGGGCCGGACCCGTCCGCCGCGCCGCTCTGGACCGACGCTTACGGCAACGTCTTGCAGGCGCTGGAGAAGTAGCGGCTTGCGATAAAGGTCGACTTCGTGCTAGACTCGGCGGAACAAAATGGACGTAGCCGAAGCAAAACCGAACGGGGCCAAAAGCGACGCCGAGAACGAGAGCGCAGCCGACGAAGAAGTTGTCCCGGAACGCACGCACGAAGACGATCTGACGGAAGTCAACGAGGAGGTCGAGCGCAAGTGGTGCCGGCGCCTCTCGTGGATCGCGGCGCTTCTGGGGGTCGTCTTCCTCATCATCGCGGGTTTCCTCGCCTGGCGGTTTGATGAGGGCGCGCGCGTCGATCGCGCCGCGGCCCGCGACCTCGCGCGCGACAAGGCGGCGCAGCTCCTCCAGTTTCTTCATCAACGGCGGACCGGGGTGGAGCTTCTTGCCAGGCGCCTGGCGACCTCCGAGAATGAGCCCACGGCGGCCGGGTTGCGCGAAGTGATTGCGCTGTCCCCGGAGATCATTTCCTTGCGGATTCTCCCGACGGCGCAGGACGAGCGCCCGCTCGAGGTCGTTCGCACGCCGGGCGACGCCGAGCACTCGAAAGTCGTCGAGAAGCGCGACGTCGATCTGGATGCGGCAACGCTGGCCGACGGGTGGAACGAGCCTGTTTACGACAACGAGCGCCTGGTCACCACGGTGCGCTACGTCTGCCGCGGATCGTCCCGTCTTGTTGCGATCAACGTTTCGCTGTACGGTGTGCGCAACAAGATGGTCGCCATGGGTCTGGGGGACGGCGGCCATGCCTTCATGTTGAGCGGCCAGAATTCGGTCGTCGTGCACCCGGTGCGCGAGTACGTGCGCAAGGGGCTGTTTCTCAGCAATTTTTTCGATGCGATTCCAGGCATTGCGGCGGCTGTCGACGTGCGTCCCCCGGCGGGCGAATGCGCGCTGGTGCATCTCACACATGACGGCTCCAGCATCCGACGCGCGCTCTGGGTTTTCGGTCTAGCCATGGAGGGATGGCGTCTCTTCGTTATTTTTCCGGAGAGTGGCGGCGCCGCCCGGGTGCGCGAGGGGAAATTTGCCGAGTGGACGACGGTCGCGGCCATTTTCAGCCTCGTGGGATTTGTGGCGTGCGGGTTTCTGGCTTCCTTCAAAGGCAACGTGTGGCACCTGTGGCGCGGGGTGGCGCTCTGCTCGCTGCTGCTGGCCATGTGCATCGGGCTGGTCTGGCGGCTTATCCTGCTCGGCGCGATCGCCGATCCGGTGGCCACCAACGTGCGCTTCACGGATAGATCCATGGTGGCCGAGTTTTCCAACCGGTACAGCGCGCTCTCGCGGAACGCCAATCTTCCAAAACCGTTGTTTGTTCCCACCGGAGTTTTCGTGCAGTCGCTGGAGTTCATGAATGCGAACAACGTGTCCATCCGGGGCTACGTCTGGCAGAAGTACGATCGCGTCGGCCACCTCGGCGTGCGCCGCGGCCTGGTCTTTCCGGAGGGCACCAATATCCAGATGAAGGACGCATTCACCATCTCTTACCCAGACTAAGATCTGGTCGGCTGGCAATTCTCCGGCATCGTGCGCGAGGATTTCGATTATTCACTCTACCCCTTGGACCGCGCGGTCGTCTGGCTGCGGTTCTGGCCTTTGGATTTCATGCGCAACGTCGTCCTGGTTCCGGACATCGACGCCTACGACATGATGACGCCCAGCATGCGGCCCGGCACCGAGCGCGACTTCGTGCTGAGCGGCTGGAGCATGGAAAGCACATTCTACGACTACCACTACAATAATTACGACAATAATTTCGGCATGGCGGACTATAGCGGCCAGGTTGATAATCCGGAATTGTACTACAACATCGTGCTGAAGCGCGATTTCCTGAACGCTTTCCTGATGAACCTGGTGCCGGTGCTGGTCATCTCTTCGCTGCTGTTTGCTCTGCTGTGCGCCACCAGCGGCATCAAGGAGAAGTCGGACGCCTACGGCCTGAAGGCCAGCGCGGTGCTCTCCACCTGCGCCGGCCTGCTGTTCGCCTCTATCCTGTCGCACACCAAGCTGCGCTCGGAATTCGCGGCGCAGAGCGGCATCATCTATCTCGAGTACTTTTATTTCATGATCTACTTCCTGCACGTGCTGGTGCCCATCTACGCGTTCGTGGTCGCCTCGAAGGCACAGCCCGCGCTGCTGAAGTACCGCGACGGCCTCCTGGCCAAACTGCTCTTCTGGCCGGTGCTCCTCACCGCCAACCTCGCCCTTACGCTGTGCGTGTTCCACTGACAGAGGGATCCGCGAACAGGGCACGAAGCCGCAGGCCGACTTCAAACCCGACGGAGGACCCATGCTCAAGAGCGCGCGCATCGCATTCATCGGAAGCGGCGTCATGGCCGAAGCCATCCTGCAGGGCATGCTGCGGCAGGAGCTGATCACGCCGGCCAGCGTCACCTGCTCGGATCCGTTCCCGGAGCGGGGGCGCGAGCTGGAGTCCCGCTATGGCATCAAGTCGACCACCAGCAACCGCGAGGCGGTGGGCGGCGCGGACATCGTGATCTTGTCGGTAAAGCCGCAGGTGCTGGCCGAGGTTCTCGATGAGCTGCGTCCTGTCGTGCGCTCCGAGCAGCTCGTCATCAGCATCGTGGCCGGCGCGACCACGGCGGCCATCGGCAAGCGCCTGGCGCATTCCGCCATCGTGCGCGCCATGCCCAACACCCCGGCCCGCATCGGCGAAGGCATGACCGTGTGGATCGCCACCGGCAGCGTCTCCCAGCAGGACCGCGCCCGCGCCCGCGCGGTGTTCGCGGCGCTCGGCGAGGAAGTGTACATGGATCATGAAGAGTACCTGGACATGGCCACCGCGCTGTCTGGCACCGGCCCCGCCTACATCTTCATGGTGATGGAGGCGCTCATCGACGCCGGCGTCCACATGGGATTCTCGCGGCGCATCGCCCAGCAGCTCGTGCTGCAGACCATGCAGGGCTCGGTGGCCTTCGCCCGATCAACGGACCGCCATCCCGCGGAATTGCGCAACGCGGTCACCTCGCCCGGCGGCACCTCGGCGGAGGCCATTTATCAGCTCGAAAAAGGCGGCCTGCGCACGGTAATTTCCAAGGCGGTGTATGCCGCCTATCAGAAATCCCGCCTGCTAAGCCGCCTTTCCGAGGCCGACCCGTCGCACAACGAAAACCGCGCGGAAGTCCCTACGAATTAACATCCGTGGGAGCCGGGCGCGGGGGCAGTGGCGCACGCGGGCCACGGTGGCGTCATGGCGTACCGCCGCCCCGCCATGGGGGAGAGTTCGACACTTCTCTCGCGGCATGGTAGAATACGGGCAGTTCAGCGCCCGGCTTTGGGGCCAGTGGTACAAAGCGATTACCGCATGAGAGACCGTTTGGAAGGGAGTCGGCACTCCTGGCGCGCCCCATGAGGCCGCGCCGAGGAAATCCCTGGGAGCCTGAGCATCGGGCCAGCGTCCGCCACCGGGTCGCCGTTGACGCCGCTCGCATGCTCTACCACCGCGAGGTAAAGGAGTACCTGCACGCCAAGCGCGAGGCCGCTCGGCGCCAGGGCACCCACCATCTCCCCAGCAATGCGGAAGTCCACGCGCAGTTGCTGGTGATCGCCGAGCGCGTGGACGGCGACAAGCACCTGCGCCGACTCACCGAGATGCGCGAGCGCGCGCTCTCGCTGATGGAGTTGCTCGCGCCGTTTAATCCCCGCCTGATCGGATCGGTGCTGACCGGCCACATCCGCAGGGGCTCCGACATCGACCTGCACGTGTATACCGAGGAGGTCGACGACGTCTGTCGCGTGCTCGACGAGGCCGGTCACGCACACGTCGTGGAAGTGGTGACCACGCGAAAGTACGGCGACCCGCGCGAGTTTACGCACGTTCGCCTCGCAGAGCTGGGCGGGTTTGAGGGCGAAATCACAGTCTATCCGCCGGAGGCGCTGCACACCACGCCGCGCTGCGGAATCACCGGCCGTCCCATGGCGCGCGCGTCGATTGGGGAGTTGCGGCGGATTCTCAACGCCCATCCCGCGCCCTCCGAGACCCTGCTCGCACTGGCTTCCCCGCTGGATCCCGAGACGATGACCCGCCTCATCCCGGAATTGCTGGCCTGCCGCGGCGTCCTGCAAAACCACTACCATCACCTTGACGTTTTCGAGCACACATGGTCGGTGGTGCGCGGGCTGGAGCGCATGGCCGCGGAGAGTTTTGAGCGCTTCGGCCGCCACGCGGAAAACCTTCGCAATTCGGTTGACCCGACGCTGCTCTTCCTCTCCGGAATCTGCCACGACCTGGGCAAGCCGGCCACGCAGTCTTTCGCGCGCGACGGGCGCATCCGCTTTCTTGGCCACGAGCAGGTCAGCGCGGATCTCGTCCGCCGCATCGGCCCGCGCATCGGCCTCTCGCCCGCGTCGACTGACGCCCTCGTTGGTATTGTCGCCGGGCACCTGGAAGCGGTCCGCATCCCCGCTGAAGATGGCCCACCGTCGCGCATCTACCGAATGTGCGCGCGGGTGGGACATCACCTCCCCGACCTGGCGCTGCTTTCGCTGGCCGACGTGGAAGCGGCCCGCGGGCCCGCCCAGAGCGCGGCGCGCATCGAAGAGCACGAGCAGTTCGTGGATTTCTTGCTCGAGCAATTCTACGAAACCGGCTTCGTGATCAACCCGGTCCTGCCGGTGACTGACGACGACCTCACGGAGCACTTTGGAGCGCTCAACGCGCGCGATCTGGCCCGCCTCCGCGCGGCCCTCTCGGACGCCTTCGTGGACGGCGACCTGGACGGCCGTGAGGATGCCCTGGCGCTCGCCTCCGACCTCCTCGCCGACCCCGCCTGGTAACCGCGCCGCCCCGACCCGACGCCCCCGCGGTCGGGCCCAGCCGCGGACCCGACGCCCCCGCAGGTGTCGCCCGCTTAAAAATTTCTGAGCCCCGCTGCAAATCCCGGACCGTTAACGCTCCAATCGGGCAACGGAGGGAACGCATCGAGAATGGGAATGGCCGTTGGCGCGCAAGATTTTGCGCACATGATGAACAAGTCGCAGATGGTCGGGAACACGCAGAACCTGAACGTGACCCAGCAGGTCCGCGAGCTGGAAAAGCAGCGCGAGGCCGAGGCCGCGCGGGACGCCGACCCCGATTCCACCGCGCAGGACACCACGCGGGTCAGCTCGTCCTCGGGGACGCGCCGCACCGGCGAGAGCCGTCGTCTCGGGCAAGACTCCGGCGCATTGCAGCGTCTCGGTCGCGGCCGGGTCGAGTGGCAGGACAGCGAGCACGGGCAGGGCGCCGAATGGCTCCCTCCCTCTCTGCGCCCCCAATCCAAGACGGCCGGCAGCGGCCCGTACAACATTCCTTACTGGCTGCAAACGCAGGTCCGCCAGGACACCGACGAGAGCCCGCGCTCGGCGCATTTCCGGCTGCTCAACGGCCTTCGCAAGATGGTGCACAACGAGATCCATCAATATGTGAAGAACAACGAGCCGCCCTATGCCAAGAAGACGCTGCGCGACATCTTCAGCCTTTTGCAAGTAGAGGGTCCGCCCAATCCGGCGCCCCCGCCACAGCCGGCCGCCTACTTCGACGTCTACACCTTCGACCGCGCGCGCGCCGCCGTGCAGGTGCACGAAAATCCCCGCAATTTTCTGGGCAATTCGTACGACCTGGTTGCGTAGCGAAAATTTAACAATTCGTTCGCTGCAAATCCGGCGGCACGGTCGTCTCCAACGCTTTGGGCACCAAAGGAGGAAAGAACAATGGCAGTGATTGACAAGGTTGAAGCGGCAGGAAGCGGCAACAAATCCTGGGAAACCATCCTCAGCGGGCTGGACGCCCAGGCCTATCAGCAGGCCCAGAACGCGCAGAACTCCCAAAACGCGCAGTCGTCTGGCGGCAGCGAAAACTCCGGCTGTAATTGTTCCAATGGCGCGAAGTGCTGTCAGCGCGGCGCTTGCGACTGCTGCGGCTAATGTTGGAATTCCTCGCGCGAACCATTGCCGAGGGCGCCTGCGCCGCGTGTGGAGAGTCCCTCCCGCGCGGTGCGGCCGCGTGCCACGCGTGCGGCGCGGCGCAGGCCGGTGAGGAGCCGGGCGTCAATTTCCTGGCCGGACCGGCGACCCCTGGAGAGCGCGCCGGCAATCTGCAGCGCTTGCAGGACAGCCTCGAAGCCGTCCAGGAAGGGCATGCCGCCGTCAGCCACGCCCTTGAGGTCGCCGACGCCATCGCGCAGAAATTCGAGCGCTGGTGGGTGGACCTCAATTCTTTCGATTGTGACGATTTCCATAGCGAAGAAGAGATCGGCATGCAGCGGGACTACCTAGCGGTGTGCGGCGGTTTGAGAAACGAATTACAATCCTATCGCGAGGCGCTGCAATATGGCGACATCACCACCGCGGCAGTCCGCATGTACCCGCTGGAAGAGGGCTTCGCCCGCCTGAAGAGCCTCAAGGACCATTACGCGGAACTGGGATATTAACTGGCGTTAGGGCCGCGCTTCTAGGCTGACACCACCCGGTTGCGCCCCTCGGTCTTGGCGCGATAGAGCGACGCGTCGGCCGCGCGCAGCAATCCTTCGACGGTATCTCCTTGCGACGGATACGACGCGATCCCGATGCTGATGGTGGTGCGCAATTCGGTATCCTCGTAGCGCAGGCGGTGCTCGCTCATCTCCCTCACCACGCGCTCGGCGAAGATCTTCGCGCCCTCGGCGTCAGTCTCGGGGAGAACCGCGCAAAACTCCTCGCCGCCGTAGCGCGCGACCATGTCCGTGGTGCGGGCGCAGCGCCTCAGCACGCGGGCGGCTTCAACCAGCATCAAGTCGCCTGCCTGGTGGCCGTAGGTGTCGTTGAGCTGCTTGAAGTGGTCGATATCCATCATGCAGATTGAGAGCGCGTGCCCATAACGGCGGGCGCGGCGCACTTCCTCCTCGAGCCGCTGCTGAAGGTGGCGCCGGATGAACAGCTTGGTGAGCCCGTCAGTGACTGCCATCTCGTAGAGCCGCGCGTTGTTGATGGCGACCGCGGCCTGTCCGGCCAGAGCGGAGATGATCTTGAGGTCTTCCTCGGTGAATTTCTGGGAAAATTTCTTGTTGGTGATGTTGATGACGCCGATGCACTCCTCGAACACCTTGAGGGGCACGCACATGATGTTGTCGACCCGCGACTCCTTGGATTCCTTGAAGCGCCCGTCTTCTTGCAACTCGTCGATGACGATAGGCTCGCCCTTCTCCAGCACGCGGCCGGCGATGCCTTCGCCCTTGCGGATGCGGGTGCACTGAATTTCCCCGTTGAGGATTTTTTCCTCGACCACCCGATCGATGCCGCGTACCACGCGAACGACCAGCTCGTCGGTCTTCTCGTCCATGAGCATCAGCGACCCTTTTTGCGCGCCCACGATCTCGATGGCCTGATCGAGAATCAAGGCTAGCAGGCGGTTTAAGTCGTCGATGAAGTTGAGCGCCTGGCCGATGTCGTAGAGAATCGACAGGTGGTGCATCTGCTTGTCCAGCTCGCGGGTGGACTCGCCCACCTTGCGGTACAGACTGGCCGTCTCAAAGGCCACCGCGGCCTGCGCGGAGAGCAGCGTGAGAAAGTTCAGACCGGCGTCCGAGGGCTGGAACCCGCCCAGGGTGAGGATCCCGATGACCTGGTCCTTGGTTTTCAGGGGCAGCCAGAAACTCGACTGGAGCCGATCCAACTGATTTTCCGTAAAGACTCGAGCGAAGCGGGGCTTGCCCTCGATATCCACCACCGAGAACGGCTCGCCGTTGGCCAGCAGGTGCCAGAACAGCCCGTCCGTGCGGGCGTAGCGGACGGCGCCCACGACGGCGGGATCCAGTCCGCGCTGGTGGCTGACGTTGTAGTGGTTGCCGCCGTCGTAGCTGACCAGCAGGGCGCAACGCTCGATGCCCAGCTTCTCCTGGATGATCGACAGCACAATCTCGGAGAGGCGCGCGGTGTCTGGATTGGCGGTGAACACCTTGCCTGCCTGCGAGATGGTGAACATGTCGAAGACCTGCTCGTCAAGGCGGCGGGTGTGCGCCTGGAGGGCCTCCACCTGCTGCTTGAGGGAGGCGTTCTCTTGTTCGAGCTCGTCGATGCGTTTCTGGAGAATGCGCATCACGTCGTCGCGGCCGAAGGTCGACGGGTCCCGCGCGGGAACCACCTCAATCTCGACCGTCGGGACGCCTTCCGCAAACAACGACTTGACTTCGCCTTCACCGAGGCGATCGAGCATCCTGCCAGCCTCCGCCTGTGAGTGTGCAACGGCGTCGACCGTGCATCGTGTGACAAGCCATTATAGCACAGGGGCCAGCGGGTGCAACGCGAACGGCCTGATGCGCGGCCTGTTTCGCCCTGGCCAGTAAAGTCGCGCTAGAGCATGCGCTCCAACGCGCGGCCCAGGACGTATCCTCCAAGGCCGCCCAGGACTCCGCCGGCGGCAAATCCGATCACGTTGCCGAACGCGGAGCCTACCTGCATCCCGACCCAGGCGCCGCCGGCTCCGCACAGGACGCCGCCCACCACCGCGCCAGGTATCACTTTGTTCATGCCGCCGAAGATGGCGCTCGCGGCCAGTCCGCCGCCGATGGCGCCGATGGCGGCGCCGGCCAGGCCACCCTGCACCGCGCTCACCACGGTGGCCGCCGTTCCAGTGAGGCCGGCCGTGGTGAACCCCAGGGCCGCGGCACCGGCCGCGGCCGCCAGCGTGCTAGCGACCCAGGTGATGGGGCCGGCCTCGACCTCGGGCGCGGACCCAGGCGTGGGCGCCGTCGCCGAAAGGCGCGCGGGCGGCCCGCTGGGCGTGGCGATGCGCGAAATCACGGAAATCATCAAGTGCAAGAATACCACCATGAGGGTCACGGCATGTGAACGAATTGTTGCCGCCCCGGCAGGCCATCCCCGCCCCGTCATTGAATATCAATCAAGAAATAAAAAACCAGGATCGGCGACCCATCGCGCGAATACCCCGCGAAACTTATCGGAGGTCCCTGCCACATGATCCGCACGCGATTGATGGCCCTGGCCGCCGCCCTCTGGCTTATCGCCGGTGGCGTCGCCAGCGCCCAGTACATTGACAAGTACTATAACCCGTTCGAGTACTCTAAGGACCCCGCGCGCTTCAAAGCGCCGCCGGTGCCCAAGTATTACAACGAGGACGAGCACACCCGCTTCTACACGCTGGTCGACTTCAAGCCCAACGACAAGAACGTCGGCCGCCTGTTTCTGAACACCGACGAGAAGAAGAACCCCATCGCGCTCGACGGCGAGGCCGCCAAGTTCAGCGTCACCTACCTCTCCAAGGGCGACCTGGAGAACTTCGTCGAGTACTGGCTGGCCGGCCGCTTCAAGACGTTCGAGTGCGTCCTGACGGTGCCCGACAATTTCGAGGGCCATTTCTGGTACTACGTCTACGGCGACGACAAGAAGCTTCTGCAGGGCGACGACCTGGGCAAGGATCGCAAGTCCGCCCGCATCAGCCTGTCGGTCGAAGGCGTGCGCCGCCTGGTCCTCAAGACCGCCGGCGGCAAGCAGACCAACAAGCTGCGCGTCACCTGGGTCAACCCCATCCTCACAGAGCCGAAGGACGACGAGTAGACAGCCGCACCCTCGCCCTCATCCCCCGCGCCATCGCGGTCAACCTGGTGGTGGGGCAGATCGTGGCCATCGTCAAGCTCCCGATCTATCTTGATTCGATCGGGACGGTCCTGGTCGGCATCCTGGCCGGACCCTTCGCGGGCGCGCTTACGGGCGCGCTCTCGAATGTTCTTGCGGGGATGATCATGGGACCCACGCTCATCCCCTTCGCCGTGCCGGCCGCCGCCATCGGCTTCCTGGCCGGATGGGCGGGGCGCTTCGGCGCCATGCGCTCCACGCCGCGCGCCGTGATTGCGGGGATGGTGACCGGCGCGATCGCCGCGCGCATCTCGGCGCCCATCTCGGCGTACCTCTTTGGAGGAGTGACGGGTGGCGGCACGGACTTGCTGGTGATTTTCTTCCGCGCCCTGGGCTACCCCCTGGAGCAGGCCACCTTCATGCAGGGCCTCACCGTGGATCCGCTCGACAAGGTGGTGACCTTCCTGCTGGTGGCCTGGGTGCTGCACGCCTCTCCCGCGCGCCTCCTCGATCAGTACCCGCGCGGTCTGGCCGCGACCGGCCGGGTGGCCCGCGCGTGGTCCGAGGATCCATGATCTACGTCCCGGCGGATACCTTCGTCGATCGCGCCAACCCGCTCACCAAGGCCACCATTGTGGCGGCCGCCCTGCTGGTGGCGCTCGCCGAAGAGTCCGGCCCGCGCCCGCTCCTCATCTTCATCGCGCTCATGCTGGGGGTTGCCGTCGCCGCGCGCGTGCTCAAGCCGCTGCTCGGGGCGCTGGCGCGCATCGTGCTGCCCATCGCCGTTTCGCTGTACGTGCTGCAATGGGTGCTGGCGCTGGTGCAAGGACTCCTCAGCCGGCAGAGCCTGGGCGCGCTGGCGCTGGCCCTGCTCGACAACGTGGACGTGCTGGGCCTGCGCATCCTCGCGTTCGTGACGGCCGTCCTGGTGGTGCTGCTCACCACGCATCCGGGGCGCCTCGTGCAGGCGGCCGCGGTGCGCGGGGCGCCGCCCGGGCTGTGTTACGCGCTGGCCGCCGCCTTGCAGATCATCCCCGCGACCGCCGCGCACGCGCGCGCCATCACCGACGCGCAGCGGGCCCGCGGGCTGGTCGTGGGCCGCGGCCTGTGGGGGAGGGCGCGCGCGCTTCCTCCGCTGATCGCGCCGCTGCTCCTCTCGACGCTGCAGAGCGCCGAGGAGCAGGCCATGGCGCTCGAAGCGCGTGGCTTCAGCCGCCGCGGGCCGCGCACCAGTTTTTTCGAGGTGGCCGAGAGTCCCGCCGAGCCTCTCCTGCGCTGGGCGATCCTCGCCGCCGCGGCGCTCGCGTTCGCGCACTTGCGGGGATGGCTTTGATCTTCGAGGTCGCCCGCTTCCGCTATGCGGGGAGCCAGCGGCCGGCCGTGCACGACGTGCGCGTGGAAATCCCCGCTGGCGCGATCACCGCATTGTGCGGCGCCGCCGAGTCCGGCAAGAGCACCCTGTGCGCGCTCGCCGGCGGCTTCATCCCCCACTTCACGCACGGCCTGCTGGAGGGCGCGGTGAGCCTTGGGGAATTCGACAGCGCGCGCATGCCCCACGCGGAATGGCTGTCGCGGGTGGGGATCGTCTTCCAGAATCCGTTCACCCAGCTTTCCGGCGCGCGGCTCACGGTGCGCGAGGAGGTGGCCTTCGGGCTGGAAAACGCGGGCTGCCCGCCCAACGAGATGCACGCGCGCGTGGCGGTGGTCCTCGAAGAGGTCGGGCTGAGCGGGGTGGCGGAACGCTCGCCCTACGCGCTCTCCGGCGGCCAGCAACAACTGGTGGCCATCGCGTCCATCCTGGTGTCCGACCCCGCGTGGATGGTGCTCGACGAGCCGCTCGCCCAGCTCGACGCCGCGGTGTCGCGCCGCCTGATGGAGGTGCTGCGGGGCCGTGCCGCGCGCGGCGTGGGCGTGCTCATCGCCGAGCACAACGCCACCCTCCTCGCGGAGTTCGCGGACACCGTGCTGCTGCTGCGCGGGGGAACCGTGGACGCGCTGGGACCGCCCGCCGAGATCTTCGCGCGCGACACGCGGACGTCGCACGGCGTCCACCTGCCCGACGCGGCGGCACTGGCGGCGGATCTCGGCTGGAACGGCCGGCTGCCGCTCACGGTGGCCGGCCCGGCCTGGCCGCCGGCCGGCTTTCAACGCGCCGCGCCACCTGCCCTGACGACAGGCCCGCCGGCCGTCGAAGTGACGGGCCTCTCGTTTACCTATGACAGCGGCCAGCGCGCGCTCGACGGCGTGAGCCTGACCGTGCCCGTCGGCCAGCGCGTCGCCCTGGTGGGCCGCAACGGCGCGGGAAAATCCACCCTCGCCCGCAGCCTGATCGGCCTGCTCGACCCGACCAGGGGCTCCGTCCGAGTCGGCGGCGAGGACGTCACCGGGCGCGCCGGCCACGCCGCCCGCCACATAGGCTACGTGTTCCAGAATCCCGACGACCAGTTGTTCGCCCGCCGCGTCTGGGACGAGGTCGCGTTCGGCCCGCGCAACCTCGGCGTGCACGGGGACGCCCTCGAGGCGGCGGTCCGCGAGGCCCTGCAGGCGGTCGGCCTCGAGGACGTGGTTGACGAAAATCCCCGCGACCTCGACCATCCCATGCGCAAGCGTCTCGCGCTGGCGTCCGTGCTGGCGATGCGCGCGCCGGTGCTGGTCCTCGACGAGCCCACCGGGGGGCTGGACGCGCACGAGCACCGGCGCCTCGCCCGGCTCGTCGAGACGTTGCCCGGCACGGCTATCCTCATCAGCCACGACATGACGTTCTGCGCGGATCACTGCGAGCGGATGATCGTGCTGCACGAGGGCCGCGTCGCCGCCGACGGCACCCCGGACGAGGTGCTCGGCGACGACGAGGTCTGCGTGAAGTGCGGACTCGCCCAGCCGGCCGCGGTGGCGCTCTCCCGCGAGTGCGGGATCACGCCACCGGTGGCGCGCAGGGCCGGACTTACCCGCTAGTCTTCGAAGAAGCCGTTTTCGTCGTCGGGGCCGCCCGCGACGCGCTCCTAGCCTTCGTCGCCGTTGCGGAGGCCTTCGCTCGGGGAGAAGCCGTCGCCTTCGCTGTTGCCGCCTTCTTTCGCGGCCTTGTCCTCCGACTTTGCAATCTGCTTGAGGTTGTCGAAGACCACTTTGTTGGACTGCTTGCCGGCCGGTTCCACCTTCTGAATTACGCTATCATCCGCCATTGCACTCGTCCTTTCTCAAATGCACCCTTCCTCTGTGCTTCACAGTAGGGGAGTGGGGACCTGGAGAAAAGCACGGCAAGGTTGCCGATTTAAACACGATGTTGCCGATTTGTTACGGCTCCAGGAACAGGCGTGTCTGGGTGATGACGATCCGCTTCTGGCCGAGCGAGGACAGGCCCAAAATGCCTTCCAGTTTCTGGCCGGTGGCCGCGCCCACCGCTTCCAGGTGGGGAAAGGTCCGCATTTTCCACAGCGGGACCGTGCGGCCCTTGAATGTTCCGCTCGACTTGCGCACCGCAAGCGCGTTGCCCAGCACGTCGCGGCCGCTTGCTTCGGCGTCGTCGGCATCGCCCGCGTCGCGCAGCAGGATGCTGGCCGGCGCGCCGCTGTCGAGCTGCACGCGGCGGATGGCGCCGTCCAGCTCGGCGTCGAGAAAAATCATGCCGTTCACGATCTCGACCGCGAAGACGTGCCATCCATCGGTGGGCGGCAGTGCGGCATCGGCCGGCAGCCGCGTCATCGAGGTGCCGGGGACGTCAAAAATCACGCTGCCGGCCAGCAGAAAATCGTTTCCCACGGCGCCAATGATTTTCTGAGGAAGTCCTTCGGCCTCGTCAAAAGGCGGCACCCGACGTCCGGGGAGCACGTAGCCGCGCCCGGCGATGGTGGCGCGGTGCGCGCCCTCCACCCATTCCGCGCCCTCTCCGAAGGAATGGAGCCAGCTGCGCGGCGTGCCGCAGTCCACGATCATCACCCCGGGCGGCCCTTCGGCGGGCTTTACCGGCAGGTAAAACCGGTCCAGGTGCCCGTCCACTTTCCACACGATGATGGGTGTGGCGACGGGCGGCACCGATGGGGCATCGCCCGGGCGCCCGCCGTCGCGGCGCACCGCGGGAGGCATCAGCCCCAGGGTGTCCTTCGGCGCCGCGCTGAACCGATCGCCGGGCTGCGCCGACTCAGGCGGCGGCGCGCTGCCACGCCCGTCTCGGCCGGGGGGAACAGGCTCGGAGCGGATGATCACCCACCCATGTTCGACGGCCCCCCTTTCCCGAAATTTAACATCGTGGACATCGCCCGGCGGCCGCGCTGGCGTACACTTGCGAGTGATGATTGCGCGCACGCCCGCCACCACCACCACGCCCGCTACCCCCAGAAAATGGACCCTGCTGCTCTACTCGGCCGCCGACAACGACCTGAAGGAGTACCACCTGCAGAACGTCGCCGATCTGGAGCGAGTGGGCTCGGATTCGCACACCAGCCTGGTGGCGCAGGTCGACTTCGGGGACCGCTCCAGCCGCTACCTGATCGAGAAGGCCGCGCGTCCGGACCCGGACAACATCCAGACTCCGCCCCTGGAAACCCGCGGCCCGCTCAACATGAGCGATCCGAAGAACCTGACCGATTTTCTTACCTGGGGCATCAAAAACTATCCCGCCGAGCACTACATGGTGATCATTTCCGATCACGGCGAGGGCTGGCGCGGCGCCATGCAGGACGACAGCCACGAAGGGTGGATGTCGATTCCCGACTTGCGGCGCGCATTCGAGGCGGCCCAGGAGAAGACCGCAACGAAAATTGACATCGTCGGCTTCGACGCTTGCTCGATGGCTTCCACCGAGGTCGCGCACGAGCTGAAGGACGTGTGTGATTTCGTCATTGGCAGCGAGGACTACGAGGGCTCGTCTGGTTGGCCCTACAGTCGCATTTTCAACCCGGCGATGGTGGGCCGGCTGCGCAAGATGCACTCCTGGGCGGTGACCGTGGAGCCGCGCACGCTGGCCGTCGAGTGCGTGCGGCACGCGGCCGGAAATCCCGAGGAGCTGCCCACCATGTCCGCGATCGAGACCGCGAAAGTGCCCGCGCTGACGGCGTCGCTCGACGCGCTGGGCAAGGCCATCCTGGCGGACCCTTCGGCGGCGGCCGCCGTGGGCGAGCACGCCGACGCGTCGTTACCCTTCGATACGTTCCACGACGCCGGGGATTTCGTCGGGCGTCTGGCCGAGGATGAAGACCTTCCGGAGGGCATCCGCGGCGCCGCCGACGAGGTCCTCGGCGCGCTCGACCATGCGGTGATCGCCCAGACCCACGCTCCGGTCAACGAAGGGGCCACGGGCCTCACGCTCGAAGCGAGCACCCACGGCATTCCCGAGCGGTACGCCGATACTCGTTTCGCGCGCGAAACCTCGTGGCCCGAGGCGCTGCACGTCCTGCAACAAGACGCTTGAAAGCAATCATTTTCGATTTCGACGGGGTCATCCTCGACACCGAGACGCCTTCCTTTGAGTCGTGGTGCGCCCTGTACGAGGAGCGCGGCCTGACGCTGGCGCTTTCCGACTGGCACTGCGGGGTCGGCACGCGCGACGGCTTCGATCCGTTCGCGCCGTTCGATCCCGGCGAGCACGAGAAGATCCGCGCGCGGCGCATGCAGTGGGTGACCGCCCGCTTGCAGGGCGCCCGCCCGCGGCCCGGCATCGAACCGCTCATCAAAGCGGCGCACGGGCGCGGCATCCGCATGGGGGTGGCCTCCAGCAGCGGCTCGGCCTGGGTGGAGACCTGGCTCTTGAAACTGGGCTTCCGCGACTATTTCGAGTGCGTCTGCACGCGCGAGCGGGTCAAGCAGGTGAAACCGGACCCGGCCCTCTACCAGCTGGCGCTCTGCGACCTTGGCATCCACCCGGGCGACGCCATCGCCATCGAGGACTCCGCCCACGGCGCCGCCGCCGCCCTGGCCGCGGGGCTCCGCTGCTACGTGTTTCCGAATTCCGTCACGGCCTCCATGCGGTTTCCCGAGCAAGCCGTCCTCATTGACGCGCTTGACGGTGTGCTCACGGCGTAGACAACCATGCAGGGCAAGGGTAACCGCTCATTGCGAGGTAATATTACCACGCTGAGCGCGGTTACCTCATTTCACCCCTTGAGCTGCAATGCCACGTCCACGATCATGTCTTCCTGGCCACCCACCATGCGCCGTCGGCCTAACTCCACCAGCACGTCCCGGGCGTCCACGCCGAACTGGCGCGCGGCGCGCTCGGTGTGCAGCAGGAACGACGAATAGACGCCCGCGTAGCCAAGCATCAGCGCGTTGCCGTCGGTCTGCACCGGGCGCACCTGGAGCGGGCGCACGAGGCGGTCCGCCGCGTCCATCAGGGGATACAGCGCCACGCCGGTCTCGACTCCCATGCGATCGAGCACCGCGATGAGCACTTCCAGCGGACAGTTTCCGGCGCCCGCGCCCATTCCGGCCAGGGACGCGTCCACGCGGTCGGCGCCTTCCTGCACGGCGATGACCGTGTTGGCCACGCCCAGCGACAGATTATTGTGGTTGTGAAATCCGACCTGGCACGACAAGCCGTTCTTGAGCGCGCGAATGCGCTCGCGCGTCTCGTCCATCAACAGCGCGCCCGCCGAGTCCACCACGTACACGCAGTGCGCGCCGTACGACTCCATTTTACGCGCCTGGGCGAGCAATTCCGCGACCGGAATCATGTGCGCCATCATCAAGAATCCCACCACGTCGAAGCCCATCTCGCGCGCCGTCTCGATGTGCTGCGCCGCGATGTCCGCCTCGGTGCAGTGCGTGGCGATGCGGATGGTGTCCACGCCGGCGGCGCGCGCCATGCGCATGTCGTCGATGGTCCCGATGCCCGGCAGCAGCAGGGCGGCCAGCCGCGCGTGCTGCAATACCGCGCGCACCGCCTCGAGGTACTCGATCTCGGTGTGCGCGGAAAATCCGTAGTTGAACGAATTACCGTTGAGGCCGTCCCCGTGGGAAACCTCGATCAAGTCCACGCGCGCTTCGTCCAGGCAGCGCGCGATGGAAACCATTTGTTCCACGCTGTACTGGTGCGACAGAGCGTGCATCCCGTCGCGCAGGGTCACGTCGTTGACGATCATGCCGGCACCCTCTCCGCGAGGCGCTCGCCCACGCGCAGCGCGGCCGCCGTCATGATGTCGAGGTTTCCGGCATACTCCGGTAAATAATGTCCGGCTCCGCGCACTTCGAGCAGGCAGGTGATTTTCCAACCCTCCCGCGGCGGCTCGCCCGGCATGCGCGTGACCGTCTCCTCAAAAATAGGATCCTGTACCAGCCGATAGCCCGGCACGTATTTCGCGACGTCCGCCGCGACGCTTCGCACGGACGCCGTGACCGCCGCCACGTCGGCCAGTGGCCCGGCCAGCACGTACACCGTGTTGCGCATCAGGACCGGCGGTTCGGCCGGATTCAAGATGATGATCGCTTTTCCGCGCCGGGCGCCGCCGATGGTCTCCAGCCCGCGCGCGGTGGTCGCGGTAAATTCGTCGATGTTCGCGCGCGTCCCCGGCCCCGCCGAACGGCTGGCGATGGCCGACACGATCTCGGCATACGGCACGTCCACGCCGGTGCGCTTCACCGCCCACACCATGGGAATCGTGGCCTGCCCGCCGCAGGTGATCATGTTCACGTCGGGCGCGTTCGCGTGGGCGTCCAGGTTGACCACCGGAACGACCCCGGGGCCAAGCGCGGCCGGCGT